>ERZ791785.193-NODE-193-length-65772-cov-17.125873_pt1 | contig 65772 bp, 59 predicted proteins | sample MGYA00509947_ERZ791785 | MGnify/ENA primary metagenome ERZ791785 (study PRJEB30046, sample SAMN00791982) | human gut metagenome | study: EMG produced TPA metagenomics assembly of the A metagenome-wide association study of gut microbiota in type 2... | reverse complement strand
TTTTTGCTATTTTTAACTGTATAATATCTATTGTAAACGGAACTGGAAAGGTGCGTTATACTACAATTGTCAACATTCTTATGCTTTGGGCAGTCAGAATTCCAAGTGCCTATATTATTAGCAGATACTTTGATGGAACATGGGTAATGTTGTGCTTCCCAATTTCTTTCAGTTTTGGAATGTTTGCAATGATAGGTTATTATCTGTTCTCACCGGCATGGAAGAAAGTTATGAGACTTGCAGGAGAGAAACAAAATGAAGGCGAGAAGAATCTGCCATAAAAATATGTGATGCAGCACAGACGGCTATATGGTCTTTTGTGCTGTATTTTTTGTGTGAATAATTTCTTTTGGATAATTTCCCTCTACGATAGCCATGCTAATCTGTCCGTTATCAAGTAATTTCAGGAGTTGAAGTGTATTGCCATAATGAAGATAATTACTTCTTTATGTTTTTCATCATTTTTCATTATTAGAAGGTATTTACACAGAATTTCACCAGAATGTGTGATAAAATATGTTTTGTAAATCATTAATAGTATTATATTTTGAGGAGACTTGGCAATGAACAATCAATATTTTCATTACCGGGTGGTAGAAAGAACAATTACTAATTGCACAGGGTTAAGAAAATGATAAAATCTACCGATACATTTCACAGATAATTAATAAAATAATACATAAGACAGATTAATGACATAATAATATGCCATTTTGATAATAGGAAAGCGAGGCGGCAATCATGCGTATTGAGGCTTATAATGCGATAAGTCAGGTATATCAGACTAATAAACAGACAGCTTCTAACAGGAATAAGAATGTTAAGGATACAAGTGACAGAATAGAATTTTCCGAGACAGCTAAGACTTATCAGACTGCTAAGACGGCAGTTGATACAGCACCTGATATAAGAGAAGATAAGGTGGCACATATTAAGGCTATGATGGCTGCAGGAACATATAATGTAAGTGCGGCCAAGATAGCAGATAAGCTTATTAATAACAAGTCAACATTGACATTTTAAGTACGGAGGGATATATGGCAAGTTTAATAGATTCATTAATAGATATTCTGGATTCAGAGAATACCGAATATGAGAAGATGCTGGATATATCCATGGAAAAGACAGATGCTATAGTCAATAGTGACATTGACAGACTTCAGGACATATTAGTTAAAGAACAGGCGCAGATTGATGTTCTTGATAAGCTTGAATTACAGCGCCGTAATAATGTAGGTGACATATGTAAGGTGCTCAATTTATCACCTGAGGGAATAAGGGTTAATGATATAATTGAGATATTAAGAAAGAGACCTAAAGAACATGATGCATTGTCAGAGGTACATATGAAGCTGAAAAAGACAATAGACAGTCTTGTAAAGATTAACGAGAATAATAAGTCACTCTTAAAGGAATCAATGGATATGATAGAATTTGAGATGAATCTTGCAAAGAGCATTATTCTCGGACCACAGACTAACAATTATGACAATGCAGCATATGAGCAGGGAAGCGCATCTGTATCAGGACGATTTGATGCGAAGCAGTAGAGTGTATCTGGTATCTCATCTGTGATGCCAAATTTCTCTATAGGGAGAGAACAATACTGTTTGCAGCCGGTGTTCAATCTCCGGCTGATATATATGTTCTACGAGAGTAGTTTGAATCTAATCTATATATAATATAAGAGTCTTCAAAGGATGTGAAGATTGCCAGGGCTTACGGACGGGCAACCAGGGCAGATAAGGAGTAGTAATGGCTAATGGAATGGGCAGCTTGTATATAGGTGTAAGCGGTTTGCAGTCGGCACAGACCGCCCTTAATACAACAGCACATAATTTATCTAATATTAATTCAACAGGTTATACAAGACAGCAGACAAGTTTTGCAACATCGACATACCTTCCGATAGGAAGCGGTCTTAGCACCAAACAGTATGGTCTGGGTGTAAAGATCGAAGATATAAGACGAGTGAGAAATGAATTTGTAGATGATGCATACCGCTCATCTAACGGACGACTGGGTTATTATAAGAGCCAGTATGAGGCAGTAGAGGAAGTTGAGGAATTATTCGGAGAACTTCAGGGAGTTACATATCAGGAATCTCTTAATAACCTTAAGGAAGCAATCAACGAGCTTAGCAAGAATCCTACAAGTACAACTGCAAGAACATCAGTTATACAGCAGGCAACGGCATTTATGACAAGATCTGATACAATATACCAGCAGCTCAATGATTATCAGACAACACTTAATGCACAGGTAAGTAATCTGGTCGATAAGATTAATTCTCTGGGTGATGAGATTAAAGATCTTAACAAAAGAATCCTTGATATCGAAGGTGCAGGTGTTGAGAGTGCGAATGATTTAAGAGACCAGAGAGATAATGCACTTGATGAATTAAGTCAATATATTAATGTTGACTATTATTATACAAGCGAGGGCAAGCTCGTTGTCAATGCAGAGGGTACGCCATTTGTAACAGAAGGACTTGTAAACCATATGTCAATGAGAATAAGCAATGACAGAGGTTTATTAATACCGACATGGCCGGCATTTGATAATAATGATGTATTTAATGAGGATTTATCTAAGGCTAATAATTATAATAATACAGACTCAGGTAAGCTTAAGGGAATAATTATTGCAAGAGGTAATGGCTCGGCAGATTATACAGATGTTCCGGTTAAGCCCAATGCAGCAGATTATGATGTTAATACTCCGCAAGGAGAAGCAGCATATAATAGTGCGATGGAGGAATATCAGACAAAGCAGGATTATTATAATAAGTATATCGAGCCATCAGCAATATTAAGTGCAATGTCAGGACTTGATAAGCTGGTAAATGGTCTTGTTGAAGATATCAATAATGTACTCTGCCCTGAAAAGACACAGACAACTACAGATGCCTTACTTGATGCAAATGGCAATGAACTTACGGCAGTTAATTATAAGTATAATAATTCAACACATGCTGTATTATATAATCATCAGGGTAAGACTGTTAAAGGTGTTCTTGTATCAGGAGAGGGAGAGAATGCAGTATACAGATATGATTCAGCCGAAAAGCTTTATACAGATATGAATGGTGAGCAGGCAGAGCCGGTAGATGAATATACATATGCATTTCTTGATATGGATAAGACCTCATATGGAATGGATGCAGATAAGACAGTAGGTTGTGAACTGTTCTCAAGAAATGAAACGGAAAGATATATAAAGACAACAGATGCAGATGGCAAAACTATCTATCTGAGAAATAATATCAATAAAAGAGGCGATTTATCATTATATACGCTTGGTAATATTTCTGTTAATCCTACAGCTTCACAGAATATTGATAAGATACCGCTTGTGACAAAGGACGGTAAAGAAGATTTCTCAAAGGCACAGGAGCTTGTAGATCTTTGGGATAAGAAATTTGCATCACTTAATCCGGAAGATTATTCAATAACTAATTACGGTGATTTTTACAGTGATTTTATTGGTGAATTTGCGATGGTCGGACAGGTGCTTGATAATTACACAAGCAACCAGCAGAAGATGGTAACGGGTTATGATGACCAGAGACTGCAGATATCAGGTGTTGCTTCTGATGAAGAGTTAGAGAAGATGATTAAGTATCAGCAGGCATATAATGCAGCTTCAAGATATATTAATGTTGTTGATGAGATGACAGAACATCTTATAACATCACTTGGAAAGTAAAATAATATATTATACAATTTATGAAAGAGCAGATAAAGAAGAGCATTAAGGATAAATTACTTTTGTTTATGGCTCGTATACATTTGCATCTGGCAGATTAAGTCAGGACAAATATAGAAAGGACCGGATATGGCATCTACATTTTTTGGATTAACAATAGCATATACAGGACTTCAGGCAGCTTCAACTTCTGTCAATGTTACAGCCCATAATATAGCCAATATTAATACAAAGGGATATTCAAGACAGACGGTTACTGTTAAAGCCAATGAAGCGATAAGAACACATGCAAGATATGGAACACTTGGTGCAGGTGTTGATGTTACAGATATTAACCAGTTAAGAGATTCTTATTATGATGATAAGTATCGTAATAACGAGGCTTTATATGGTGAATATTCTAATAAGTATAATTATATGACACAGATTGAAGATTATTTCAATGAATTTTCACTTAAAGGATATTGTCAGGAATATAACGATTTCTATGCGGCTGTCAACCAGCTTACACTTACGCCGGGTGAGAGTTCTGCTAAGAATGCATTAATTAATAAGGCAACAAGCCTTGCAAATTATTTTAATACACTCTATACCAATATGCAGAATGTGCAGAAGGATATTAATAGTGAGGTTAAGTCACAGGTTGATGAGATTAATACCATTGCACAGAACATTGCAGCACTTAATAAGCAGATTAATCATATAGAGGCATGTTATGGTAATGCTAATGATTTAAGAGATCAGCGTAATGTACTTGTTGATAATCTTTCTAAGATTGTTAATACATCAGTGTCAGAGACAAGTATAGGTAACGGACTTACAGAATACAATGTATATATTAATGGACAGGCAATAGTTAATTCTTATGCCCATCGTTCCCTTGAGGTTGTTGCAAGAGCAGATGGCGATAAGCGTAATGAATCAGATGTTAATGGTCTTTATGATATACAGTGGGAAAATGGCGGAAGCTTTAACATATACAGCAGTTCACTTGGAGGAACATTAAAGGGACTTATAGATGTGAGAGATGGCTGTAATGGCGGCTATGAGCAGATTGCTGTAGATGCAGACGGCAATGAGGTAACAGACAGCGATGGTAATAGAACACTTGAGGTTGTAAAAAAGGAAGGAAGCAACATTAATTATAAAGGCGTTCCGTATTATCTTTCACAGATTAATAAGTTTGTACAGATATTCTCAGATTCCGTTAATAAAGTTATGACATCAGGATATACACAAGATGGACAGCCGGGTGAAGCGTTATTTAAGGCAGCAGGCACAGGAGTTATGAATGCGCAGAATATATGTGTAAACAGCAACATAATAAATGATAATACAAGACTTCCTGTGAAAGCTACGGCATCGGCAGGTGAGTCGGATGCGACACTTATGGAGAAGATAAGCGCATTACAGAGCCAGAAGATATATAACGGTGGTACAGGTGCATATTTCCTTGAAAGTATGGTCAGTGACGTATCTATTGATTCAAGTAAGGCAACTAACATGCAGATTAATTATCAGAGCCTTAAAAAGACTATCAATAATCAGAGACTTTCAGTAATGGGTGTTGATACAGAAGAAGAGGCTATGGATCTTATGAAATATCAGCAGGCATATAATCTTAATTCTAAGATGATGTCAGTGATGAATGAATTATACGACAGGCTCATTAATCAGACAGGATTATAATTAATTATTAATAGAAAGGATAAGCTGTAACAGCAGGTGTTAATATATGAGAATAACTAATCAGATGATGATTAATACAAACATGGCAGATATTCAGACTAATAAGCTGCTTCTTAATAAGTATAATACACAGATGTCAACACAGAAGAAGATTAACAGACCATCAGAGGATCCTATTATTGCGATAAGAGCATTACGTTTAAGAACAAGTCTTGATCAGGTATCTATGTATCTTGACAAGAATATCCCTGATGCAAGTTCATGGCTTGATACGACGGAGGGTGCATTAGATGAAGGTAATTCAATAATTACACGGTTATATGGATATTGTGAGCAGGGTGCTACTGATTCATATTCTTCTGAGCAAAGACAGACTATCAGTGAGACACTTAGTAAGTTAAAGGAAGCGTTTTATGCAGAGGGAGATGTTGAATATGCCGGAAGATATGTATTTACCGGATATAAGACAGATACACCGCTTACATACCAGTCAGATGACGATGCTAAGAATATAAGCTATACAATTTCACAGGATTTTAATAGAAGTTATCTTACAACTAAGAAAGCATATACTAATTCATATACTAATGATGATATTATGAATCTTAATCTTCATAAGGATGCCGATGGTAATATTGTAACTCCCAATGTAAAGACTGTCCATACATTAAGGACAGCATATACCGGAGTACATGATACAGGCTTTAATATGACATATAATAATACGGATATTAAGGTGTCAGAGGATGGAACTTCTGCTGTGGTTACAACTTATGAACTTGATGATGATGGCAATATTAAAAAGGATGACAACGGCAATCCGGTTGTTAAGGATACACAGACGGTAACAGGTGATGCTGATGGAAAGTTTACATTTACAGATACAGAGGGTAAGCAGGTAGTACTTGGAACGACTAAAGATGATAATGCCATACCGGAAGATAATGAGATAATATTTAACGGTTCAACAGGTGAGATTATTCTTGGAGCTGATATTTATTCCAACGTATATGAGAGTAATAAGTTCTCTGTTTCATATACTAAAGACAATTTCCAGAAGGGGGATCTTAATCCTACGATGTATTATAACTGTATTGATAATAATACAGGTGTTACATATGAGAAGAAGGATGAGGCAATTGAATATAATGTCAACTACTCACAGAAGCTAAAGATTAATACACAGGCAGATGAGGCATTTAATATATATCTTGGAAGAGATATAGATTCTCTTGTCACTTCTGTTAATGATGTACTTGATATTGAGGCACAGATATCACAGGTTAAGTCAATGATGAGTGAAGAAAGATATAGTGATAAGACTTCACAGAGTACTCTTAATTCGATGCTTGAAGGACTCAATAAGCAATATGACCTTGCAAAGAATAATATGACTGAGGCATTTGAAAATGGTGTTAAGCAGATGAAGTCATATCAGCAGCAGAATTCAGTTGCTAAGGCAGATGTAGGTAACAGAGAGTCACGACTTACATTGACAAAGAGCCGTGTTACAGAGCAGAAGACTAATTTTAAGTCACTTAAGTCTAATAATGAAGATATAGATCTTGAAGAGGTTGTAATCGGTTATGCATCAGCCGAGCTCGTATACAATGCTTCACTTTCAGCAGCAAGTAAAGTAGTTCAGCAGACACTTCTTGACTTCTTATAAGATATGCCGATTAATATGTTATAAGCTGCATGGGAATGCAAATTAGAAAATAAGCTATAATCATGATATTTATATCAGATAGCGGAAAGGTGTGATAATCAGTGAGAATTAATACAGAAAAGTTCGGAACTATAGATATATCAGATGATAAGATTATTACATTTGACAATGGAATAATAGGTTTTCAGGATTATAAAAAGTATACACTCATATACGATGCAGACTCAGAGGAAAAGTCAGATTCTGCCATGATGTGGTTACAGTCAATGGAAGAGGCTGCATTTGCACTTCCAGTATTGAAGCCTGAATATGTGAAGCCTGATTATAATCCGATAGCAGATGATGAGATGCTTAAGTGTCTTGGAAGTGATGATATTGATAATGCACATCTGTTAATATTTGTTACAATAACAGTGCCACATGACATTACAAAGATGACATGTAATCTTAAAGCACCGATTATCATTAATGCAGATACATTAAAGGCAGTCCAGTTGATTGCTGAAAATGAAGATTATCTTGTGAGATATCCAATCTATGACTATCTTAAGGAACAGTCTGGAAAGGATGGTGAGTAGATATGCTTGCTTTATCAAGAAGAAAAGACGAGGCGATTATAGTTAATGATAATATTGAGATTAAGGTAATTGACATTAAGGGAGATCAGGTAAAGCTTGGAATATCTGCACCTAAGTCAGTGCCGGTATATAGAAAAGAAGTATATATCCAGATACAGGAGGCCAACAAGGAAGCGGTTACCGCTTCACCCGATGCAGATAGCCTTAAGAAGCTGTTTAAGAAGTAATAGATTGTATGTAATATGCGGTAAAACATGGAAAACAGCTGGCATAAAGGGTTAATTTTCGGTGCTTATTTCCGATATATTTCTTGACAGGGTTAATATTGGATAAGTTATACAGCTTATCTTTTAAAATATAAAGCTCATAAGTGAGCCTTATTTTAGCCGAAGGCATTATAAATAAGCCTTGAACAGCCTGATATAATACAGGCGTAAGATTCCATAACATTTATATGTATCAGGAATTGGTTAATTTAATAATATTACAATATTAGAGAAAATTTTTATTATTTCACACGGAGGTGGATACAATGGGAATTGAAGCAGTTAAGGGAGCAGTAGGAGCTCACAATTTTCAGAGTCAGGCAGTTACAGCCGCTAAGCCGGTTGAGAATGTTGCTAAGACAAGTTCAGCATCAGATGCAGTAAGTGTGACAGCAGACCAGCAGACACAGGTGGTTGCTAAGACAAGCGAAGGTGCAGCTAATAATGGTGGTCAGAATGGTAATCAGGAGGATAATAATTCTGGACAGCAGGCTCAGGCAACAATGCAGGATATTAAGGAGATTAATAAGCTTATTAACCGTAACACTGTTGCAGAGTTTGGTTATAATGAACCGACTCACAGAGTAACAATAACAATAAAAGATAAAGAAACAGATGAAGTTATCAAAGAGATACCATCAGAAAAGGCATTGAAGATGCTTGAAAAAGCATGGGAGATTGCCGGTATTCTTGTCGATGAGAAGAGATAATAGTGTGAAAAATAATGCCGATGCGGTTATTTTTTACATGCCTATTTTTTCTGAACAAATCAAATAGTCCTTGATGGCAGAAGAAAAATCGCCTGTGCGGATTTTTTCTTCGCCTCTTTGCAACGAAGTTGCTTAGAAATGAGGATTAGTATGCTGTCTATGTCTGGTACAGATATACAGACAGCCGGTCTGGTAATGCATAAGTAATGCAGCCGTACATTGGATTGATTGTGTTTATGTATGTATTTATGTACTATACCGGGTGTTATAACAGCATATCATATAAGTTAGAATGGAGGAATGAAATATGCCTATAAGACTTTCAGGTATGTCATCAGGACTTGATACAGAAGCATTGGTATCAGCACTGGTGTCCGGATATAGAACACAGAAGGATAATCTTGTAAAGGCACAGACAAAGCTTCAATGGAAGCAGGACAAGTGGAATACAATGAATACCAAGATATATTCATTCTACACAGGTTCATTAAGCACATCGCGTTTTTCTAAGAATTATAATCTTAAGAAGGCTAAGATATCTAATTCTAATTATGCCTCAGTTGATGCATCAACATCAGCAGTTACAGGTACACAGAGCCTTAAGGTTAAGAAGCTTGCAACAGCAGGTTATCTTACAGGAGGTGTAATCTCTGCTGATAGTTCTAAGACAGACAGTACTAAGATTAAGGGTGATACCAAGCTTAGTGAGATTAGTGGAATGGGTTCGGGTTCTACAGGCAAGCTTGAAGTTACTGCTGAGGGTAAGACAACAAGCATACAGTTATCTGATGATATGACAGTTAATAATCTTATCGTACAGCTTAAGTCGGCAGGTGTTAATGCCAGCTTTGATGAGACTAACCAGAGATTCTTTATAAGCTCTAAGACATCAGGAACAGAGCATGAGTTCTCGCTTACAGCCTCAGATGCTAATGGTAAGACAGCACTGTCTGCATTAGGACTGGCTGATACGTCAGTTGATAATATTGACAATATTGTTAAGCCGTATCAGGCAATTGTTAATAATTCAACATATGTAGAAGATACAGTTAAGAGCAGATATGATAGTGACGTTAGTTCGTTTAACAGTAATGTAGGTACATATCTTAGCAATATTAAGTCAGCAACGGAAAGCCTTACGGTTGATAAGTATAAAGAGGGATATATTACAGGGTTTATGAATACGGCAGGCGAGGATGGTTCAGGAATAGCAGCAGCAAGGAAGAATCTTTCAGATGCTATGTCGAAACTAGAAGAGGAACTTAAAGATGATACTCTTTCTGAGGATGCCAAGGCGGAAAAACAGTCAAGACTTCAGGCTATTAAGGGAGTTATAAGTCTTGCTGATGATACATCAACTTATGATACAGCTAAGAAGCTTCAGGAATCTAATGCAGCTGAAATTAAAAGTCTTGAGTCTACAATTGAAAGTAATACTAAGTCTATTACCGATATGTATAAGGAAGCCGGCTTTGGTGATGCATCAGATACAACATATACTATAGATAAGACTAATGGAAAGCTCATTATTGCAGATAGCACTATGGCACAGTATGTAGGAACTGATGGTAAGATTGATACTGAAAAGTATACATTCGATATGGCAGCAGCAGCTACATCAGGTGATGCTTCTTCTAAGATTAACAGCTATAAGACAGAAGCACAGGAATATTTAGATTATGCTAATAAGATGGTTTCTGCATATAATGTAGTGAAGAGTGCAACATCTGATTCAGATAAGGCAACGGCTGAATACAAGACAGCACTTAGTACATTAGGCGTAACATCGGATACATCAGGAACATCAGCTAAGAGAATATATGCAGAAGATTCAGAAATTGAGCTTAATGGTGCTACATTTACTAATAATACTAATACATTCTCTATTAACGGACTTACCATAACGGCAACAGCACTTACCGGTGATAATGAAGTAACTATATCAACGGAAAATGATGTAGATGGTATATATGATTCCATTAAGAGCTTTATAAGTGATTATAACAGTCTTATAAAAGAGATAGATACAGCATATAATGCCACAAGTGCCAAGGGCTATGAACCACTTACAAGTGATGAAAAGTCAGCGATGACAGATGATCAGGTTAAGGAATGGGAAGACAAGATTAAGACTTCACTTCTTAGAAGAGACGGTACATTAAGTTCAATATCTAATATGATGAAGACAGATATGCTTAGGTCATTTAATATTAATGGCAAGGCATATTCATTATCAAGTTTTGGTATATCTACAGCAGGATATTTCTCATCAGGTGATAATGAGAAAGGTGTATTACACATTGATGGTGATAGTGATGACAGTACATCAGCTTCTAATGAGGATAAGCTAAAGGCAGCACTTGCCAGCGACCCTGATACAGTTATATCGTTCTTCGCACAGCTTGCAGATAATCTGTATACTGACTTAGGTAAGAAGATGCAGGGTACAACGATGAGAAGTACCTTTAAGGTATATAATGATAAAGAGATGGCTAAGGAATACTCTGATTATACAACTAAGATTAAGGATAAAGAGACAGAGATATCTACATGGGAAGATTATTATTATAATAAGTTCTCTAAGATGGAATCGGCTCTTGCAACACTTAATTCACAGCAGTCATCTTTATCAGGATATTTTGGATAAACAGGTATATTAAGTCTGAAATGCATAGTTGTGCAATAATAATTGCATTTTAAGCTTTTGATATTTACATAATACAATGTTTTATGAGTTATAAATAAGAATATAGGATATACTATATCAGAATATTATTATAGTAATATGTTATAATATAACACATTAAGATACACGCAGATAATTATTCATAATAATTGTTTGCGTGTATGTTGATTATGCGATATAATATTGATAAATATTCGTATAAAGAGAAAAGAGGGTATATACATGGCTATTAATCAGCAGGCATATGCAAAGTATGGGAATAATAAGGTGCTTACAGCATCTCCGGGAGAGCTTACTTTATTATTGTATGAAGGAGCTATTAAGTTTTGTAATATAGCTATTATAGGTGTTGAACATAATGATATCCAGAAGGTTCACACTAATCTTAAGAAAGCACAGGCAATAATAGAAGAATTAAGGTCTACACTTAATCATAAGTATCCTGTTGCCAAGGATTTCGATAAGATATATGAATATATATACAGCTTACTGGTTGATGCTAATATTTCAAAGAAGACAGAAGATATAGAGGCAGCACTTGTTGAAATAAGAGGCATGAGAGATACATGGAAGCAGGTAATGCAGAAGACTAAGTAATTGATGCTGTATATATTTATGCTTTATGAATAAGCAATAGTGTGAAAAGTATAAATAAAGATTAGTATATGCGCATGATACAAGAGCAATAATTACCTGTATTATAACTAATAATTTAATTGGTATGTTATTATATATAACATAGAAGGTGAGTGCTTTAATATGACAGATAATTATCTTCAGATGATGATAGAGAGTCTTGTAATGAAAAGAGATATATTACAGGAGATATCAGAACTTAATATAAGTCAGGCACAGATGACATCAACTGACGGTGCAGCCTTTGATGAACAGGCATTTTATTCAAGTATAGAACGAAAAGGCGAGCTTATAGATAAGCTTCTTGAACTGGATGATGGATTTGATGCGTTATTCCAAAGAGTGAAGGACTCGATAGGTAATAATAAGCAGTTATATTCTGAACAGATTAAGCAGATGCAGCAGCTTATTAAAGCAGTGACCGACCTTAGTGTCAAGGTACAGGCACAGGAGGCAAGGAATAAGGTTACAGTAGGCAGGAAGTTTGCCAGAATGAAAGCGGATGTGCAGACGGCGAAGAGGAGTACTAAGATGGCGAATGCCTATTATAAGGTACAGAGTAATATAGACTATACTCCACAGTTTATGGACAAGAAAAAGTAATAATGTGTGGATTATAGTTTAATTATAAGAGATGTCTTAATACTTTACCAGGGTTATAATTAAGGAAGATAGTCTGATTATAAAAAGAAAATACAAAAAATTAAAAAAGTTTATATTCGGACTAAAGTTTATAAAACAACGTCCGATATAATAAATAACAATAACAAATATATGTTATTGAACTAATTAATTATTGTGGCAGGGAAGCCACAGGATATTCAAGGAGGAAAATATTATGGTAGTACAGCATAATCTTGCAGCAGCCAACACTAACAGACAGTTAGGAATTATCACAAACGAGCAGTCTAAGTCAACAGAGAAGTTATCATCAGGTTACAGAATTAACAGAGCTGGTGATGATGCAGCAGGTCTTTCAATTTCAGAGAAGATGAGAAGCCAGATCAGAGGACTTGACAAGGCTTCATCTAATGCACAGGATGGTATCTCACTTATTCAGGTAGCTGAAGGTGCTCTTAATGAGACACATTCTATCTTACAGAGAATGAACGAATTAGCTACACAGGCAGCTAATGATACTAATACTACTACAGATAGAACAGCTATCCAGAAAGAAATTAATGCATTAACATCTGAGATTTCAAGAATTTCATCTACAACACAGTTCAATACAATGAACCTTTTAGATGGTAATTTTTCAGGAAAGAACCTTCAGATTGGTGCTCTTAATGGTCAGAAGATTCAGATTACTATTGGTGCTATGAATGCGTCAAGCATTGGTGTTAAGAGCTTAAGCGTTACTACATTTAGTAATGCTGGAAAGGCTATGTCTAATATTCAGAAAGCTATTGATAAGGTATCTACACAGCGTTCAGCTCTTGGTGCTGTTCAGAACAGACTCGAGCATACAATCAAGAACCTTGATACAACAAGTGAGAATACATCATCAGCAGAATCTCGTATCCGTGATACAGATATGGCTAAAGAGATGGTTTCTTACAGCAAGAACAACATCCTTATGCAGGCTGGTCAGTCAATGCTTGCTCAGGCAAATCAGCAGAATCAGGGTGTTCTCTCACTTATCCAGTAATTATTATACTACTATATAATAAGGCAGAGTTGGCATATGCCAGCTCTGTTTTATTTTTTATGGAGAATTTATGCAGTTAGAAGATTTATTTATTAAGATAAATGATATAAGCAGGTTAATGTATGGGAATGACATTAAAGAAGCATTTAATATGATGGCAGAATATATGCCATATATTACACAGTATATGAATGAATTTGTAAATAATATACCTGAATATAACAGATTGGGAGCTAATTTGCCACAGGACATAGTAATTATTCAGATAAAAAATCTGTTAGATGGTATTGAAAATAAAGATGTATTACTGATAGCAGATACCCTTAAGTATGAGATATTACCATCATTGCAGGTATATGATGAAATATTGGCTCAGATATAGGTGACAGGCAGATATGAATAATATAGAAATAAAAAATATTAATAAATTAGAACAATATATACCGGATATATGTTCAAAATATAAACAGCTATTATGTGAATATCATGAAAATCAAAATGTAGTGATTAACGAGAAACAGGCTGTAGTATTTAAAAATGGAAGAGAATGGATACTTACAAGCAGATATGATGACGATTATGCATGTGATGTTTGGGCAGAACAATTTGATTGTGTAAATAGCAATGCTGTAGTTGTTATTGTAGGTTTGGGGAATGGACTATATATACAAAAGGCTATAAATAAGCTGCATAAAGATGTAAGTATTATTATATATGAACCGGATGTTGATATTTTTATTGAAGCAATGAAAAATATTGATTTAACGGAAATAATGGAAAGATGCAAGATGATTATTCAAAGCATAAATGATAGTTATATTGCATCAATAATCAGTTCCAGCGTAACGTACTCAATTATAGATTATACCAGTTTATATATTTTGCCTAATTACTGGAATATATGCGAGGATAGTATAAAGAAATTTAAGCAGATAATAATGGATGTTATATCAAGTGAACAGATAGATAGAAATACGTATGTAACTTTTGGAAAAGAATTTTATCAAAATATATTGAATAATCTTTGGATGGTTCTATCTAATTCGAGTATAGCAGAATTACGCAGTTCTATAGTTAATGATAGACAATATAAGAGGAATACACCAGTAGTTGTGGTATCGGCAGGACCATCATTAAATAAAAATATAATACATCTAAAAAAATATAGAAAGAAAGTATTTATAATAGCGTGTGATTCTGCATTAAATCCATTACTGCATAATGATATTATTCCAGATATTGCAGTAAGTATTGATTCTCATAAACCGCTTAGTAATTTTATGGATTATAGAGTAAAAAAAATCCCATTTGTTCTTAGTAGTACGTGTATAGAGTGGTTTCAGAATGAACATAATGGGAAGAAGTTTTTCTTTGCAGATTCATACCAATTGTTGAAATTATTTAATGGATTTAATAAAGAATTTGGAATCTTGGACTCAGGTGGTTCAGTAGCAAATGATGCGTTTTCTTTAGCGGATTTTTTAGGATTTACTAATGTAATATTAATTGGCCAGGATTTATCATATAGTAATGGTTTGTATTATGCCAATGGTATAGTAAAAGGACAAAAAAAGGAAAATATAAATGAAGAATTTATAGAAGTTGAAGGTTATTATGGAGATAAGGTATTAACTAAGTATAATCTTGATAGTTATAGAAAATGGTTTGAACAGCAGATAGTGAATAAAGAAAATCTAAATGTTATCAATTCGACAGAAGGCGGTGCAATGATACATGGTGCAAAAAATATGCCATTAGTTGATGCGTGTGAAAAGTATTGTAATGATGATATTGACTATTTAAATACAATTAATAATGCAAAAAATGCTTTTACAGAAGCTGAATTAAAAGAAGTGAGAAATAATATATTACATTATGATGATATTATAATTAATTTGAAAAAATCTATTGATAGTAATTTAAGGGATTTTTATAAAATGCAGGGACTTATATCTAAAAATAAAATGTCTAACGAAATAGTGCGTATTTATAAAAGAATTAATGAAAGAATTGAAAAGATGGATAATGAATATATATTAGGTTTTGCAGCTTTTAATAATAAAGTTGAGGAATATGAAATTATTGATGGAGTAAATGAAGATACGGGATCTGATATTGATGATTTGAAAAATGCTATAGCAAAAGGAATTCAATTACAAAAGTCATATTTAAAAAATCTTAATGAATTGAGTGTGAAATTACCGGAATTATATAAAAAAGTACAGAATAGTTAATGAGAGGAATGTATATATGTTAAATAATAAAACAATATTAATTACAGGTGGAACGGGTTCATTTGGTAAGAAGTTCCTTGAGATGATTTTTGAAAAGTATAGCCCAAAGAAGATTATTATATATTCAAGAGATGAATTTAAACAGAGTGTTATGCAGACAGAATATAAAGACAAGGTTGATATGTCTAAAGTGAGATTCTTTATTGGCGATGTAAGAGATAAAGAAAGATTAAAGAGAGCTTTTCAGGGAGTTGACTATGTCATTCATGCGGCAGCTATGAAGCAGGTTCCTACATGTGAATATAATCCGATGGAGGCTGTTAAGACTAATATTCATGGTGCACAGAATGTTATAGATGCGGCACTTGACTGTGGTGTTAAGAAAGTGGTTGCATTATCAACAGATAAGGCTGTTAATCCTATTAATCTGTATGGCGGAACTAAGCTTGTATCAGACAAGTTATTTATTGCAGCTAATGCTTATAGCGGCGAGAATGGAACTGTATTTTCAGTAGTAAGATATGGTAATGTTGCCGGAAGCCGTGGTTCTGTTATTCCTATATGGCAGAGATTATTAGATGAAGGTAATAATAAGCTCGGTGTGACAGATATGAGAATGACACGTTTTTGGATAACCTTAAGACAGGGGGTAGAACTTGTATTTAAAGCCATTGAAGAATCAAAGGGCGGAGAGACATATATATCTAAAATTCCATCATTTAAAATTGGAGATCTTGCACAGGCAATGAGTTTTAATTCACTTGGAAAAGAAGCAGATATACAGGATATAGGTATCAGGGAAGGTGAAAAGTTACATGAAGTAATGGTGACTAAGGATGATTCAAGAATGACTTATGAATATGATAAGCATTACATTGTATATCCTGATTATAACTGGAAGAATGAATTAGATATACTTGCAGGTGGTAAGCTTGTTGAAGATGGTTTTGAATACAATTCGGGAACTAATACTCAGTGGCTTAATGTAGAAGAATTAAGAGAAGCATTGCAAGATATGAATAAGTAGTAACAAGACAGACATATAAAAACTATTATAGAAGATATTGGATGTTTGAAAGTTATATGTTATGACAAAATATTGGTAAAAGAGATTACTAGAGTTGGAGCTTGTACAATCGATGAAGGATAATTACACATTGCTTGGAGATATAATTAAGTTATCAGATGAGCTTATATATCTATTTAAAAAGCAGGATTTTTATAATGGAATACATCTTCATAGCAATATAATTAAGTTAGTTGAAGAAACTTTTCAGATATATAGTGTGGATGATACGTTTTATACAGAATTGGAAAATACTATTAAGAGCCTTTTAATGGCACAGTAATCAACAGATTATTTACTTATGGCAGATATCTATGATATGCAGGTAAAACCGGCATGTATCAGAGAACTTGACAGATTACATGGGTCAGGAATCTGGCAGGCAGTGACGGATTATTATGACATTAATTATGCGGCGGCTGATAAAGATATACAGAATATGTTAGATGCCATTAACGCTAAGTATGAGGACATTCCACAGGAATATATGCTTGTTGAAAATTCAATTGGGATGTTTTCATTGAAGAAGAGTTATCGTTCTAAGGAACTGATGTTTTCAGGTATTAATAATTCATATAGTGATGCCAGATATATAATAGATTCATATACTAATAAAGGTGAAAATGCAGAAAACTATATTGTTATTGGGCTGGAATCAGGCTATATTGCATCTGTATTATGTGAGCAGGAAGATATCGGACATGTATATGTGTATGAGCATGATGTGTATGTAATTAAAGCAGCAATGCATTATTGTAACATTACAAAGCTATTACAATCTGGGAAAGTGAGCATTATATATGACAGGCAGCTTATAGAATTTGGTAAAAAAATCTCAACTGTTAAGCCGTATGATGATACAGCGATAATTATACACAGACCATCTATGATGAATATTGCGGTTAAAGAGCTTAGAGAGAGCGTTGAGGATTTCTTTTTATATCAAAGCAGCATATTAAGTCAGGGAAAACTGTTAGATGGTAATTTTAGAAAGAATACTACAAATGAGAGTTTAAAAAATGTACATTATCTTGATGAATTAAGAGATATATTTTATAAACAGGAAGTGTATTTTTAGCAGGTGGACCTTCGCTTGAAGATAAGATTGAATTATTGAAACAAGCAGATAAAAAGATTATTGTATGTGTTGGTACGGTTGTTAAGCTTTTATTGAAGAATAATATTATACCGGATTATGTTGTAATGATTGATGCACAGCATAGCATGACAACACAGATTGAAGACGTTAATACAGAACAATTATCATTGATATATATTCCAACATTATTTCATGGTGTAGTCAGCAGGTGGGATGGGAAAAATATATGGCAATGCAGGAAGGCTTTAAACATTCAGAAGTAATGGCAGAAGAAAAGAATCTAATGTTATACGAAACCGGTGGCTCTGTTTCAACATTCGCACTAGATTTTCTTATAAGATTTAATTGTAAAAGGATTGTATGCATGGGATTAGATTTAGGTTTCGTGGATGAACGCCGCCATGCAGGTTCACAGATTAATATAAATACTGATTATGAATTAAGAAAAGTAAAGTCTGTAACAGGTGATTATATATACCAGTAAGAATCTTGATAATTATAGAAAATGGATTGAGAGAAGAATTAATAGAATGACGGACGATGAAAAGAGTATTGAACTGGTTAATGCATCAAAAGGAGCTTATATTAATGGGATGAAAATAGAATTATAAAATAATTGAGTATTAGCGAGCCTAACTAAAGTGATTAAAAGTGTTTTTCAGAACAGCATTATTAAAGAAGGAAGAATAAATGTAAGCATTAATTTTGAATTCGGGATTAGGTCATAGAATGGAAGTTCTGACATCTGAACATCCAAAATATATGACAGAAATTAACAGTAAAGATATAATATTAAGCAGACAGCTAAAATTATTGGCAGGTTCTGGAATATTGGAAAAGTATACAATAATGGCAAATATATGCCGATATAAAAAGAGATTTGGGATTTGGATTGAAAACAAGGAGGTTTTTAATATGGCATATTATGATGAGTTGGAAAAATTTGGTAATAAAGTTGCTTTGATAGAAGAATCCGGTAACAAAATAACATATGCAGCTATGCAAAATATATGTTCAGATATAGGAAAATTGGTAAAACGTGGATTGGTATTTTCATTCTGTGAAAACAGTATAGGCTCTGTTAGTGGTTATGTGGCTTTTTTAAGTAATAGAGTTGTACCAGTGTTAATTGATAAGGGGATGGATAAAACTCTGGTATATAATTTGATCAGCACATATAAACCTAACTATCTATACTTTCCAGAATCAATGAAAAAAGAATTCGAATATGTTGAGTGTATATATGAGAATAATGGATATATGCTCTGTGATACCGGAAGAAAAGAAGAATATAAGCTGTATAGTGAATTAGGGTTATTGCTGACAACTTCAGGAAGTACAGGAAGTCCAAAGTTTGTTAGACAGAGTTATGTTAATATTCAGACAAATGCGGATCAGATTGCAAGATATTTAAAGATTACCGGTGACGATAGACCAATTACTACATTGCCAATGAATTATACATATGGTTTGTCAATTATTAATAGTCATTTACTTTGTGGTTCTACAATTCTTTTGACGGCTAAAACTCTTATGGATAGAAGTTTCTGGACTTTTTTTAAGAAAGAAAACGCTACTACTTTTGGAGGAGTACCATATACATATGAAATTTTGAAAAAACTCAGATTTTTAAAAATGGACTTGCCATCACTAAAATATATCACTCAGGCGGGTGGAAAGCTAACACCTGAATTGCATAAAGAATTTGCTGAGTATGCGTTAAACAATAACAAGCAGTTTATTGTAATGTATGGACAATGTGAAGCAACAGCAAGAATGGCATATCTTCCAGCTGATAAGTCACTTGAAAAATATGGAAGTATGGGAGTTGCAATTCCTGATGGAAAGTTAGAACTTATAGATATAAATGGAAATGTTATCAATGAGTCAGATGTTGTTGGTGAGTTGGTGTATTATGGTCCTAATGTTACACTTGGATATGCTGAGTGCGAAGCTGACCTTAGCAAAGATGATGAAAGAAAAGGACGTCTTGAAACTGGTGATATGGCTAAGAGAGATGCCGAAGGTTATTATTATATTGTTGGACGTAAAAAGAGATTTTTAAAGATATATGGTAATAGAGTTAATTTGGATGAGACGGAGAGAATGTTAAAAACATATCTTCAACTTGAATTGGCATGTAGTGGAGTAGATGACCATTTAGTAGTTTATGTAACATCCAGTGATGAAGAAATCCAAAATAAAGCAAAGCATTTTTTGTCAGAAAAAACTGGACTTAATTCGGCAGCTTTTAGTGTTAAATCTGTTGAAGAAATTCCTAAAAATGAGTCTGGAAAAACTTTGTATAGAAAACTTGAGGAAATGATTTAATGGAAAATATTCTAAATATAAAACCATATTCTTTAGGAAGAGAAGATAAAAGAAAAATTTTGGGTGAGAGATTAAACAGTCTTACAAGAAAACATTATGGGAAATGTGTGGAATATAAAATAATAATGGATACTTTTGAAAAAGATTGTAATAATTATGAACTTGAAAAATTCCTTTATCTTCCAGTTGGTATATTTAAAGATATGGAGTTGAAAAGTATTGCTAATGATGAAATAGTAAAGATTATGACTTCTTCAGGAACCACAGGACAGAAGACATCAAAGATTTTTCTTGACAAAAATACTTCTTCCAATCAGCAGAAGGTGCTGGTAAAGATAGTTAGTGAATTTACCGGGAAGTCAAGATTACCAATGCTTATTATTGATAGCCCGTCAGTTATAAAGAATCGTCAGATGTTCTCTGCCAGAGGAGCAGGAATACTTGGTTTTTCAATTCTGGCATCAGATAGGCAGTATGCTCTTAATGAAAATATGGAAATTGATATAGATGGAATCCGGAAATTTTTAAAAAAACATGATGGAGAAAGAATATTGTTATTTGGATTTACTTTTATGATATGGCAGTATTTCTATAAAGAATTAGCAAAAAATCCAGGACAGATAAATCTTTCAAATGGAGTCCTTATACATGGTGGTGGATGGAAGAAACTGCAGAATGAAGCAGTTGAACCCAAAGTATTTAAAGAAGAATTAAAAAGAGTATGTGGACTTTCCAGTATACATGATTATTATGGAATGGTTGAGCAAACAGGATGTATTTATATGGAATGTGAATGTGGGCATTTACATGCAAGTATTTTTTCGGATGTTATTACTAGAAGAGTTAATGATTTTGGGATATGTGATTTTGGAGAAGAAGGTATAATTCAAGTGTTATCTTCAATTCCTGAGTCATATCCGGGACATTCAATTCTTACAGAAGACAAGGGCGTAATAATTGGAGAGGATGATTGTCCGTGTGGAAGATTAGGTAAGTATTTTAAAATTACCGGAAGAATTAAGAATGCAGAAGTAAGGGGGTGTAGCGATACTTATGAGCAAAAATGATATTAATTATCTTGTTGGTAGTAGAGAAGTTAGTTTTACCCCAATGAAAGTATATAGTAAAATAGTGTGTGATTTTCTGGAGAATTTATCAAAATGCATAATGAGTAAGCCGGTTGCAAAACAATATCCTGATATAATTACATTTGCATTTTGGTGTAGGAAGAGTAATATTTCAAGGCTGCAGGAACAGTATAGTTCAAAATATGTCAGAGTTGGGCGTGGAAACGTATTTCATATTGCACCATCAAATGTTCCGATTAATTTTGCATTTTCTCTTGCATTTGGGCTGCTTGCCGGTAATTCTAATGTTGTAAGAGTTTCTAATAAACATTTTAATCAGGTAGATATAGTATGTGATTGTATAAATGAATGTTTAGATAAAACTGAGTATAACAGGCTTAAAGGATACATAAGTATTGTTAAGTATCAACATAATAAAGATATTACAGATGAGTTATCAGCTCAATGCTCTAGCAGGGTTATCTGGGGTGGAGATAATACAATTGAAGAAATTAGAAGTTCTTGTATTCCATGCAGAGCAAATGAAATTACATTTGCGGATAGATATTCCTTTGCGATTATTGATGAAAGTCGAGTTGAGCAGTGTTCTGATGCTGAAGTCAGGACATTGACAGATAATTTCTATAATGATACGTATCTTATGGATCAAAATGCATGTTCTTCACCACATTTAATTATATGGAAAGCTTCTAAAGAGAAAAGAGGAAGAGAAAAGTTCTGGAATCAACTTTTAGAAAGTGCGAAAAAATATGATTTACAGGCCAAAAAAGTAGTTGATAAGTATACTTTAGCAGCTGAGTTAGCCACAAGTGACAAATTAGAATTTAAATTAAAAACTTATTCGAATTATTTATATGTTGGAAAGTTGAAGCAGCTGCCAGAAATGCTTGATGTTGTCAGAGGAAAATATGGGTTGTTTTTTGAATCAGATTTAAAGTCTTTAAAAGAATTATGTGAACATATTGGCACTAAGGTTCAAACCTGTGTTACATATGGTATGAATAATACTGATTTAATGAATAAGTTCATTGAAAGTGGATGTCAAGGTGTTGATAGAATTGTTCCAATTGGCAAAGCAATGGATATTGGAGTGTACTGGGATGGCTACGATGTTATAGGAACGCTTTCAAGAATAATAGTTACAGAGTAAAGGAGATTTTTTATGGGTAATAAGGCAATAGCAATAATTACAGCAAGGGGGGGCAGTAAGAGAATACCCCAAAAGAATATTAAGGAATTTTGTGGTAAACCTATAATTGCTTATTCAATAGAAGCTGCTATTAATTCAGGTATTTTTGATGAGGTTATGGTATCTACAGATAGCATGGAAATAGCCAAAATTGCAATAAAATATGGTGCAAAAGTTCCATTTATGAGAAGTGAAGCAAATTCTTCTGATTATGCAACAACCTCAGATGTACTTGCAGAGGTTATAGATGAATATAGAAAGCGTGGAAGAGAGTTTGATTATATGGCATGTTTATATCCAACAGCACCATTTATTACTCCGGAAAAGCTAAAAAATGCAATGGAAATGTTAATTGAACAGGATGGATTAATGGCTATGCCTGTTGTACAATTTTCATATCCACCACAAAGAGGATATATTATTGAGAATGATAAGCTGAATATGAAGTATATGGAAAATGCTGAAAAACGTTCTCAAGATTTTGAAAAAATATATCATGATGCAGGTCAATTCTATCTTGTTCAAATGAAAGGATATTGGGATAATAATGGCAGGATATATAGAGGAATTACTCCTATTATTGTTGATGAGATGGAAGTTCAGGATATTGATAATGAAACAGACTGGAAGATAGCAGAGATTAAATATAATTTTATGATAAATGGAGAAATGTAAATGAACGTAGTTTTAAGAAAAATGCGTGCAGAAGACATGGAGATGGTTCGCAATTGGAGAATGCGACCTGAAATAACAAAATATATGTATACTGATCCAGAGATTACAATGGAACAACAAATGGAATGGTTTAAAAAGGTTTCTAATAGTGATGATTTGTACTGGATTGTTGTGCAGGATGGCAAGTCGGTTGGATTAGCAAGTTTGACTGAATGGGATAAGAAGAATAATAGAATAACCGGAGGCGCGTATATAGCTGAAAGAAATAATGAAACTTTCAGATTAGCAATAGAATTACAATTAAATTTATTAAACTATGCATTTAATACATTAAATGTTAATAAAGTTTGTGGGGAAGTAATTAGTGAGAATGTTGGAGTGGTAAGAATTCTTCAAATATGTGGATGTGTGCGTGAAGGGTTATTTAGAGAACATGTTTATAAAAATGGAAAATATTATGATGTGGTTATACTGGGCACAATAAAAAAAGATTGGAATAAAATAAAAAAACGTCTTAAAAATGTATATGAGATGGAATAAAAGATTTATATTAATTATTTATCTAAAAACAAATGATTAGAAAATATGCAAATATGGTTATATGTAAAAAGTTAGAGAGAAACATTATTGAAAAACAGATTAATGAAGAAGGATGGATTAAGTGAAAAAAAATGCAATTATTACGGGTGCAAATCGAGGAATTGGTTATGAATTGCTCAAAACATTTACAAAGGCTGGATATAATGTATGGGCATGTGTAAGGAAGAAAAATGAAGAATTTGAAGCTCAAATACATAATATAGCTAAAGAAACAGGAGCAACGATTACAACGGTATATTTTGATTTGAGTGATGACAAACAAATTCAAGAGGGTATAAAATCCATTTTAAAAGAGAAAAAAAGCATTGATGTATTGATTAATAATGCAGGTGTTCCTTATGGTGGGCTGCTCACAATGACACCAGTTGATAAATTAAGAAAAGTCTATGATATTAACGTATTTGCACAAGTTCAAATAATGCAGTTAGTAGCTAGGCAAATGATGAGACAAAAATCTGGATGTATAATTAATATGTGTTCTGTTGGAGGAATTGAAGCAAGTCCTGGTTATTTGGCATATGGATCAAGTAAGGCAGCTTTAATATGGATTACAAAATCAGTATCAAGAGAACTTGGATCTTATGGTATTCGTGTGAATGGAATTGCACCTGGACTCATTGATACAGATATGGGAAACTATAAATCGAAAGAAGAACTTGATAAAGTTTTAAATAGAACGAGCATAATGCGTATGGGTAAACCGGAAGAAGTTGCAAAAGCTGCTCTATATATTGCATCAGAAGATGCATCTTATATGACGGGACAGATTTTGGTAATAGATGGAGGGAGAGTCTAATGGAAGATAGTAAAATTGATAACTGTTATGAATTAGCAAAATTAATGAGATTAGATGCTCTTGAAATGGCAAAGGCAGCAGGAAAGGCGGGGGCACATCTTGGAGGAAGTTTTTCATCAATGGATATAATTGCAGTGTTATATGGAGCTGTACTAAATATTAAAAGGGAAGAACCTGATTGGGAAAATAGAGATAGATTTATTACAAGTAAAAGGCACTGTTATCTTGCAAGTTATGCGGCTTTATATAGAACAGGAATGATTACATATGATCAGCTTATGAAATTTCATACGGATGGAGAACTTTTAGCTGGTTATCCTTGGCTTCCTAAAAATGGACTGGATTTTTCTGGAGGAAGTCTTGGGATGGGCTTATCTGTCGGAATAGGAATGGCGTTATCAGCTAAAAGAAAAAATCTTGATTATAGTACATATGTATTGCTTGGTGATGGCGAATGTAATGAAGGCTCTAATTGGGAAGGGTTTATGTCTGCAAATAAATTTGCATTAGATAATTTAGTTGTTATTATTGATAATAATCATATGCAATTTGATGGAAGAGAAGAAGATATTATGCCAATGGGGTCTTTTTCTGAAAAACTTAAAGTTTTTGGATTTGAAACTGTAGATGTAAATGGACATTCAATTGAACAACTATGTAGTGCATTTGAGACAGAACATATAAATAAGCCGCTTGCAATAGTGGCAAATACTATAAAAGGCTATGGCTTGCCAAGTATAGAAGGAAAACCTCAATCTCATCATGTTGAACTGGCAGAATCTGACTATGAATACATGATAAAATGTATAGAGGGAGGAAAATATGATAAAGTTTAATAAGAAAAATATGCGATTATGGTCTATTATGGGAATTAATCCCTCTATTTGGAGCATAGGTTTTGATGAAGTAGCTAGTAAAAAAGATAATATTGCTGTCCTGACAGCTGATTTGTCTAGATTTTCTGGACTGGAAAGGATGTCTGCTAAATATCCTGATATTTTTTATAATGTTGGAATTGCAGAACAAAATATGATTGGCATTGCTTCAGGAATGGCAATGGAGGGATACCAAACTTATGTAACTACATATGCACCTTTTGTAACATATAGATGTGCTGATCAGATTAGACATTTGATGGGAAATATGAATTTGAATGTTAAGGCAATCGGCTCGGCAGCAGGTTTGACATCTGGTTGGTCGGGAACAGCGTTATTGGCAATTAGTGATATTGCTTTAATGAGAAGTATACCGAATATGATTGTTTTATCACCTGCTGATTGTACGGAAGCTATAAAAATGATGATGGCAATGTCTGAAATAGATAATCCTGTATATATGCGTTTATGTGGAACCACATCTATTCCGATGGTTTACACAGAAGATTATCGTTTGGAAATAGGTAAAGCAATTACATTGCAAAGGGGAGAGAGGGTTGCATTGATGGCTACGGGAATTAATATGGTATCAGAAGCCGGAAAAGTAGCAGAGATGCTTGAAATGGAATGTGGTATTAGACCTACAGTAATTAATATACATACAATTAAGCCTATTGATAAGACCTGTATTAAAGAAATTGCGAAAACTCACGAAGTAATTATCTCAATAGAGGAACATAATATTTTGGGAGGTCTCGGCTCAGCAATTGCAGAAGTGATTAGTTCAATGAATGTTAAATGCAGACAGTTATTTATTGGAATTAATGATGAAAATTGTAAGATGGGCAGTAGAGATTTTATGTTGAAGCAGGTCGGTTTGAATAGCGAAGATATTTTTAGAAAAATTAAAGATTACATTGGAGTAAGTTAATATGATTGAAGATTTTTATTCGTTAGAACCTTATGAGTTGAATAAAGAAACAAAAAATAAGCTCTTAACGAAAGAATTAAAAGAATTAACAAATATACATAGAAAAAAATGTGATGAATATAATAGGTTTTTAAATACAATTCAATATGATGATTGTAAAACGAATTGTGTTGAGGATATTCCTTTTTTCCCTGTACGTATGTTTAAAGAATATAATTTGTTAAGTATTGAGCAAAAAGATGTTTTTAAGGTTATGACATCATCTGGCACAACTGGACAACAGGTATCAAAGATTTTTGTAGATAAAGAAACTGCAATGATTCAACAAAAGGTAATGATAAAAATACTTAGTGATTTTTGGGGAAAGAAAAGACTTCCTATGATGATTGTTGATACACCATCTGTTCTTAAAGATAGAAGAATGTTCACGGCAAGAGGTGCGGCAATTCTTGGATTACAAGTAGCAGCGAAAGAAATGGTGTATGTATTAAATGAAGATATGTCATTGAATACAAATATAATGGATGATTTCTTGGAGAAATATTCAAATCAATCGTTTATTATATTTGGATTTACTTTTATGGTATGGAAGCATATGTATAAGGAGTTACTTAAACTTGAAAAAAAGTATGATATGTCTCAAGCATGGCTTATGACTGGCGGAGGTTGGAAGAAGCTTCAAACAGAAGCTATATCTCAGAAAGAATTTAAGGCTAGAATAAACAAAGTGTGTAGAATAGAGCATTTTTTGGATCATTATGGAATGGTAGAACAAACCGGCTGTATTTATGCTGAATGTGAATATGGTCATTTGCATGCAAGTAATTACTCTGATGTAATTATCAGAAATTATAAGGATTTTTCAGTATGCCCTATTGGAACAAGAGGAATAATACAGGTGGTATCGGTGTTGCCACATTCTTATCCTGGACATTCTCTTTTGACCGAAGATGAGGGAGTTATATTGGGAGAAGATGATTGTCCTTGTGGAAGAAAAGGTAAATATATTCAAATTTTAGGACGCATGAAAAATGCTGAGTTAAGGGGGTGTAGTGATACATATGCAGATAAATTCAGATGATTTACATTTTTTAGTGGGCAACTACGATATTTTGGAAAACATGTCTAAAGTGCCTGCTTTAAAAACTTTTTCAAAATGTTCTATGGATTTTTTTTCAAATCTTTCTAAAGAAATATTGAAGGATAGAAGAAGTCGAAAATATGTAGATGTAATGTCGTATGCATATTGGATTCGTAAAGCATCTATTGAGAACGTAAAAGAAAAGCATTTGGATAGGAAAAATAGAATTGGAAGAGGAGTTGCATTTCATATTGCACCATCCAACGTTCCAGTTAATTTTGCTGTTTCAATGACGTCTTCATTGTTAGCAGGAAATGCCACAATAATTCGTGTGTCAAATAAAAACTTTGAACAGGTTGATATTATTTGTGATGCAATAAATAAAATTCTTTGTAATCAATGCAAAGATATGCAATGTTATTTATGCTTGATTCGTTACGAACATAGTGAATTAATTACACAAGAATTATCGAATATGTGTGACGTTCGTATTATTTGGGGTGGAAATAACACAATTAATACAATTCGTAAGGCGGCTTTACCGTCTAGAGCAATTGAAATGGCATTTGCAGATCGTTATTCTTTAGCCGTTATTAATTCAAATACATATTTAAATGAAAATTTAGATGAGATTGCAAAGAGGTTTTATACAGATACATATTATTCAGATCAAAATGCTTGTAGCTCGCCAAGACTGGTTGTTTGGTTGGGAGATAAAGTTGAAGAGGCACGCGGAATATTTTGGAAGAAAATGAATGAGATTGTGGAAAATGATTATGAGATGAAACCAATACAAGCGGTTGATAAGTTTACATCGTTAAGTATGCTTGGAATGAGATATGATGGAGTACGTCTTGTCTCAGATAATAATTTAGTTGTACGTATTGAAGTTGATAAGCTATATCCAGAATTAATGGATTATAAGAATGGTGGTGGCTATTTTTTTGAGTATAAAGCGAGTAAATTAGACGATATTGTTCCAGTTTTAACAAAGCAGTGTCAAACAATTTCAGTTCTTGGAATAGATAAACAAGATATTTTAGATATTGTGTTTAAATATGGTGTTCGTGGTGTAGACCGAATTGTTGAACTTGGACAAACGATGGCACTTGAGTTTATCTGGGATGGGTTTAAAATGATAGAAACTATGTCGAGATTTATCTATTCAGGAGGGTATTAAAATGAGAGCATTAGAAGGGAAAAATGCAATTATTACTGGAACTAATAGAGGATTGGGTAAGACATTGGTTGAGACTTTAGCTAGTGAGGGATGTAATATATGGGCAATTACACGTAAATCATCAGATGAGTTTGATGTTTTTGTTTCTCATATAGCAAAAAATAATAATGTTTTAGTTACGCCAATTTATGCAGATCTTTCATCTGAGGATAGTATTAAAGATGCATATAATACAATAAATTTGGAAAAACGTTCAATTGATATTTTGATTAATAATGCTGGAGTTGGACACATGGGATGGCTTCAATTGACAAAAACAGAGTTTATCAAGCAATTATATGCAGTTAATGTTTTTGCACCTATGATTTTGTCTAAATTAGTTTTAAGAAATATGTCAAGGCAAAAATATGGAAGAATTATTAATGTTGCATCAACAGCAGCAAGTGAAGTCTATGAAGGAAATTCAATTTATGGTTCATCTAAAGCCGCATTGGTAGCGTTTACTAAGTCATTTGCTGCAGAAGTCTTCCGTTATGGGGTTACTGTGAATGCCATTGCTCCAGGTTTAATTAATACAGATATGAGTGTTGTTTTTGAAGGAAATAATCCAGATGAACCAATTCGCCATACCGCATTAGAACGAAAGATTGAAACTACAGAAATTGCTAATGTTGTCAAGTGTATGTTGATGAACAATATGGATATTATTAATGGAACTGTTATAACAATTAATGGTGGTCATAAATAAAATTTATAAATTTTGATATAAAGTTAATAATAATATTTTTATTTTAGCTTTTAGATAAATTTATTTAGTAAGATACAGCATTCTATGTGTCAGCTGAAATTGATTGTATAGCTTATATAAAAAAGATGACAAAATAAAAGTAAGGTTGTATAATAAATATATCATCAATTAAAGTTTTTGATATTAGGCAGATTAGTCCAAAGCAGTGAAATTGTGGATGTAGTAGTGTATTATTTATCTTCAGATGAAGTATCTTTTGTAAATGGTCAGGTTATAAGAGTTGATGGTGGAATAAAATAATTAGTGAGGTAATGTTATGAGTAATAAGGAAAAGTATATTAATGCGTTTGTAGAGTCGTTGTCAGTAGATGCGGGTTTGGTTGAATCTTTAGAATATCAGTCAGTTCCGGAATGGGATTCGGTTGGACATATGGGATTAATTGCAGCTATTGAAGATTCTTTTGACATTATGTTTGATACAGATGATATTATTGATTTTAATTCTTTTGAAAAGGGAATTGAAATTTTAAAGAAGTATAATGTTGAAATATGATTATAGAAAAATATGTTTTTGATGTAATTGATTCTAATATGTATGTTTGTATTGAAGATGAACAAGCCTTAATTATTGATCCGTTTAAAAGTAAGACAGTTAAGAATAGATTATTTGAAAATGGTGTAAAAAAGGTAATCATTATATTGACACATGAACATATAGATCATATCTCAGGTGCTAATTACTATGAAGAATTTGATTCTATAGTATATGCAGGAGAAGAATGTAAAATTATTGTCGAGAAAGATTTACGCAAACTGAAAGTACAGTTTGCGTCTATTTTTATTATGGCGGCAAAGAAAGAAAAACTGAAAGTAAGTAATTTTTTAAAAACTATCTATGGAATAAAGATTGATAGAACACTTTCTGATGGTGAAAAAATAGAATTTGGAAAACATTTATTAACGGTGAGAAAAGCTCCAGGACATTCACAAGGAAGTATAATTGTAATTGTTGATGGATTAACTGTTTTTACAGGTGATTCATTGTTTTCGGATAGAGAAGTGGTGACAAATCTGCCTGGCGGAAGCCAGATAGAGTATAAGGCAGTAACTATGCCGATATTATGTAGTTTAAATAGAGAGGCAGTTGTATATCCGGGACATGGAGAAGCTACATTAGTTGCTGATATATGGAGGTAGTTTATGCATTTATTTGAAAAAATTAATAGCGGTGGAATATATGTTATTGCAGAAATGTCAGCTAATCATGCTGGAAAAATAGAGAATGCTTTTAGAATAATCGAAGAAGCTGCGAAGGCAGGAGCGGATTGTGTCAAAATTCAAACATATACGGCAGATTCACTTACAATTGATTGTCATGATGATGCATATACTATTAAGGGTGGACTTTGGGATGGATACAACTATTATAAGCTGTATCAGGAAGCTATGACACCCTGGGAATGGCAGGATAAGCTTAAAGCCAAGTGTGAAGAGGTTGGAGTGGATTTTCTGTCAACGCCATTCTGTACTAAAGGAGTAGATTTTCTTGAAGGTCTGGGAGTTGAATTTTATAAAATTGCTTCTTTTGAATTAGTGGATATTCCGTTGATTAAGTATATTGCAAGTAAGGGAAAGCCTATTGTGATGTCGGTTGGAATGGGTAATGAAGAAGAAATTAGTGAGGCATTAGAAGCTTGTAAAAATTGTGGTAATGAAGATGTAGTTCTTTTGAAATGTTGTAGCCAGTATCCGGCAAATTATGAGGATATGAATATTGCTGCGATTCCTTTGTTAAAAGAAAAGTTTGGAAAAATTGTTGGTTTATCTGATCACTCATTTGGTTCATTAGCTCCGGTTGTTGCTGTTTCTATGGGAGCAAAAGTTATCGAGAAGCATGTCAAACTTGATGATGGAGAAGAAAGTGCAGATTCAGGATTTTCAATGTCTATGTCTGAGTTTGCTCAAATGGTTAAGGATGTGCATAACGCAGCTGTTATTATGGGAAAACCTACACTTGAGCTTACAGAATCTGAAATTAAAGGGCTTGGTGGAAGACGTTCTCTTGTTGCTTGTAAACCAATTGCAAAGGGAGAAATTTTTACCAGTGAAAATGTCAAAAGTGTAAGACCGGCAATAGGAATAAAGCCTAAGTATTATGAAAAATTGATTGGGAAGAGTGCGAAGAAAGAATATGCATTTGGTGAGCCAATATCAAATATAGAAATTGGAGATTAGTATGATAGTTGGATTCAGAGTTGATGCTAATGAGAATATTGCAAGCGGTCATATGGTAAGATGCATTACGTTAGCTAAGGAATTAGTAAAACGCGGATGTGAGGTTGTATTTTATCTGGCACAGGATAAGGAAACATGGAGACTTTCCGACAATGGTTTTAATTATGAGATTCTTAACTCTGACTGGAGAAATTTGAATGATGAAATAAATGTAATGGCAGAGATTATTCAAAAGGGAAGTCTTGATTGGCTTGTAGTGGATTCATATCAGGTTGATAATGAGTACCTTTCACTTATGAATAAGTATTGTAAGATCGCTTATATAGATGATATGGCAGTTGAAAAATATGATGTTTCTGCAGTTATACATTATGGACTGATTGATACGGAATATGCACTTAAGTATGATAAAACAGATACGATATGTATAACCGGACCTGAATACATACCTCTTAGAGAAGAATTTAGTGATAGGTTAGATGATAGTGATAGGGGGAAAAGCATTTTAATTACTACAGGTGGTATTGATACTTTTAATGTTACATTAGATGTGTTGAAATATCTGGTTAATGATAGAATATTTGATGAATATAGTTTTTACGCAGTAGTTGGAAGTATGAATTCATATGAAGATCAAATAAGAGCATTTGCTAAAGCTAATACAAGAGTTAATGTTTTAAAGAATATTAGCAATATAAGCTATTATATGAGAAAATGTGATATGGCTGTGTCTGCTGGTGGTACAACACTGTATGAATTATGTGCATGTAACACACCGACTGTATGCTTTTCATTTGCTGATAATCAGTTTGAATTTGCTAAACGAATGGAAAAAGATGGATTAATGCTTTGTGCAGGAGATCCTAGGTTTGATGATAATATTGGAAAGAGAATAGTCAGTTGTTTGGAATATGTTTATAATGATGTAAAGCTTAAAAAGTCTTGTATAGATAAGATGAGAGAGCTGGTTGATGGTAAAGGTGCTTGGCGTATAGCTAATAAACTTATTGAAGTTATAAATACAAAAGATAGTGTGAGTTAATTATAAAAACGTAATTAATGGTACGTTTACAATACAGCTATGTGTATTGTTTTATTTTATATTTAAGCATTTAAGGATAATAGCAAATTATAAAATTGTGGTAAAACTTAACAGTCGCGGTCATTGAAATCTTCCTGAATCAAGCCGCTTGTAATAAAGCACAAATCCATTTTTATCAAAGTGCAGAACCTTCAGTCTGTCACAGCGTTTTCCACAGAACAAAAACAATGAATTCGCCTAACATATCTGTTGCAGCGTGCAATGATTCTGTCGTCAGCAGAATTATTTATAGCTATCGAATATCGTAAGCGATACATAAACCACTGTATGAATCATACGGTGGTTTATGTAGCGCTTATGGTATGTCTGTATTTATATCTGATATGTTTATTAAAAGTTATCGGGGTATTAATTCATTAGAATTAAGAGATTTAGCACATGTGAATATTATAACAGGGGATAATAACAGCGGTAAGACAAGTGTGCTGGAATTGCTAAAAAGTGTAGAGAATCCAGGAGATTTTAATGTCTGGCGTACCTCAATAAGAAGGGATAATTATAATATCAGAAGAGGGTTGACATATTTTGAGGGATTTTATGATTTGTTTGATGTTGATTCTGATAATAAGAAGCTGGAATATATCTTAATGCCATGCTTGAAAATGCTGAATTATATGAGCAACTATTAACTGTTTTAAAACAATACGATGAGGATATAGTCAGTATTAATTATGATAATTCTGAAGGGAATATGCCGGGCAGGGGGGTATATAAGATTTTGTCAAAAGCACATAAGAAGGCGTTACCTTTAAATGTATATGGAGATGGAATGAAAAAAGCTGTTTTGATTATGAGTGCAGCTATAGCAGCTAAGGATGGTGTACTTTTGATAGATGAATTTGAAACAGCTATTCATACATCGGCTATGGAAAGAACATTCAGATGGATAATAGAGACATGTAAAAGATTGAATGTGCAGGTATTTTTAACATCACATAGTAAGGAAGCTATAGAAAAGCTGTTAAAGTGTTCATCAGAATGTATTGATGATATAGCTGTGTATACACTTAGTAAAAGAGAAAACAGGACAGCAGTAAGAAGACTTGATGGAAGAAGGGCAATTGAGTTACAGGATAATATGGGATTGGAGCTTAGATAGATGAAAAGTGTTATTTTATGTGAGGGTTATTCTGATTTTGTTTTATTGCAATATTATATGAGAACTGTTAATGCGTGGGAATATAATTCTGATAATAAAAATGAGAAAATAAAACTTGATGGGAAAAATATAAATATATGTCATCTTATAAAATCTATTTCAAAATTAGATATAATTGGTTGCGGTGGATGTAGCCGTATTCCATTTGGGCTAAAATATATATTTAGATTATAATATAAACGCTTATATTGAGGAACAGTACAACAAAATCGTAATTATTACAGATAGGGATGAGGCTGGAACTGAAGAAGATTTTATTGGTAGTATTTATGATAAAATAAATGACTGTGGTATAGAGCTGGATGAAAATTTAATTAATAATACATGGAGTAATGTTAATTATAATAATGGTTTTCAGGATAAATGTGAATTACAGATGCTTATTTTAGTTATTCCATTTGAAGATACAGGCGCAATGGAGACATTTTTACTTAATGCAATAGCCGAGGAAGATGAATATGATGCTGATATTATAAATAAATCCAATATATTTGTTGAAAATATTGATCCTGAAAGAAGATATCTTAATAAAAGAGGATACATAACTAAGGCAAAGTTTGATGTATATTTTTCGGTAAGGACGGCATCAAAACAATTTGTTGAAAGACAGAATATATTAAAAAGTGTGCCATGGGAGAAGTATAAGCTTATTCAGAGGAGTTTTGAAAAACTAGGAAATTTATAGAAGCCATTAAATATATATAGTTGCTTTAATTATAGTGATATTTTTGAATCACAACTTGACTAAAAGAATATAAAATACTATAATAGATATAGAACAAATGTTTGGAGTACGTATATGTGAGATGAATATTAATAGGTATACATCTTAATCCGGATAATATAGAATTTTATCGTGCTACTAATTCAGAGATATATGTGGATAAGACTGAATTGATTCGTTTTACGAACAGATATCTTGATACGGAGCATAGGAATTTATGTGTGAGCAGACCTCTAGAAGATTCGGCAAGTCTATGGCTGCTAATATGCTTGTGACTTATTACAGCAGAGGTTGTGATTCTAAGGGATTATTTCAGAATTATAAGATTGCACAGGATAAGGATTTTGAGAGGCACCTTAATAGATATAATGTGATTCATATTAATATGCTTGATTTTTTGGGGAGAACAGATTCAGTAGCCTTACTGGTCTAACACTTCCTCAAACACTATTGTACGTGAATTAATAGATAGTGCGGATATGTTTGTCAAGAAAGAGATAGAGGAGTTAATATCGGGCGGTACTATAGAAAAACAGGTATATGAGGATATTACCTATGAAGACATTCATAAGTCACAGGATAATTTATGGAATTTTCTATTTTTTACAGGATATTTAAAATCTGTTAAGAAAAGATTTGGTATTGATACATTTACGAAACAGGTTAATGCACAGCTTGTAGAAACTATCAGCTATTATGATTACTCAGAGAGTTATTATCATGGATTCTTATGTGGACTGCTGAAAGGATGTAATAAATATGTGACTATGTTTAATAGGGAAAGCGGCAATGGAAGACCGGATATTGTTCTGGCTTATCCATCGTCCATAGGACCGGTTGTTATATTGGAATTAAAGGTGGCAAAAAATTATATATACGAAAAACTTATGTTGAAAAAAAAGCATTAATACACTAAAATTATAGATAAAATAAAGTCAGCCAAAAATAAAAAGCCGTTTTAATACGGTGCAGGTAATACTTATGGAGGAAAATATGCAGGAAATAACTTCATTTTATAAATTATTAACAGATAATGCAGATAAATATAAAGATAGGACGGCAATATTATATGATACATATGATGTATCCTATAATAATTTTATGGAGGATGCTGTAAAGAAAGCCATGCATCTTAAACAGTATGCGGGCAAGAGAATAGCGTTATGTGGTCCGACGTCATACAGATGGATTGTTAATCTGTTTGGTATTGTTATGGCAGGCAAGGATGCAATTCTTGTAGATTTCTTTCTGCCACATGATGAGAGAAGCAGCCTTTTAGAGAGGATTAAGACAGATTATATATTATCATCGACTAATCAATATATACTTGCTGATGAACATGCAATTATAATTGCAGGGGCAGATCATGATAATGAAGTTGATATACAGGATTATGATAAGAATACAAGAGAGGGTAATATCTTATTGTTTACAGCAACTGCGGATGAATCTGATAAAGCGGTAGTTCTTACAACATCTAATCTTTTAAATACGGTAAAAGCTATAAGCAGCCGATGTAAATGTGACAGTGATGACAGGGTTCTTGCACAGACTCCGCTTCATCATATATTCGGACTTGCATATAGTCTTTTATGGCCCCTGACAAAGGGGGCATGTGTATGTGTTGGACGTGGGTTAAGACATATTGATGCTGACACATATTATTATAATGCGACAATACTTCCGGGAACACCATCCATGATTAAGTATCTTAAGAAGGTTAAGGCATTTAATAAGGAATTGAGAACTATTATAATTGGTGGTGCAACATGCCCTTACAGATTATTTGAATATCTTAAGGATAGAGATTATGAAGTATATTCAATATATGGAATGACAGAATGCTCAGGATGTATTGCAATAAGTAATCACATGGATGGTTCATATGATATTTATGACGGAACAGAAGTGACTCTTTCAAAGGATGGGGAGATTCTTGTGAGCGGACCGTGTGTGATGGCAGGATATGATAAGGATGATATAACTAATGATAAGGTTATTACAGACAATGCATATCATACTGGAGATTATGGACATTTCAGCCACGATGGAAGGCTTGTTCTTGATAGAAGGAATGCCGGGATATTATTGCTGCCAACAGGTGAGAAGATATGCCGCAAGGTAGTTAATGAAGAGGTTACTTCAATTAATGGAGTTGCAGAGAGTTTCCTTGGATTGTGTGACGATAAACTGACAGCAGTTGTTGTCCCTGTTAAGAAGAATATCCGATATGAGACAATGAAGCGTAAGATTGACAGATATAATGAGAAGAAAGGTTTCAGATGGGAGATTCAAAAGCTTATACTTCTTGACAGACCATTGCCTAGATTTGAGGATGGTTCATTAGATTTTAATGAGATTGAGGATATAATGATTAAGCAGTAACATATATGTATTCATAAGAGTAAGTTACAAGTGCAAAGTTTTAATTATTTGAATTAGATGATAATATGTCTTGTTATGAATATTAATATGATATTTTGAAGAATGGAGATTGTCTTGAATACAATATCTACAGATAATACAATTTTGATGTTTACCACGAGAAGTCTGTGTTATAACAGTGCGGCATTTTTTATATCAAGACTATCTGATGCATTTGAACAGCTTGGATTTGATACACAGATATGTGAACTGGATATGGCAGGCGGTTTGGGTAAGATTAATCATATACAGGCAGATGAACTTAAGCTGGAGAGCTTTATTGGAAAGAATTATAGAGCTGTTATAGATTTTAATTCACGTCTGCCAAGAATGGTTTTAGATGATGGAAGCTATTATCTTGACCATATAAATGCACCATTTTATAACTATATCCTTGATAATCCGTTGTATCATCATAGCACGTTGTCGTGTACACTGAATAATTATAATGTGGTATTAGTTGACAGAAACCATTGTAATTATGTAAAGGAATATTATCCACATATTAAAAATGTCATTTTTTCAGTATTGAGTTCTGACAAAGCTATGGCACATACAGAATATGATAATAAGAAAAATGATATAATATTTCCAGGAACATATAGAAATCCTGCCGGATATCTGAATATGATAATGTCAGCAGATTATCTTTGTGAAAATGAGAAGTTAAGATATGATGTCGATGCCAGATGTGCTATTTCAGATATTATGAAAGCAATGCTTGAGATGATGAGAGAGAATACTGCAATTACAATGTGTAATGCATTAGAGACAGTACTTAATTGTACAAGCTGTTTGGATTTTCATAGTGGCATATATTCCGGGAATGTGATACATAATATATCTGTTGAAACAAAGAATGCAGACAATGAGCATGGCTGCAGATATTATTCATCAGGGAAGTCTGTATATACGTTTACAGAATTGATGAATTATGTATATCCGGTTGAGATGTATCTTAGGAATTTTTATAGAGAAAAACTTGCAGATGCATTTATAAAAAATGGCACACATCTAACGGTATTAGGTGACTGGTGGGACAGATATGATAAATCCGACAGTCCTTATATAACATGGGAAAGACCTGTCACATTTTCAATGTCATCTTCAAAAATAGCTCAATATGCGGTTATGCTGGATTCTTCTCCATTTTTTAAGAGTGGGATACATGACAGGGTCTTTGCTGGAATGGCAAATATGACGGCAGTAGTAACAGATTACAGCGTATATAAGTCGGATGGTCCATTATCAGAATGTGTCAGACTGTACCAATCTGATGGTTATAATAATTGTGTAGAGATATCAAAAGAATTGTTGATAAATAAAGAAAAAAGATACAAGCTTGTGGATAATGCATATAAATTATTTAATAAGGATTATACATGGAGTTGTACAGCAAAGAGGATTGCGCAAGTTTTTTAATATAAGAGGCTGGTTTTGCAGTCTGTTTTTGACCCCTTAATAATATTATTAATGCCTGCCAGCAGTATATGTTACTGCTGACAGGCATTTTTTAAAAGAGGTATCTATGTACTGTTATCTATAAGATGTATTTATTGGCTGTATATTTTTAAAATTCTGTTATTATTGGTATAAGTTGGTAATATCTTTGTTATTATAATCATCAGATATATCCATTAAACATCATTCCTGTATATGCTGACAGATTATAAGGGTCATTGACAACCCTTAATGGATTCTTATATGCAATTATTTTATTATTGACGTAATCCATGGGATTAAATACAATATCTTCTGCTTTATCCTGTAAGGCATCCTTAAAGGATGACAGACCGGCAAATATATCATTAAGTGTTCCACTGTCGGCCGCATTTGTTATAGTATCCTTATTAATATCTATATGACCATCTTCATTTACATTAAGTCCTGTAAGATTAAGCTGTGAGCTGTATGTCTTTGCAAGATTAATAAATTCCTTACGAAGCTTGGCATTTCCGGCAAACTTATCATTGTTGCTGTTATTAGATACAGATAATAAATGATTATATCCTGTTACAAGCTCATTTATGCTGTCCGTAATTGAGTCTTTATCAGTCTGCAGGCTGATAGTTACAGGTTTACCGTCAGTGGTTTTGTTAAATGAGAGCTCGAATTTCTTATTAATGGATATATCATTAGAAGTCGATGTATGTTCAACTCCATTGATGGAAAATTCAGCATTCTTAGGATACTGTGATACCCTGTTAAGTCCGAGGGTGTTAATTAATGTCATACTTCTTGTATATACAGAATTATCTTCACTATAAGTATCATAGGCAGCATCATTGGCTTTGATTGAGAAGATGACATTCTTATTAGCATTACTTATACCGGTAGTATCAGATTCGATTGATAATGCTGTGTTGCCGGTACTATCGGTAACAACCTCACAATTAAGACCAATATTGGAATTGTTAAGAAGTCTTGATATCTTATCCTGTATATCTTTTGTCGTTTCTTTTTTATCAACATCAAATTCAATCTCGTATGTAAGATTGCCAATATTAACATCAAAGGAATAACTTCCGGTGTCGATATGTTTTGAATCAGGAGCAAGAAAATTGCTGATATTAATCTGGTTAGTGGCAAGTTCAGAGACATTAATATCAAGTGATTCAATTGAGTCATCCTCAGGACTTCCTATATAAGAGGCTTCAACAGACTCAGGATTACTTGAAGAGGCTGCCTTTCTGTAATTAATAGAGCCATCCTTATCAGTAAGGTCATTGGCAATTATTACAAGCTCTCTGGCATTTTCCTTAAGATCTATGGCATATTTTTGTGCATCTTCGGATGTATCGAGCTTGTAGGCCGGAGTCTGGCTGTTAATCTTCATAACCTTACCAGATATAGTCTTAAGCTGTGCTTTTGTATGTGATTCGTATTTTGAATTATATTTATTACCATAATGTGACAGATAATAAGAATAAACATTGCTTATCATTAACAGTAACCTCCTTGTCCTTAGTATTATGTAAAATGCAAAATCCTTTTTGCATATGTTGTTTCTTTATTAATATACACCTAATTGTATAGTTACAGTATATAGTTTTGCAGTAAAAATGTCACTAGCTAAAATCAACAAAAATAATTTTTAAGTAAAATAAAATTGTAAAAAAAATAAAAAAATTGTCTTAAAATGAAATTGTATAGGAAAAGTGTTGACTTACATAGAGAAACTATGATATATTAAAACGGCTATGGAAGCGGTCTTTTTTTTATGCCTAAAAAAAGCCAATTGGTGTAAATATCTTTGAAAGGGACACAGGTATGCAGGATAACAGCTCCTGTATAAGGCATATAATCCTGTTGTTGTAAGATATTTATACACCTACAAATATTAAAAAATTGGAGGTGGAAGTTGTGCGCGTTAAGATAACATTGGCATGTACTGAGTGTAAACAGCGTAATTACAACATGACTAAGGAAAAGAAAACTCATCCGGACAGAATGGAAACTAAGAAGTATTGTAAGTTCTGTAAATCACACACATTACACAAGGAAACTAAGTAGTTTGTCACAGTGAGGTTAATATTATGGGTGAAACTGTTAAAGAAAAAAAACAGAAAAAAAGCTGGTTTAAAGGCTTGAAGGCTGAGTTCGCTAAGATAATTTGGCCTGACCAGAAGACACTTACAAAGGAAACTGCTGCAGTTGTGATATCATCGGTTGTAATCGGTGTTATCATTTCAATCGTGGACCTTGTTGTCCGCTTTGGTATCGAATTCTTGGTAAAGTAAGGAAAAGGTGATTAGATGGACGAAGCAAAATGGTATGTTGTTCATACTTATTCAGGATATGAGAATAAGGTTAAGGAAAACATTCAAAAGACAGTTGAAAACAGAGATCTTTCTGATCAGGTGTTAGAGGTTATTGTTCCACTTGAGACGGTAGTTGAAGTAAAGAACGGAACTAAGAAGCCTGCTAAGAAGAAGATGTTTCCTGGATACGTCCTTATCAACATGATTATGAACGACGATACATGGTATATCGTTCGTAATACACGAGGCGTTACAGGTTTTGTTGGTCCTGGATCAATGCCAGTACCACTTACTCCGGCTGAGATTAAATCACTTGGAATTGAACTTCCAGAATCTATACTTGAAAGCTCAGACGAATCTGACGGTGTTCGAGTACAGTTTGACGGTAAAGTCGGTGACCAGGTAATGATTCTTTCAGGTGCCTGGGAGAACACAGTTGGGGAGATTACAGACATTAATGAAAGTAAGCAGTGTCTTACAATTAATGTTGAGATGTTCGGCCGTGAAACACCGGTTGAGATAGGTTTCACAGATGTGAGATTAATGTAAATGTTCGCATAAAGCGAACGTGGGAGACGAACGAATAGTGAGTCGCCAATTACCACAATTTATTTAGGAGGTGCCTAAAATGGCAAAGAAAGTAACAGGATATATTAAATTACAGATTCCTGCCGGCAAAGCTACACCGGCTCCACCAGTTGGTCCAGCACTTGGACAGCATGGTGTTAACATTGTAGAATTTACAAAGCAGTTCAACGCAAAGACAGCTGATCAGGGTGACTTAATCATCCCTGTAGTTATCACAGTTTATGCTGATAGAAGCTTCAGCTTCATCACAAAGACTCCACCGGCAGCTGTGCTTCTTAAGAAAGCTTGTAACATAAAGTCAGGTTCAGGCGTACCTAACAAGACAAAGGTTGCTACAATCTCTAAGGCAGAAGTTCAGAAGATTGCTGAACTTAAGATGCCAGATTTAAATGCTGCATCAATCGAGGCAGCTGTCTCAATGATTTCTGGTACTGCTAGAAGTATGGGTATCGTTGTAGAAGACTAATTTGATAATTTAATTGTTTATATGTGGGAGGAAAGTCATACCCTTCCGATATTACCACTAGGAGGTTTTTTTATAATGAAAAGAGGAAAGAAATACGTTGAAGCTGCCAAGAATATTGACCGCTCAACATTATATGATCCAGCAGAAGCTTGTGCTCTTGTAAAGAAGTGCGCTACTGCAAAGTTTGATGAGACTATTGAAGCTCATATCAGAACAGGTTGTGATGGACGTCATGCTGAACAGCAGATCAGAGGTGCTGTTGTTCTTCCACACGGAACAGGTAAGACAGTTAAGGTTTTAGTATTTGCTAAGGGTGCAAAGGCTGATGAAGCTTTAGCAGCAGGTGCAGATTTCGTTGGAGCTGAGGAACTTATTCCAAAGATCCAGAACGATAACTGGTTCGATTTTGACGTAGTAGTTGCTACTCCTGATATGATGGGTGTCGTTGGACGTTTAGGACGTGTACTCGGACCTAAGGGCTTAATGCCAAACCCTAAGGCTGGTACAGTTACAATGGATGTAACAAAAGCTGTTAATGATATCAAGGCTGGTAAGATCGAATACAGACTTGATAAGACAAATATCATTCATGTGCCAATTGGTAAGGCTTCATTCACAGAGGAGCAGTTATCAGACAACTTCCAGGCTATTATGGATGCAATCGTTAAGGCTAAGCCATCAACACTTAAGGGACAGTATTTAAGAAGCGTAGTAATTACTTCTACAATGGGACCTGGTGTTAAGGTTAGTACAGTTAAGTACATTGGCTAATTTATATTGAAAAAATATAAAAAATGGTTGACAACCTATATATAATGATAGTATACTATCACAAGTGTGGTAATCACATTTATATTTTGCCTAAGACAGTATGGTCCCGCAAGGGTTAAAGACAAACGCCTACCGAGGATATAACATTAATTAATGCTTTAGCATTATTATGATGATGAATTATTCAGTCCTCCCGTCTTGCATGGGAGGATTTTTTTATTGAGTTAGTGGAACAAACCCTGCTCTATGAAATTCAATTTTATCGAAGGCAGAATTTTATTCCGTAAGGAATGTAATCTAACAGGAGGTAATTGATTCATGGCAAAGGTAGAACTTAAGCAGCCTATCGTAGATGAAATCGCTGCTGCTATTAATGGCGCTAAGGGCGTTGTTTTAGTAGATTATCGTGGATTAACTGTTGAACAGGACACACAGCTTCGTAAGCAGTTAAGAGAAGCAGGAGTAATTTACAAGGTTTATAAGAATACTTTAGTAAAGAGAGCTATCGCTGGTACAGAATTCGAGCCTATGACAGAACAGCTTGAAGGACCAACAGCTATTGCTATCTGTAAGGAAGATGCTACAGCTCCAGCTAGAATCTTAGCTAATTTTGCTAAGACAGCTGATGCACTTGAACTTAAGTGTGGTGTTGTTGAAGGAACTTACTATGATGTTGATGGTATCAAGACAATTGCTACTATTCCATCAAGAGAAGAGCTTCTTTCAAAGTTACTTGGCAGTATGCAGTCACCTATTACAAACTTTGCTCGTGTTATTAAGCAGATCGCTGAAAAGAACGGCGAAGTTGCATAATAATATCTGCAATGTTATTGGAACGGCTTCTTATGAGGCTATATATTGATTTAGGGAAGTTTTCCCAATATTATTAAAAAGGAGAATTTAAAATGACTACACAGGAAATCATTGAAGTTATTAAGGGATTATCAGTATTAGAATTAAACGATTTAGTTAAAGCATGTGAAGAAGAATTTGGCGTATCAGCAGCAGCAGGTGTTGTAGTTGCAGCAGCAGCAGGCGGTGCAGCAGCAGAAGAAAAGAGCGAATTCGACGTTGAACTTACAGAAGTAGGTCCTAACAAGGTTAAGGTTATCAAGGTTGTTCGTGAAGTAACAGGTCTTGGCTTAAAGGAAGCTAAGGAAGTTGTTGATGGAGCACCTAAGGTTCTTAAGGAAGGCGCTTCTAAGGAAGAAGCTGAAGATATCCAGAAGAAGATCGAAGCTGAAGGAGCTAAGGTTACTCTTAAGTAATTATTGCATATTTAGCACAGATTTAACTGTTTTTAACAATATATTAAAAAGGCAGTGTAAGTATACATCCCTGATAAATGGCGTGTCCTTTTATCAGGGATTGTTTACTTTGTATTCATATTGATTATATTAATCAGGATTTGACTTTAAAAGTATTCATGTTAAATAAGAAATGTGAACCATTCTCGATTTTTTGATATTTTGAAGCTGCTTTAAAATTGTCCGGGTCAAATAAGAAATGAGTGTTTTTAAAGTCAAATCCTACCTGCAAGGCGGTTAATATTATAAGTCTGGCGTAATGCAAAATATAGTAATAATATGAATAATTTTAGAAATAGTGTTGACATCCATAAAAAGCTATGATATTATGGACAATGCACTATTGTGGTATGTTTATGCCTATTTTTGGCAGACATATTAACTGTCCATACAATATTTCATAAAATATTATGGACTATTTACTTTGAAAATAAGCATTTTCAAAGCATGTGTGATAAGTTCACACTGATTATATTATATAAAAATAAACACAAGGGGTGAAACGTCAATGGAGAAAAACAGAATACGTCCGGTAAAGTCAGGCAAAAGTATCAGAATGAGTTACTCAAGACAGAAAGAAGTTCTTGAAATGCCTAACCTTATTGAAGTTCAGAAAGATTCTTACCAGTGGTTTTTGGATGAAGGTTTAAAAGAAGTTTTTGATGACATCTCTCCAATCGCTGATTACAATGGAAGAATTAACCTTTCATTTATAGACTTTAAATTGTGCGAAGATGAAGTCAAGTATTCTATTGAAGAATGTAAGGAAAGAGATGCAACATATGCAGCTCCTCTTAAAGTAAGAGTAATGCTCCATAATAAGGAGTCTGGTGATATTACAACTCATGAGATTTTCATGGGTGATCTTCCTCTTATGACTAAGACTGGTACATTTGTAATCAATGGAGCAGAGAGAGTAATTGTCAGCCAGTTGGTACGTTCACCTGGTATATATTATGATATCCAGAAAGATAAGTATGGAAAGATATTCCTTTACAGCAGTCAGGTTATACCTAACAGAGGTGCATGGCTTGAATATGAAACAGATGCTAATAATGTATTCTATGTAAAGGTTGATAGAAATAAAAAGGTTCCTGTAACTGTTCTTATCAGAGCTTTAGGTTTTGGCTCTAATGCAGAGATTATTGATATGTTCGGTGAAGAGCCTAAGCTTCTTGCTACTATGGAAAAGGATACATCTACTAACGTACAGGAAGGTCTTTTAGAGCTTTATAAGAAGTTAAGACCAGGTGAACCGTTATCAGTAGATAGTGCGGAATCACTTATTTCAGGAATGTTCTTTGATCCAAGAAGATATGACCTTGCAAGAGTCGGAAGATATAAGTTTAATAAGAAGCTTTCATTCAGAAACAGAATTGCCGGACATATTCTTGCAGAGGATGTTGTAGATGGCAATGGTGAAGTACTTGCAAGTGCAGGAGATAAGCTTGACAGAGAGACTGCAACTAAGATTCAGGATGCAGCCGTTCCAGCAGTATTTCTTGATGTAGAATGCAGAGGTAATGACGGAACCTTAAAGACTGTTAAGGTTAAGGTTCTTTCTAATATGGCTGTTGATATCACTAAGTGGGTTGATATTGATAAGCAGGAAGCTAAAAAGCTTGGTGTAACAGAGCATGTATTCTTCCCTGTGTTAAGAGATATCTTAGCTAATAATACAGAACTCGAAGATATTAAGAAAGCTATCTCAGAAAATATTGCTGACTTAATTCCAAAACATATAACAGTTGAAGATATTTTAGCTTCAATTAACTATAATTTACATCTTGAGTATGGTGTGGGATCTAAGGATGATATTGATCACCTCGGTAACAGACGTATAAGAGCTGTCGGCGAACTTTTACAGAATCAGTTCAGAATTGGTATATCAAGAATGGAAAGAGTTGTAAGAGAGAGAATGTCAACTCAGGATTTAAGCGGTATATCACCACAGTCACTTATTAATATCAAGCCTGTAACAGCAGCTATTAAGGAATTCTTTGGTAGTTCACAGCTTTCACAGTTCATGGATCAGAATAATCCATTAAGTGAGCTTACCCATAAGAGACGTCTTTCAGCATTAGGACCTGGTGGTCTTTCAAGAGACCGTGCTGGTTTTGAAGTTCGAGATGTACACTATACACATTATGGAAGAATGTGTCCTGTAGAGACACCTGAAGGACCTAACATCGGTCTTATTAACTCACTTGCATCTTATGCAAGAATTAATGAATATGGTTTCGTTGAAGCTCCATACAGAATTGTTGACAAGACAGATCCTAAGAATCCAAGAGTTACTGATGAAGTAAGATATTTCACAGCAGATGAAGAGGATGATTATCATGTAGCACAGGCTAATGCCGAGATAGATGAAGAAGGACATTTCATCAAGAATACAGTTTCAGGACGTTTCAGAGAGGAAACATCAGAGTTTGATAAGACTATGATTGACCTTATGGACGTATCTCCTAAGATGGTATTCTCAGTTGCTACATCTATGATTCCATTCCTTCAGAATGATGATGCTAACCGAGCACTTATGGGTTCTAACATGCAGCGTCAGGCAGTGCCTCTTCTTACAACAGAAGCTCCTGTAATTGGTACAGGTATTGAGAATAAGGCAGCTATTGACTCAGGTGTATGTGTAGTTGCAGAAGAAGATGGTGTTGTATTATCTTCTGAATCTAACAGAATTGTTATTAAGAGCGATGAAGGCAAGATTCATGAATATACACTTACTAAGTTTGTAAGAAGTAACCAGAGTAACTGTTATAACCAGAAGCCTATTGTATTAAAGGGTGACAGAGTTAAGGTTGGAGATGTAATTGCCGATGGTCCATCAACACAGAATGGTGAGATTGCATTAGGTAAGAATCCACTTATTGGTTTCATGACATGGGAAGGTTATAACTACGAAGATGCTGTTCTTCTTAGTGAAAGACTTGTAAGAGATGATGTTTACACATCAGTTCATCTTGAGGAGTATGAAACAGAAGCAAGAGATACTAAGTTAGGACCAGAAGAGATTACAAGAGATATTCCATCAGCAAGCAGCGGTTCTATTATGGATCTTGATGAGAACGGTGTTATCCGTATCGGTGCAGAAGTACGTGCCGGTGATATTCTTGTAGGTAAGGTTACTCCTAAGGGGGAAACAGAGCTTACAGCGGAAGAGAGACTTTTAAGAGCTATCTTTGGTGAAAAGGCAAGAGAAGTAAGAGATACATCACTTAAAGTACCTCATGGTGAATATGGTATCGTTGTAGCTGTTAAGACATTTACAAGAGAAAATGGCGATGAATTAGCGCCTGGTGTTAATAAGTCAGTTCGTATATATATAGCACAGAAGAGAAAGATTTCAGTCGGTGATAAGATGGCCGGACGTCATGGTAACAAGGGTGTCGTTTCAAGAGTTCTTCCTGTAGAAGATATGCCATTCCTTCCTAATGGTCGTCCTCTTGATATCGTACTTAATCCTCTTGGTGTGCCTTCACGAATGAATATCGGACAGGTATTAGAGATACATTTAAGTCTTGCTGCAAAGGTATTAGGCTTTAATATTTCGACTCCTGTATTCGATGGTGCAGATGAGCATGATATCATGGATACACTTGATATGGCTAATGCATATGCTAACCATCCGTTCGATGATGAGGAACTTGAAGCAGAAAGAAAGAAAGCAGAAGAAGATGGTGAAGAATATCCTTCTGATATGGTAACATTTACCGCAGCATATAAGGATGTGCTTGATCCGGATGTGTTTAAGTATTTATCAGATAACAGAGCACATAGAGAAGAGTGGAAGGGTGTTCCAATTGCAAGAGATGGTAAGGTAAGACTTCGTGACGGACGTACAGGCGAATACTTTGATAGTCCTGTAACAATCGGTTTCATGCACTATCTTAAGTTACATCACCTTGTTGATGATAAGATTCATGCACGTTCAACAGGTCCTTACTCACTTGTAACACAGCAGCCACTTGGTGGTAAAGCACAGTTCGGTGGACAGCGTTTTGGTGAAATGGAAGTTTGGGCACTTGAAGCTTATGGTGCATCATATACATTACAGGAAATACTTACAGTTAAGTCTGATGATGTTGTAGGACGTGTTAAGACTTACGAAGCTATTATTAAGGGTGAGAATATTCCTGAACCTGGTATTCCTGAATCATTCAAGGTTCTTCTTAAGGAACTTCAGTCACTTGCACTTGATGTAAGAGTTCTTGATAAAGATAATAATGAAGTTCGTCTTCTTGAAAGCTCAGAATATGAGGTTACAGATTTCAAGAAAGTGCTTGATGATGGCGGATACAGAAGAAACAGTAAGGACGATGAAGCTGAATACGCTAAGAATGGATCTACAATCCAGACGGTTGGTGATGAAGGCTTTGTGGATGTTGAAGATGCCAATTATGACGATAATGATTCATTAGATGATATGGATGATTATGGTGATGGCAGCATAGATATTATGGAATAATAGAAGGGAGCACTATAATGACAGAAGAATCAAAGAAAGATTTATCAAATAAGTCAATGAAGTTTGATAAGATTCAGATTAAACTTGCTTCTCCGGAGAATATCTTAGAATGGTCACATGGTGAGGTTACAAAACCAGAAACAATCAATTACAGAACATTAAAGCCGGAAAAAGACGGCTTGTTCTGTGAGAGAATTTTTGGACCTAGCAAGGACTGGGAATGTCACTGTGGTAAGTACAAGAAGATTAAGGATAAGGGTATTGTCTGCGATAAGTGTGGTGTTGAGGTAACTAAGGCGAGTGTTCGTAGAGACCGTATGGGACATATTCATTTGGCAGCTCCTGTATCACATATCTGGTACTTTAAGGGAATACCTAGCCGTATGGATTTAATCCTTGACATCGGACCTAAGAACCTTGAAAAGGTATTATATTTTGCTTCATATATTGTAATAGATCCAGGTGAAACAGATATTCCATTTAAGAAGATATTATCAGAACAGGAATATAGAGAATTATATGACCAGTATGGCGATGAATTCAGAGTAGGAATGGGTGCTGAGGCTATTCTTGAACTCTTAAGAAGTGTTGATCTTGAAGCAGAGCTTGAAAAGCTTAAAGCAGAGCTTGCAACAACGACTTCACAGAAAGCAGCAAGACTTGTTAAGAGAATTGAAGTTATGGATGCGTTCCTTACAGCAGGAACTAAGCCTGAATGGATGATTCTTACAGAAATTCCTGTAATTCCACCGGATTTAAGACCTATGGTACAGCTTGATGGTGGCAGATTTGCAACATCAGATCTTAATGATTTATATAGAAGAATTATCAACAGAAATAACCGTCTTGCTCGTCTTATGGAGCTTGGCGCACCTGAAATCATTGTCCGTAACGAGAAGAGAATGTTACAGGAAGCTGTTGATGCACTTATTGATAACGGACGTAGAAACGGACGTCCGGTAACAGGCCCGGGAAACAGAGCATTAAAATCTCTTTCAGATTTACTTAAAGGTAAGCAGGGACGTTTCCGTCAGAATCTTTTAGGTAAGCGAGTTGACTACTCAGGACGTTCAGTTATCGTAGTAGGACCAGAACTTAAGATTTATCAGTGTGGTCTGCCTAAGGAAATGGCTATCGAACTTTTCAAGCCATTTGTAATGAGAGAACTTGTAAGACGTGGTCTTGCAGATAATATTAAGAAAGCTAAGAAGAGCGTAGAACATCTTGAGACATGTGTATGGGATGTACTTGAAGATGTTATCAGAGAACATCCAGTTATGCTTAACCGTGCTCCTACACTTCACAGACTTGGTATTCAGGCATTCGAGCCTATCCTTGTAGAAGGTAAGGCTATTAAGCTTCATCCACTTGTATGTACAGCGTTCAATGCCGATTTTGATGGTGACCAGATGGCTGTCCATCTTCCTCTGTCAGTTGAAGCACAGGCTGAGTGTAGATTTATGCTTCTTTCACCTAATAATTTACTTAAGCCATCAGATGGTGGTCCTGTTGCCGTTCCTTCACAGGATATGGTACTTGGTATTTACTATCTTACACAGGAAAGACCGGGAGCCAAGGGTGAAGGAAAGTTCTTTAAGAGTATCAATGAAGCTCTTTTAGCTTACGAGAATAAGATAATAACACTCCATTCTAAGATTCTTGTCCGTGTTGAGAAGAAGGATGCTAATGGAGAAACAATATATGGTAACACAGAATCTACATTAGGAAGATTAATCTTTAATGAGATACTTCCACAGGATTTAGGATATGTAGACAGAACTAATCCGGATAATACATTCGTACTCGAAGTTGATTTCCATGTTGGAAAGAAGCAGCTTAAGGATATCTTACAGCATGTTATTAATACACATGGTACAACTAAGACAGCAGAAGTTCTTGATGATATTAAGGCAATGGGTTATAAATACTCAACAAGAGCTGCCATGACTGTTTCTATTTCAGAAATGACAGTGCCACCAATCAAGAAGAAGCTTATTGCGGATGCAGAAAAGAAGGTTGAACAGATTGCACAGAACTATAACAGAGGTCGTTCAACGGATGAAGAAAGATATAAGAATGTTATCAAGGTATGGCAGGAGACAGATGAAGAGTTAAAGGATGCCCTTCTTGCAGGTCTTGATAAGTATAACAACATCTTCATGATGGCGGATTCAGGTGCCCGTGGTTCTAACCAGCAGATTAAACAGCTTGCCGGTATGCGAGGACTTATGGCTGATACATCAGGTCATACAATTGAACTTCCTATCAAGTCTAACTTCCGTGAGGGTCTTGACGTTTTGGAATACTTTATTTCAGCTCATGGTGCACGTAAGGGTATGTCAGATACAGCCCTTAAGACAGCTGATTCAGGATACCTTACAAGACGACTTGTTGATGTATCACAGGATCTTATCATTCGTGAAAATGACTGTAGCGTAGGCAGAGCAATTCCTGGTATGTATGTATCAGACTTTGTTAATGATAAGGCGACAGCTAACAGTGATGCTAAGGCCGATGTACTCGAACCACTTGAAGAGCGTATTACAGGAAGATTCCTTGCTGAGGATATTATCAATCCTGAGACAGGTGAAGTAATAGTTGCTGCTAACCGTCTTGTTACTCCTGCCAGAGCTAAGGCTATTGTGGCAACGGGTGTTGAGAAGGTTAAGATAAGAACAATTCTTACATGTCGTTCACATATCGGTGTGTGTGCTAAATGTTATGGTTCTAACCTTGCAACTGGTCAGACAGTACAGGTTGGTGAAGCAGTTGGTATTATCGCAGCACAGTCTATCGGTGAACCTGGTACACAGCTTACTATGCGTACTTTCCATACTGGTGGTGTTGCCGGTGATAATATTACACAGGGTCTTCCTAGAGTAGAAGAACTTTTTGAAGCAAGAAAGCCTAAGACTCTTGCTGTTCTTGCTGAATTTGGTGGTACTGTAAGTTTCTCTAAGACTGAGAAGAAGACAGATATCGTCATTACTAACGATGAAGGTGAATCAAAGGCTTATCCTGTATCAAGAGATACAAGAGTCAAGGTTCAGGAAGGTCAGATTGTAGCTACCGGTGAAGAGATTACAGAAGGTTCAGAGAATCCTCATGATATTGTAAGAATCCTTGGCGTAAGAGCTGTTCAGGATTACATGATTCGTGAAGTTCAGAAGGTTTACCGTGTACAGGGTGTTGAAATCAATGATAAGCATATTGAGCTTATTGTTCGTCAGATGCTTAAGAAGATTATTGTTGATTCAGCAGGAGATTCAGAATTTCTCCCTGGTTCACAGGTAGATACGATAGAATTTACTGAAGTTAATGAAAAGCTTGAAGAAGAAGGTAAGCAGACAGCAACAGGTACACCAATTATTCTTGGTATTACTAAGGCTTCACTTGCAACTAATTCATTCCTTTCAGCAGCTTCATTCCAGGAGACTACTAAGGTTCTTACTGATGCCGCTATTAACGGTAAGGTCGATCCACTTATTGGTCTTAAGGAAAATGTTATTATCGGTAAGCTTATTCCAGCCGGTACAGGTATGCCGCGTTATCAGCATATCAAGCTTGATACTGATAATATGGTTATTGAAGAGGAACATGCTGACGATAACGATGAAGTGCTTGATTTTTCAGAAGATGATGAAATCAATGTTTCAGAAGAAGACAATGAAACTGTAAATGTTACAGAAGAATAACATTTAAGTGAATATAATATTCAATATTCTTAATCCAGATATCATCTGATAATAAGTATTATGAATTAAATCCCTGCCTGACGTTTGTTGAGGGCAGGGATTTTTTATTGATATTAAAATTGACCATGTACTATTAGTTAGATTTAAAAAAGTTTTAATATAAAATAACAAGGTAAATATTATAAAATAATTAAGGTTTATACCTCAAAGTCATTGCTGTAGAGAAGGATATAAATGGATAATAAAATTTCATTATAAATAAAATCATAGTTGACGTGAAAAATATAAAAAATGTAATAAACCTAAAAATTAAAAATGTAATTAGCTAAAAAATATCTTGACATAAAAAAATATACCATATATAATAAACAAGTATGTGATTAAAGATAATAAAGTATCACATACACAAGTTCAGAATTTACTGAGCGTGCAACCAGATTATTATTCTAATTCCGGGAGGTGAAATAAGGAATGCCTACATTTAACCAGTTAGTAAAGCAGGGAAGAAAGTCAACAGTAAAGAAGTCTACAGCTCCAGCTCTTCAGAAGGGATATAACTCACTTCAGAAGAAGGCTACAGATGTATCAGCACCACAGAAGAGAGGTGTATGTACAGCTGTTAAGACAGCAACACCTAAGAAGCCAAACTCAGCTCTTAGAAAGATTGCCAGAGTTCGTCTTTCAAACGGTATTGAAGTAACATCATACATTCCAGGTGAAGGTCATAATCTTCAGGAACATAGCGTTGTTCTTATCAGAGGTGGTAGAGTAAAGGATTTACCAGGTACAAGATATCACATCGTAAGAGGTACACTTGATACAGCAGGTGTAGCTAAGAGAAGACAGGCTCGTTCTAAGTATGGTGCTAAGAGACCAAAGGACGCAAAGTAATTAAAACTGCTTAAGCAGATTAAAGTGTAACGCAGATATAGCGATGACACATTTATTCACATAATTTTGAATAGTGCCGGAGTTAGATTAATCCTAAGGTTGCAGGTTTAATATAGACCGAGCACGAAACACAAATTATTTGTGAGTACCGATGAATTAATGATTATTAAGGAGGGAAGAACCGTGCCACGTAAAGGACATACTCAAAAAAGAGATGTATTAGCTGATCCTATTTACAATAACAAGGTAGTTACAAAGCTTATCAACAACATCATGCTTGATGGTAAGAGAGGTGTAGCACAGAAGATTGTATATGGTGCATTTGATAGAATTGCAGCTAAGACAGAAAGACCAGCTATCGAAGTATTCGAAGAGGCTATGAACAATATTATGCCAGTTCTCGAAGTAAAGGCTAGACGTATCGGTGGAGCAACATACCAGGTACCTATCGAAGTTAAGCCAGATAGAAGACAGGCTTTAGCTCTTCGTTGGATGACAACATTCTCAAGAGCAAGAGGCGAGAAGACTATGGAAGAAAGACTCGCTAATGAGATTCTTGATGCGTCTAACAACACAGGTGCTTCTGTAAAGAGAAAAGAAGATATGCACAAGATGGCAGAAGCAAACAAGGCTTTTGCTCATTACAGATTCTAATAATAATTATAGGAGGTTTTATCCATGGCTGGAAGAGAATATCCATTGGAGAGAACCAGAAATATCGGAATTATGGCTCATATTGATGCTGGTAAGACAACATTAACAGAGCGTATCCTTTATTATACTGGTGTTAACCACAAGATTGGTGATACTCATGAAGGTACTGCTACTATGGACTGGATGGCCCAGGAGCAGGAAAGAGGTATCACAATCACTTCAGCTGCTACAACATGTCACTGGACACCTGAAAAAGAAGGTAAGCCAGATAAGACACAGCCAGAGTACCGTATTAATATTATTGATACTCCTGGTCACGTTGATTTCACAGTTGAAGTTGAGCGTTCACTTAGAGTACTTGATGGTGCTGTAGGTGTATTCGATGCACAGAACGGTGTTGAACCACAGTCAGAGAACGTATGGCGTCAGGCTGATAAGTACAACGTACCACGTATGGCATTTATGAACAAGATGGATAAGATGGGTGCAGATTTCTTCGGATCATGCAACCAGCTTATTACTAAGCTTGGAAAGAACCCTGTACTTGTACAGATTCCTATCGGTAAGGAAGACGAGTTCAAGGGTATCATCGACTTATTTGAAATGAAGGCTTATATCTTCAATGGCGATAAGGGTGATGATATTGAAGTTGGTGAAATTCCAGCTGATTTAAAGGATCAGGCAGAAGAATACCACGATAAGCTTATCGAGCAGTGTGCTGAACTTGATGAAGACCTTATGGAGAAGTTCTTTAATGATGAAGAACTTACAGTTCCAGAATTAAAGGCAGCTTTAAGAAAGGGTACTATCGAAGGTACAGCTATTCCTTGTCTTTGCGGTACAGCTTACAAGAACAAGGGTGTTCAGAAGCTTCTTGATGCAGTTATCGAATATATGCCAGCTCCTACAGATATCCCAGATATCACAGGTGTTGATGAAGACGGTAATGAAGTGACTAGAAAGTCATCTGATGATGAACCTTTCTCAGCTCTTGCATTCAAGATTATGACAGATCCATTCGTTGGTAAGTTAGCATTCTTCAGAGTTTACTCAGGTACATTAAACGGTGGTTCATATGTACTTAATGCTAATAAGAACAAGAAGGAAAGAGTTGGACGTATTCTTCAGATGCACGCCAACCAGAGAAAAGAAATAGATAAGGTTTACTCAGGAGATATCGCTGCTGCAGTAGGTCTTAAGATAACAGTTACAGGTGATACAATCTGTGATGAGCAGCATCCAGTTATCTTAGAGTCTATGGAATTTCCAGAGCCAGTTATCGAACTTGCTATTGAGCCAAAGACTAAGAATGACCAGGGTAAGATGGGTGAAGCTTTAGCAAAGCTTGCTGAAGAAGATCCTACATTCCGTGCTCATACAGATCAGGAAACAGGTCAGACAATCATCGCTGGTATGGGTGAGCTTCACCTTGATATCATCGTTGACAGACTTCTTCGTGAATTCAAGGTAGAAGCTAATGTAGGTGCACCTCAGGTTGCTTACAGAGAATGCTTTACAAAGCCAGTTGATATCGATAGCAAATATGCTAAGCAGTCAGGTGGACGTGGTCAGTATGGTCACTGTAAAGTACGTTTCTCACCACTTGAAGCTAACGTTGATAAGTTCGATGTTGAGACAAAGAATACAGTATTAATTAATGAACCTCCAGTTCTCTTCTGTGAGTCTTCAGTAGTTGGTGGTGCTATTCCTAAGGAATACATTCCTTCAGTTGCTGATGGTATCAGAGAAGCTGCTAACTCAGGTATCTTAGCTGGATTCCCAGTTCTTGGACTTAGAGCAGATATCTATGATGGATCTTACCATGAAGTCGATTCATCAGAAATGGCATTCCACATTGCTGGTTCTATGGCATTCAAGGATGCTATGGCTAAGGCAGCTCCAGCACTTCTTGAGCCTATTATGAAGGTTGAAGTTACAATGCCAGAAGAATATATGGGTGATGTTATCGGTGATATCAACTCACGTAGAGGACGTATTGAAGGTATGGATGACATTAGTGGTGGTAAGATGGTTAAGGCTTTCGTCCCACTTTCAGAGATGTTCGGATATGCTACAGACCTTCGTTCTAAGACACAGGGTCGTGGTAACTATTCAATGTTCTTCGATAAATATGAGCAGGCTCCAAAGTCTGTAGTAGAAAAGGTTATTGCTTCTAAAGCTAAGTAATTAACCATTTTAATAAAGGTATTAGGAAATGTATATTTAGCTATAATATTTATTATGCTAAGTATGCATTTCTGAAAAATATAGTTGAAAATTATTTCAAAATGCAATATAATTAATATTAGCTATGGAAACCCGCAAGGGTCAGATATCTAAGGATTTTTTAAGGAGGATTTTAAACAATGGCAAAGGCTAAATTTGAAAGAACTAAACCACATTGTAACATTGGTACAATTGGACACGTAGATCATGGTAAGACTACTTTAACAGCTGCAATCACAAAGACTCTTCATGAAAGATTAGGAACTGGTGAATCAGTTGCATTCGAAAATATCGATAAGGCTCCAGAAGAAAGAGAAAGAGGTATCACAATCTCTACAGCTCACGTTGAGTATGAAACAGAGAAGAGACATTATGCACACGTTGACTGCCCAGGCCATGCTGATTATGTAAAGAACATGATTACTGGTGCTGCTCAGATGGATGCTGGTATTCTTGTTGTTGCTGCTACTGATGGTGTTATGGCTCAGACAAGAGAGCATATTCTTCTTGCTCGTCAGGTTGGTGTTCCTTACATCGTAGTATTTATGAACAAGTGTGATATGGTTGATGATCCAGAACTTCTTGAATTAGTAGATATGGAAATCAGAGAACTTCTTAACGAATATGACTTCCCAGGCGATGATACACCAATCATCCAGGGTTCAGCTCTTAAGGCTCTTGAAGATCCTAACAGCGAATGGGGTGACAAGATTCTTGAACTTATGCATACAATTGATGAGTATGTTCCAGATCCAGAAAGAGATACAGATAAGCCATTCCTTATGCCTATCGAAGATATCTTCTCTATCACAGGTCGTGGTACAGTTGCTACAGGTAGAGTAGAAAGAGGTGTTCTTAAGGTTAACGAGGAAGTTGAAATCGTTGGTATTCACGAAGACATCCGTAAGGTTGTTGTTACTGGTATCGAAATGTTCAGAAAGCTTCTTGATGAGGCAGAACCAGGTGATAACATTGGTGCACTTCTTAGAGGTGTTCAGAGAGACGAAATCGAAAGAGGACAGGTTCTCTGCAAGCCAGGTTCAATCACACCACACCACAAGTTTACAGCTCAGGTTTACGTATTAACAAAGGACGAAGGTGGACGTCATACTCCATTCTTCAACAACTACAGACCACAGTTCTACTTCAGAACAACTGATGTTACTGGTGTTTGTGAACTTCCAGCTGGTACAGAAATGTGCATGCCTGGTGATAACGTAGAAATGACAGTTGAACTTATCCACAACGTAGCTATGGAGCAGGGTCTTCGTTTCGCTATCCGTGAAGGTGGACGTACAGTTGGTTCAGGTGCTGTTGCTACAATTATTGAATAATTCTAATTTAGCTTAATAGTTTAGTAGATTATTTATAAATATATATAATATATTTTTAATAGTGTTTTACACTAATAGTTCGGACGGTTGAGAAAAAGCCATCTTCCATTTTTGGGAAGGTGGCTTTTTTGAGTTTAGATATTTAATATAAAACTATTAGATATTTAATATAAAACTAAAAGACTTGTATATATTAAAAATCCCTATAGGGTTAAAACCTTATAGGGATTTTTGATAAATAAATACTTTAGAATTATAAAGTTCAATAGATTTTAAGCCTTAAAAGCTATTTGGAATATTATTCATTATGACCTTTAGTCTTAATCTCATTGACAAGCTTATCAACAAATTCATCAAGTGGTAATGTTGTTGTCTTTTGTTCACCATGTAATCTGAAAGATACTGTGTTTGCATCTTTTTCATTGTTACCAAGTACAAGAAGATATGGAACCTTCTGAATCTGACCTTCACGCATACGGTAGCCGAGCTTTTCTGAACGGTCATCTATTTCAACCCTTATATTCTTAGCATCGAGGGCATCGTATACCTTCTTGGCATAAGCTGATAATTCCTCATCATTATCTTTAACAGGAAGAACTCTTGCCTGAACAGGAGCTAACCAAAGAGGAAGATTACCCTTAGTTTCTTCAAGGATATATGCCATAAATCTGTCAAGTGAACCAAGAATAGCTCTGTGAAGAACAACAGGAGTCTTCTTTTCGCCGTCTTTATCAACATACGTCAGGTTAAACTTAGCTGGAAGACAGAAATCAAGCTGGCATGTTGAAAGTGTATATTCATTACCAACGGCAGGTTTAACATTAACATCAAGCTTAGGACCATAAAAGGCAGCTTCACCGATTTCTTCAGTATATTCAATACCGATATCATTAAGAACTGTTCTAAGAGCATTTTCAGCCTTATCCCACATCTCATCATCCTGATGATACTTAGTTGTATCCTTAGGATCTCTAAGAGAAAGTACACAACGGTAATCTGTAATATTGAAATCCTTATAAGTATTGAAAATAAGATCAACAACATTTGCAAATTCCTGTTCAATCTGTTCAGGTGTAACGAAGATATGCGCATCATTCTGACAGAAATGACGTCCTCTTTCAATACCCTTTAAAGTACCACTTGCTTCAAATCTGAAATCATGTGCTATTTCACCGATTCTCATAGGAAGATCTTTATATGAATGCATTCTGTTGGCATATATCATCATATGGTGAGGGCAGTTCATAGGTCTTAATACAAATGATTCGCCTTCAACTTCCATTGCTGGGAACATGTTTTCCTTGTAATGATCCCAGTGACCTGATGTCTTATACAGATTAACTGTACCTACGCAAGGTGTCATAACATGAAGATAGCCGAGCTTTCTTTCCTTTTCTTTAATATAATTTTCAAGCTCCTGCCATACAGTGTATCCCTTTGGAAGGAACATAGGAAGTCCACGTCCGATAAGATCGTCAACCATAAATAACTGCATGTCCTTACCAATCTTTCTGTGGTCACGTTCCTTAGCTTCCTCAAGGAGCTGAAGATGGGCTTCAAGCTCTTCGGCAGTTGGGAAACATACACCATAGATTCTTTGAAGAACCTTGTTATTAGAATCACCTTTCCAGTATGCACCAGAGTGCTTAATTAATTTAAAGTTTCTGCAAAGTTTGACATTGTCAACGTGAGGTCCGCGGCAAAGGTCTGTAAAATCGCCCTGATCATATACAGTAATATTGCCATCATCCAGATCTGCAATAAGGTCGAGCTTATATTCGTCATCCTTGAACATTTCAAGAGCTTCTGCTTTTGAAACTTCACGGCGTATAATCTTCTTACCTGATTTTGCAATCTTTTTCATTTCCTTTTCAATAGCTGCGATATCGTCATCTCTTATAGCTGCATCACCAAGGTCAATATCATAATAAAAGCCTTCAGCAACTACAGGACCTACCCAGAACTTTGCCTGTGGGTAAAGGTGTTTTACTGCCTGTGCCATTAAATGGGCACATGAGTGGTTAAGTGTGTTAAGATTTTCATCTTCTCTGAAATCTACCATTTTAATTCTCCATTCTGCCGGGTTACGGCGTTTTAATAATCAGACATATTGTCAGAATGTGATGTGAAAAAATAAGCCTGATAGCTTATTATCCAAAGTTCACACTGTTTAATATACAAAAAATGCACCCCTGGGATACACTTTAAGTATATCTTAAGGGTGCATACATACTACATATAATAATAGTTATAATACACGGTTCCACCTTATGTTTAACTCAGGTGCAGTAATCTGCACAGACTTTAACGCAGTCATACGGTAACGCTTAAATATAGATATTATTCACGCACAACTCAGGAGTGGTCTTCATGAAAGTCTTACATAAACAGCTTTCACCATATGCTGTTCTCTCTGTATGTTTAACAGGCATTACTTTCTCCATCATGGTCTTTATTGATTTATTGCTGCCGGATGTAGGATAGCTTTAGAGCTATAAGAATACAAACTGCAACGATTTGTGAACATAATATCACAATGCATGTAAGTTTGCAACCTGAAAATTACTTTAAAATATGTCACCTGAAAATTGCTTTAAAATGTGTCTCTTTCTATATAAGGTGGGAAAGCAATATTGTTTCAGTCAGGATTCAGACGATGGCAAAGATTACATTCAGCGGGCAAATTTTGAAACAGGTTTAAATAAGATTTTACATAATATTCAGATATATTTTTCGTTATTATGATAGCAGAGAGGGAATACAGACATTTATAATTAAAATTATAATGGTGGTGATTAAAGTGAAAGTAAGGTACCAAGATGTTATTAAAAATTAACAGATTGCAATATTTATTGAAAAGGCGGATATGACACTTGCACGGCTTGGATATACAGAGCATAGTTTTATTCATGCCGGAAGGGTTACACAGGTTGCAGGTATGATTCTTGATGCGCTTATGTTTAGCAAAAGAGATATAGAACTGGCTAAGATTGCAGGTTATATGCATGATATAGGAAATGTCATTAACAGGACGGAACATGCACAGTCAGGAGCAGTTATGGCATACAGGCTTCTGGATTATATGGGCATGGAAGCTGGTGATATTGCATAGGTTATAACTGCAATAAGTAATCATTATGAAAATACAGCATATACGGTTGATGCGGTGACTGCTGCACTGATTATTGCAGATAAGACTGATGTAAGGAGCAGCAGGGTAAGAAATCAGGATAGTACTACATTTGACCAGCATGACAGAGTTAATTTTGCTGTAAAAGAAAGTAAGGTTAAAGTAGAGGATAAAAAGAGAATTGTAGTAAAGATAAAACTTGATAAAAAGATATGTTCAGTAATGGATTATTTTGAAATATTCTTAGACGGGATGATTCTGTGCCGCAAAGCAGCCGAAAAGCTGGGGGTAGAATTCTGTCTTGTCATAAACAAGGAAAGAGTTATATAAAAGATGAAAAATAACAATAGTAAATAAAATGATAATTTGTTTCAGAGCAGAACAAATTGTTACTAAGGGCAGCCAGGAATATAACTTTTAAAATATTTTTCAAAAATCTTTGTAAATTTTGTATGATTTTCGCTGTCTATTTATATAGAAATCTGATGCTCAGAAATGGAGATTTATATGATGAAGATATATATTAGATACAAATGTATTAATTCAGGCACCGTATGCAATAGGCTGTTTTAAGGATAATGATATTGTTATTCCGCTTGTCGTGCTTGAGGAACTTGATGGACTGAAAAAATCGGACACAGAAAAAGGGAAAAACGCAAGAGAGGCAATAAGACAGCTTGAATATTTAAGGGGCATGGGAGACCTGCTTAGTAGGTGTTGGTGTTGCAACATCAGTTGAGACAGCCGCACTCTTATCTAAGAAAGCTCTTATGAGACCAATAGGTTCACATAATGATAATGAGAGGGCAGCAAAGATGGAGAGATTATTAGAGGATGGTATCAATGAAATTGGCCTTGGACCTCAGGGAATGGGCGGAAAGTATTCTGTACTTGGTGTTAATATTGAAAATACAGCACGTCATCCATCAGCAATCGGTGTAGCTGTAAATGTAGGCTGCTGGAGCCACAGAAGAGGACATATTATATTTGATAAGGACTTAAATTATAAGATTACAACACATTCAGGTGTGACATTAAAATAATATATTTATTTAAAAATGTATTTGAATAAGATGTTTAACAGAGTAACGAATAATTATAGTCTGTGTCATGCACACACGACGCAGATAGCATTATATAAAAATGCTTAATGTTTCATAAAAGAATAAATAGTCATTGATTGCAGGAAAAAATCATTTTTTTGATAATTTCTTTGCAGCAGGGGACTTAGAAATGAAGATAGGTGTGCAGAAATGAGGAATAGATATGGTAGAAATAAGAAATGGTAAAAAGGTGCTGATTACACCTGCATCAGCAGAAGATTTAAAAGATATCAAGGTGTGAGATATAATATATCTTGATGGAAGCATGACAACATGCAGGGATGTAGCTCATAGAAGACTTGTTGAAGAAGGAAGAGAACTTCCTGTAGATGTAAGAAATAATGCTATATTCCACGCAGGTCCTATTATAAGACCAGTTGAGAATGATAAGTTTGAAATGGTTTCTGTAGGTCCGACAACAAGTATGAGAATGGAAAAGTTTGAATACGAATTTGTTAAACTTACAGGAGTACGAGTTATAATTGGTAAGGGTGGAATGAAGGAAAACACAGAAAGAGCATGTAAGGAGTTTGGTGCTATCCACTGTGTATTCCCGGCAGGAAATGCCGTTGTAGCCGCAACAGAGGTTGAAGAGATAGTAAGAGCAGAGTGGAGAGATTTAGGAATGCCAGAGACTCTTTGGAACTGCCGTGTAAAGGAATTTGGTTCTCTTATCGTATCAATTGATACACAGGGTAACAATATGTTTGAAGAAAACAAGATTACATTTAATAAGAAAAAAGACGAAGCATATGAAAAGATAAGTAAGCAGGTCAGCTTTATTAAATAATTGAAATTACAAGTATAAACAATGACATAAATAAAATATACCTTTAATATACCTAATATATACGCCGCAGCTAGAAAATGAAACTGGCTGCGGCATTTTTACTGTTCATATGAAAGTGTGACAGCTAATATATCGTCTTCGAAATAACTGTACCAAATACCTTGACTATTTTCCCGATTGCACATGGTAAAAAGCATCAACGCAGCCCACTACGCTTGCGTTTATACCATGCACACTCGAAAAAATATTCTGCGTTATTTGGTGCAGTTATTTGCGAGACGATATACTAGTGTAAAGCATGCATATAAACAGTAATATTTTTGTGTACATAGGAACTATGTGTCGATAATGTACACTCATATAAAATAGAAAATTATGGTTACCGGTTGAAAAATACATTTGTCTTTCAAAGAGGTATTAAATAGCTTGATATTGTCAGTCGGTAGTGATAATATTAAAAAAAATGTTAGAGGTACGATTAATTGAATATTTAATATGGCGAAGAACGGAGGAATAATATGAGTAAAGAACACACTGAAAAAAAGAACGCTACAAGTAATTTTACAGTGGAAGGGTTTAGAAATAAACAGCTTACATATAAGATATCTGTAGCAATAGGTATATTATTGGTAATATGCCTTACAGTTATGATTGCAATTAGTACAACGATTGCGGCAAATTTTATGAATAGCAGTATAAGTGGTGAATTTGATGGAATTGCACAACAGAATGGTGAGATGGTACAGGGTGTACTTGACAGGGCATCAGATGTAGCAAATATTCTTCAGAATTATATTACGGAGCAATATGATGATTATGCTAAGACTGGATATACTGGAGAGACAGTTAAGAGTGAAGTGTACGATGTGCAGTTACAGAAGATGAATAAGGAAATTGAACAGTTTATGATAAGTGTTGCCAATACATCTGTAACATCAAGTGAGGGAATTGCAGGTGTTGGTGTATTCTTTGAGCCTAATGCTTTTGACCCGGCTATTAAGGATTATACAATCTATGTAAGTGAGTCAGATGCAAAAAATGGTAAGGTACAAAGCTATGGCGAATATTCAAGTTATGGTTCACAGGACTATTATAAGAATGCGGCGAAAACACAGCAGAGCAGCTTTACAAGCCCATATAAGGAACAGGGTATTAATATGATAAGCGCCTCATTCCCTATTGTATATCAGGGTAAGACACAAGGTGTAATTCTTGTTGATATTAATATCGATACGTTTAATGGACTCCGTTCAACAGATGATAAGTATGATACAATGTACGTTGATGTCCTTATGGGTGACAGCACATTAGTATATGACAGTGAATCAGATGAGTATGTAGGCAAGAAGTTAAGTGATTTACTGCCGGCTAAAGAATATGCCAAAATACAAAAAGGTATTGATACAGGAAGCAGTTTCAGTGTAACAACTAAGAAAGATAATGGTTCTAAAGTTGCAAGATATTATTCACCAATTAAGGCTGTTAATCAGACATGGTGGGCAGCAAGTGCATTGAATAAGACGAATCTTCAGAGCAATACAATTATTCTTATAGTCCTTATGATTGTTATTGCACTTATAACTTTAGCAATTATAATTGTTATCAGCCATAGGCTTGTTAAGAAGTATATTAAGCCTATTGATGAAGTTGTTGCGGTAGCTGACAAGCTTGCTATTGGAGATTTTTCAGTTTCTATTGAGAAAAATTATAATGATGAGATTGGACAGCTTGCTGATAAGTTTGGCAATATGTCTGAAAGATTAAGTGCAATAATTAAAGATTTGACAAGAGGCCTTAAAGAGATGGCAAGTGGTAACTTTAATATATCACCTAATGTGGAACACATAGGTGATTTTAAAGATATTGAGGTGGCATTAGTAAAGGTTATAAAAGATCTTTCATCAACTCTTTCAGAGATTAACCATGTTGCTGATACAGTTGCCTCTAATGCAAGTCAGCTTTCAGATGGTGCACAGGCAATTACTGAGGGTGCAACAGATCAGGCAAGTTCAGTACAGGAATTACAGAGTACAATTGCTAATGTATCTGATCAGGTTGATATGAATGCTCATAACGCTAATAAGGCGAATAAGATGGCTGAGGCTGTTGGTCACCAGATTATTGAGAGTAATAATCAGGTACAGCAGATAGTTAGCGCTATGGAGGTTATTACAGAGAATTCTAAGCAAATAAGCAGTATTATTAATACAATTGATGAAATTGCTTCAAGCACTAATCTTCTTGCACTTAATGCTTCAATTGAGGCTGCAAGAGCAGGTGAAGAAGGAAGAGGCTTTGCAGTTGTTGCTACACAGGTTGGTAATCTTGCAGCACAGAGTGCAGACGCAGCTAAGAGTTCAGGTGAACTTATAATTCAGGCAATCAATGCAGTAGAAGAAGGAAAGAAAATTGTCGATGATGCTGCAGCTAAGCTTATGGAGTCAGTTGAGAAGACTAAAGAGCTTGTTGAGAATATCAATCAGATTTCAATTGCTTCAGAACAGCAGGCTGAATCATTAAAGCAGGTATCAGAAGCTGCAAATCAGATTGCTGCTGTAGTAGAAGAAAATACAGCTATGGCTGAGGAAAGTTCTGCAAGCAGTGAAGAACTTGCTTCCCAGGCTGACAGATTAAAAGAATTAGTTGGTGTATTTAAACTTATGGAATAGTGATATACTAAGATTAAGAATATTCATAATAATATCGAAAGGCTGATGCTTTTTGCAGATTTGCTAAAAGCATCAGCCTTTTATTTGTTACTGTTCACACACAGGCGTGACACTAGCTGTAAAACTATATGTGTAAACAGTAACATTTTTGTATACATAAGAGAAAGCTTGAGATTAACTATGAAGGGAAGGCGTTTATGAATCACGAGCACTCTCAGCAATTCCACATCGTTGGCTTGATAAGACATGCAGAGCCATAACAGTAGACAAGATACATGCCAATGTAAAGTAATTTGGCGAAGCTACATACCATGCCAAAAGAGCAGGCTTTGACGGCGTTCATATTCATACAGTACATTAGGGATATTTATCAGAACAGTTTGCAATTTCAATGTTTAATTTTAAAATAAACGAATACGGCGGAACACTTGAAAACACACTTCGTTTAGCAAAAGAAGTTGTAGAAGAGATTAAAAAGACTTGTGGTGAGGATTTCCCTGTAACATGCAGAATAGATACTAAAGATTAATTAATAATAAAACTTAAATATCAGTTATTTCGATAATATTGATAAAAAATAAAAAAGTTAAAAAAAGGTGTTGACAGATACCTATATAAATGATAATATAATTGAGCTGTCAGCGATGGCAACAAAATAAAACAAAATACGACAGGTACTTTAAATTAGATTTGAAGTTAATCTGATTAATTTTGTTAATAAAATGAACATTGATAATTGAACAGTAAAACAACCTTGAAAATTCTTTAATGAATTTT
>ERZ791785.191-NODE-191-length-65890-cov-3.442272_pt1 | contig 65890 bp, 55 predicted proteins | sample MGYA00509947_ERZ791785 | MGnify/ENA primary metagenome ERZ791785 (study PRJEB30046, sample SAMN00791982) | human gut metagenome | study: EMG produced TPA metagenomics assembly of the A metagenome-wide association study of gut microbiota in type 2... | reverse complement strand
GCCGACAATAGGGAAGATATAAATCACCATCAACCAAGATAGCATGGCGGCGACAGATTGCTTTTTCATGACCAAACGAATGGTAATAGCAATGGTGAGAACCCAGATAAGTGCAGGAATAATGTAGGCGATAATTTGTTCGATATTCATAAAAATGACCGCGTTATAAAGGTGTAGAGGTAAAAAGCATTAACAAAATTGGCGGTGTAATGTTTGTGATAAACCCAAAACTAAAAGCAAGCGGTAAAACCTCTACGCCGCCGGCTTTTTGAATAATGGGTAAGGTGACATCAAGGGCGGTTGCCCCGGGAAAACCCACCGCCGTTGAACGGTAGTTTTGCATGAATAGCGGAATAATAAATAAGCTAATCAATTCACGCGATAAATCATTAAAAAACGCAATACTGCCCCAAATCGGCCCCCAAGCATTACTGAGGGTTACGCTGGACAACGAATACCAGCCAAAACCGGATGACACGGCTAACCCTTGTATCACCGGCACTGACAACACGAAAGCCGCAATAATGCCGCCAAGTAATGAAGTGAATATGAAAATCACGCCCATCGCCAAGCCGCGTTTATTGAAAAATACCGCGCGCATGGAAATGCCATTGTTGCGCAATTGCACGCCCACACAAAAAATCATGACAACCAGCACATAAGTGGTAGCGTCGTGGGGCAAAGCAAAATGACCTTTGAACAGCCAACCAACCACGAAACCAATGAGTACCACCGTGCATAATTTCAATGAATCCAACATGATATGCCAACGCGAGGCAATTTTTTCTGCAACGTGTTTTAGTGGCTGCGGGTGGAATTTGTCGTAAAGAAATAAGCCGATGAAATTTAGGCATTGAATAAACAGAATAAAGGTGAGGGCATAAACGCCGATTTGCGGTAATTGTTTTGCTAAATCATCCAGTTGTCCGAGGGAAAAACCCATGGTGAAGAGAATCATGTACAGCAAAATTATGGTCACTCGACCGAAAGATTGCAAAATGGCGTGATTTTTCACTTTCACCATGTAACCGATAAACATCGGCACTAAAATAATGAGTAATCCTTCGTACACTGTTGCCACCTTCAAATGCTATATAGTGGCAGAGTATAGCACTTTTCCCTATTTTCGCCTATCGGTGAGGCCTAACACTAAAGCCAACGTCATTGATTGTGCTATACTTTCGGGCATTATTTTCCTCTAGTATTTCCCTATGACATTCCAAATTGTATTTCAACATCCTGATTTTATTGTGATCAACAAGCTTAATGGCATTAGCGTACATAAAGATGATGCGGATGTGGGGTTAACTCAATTAGTGGCACAGCAACTTGGCGTGTCGAAAGTCTGGTTGGTGCATCGGCTGGATAAAGTCACTTCAGGCTTATTGATTCTTGCGTTAAATGAAAAAGCAGCTGTGACGTTGTCGCAGAAATTTGCGCAACACCAAATTCAGAAAACATACATTGCATTAGCAACGCATAAACCGAAGAAAAAACAGGGCAGAATCAGTGGTGATATGCAAAAGGCTAGACGAGGCGCGTGGAAACTTTGCCAAAGCAAAGAAACCCCTGCGGTGACAGATTTTGTTTCACACAGTTTGGCACCCAATTTGCGTTTATTTATCTTACAACCGAAAACCGGTAAAACCCATCAACTGCGTGTCGCAATGAAAAGTTTAGGCAGCCCGATTTTAGGGGATGAATTGTATGGTGGAGATAAGGCGGACAGAACCTATTTGCATGCCTACCAATTATCGTTTGACTATTTCGGGTTGAAGGTTCAAATTAAGGGAACACCGATTAATGAGAGCGAAAAGTGCGGTGAAATTTTTCAACGTTTTTGGCAGGCCATTGAAAAATATCTTCATGGTGAAAATGAAAAAACACCTTAAGAAATGACCGCACTTTTTTCGCTGCGAATCAAGGAACGTTGCCAATGCCGAATAAGATCATAACCAGTTCATACCACAAAGCCATTGTTTGCATGGTGCTTGCCTATATCAGTATCGCCTTGATGGGCGTGTTCGTAAAATATGCCTCGGATGAATTACCGGCAAGTGAAATTTTGTTTTCTCGCTTTCTGATTGGCTTTGTGTTCTTGTTACCTTTTATGATTCGCGATGGTGATTTCCGAGTCGAAATGCGCCAATGGCTGTTTTTGGTGATTCGCAACCTTGCCGGCATCGGCAGTATGTTATGTACTTTTTATGCCATCAAATATTTGCCACTTTCCATTTCTATTTTGTTGTTGAATACCTCAGCGTTATTCGTGCCGGTGTTGCTCTTTCTTTTGCGTACTCGCACGCCGCTGAAAGTCATTGCCTGCAGTGTGCTCGGATTTATTGGTGTAGCGATTATTTTGCTCACCGATCACCATGGTGAGGTGGAACCTTATTATATTTTTGTCGCATTGGGCGGTGCGACTTTAGCCGCCATGGCGTTTATCAGTTTGCAGGAATTAAATAAGCATAATTCGCCGAAAAATATCGTTTTCTATTTCCATTTACTTGGGGCGATTTTATTACCGTTATTTTTTATGGCGCAATGGACGCTCCCGACAGCGCATGGCTTATTTATGCTTTTATTGGTGGGCGGATTCGGCTTAATTTTCCAACTTTTGCTGACGCGTGCGTTTAAATACGCTCCGGCAAATGTCATCACGCCTTTTGCATTTACCGGTGTGATTTTTTCCAGCATCTGTGACTGGCTGTTTTGGCAGAATGTGCCGACAGTGCATTTCTGGTTTGGCTCTTTGGTGATCATTGTGTCTGTTAGTTTATTGGCTAGAATGCGTGGCCAAGGGAAAACGAAAGCATAATTTATTCCCCAAAGGCTGTTGATTTTCCGCTACAATAGCGCACTTTGAAATGACATTGAAAACGAGGAAATCCATGGAATATCCAATTTGTCCATCTTGCAAAGGCGAAAACACCTATCACGATTCTATCCAATTTGTTTGCCCAGATTGTGGTCATGAATGGACCGGCAACGAAGTCGAAGAACATGACGATGATGCGCTTATTGTCAAAGATAGCAACGGCAATTTGCTGGCTGATGGCGACGACGTGCTACTCATCAAAGATTTAAAACTTAAAGGCTCTTCCGAAGTATTGAAAAAAGGCACAAAATTTAAAGGCATCCGCCTGGCTCGCGGCGATCACAACGTGGATTGCGGCAAAATTATGCTGAAATCAGAGTTTTTGAAGAAGGCGTAGGTGAAAAAAGCCATCTGTCGTAAGCAGGTGGCTTTTGTCATTTTATTTTCTTCCGCCGAACTCATTTACAATACGTCTATCTAACCAACAGTAGATCTTTAATACAGGAGAACTTTATGCAAGCAAAAACATGGTTGGCTTCGTTGGTAGGGTTGGCTGTTTCCGGTATGGCTATGGCGAACCCACCGCAAGGGAATGATCCGTTGACGGATGCGCCGTATTTCAATAAAACGGACAGTGGCTATGATTTAAAATTCTCACCGAAAACTTACCGCACTTTAGAGGCGAAAGTGAATGGTGAGATGGTGAAATTCCGTGCGTTTGAAAAGATTGTGTATGTGCAAAACCCGGTTGAGCCGGATTATCAGACGTTGAACATTTATGTGCCGGAAGCCTATTTTAATAATGGAAAAATCAATGGCTTTAATGCCAAGAGCGCGCCGATTTTCCTGCCGAATGCGGTGGGCGGTTATATGCCGGCAAAAGCGGCAACCTATGATGCAAAAGGCTTCGGCAGTGGTGATAAACCTAACGCAATTTTGACCGCACTTTCCAAGGGCTATGTGGTGGCAAGTGTGGGTGCGCGTGGACGGACGTTGGAGAAAGACGGCAAATATACCGGCAAGGCACCGGCAGCGATTATTGATTTAAAATCGGCGGTGCGTTATTTGCATTTTAACGATGAAGCAATGCCGGGTGATGCCAATAAGATTATTTCTAACGGCACCAGCGCAGGTGGAGCATTGTCCGCGTTATTAGGGGCAAGTGGTGACAGCATGGATTATGTTGAGTATTTAAAACAAGTCGGCGCGGCAGAGGCGAGTGATGTCATTTTTGCGGTGTCCGCCTATTGCCCGATTACCAATTTGGAACACGCCGACAGCGCTTATGAGTGGGAATTTAACGGCTTGAACGATTATCGCCGAATGGACATGAGCCGTTTGAATGCACAAAGTTTTAATGATCGTTCGCAAGCTGCGGCAAAAGCCACGATTGAGGGTACGTTGACGGCAGCGGAAATTCAGGTGTCCGATCAACTAAAAGCCGAGTTCCCATCTTATTTAAATAGTCTGAAATTAGAAGATGAGAAAGGTAATGCCTTGACGTTAGATGCGCAAGGTAACGGTTCTTTTAAAGATTATGTGAAAAATGTCATTGTGCGCGCGGCAGATAAAGCCCGTAAAAGTGGCGTGACCTTTGAAGATAAACCTTGGGTGAAACTGAACAAGGAAGGCGTCAGCGACATTGATTGGGAGGGCTATATTCACTCAGAAAAACGCATGAAATCACCACCAGCCTTTGATGCGCTGAATTTGAGTTCCGGTGAAAATAACTTATTCGGTACGGAAAGCGTGAATAATCAGCATTTTACAGACTATTCTATGCAACATAGTACCGAGAAAGGGAAAATGGCAGATAAGCACGTCATTCAGTTAATGAACGCGATGAATTATGTGGATCATGGCAAAACCGCATATTGGCGCATTCGTGCAGGTACTTCTGATCGTGATACCTCGCACGCCATCAGTGCGATACTTGCAATAAAACTGCGTATGGCAGGCAAACAGGTGGATTATGAAACTCCGTGGGGCGTGCCGCATTCGGGGGATTATGATCTGGACGAGCTGTTCCAATGGATGGATAGTATCAGTAAATAATTGGTAATAGCCATAAAAGTGCGGTTAGTTTTGGTGACGTTTTATCTGAAAAACAGTCTGAAAACCGACCTCACTTTTCTCTCAAAAAAAACGGCGCTTTGTTAATCAAGCGCCGTTTTTGTTTTTTTAGAGAAAGTGCGGTGGTTTTTCACCGCATTTTTACTTAACGAGAGTAGTAACCTGCCATTGAACTGTAAACGGCATTTTCTGCCTGAATCACGTTGAATTTGGCTTGCAAAATGGAAAGCTGGGAGGCTTTTTCCGTATTGGCTGCCGTCAACCATTCGCGCAATTCAGACACGCCCGCGTTGTAGCGGTTGCGGTAATATTGTGTGATGCGTTGGTTGTAATTGTACGTTTGTTGCGCGTTGCTAAAGTGGCTTTGTGCTTGAGTGAATGCGTAGTAGTTGGTATCCACGTCATTTAACGCCGTGGTGATACTTTTTTCATAGTTTAAACGGGCTGTTTCGTAATCCGCTTCAGAAATTTTCACGTTCCATTTTACGGTGTTCCAATTTAAGAACGGCAATGTAATACCAACGTTGCCGGCGCCAATAGAGGAGAATGTAGTCGCGCCGGTTTGATTAGTGGCATTACGGCTTAAGCTACCGCCCAAGGTAATTTCCGGGAACCAGCTTTTTTCCGTGGCTTTGGCATTTTTGAATGCGCTGCTTAAACGGGCTTGATAGCCTTTGACATCAGGACGGTTGGCGATCACGGAAACCGGCACGTTTAAATTCACGCCCACAGTTTTCACGCTCAAAATATGCGGGAAGTTGATGTTTAATGCGTCATCCGGTTTTAAGTTCAGCAAATTGCGTAAGGTTTTTTCTGCGTTTTTGCGGTTGGTTTGCAACGTAATTAAATTATTACGCGCCGTTAATACCGCTTGTTGAGCCTGATCTACGCTGGCACTGTCTGCGACACCTTGTGCCAAGCGATTTTTCATGATGTTGCTGATGTCGGTGTAATATTTGATGCTTTCTTGCGTGGTGCTAATGGCGTCGTTTAAATACGCAATTTGATAGTAGGTTGTTACCACCGAGTTGATTAAAGAAAGACGGGTAGATTCCATGTCTTCAATGGTGGCTTTATGTGACCATTCTGCCGCATCGGCTACGTCTGCTAAACGACGCCACAAATCCAATGTATAAGACACATTTAATGCGCCGGTGTGTGTGATCGCAGAATTGCCGCCACGATTAATGTCTTTTTGGGCAGAGGATTTTGCTGAACCGCTAAAGGCTGGAATCAAGCTCGCCCCGGCAAGGTTGGCGCTATACAGTGCACGGTTAACGGAAACCGCTGCTTTGGCTAAGTCTTTGTTATTTGCTAAAGCTTGTTCGACTACGCGGTTTAATTGAGCATCGTTATAAAGCGCCCACCAGTTGTCTTTAATGTTATATTGCTTGGTGATCTCTTCATATTGTTTGTAATTATCGAGGCTGGCTTGATAAGAATCGCCAATATTGGCACAGCCGGCGAGGGTTGTTGCCATCACCACTGCAAGGGCTAATTTTTTCATTTTTAACATTTTTTATCCTTCTTTAAGGTTCAAGGGGGCTATTTTATGCCTCAAAAGTGCGGTCGATTTTAACCGCATTTTTAGGTTTTACAAAATCTATTCACGGGCTAATGCCGTAATCGGATCTAACTGTGCAGCACGTTTTGCCGGGGTGTAGCCGAACACTACGCCGATTAAGCTCGAAAAAGCGACGGCGGCAATAATCGAACCGCCGGAAAATGCCATGGTGAAATCGGTCATAAAGGTGTTAAACAGCACTCCAATCGCACCGGAAAGCAAAATGCCGGTGACGCCGCCGATAAGACAAATCAACACGGCTTCAATTAAAAATTGTTGCAGGATATTAGACTGCCTTGCACCGATTGCCATGCGAACGCCGATTTCTTTCGTGCGTTCTGTCACTGACACCAACATAATGTTCATCACGCCAATCCCGCCGACGATTAAGGAAATAAAGGCGATAGAGGAGATAAGCAATTTCATCGTGCCGGTGGTGCTTTCGATAGTTTGTTTAATGGTGTCGCTGTTCATGATGAAAAAGTCTTTTTTGCCGTGGCGTAGTGTCAGCAATTCCGTAATGCCTTTTTCTGCTGCCGTTGTGTTCACATCTTCTACGACTTTCACCGTAATCGAACCGATTTTTTTGCTACCTGAAATGCGGTTCATCACAGTAGTGTAGGGCGCGTAAAGATTCAGTGAACTGCTCGCGCCGCCCAGTTGTCGGTCGGTTACGACACCGATAATACGCAACGGGCGTTTATTAAACATCACCACTTTGCCGAGCGGATCTTCATTGGGAAAAATGGATTTTTTAGCGCTTTCGTCAATTAACGCCACTTGCGCGTTTTCTGCGACATCCTGCGCTGAGAGTAGGCGACCTTGTTTTAATTTTAAACCTTCCACATCAAAAGATTCTTCGCTCACACCTTTTAAGGACGTCGTCGAAAATGCTTTATTCGTATAAATCAAGGTGCCGCTCGACGCACTATTCGGCGTAACGCTTTGCACATAGGTTTGTTGGCGTAGCGCGTTAGCATCATTAACCGTGAGATTCTGCATTTGTTCCGCACGGCGATCACCAAAGCCGGTGCCGTTAAAAATGGTGATGGTGTTTGTGCCGATACCACGAATATTTTCCAGAATTTTTTGCTGCGATCCATTGCCTAACGCCACCACGGACACCACGGAGGTAATCCCAATAATAATGCCAAGCATGGTGAGCAAAGAGCGCATTTTATGTGCCACAATGGCGCTAACAGACATCCGAAAGGCTTCCATCAGCTGATCTTTGCTGAAGCCGAAACGTCCTTTAAAAACACCTGAATTTTTGACCGCACTTTTCACCAGCTGGGTTTGCGTGTCACTGATAATTTCGCCGTCTTTGATTTCAATCATCCGATTGGCGCTGGCGGCGATGTGTTTATCATGGGTGACCATAATAATGGTATGCCCTTCTTGGTGCAGTTGGCGCAAAATTTCCAACACGTTTTCACCACTTTGCGAATCTAATGCACCGGTGGGTTCATCGGCTAAAATGATTTCACCGCCGTTCATTAGGGCGCGGGCGATACTTACACGTTGTTGTTGCCCGCCGGAGAGTTGATTCGGCTTATTCTGCCATTTATCGCTTAAGCCCAGTTTTTCCAATAATTGTTTGGCGCGTTCTAAACGTTGATTGTGGGGCATGCCCGCATAAATTGCCGGTAATGCCACGTTTTCTGCTGCGGTAAGGCTGCTCAATAAATTGTAACGTTGGAAAATAAAACCGAATTTTTGACTGCGTAAATCGGAGAGCTGATCTGCGGTTAATTCGATGGTTTCTTTCTCATCGATTTTGTACGAACCGCTGGTCGCTGTATCGAGGCAACCAATAATGTTCATCAACGTGGATTTGCCCGAACCCGATTGCCCGATAATGGCAACGAAATCGCCTTTTTCGATATTTAATGAAATATCTTTCAGAATATGAACGCGATTTTCGCCGGCACCAAAGTAGCGGTTGATGTTTTTCATTTCAATAATATTCATTGGAAATTTCCACCGCACTTTAAAAGATTCGTGGCCCACGCATACTGCCGATGGCTTCGCCGGCAGCCACTTGTGACACAATGACTTTTTCGCCTTCAGCAACGCCGGATTTAATTTCTGTTTGGTAATCGTTTTGTACGCCGATTTCTACTTCACGTTGTTCCGGTTGGTTATTGCTGTTTAATACCTTCACAAAGGTTTTACCGTTTTGCGCTTGAATTGCCATATTTGGCACGGATAGCACGTTTTGCGCGTTGGCAATTTTGATGTTGTTTTCTGTGGTCATGCCGATGCGCAAAATCCGGTTGGGATTTTCCACGATAATGTTGGCGTAGTAATAAACTGCGCTGTTGCTGGTGCTTGACGTTGAACTTGTGGTGCTGGACGTAGAGCTATTGCTAATCGTCGTTGTCGCCGGATCAACGGATTCAATTTTGGCGTGATAAAGGGTTTTGCTGTCAGACAAAATACTAAAGGTCACCTCTTGTCCGGCTTTCACTTTCGTAATATCGCCTTCGGAAATTTCCGGTTTAATACGCATTTTGCTTAAATCCGCCACTTTGACGATGGTCGGTGTGGTTTGATTGGAGTTTACCGTTTGACCTTCAGAAACCGGCGTAGCAATCACTGTGCCGTCAATCGGTGAGGTGATTTTGGTGTAGCCCACATTGGTTTCCGCCGTATTCACTTCAATTTCTGCTTGTTTAATGTTTTCCTGCACCACATTCATTTCCGCTTTGGCGTTATCTAAGGTCGCTTTTGCGCTGTTTAAGCTGTCCAAGGAGGTGCCTTTTTGCGCATACAATTTGGTTAAACGATGGTAATTAGAAAGCGCCACATCATAAGTGGTTTTACGGGCGACAAACTGGGCTTGGTAGCTTGCAAGCGCCGCTTTTCGGGTGTTTAGCGTGTTGATTTGCGTGGTGGAATCAATCTCTGCAATCAAATCGCCTTTTTTCACTTGCTGACCTAAAGCCACATAGAGTTTGGTGACTTTACCGGAAACCTGCGCGCCCACATCAACGGTGTTGACACTTTCAATTGAGCCGGTCGCCACCACATTTTTTTCAATGTCGCCACGTTGCACGGTTTCCGTTAAATAAGTGGTTTTAGGCGTGGAATCGCCCATAAAAAAATAACCGCCGGTGATCACCGCGGCAGCCAGTGCGGCCATTATCCAATATTTTTTCGTCATATTTTCTCAAGGGTTAGAAGACACAGTGAAAATAGAATACAGGAGAAAGATTAAGGAAATCTTAATTATTAATGAATGAACGTTCATTTAGTAGCGCATTTTAGTGATTCTTCTTCGGATATTCAAGTGAGAATCAAAAACGAAACTTGAATATTTACGTATTGTCATTAAAATGTAAGACAATTGTATTACATTAAGGAGGCTAAAATGACTTCATATACTTTTCGATTAGATCCTGAATTAAAAGAGCAGGCCTTTTCCGTTTTCAGAAGCTACGGATTAAACCCGGCTCAGGCACTAAAAATGATTTTACAACAAGTGGTTTCGACAAAATCTATTCCTGTTCAGTTAGATTATCAACCGAATGAAACAACGATCCGCGCTATGGAAGATGCATTAAGTGGAAAAGTGGAAAGCGTAGAAACTGAGAACGTAGAGGAGCTGATTAAAAAAATGCAACGTGTCGCAAACGAGGCATAAATGAAAATTAGCTTTACTAAAGACTATAAACGCGATCTCAAACGATTAGCCAATCAACCCGAAATATTACTTTCTGCCGAAATGATTGATGTTATGCATCATTTGCTAAACGGCAAGAATCTTCCCGAAAAATACAAGGATCATGCATTGTCCGGAAATTGGAAAGGGTTTCGAGATTGCCATATTAAAAATGATCTAGTGTTGATTTACCACGTAAATAATGAAGGACTCACTTTGGTTAGACTCAACACCCATTCTGAAGTTTTTCGCTAATCGCTTTCAATAACAAACCGCCTTCTTCGCTTTTTGTGTCATAGCGTGTAGAATAGTGCGGTTATTTTTTTATGCGTTTTAATTGAGAAAATTATGAGTACAGAAACTATCTTAGAAACGACGGAAAATGCCCGTCCGCACAATTTTATTACCCAAATTATTGATGAAGATTTAGCGTCCGGTAAACACCAACGCGTTCACACCCGTTTTCCGCCTGAGCCAAACGGCTATTTGCACATCGGCCATGCCAAATCTATCTGTTTAAACTTCGGTTTAGCAAAAGAATATCAAGGTTTATGTAACCTCCGTTTTGACGACACCAACCCGGTGAAAGAAGATGTGGAATATGTAGATTCCATCAAAGCCGATGTGGAATGGTTAGGTTTCAAATGGGAAGGTGAGCCGCGTTATGCTTCCGATTATTTTGATGCACTTTATGGCTATGCCATTGAATTGATCAAAAAAGGATTGGCGTATGTGGACGAACTTTCACCGGACGAAATGCGTGAATATCGCGGCACGTTAACCGAGCCGGGTAAAAATAGCCCGTATCGTGATCGTAGCGTAGAAGAAAACCTTGCGTTATTCGAGCGAATGAAAAACGGTGAATTTGCAGAAGGCACGCTGAGCCTTCGTGCGAAAATCGACATGGCGTCGCCGTTTATGGTGATGCGCGACCCGGTGATTTATCGTATTAAATTTGCCAGCCACCACCAAACAGGCGACAAATGGTGCATTTATCCAATGTACGATTTCACCCACTGTATTTCCGATGCCATCGAACGCATTACACACTCATTATGTACTCTTGAATTCCAAGACAACCGCCGTTTATACGACTGGGTGTTGGAAAATATCAGCATTGAGCGCCCATTGCCGCACCAATATGAATTCTCCCGTTTAAATTTAGAAGGCACGCTCACTTCTAAACGTAAATTGTTGAAATTAGTCAATGAAGGCATTGTAGATGGCTGGAACGACCCGCGTATGCCGACCATTTCAGGTTTACGCCGTCGCGGTTATACGCCGGCGTCATTGCGTGAATTCTGTCGTCGTATTGGTGTGACCAAACAAGACAACGTGGTGGAATACAGCGCATTAGAATCTTGCATTCGTGATGATTTAAACCAAAATGCGCCGCGTGCCATGGCGGTGATCGATCCTGTTCGTGTGGTGATTGAAAATTTTGAAGGCAAAGAAATGTTAACTGCGCCGAATCACCCGAACCGTCCGGAATTAGGCGAACGTCAATTGCCATTTACCAAAGAAATTTACATCGATCGCGCAGATTTCCGTGAAGAAGCTAACAAACAATATAAACGCTTAGTGTTAGGCAAAGAAGTGCGTTTGCGCAATGCTTATGTGATTAAAGCAGAACGTGTGGAAAAAGATGCCAACGGTGACATCACCACCATTTTCTGTACCTACGATCCGGAAACCTTAGGTAAAAACCCGGCAGATGGCCGCAAAGTGAAAGGCGTAATCCACTGGGTTTCCGCCACGCACAACCACCCGGCAGAATTCCGTTTATATGAACGCCTTTTCACCGTGCCAAACCCGGGCGCAGAAGAAAACATCGAAAGCGTGCTAAACCCAACGTCCTTAGTGGTGAAACACGGTTTCGTCGAACAAAACCTAAGCAATGCGGAAGCGGAAAAAGGCTACCAATTTGAACGTGAAGGCTATTTCTGTGCCGACAGCAAAGACAGCCACCCGGAACATTTGGTGTTTAACTTAACGGTGAGTTTGAAAGAAGGTTTTTAACCTCATCACCCATTAAAAAGTGCGGTCGTTTTTCGTGATGAATTTCGACCGCACTTTTTATTTAAGCTGTTTATTGTATCGCTCTAAACTATAAAAAAACTGAAGTGATTAATAAATGGCGAGAATCTAATTCAAATGAAACGGATGTTTTGGGCACGCGTTAGGAAACGAGCGCCATCGTGGGAATGATTAATGAAAGTTATCTGCCTTATTTTATTTTCTCTACTTTCTAGTGTTTTTGTTTCTTTTACTATGTTTTTATTAGCTAAGTTTATGTATAACATAGAGAATAATATGCCTACTTTTGATATAGATTTAGTATCGTTTTTTGTACAAAAAACAGCCAAAGAAATAAAAATGATAATTTTCTTATCTGTAATTATATTTGTAGTTTTTTATATGTATTATAAAAAAAATGATCCATTACAATAAAATTTATATTAATACACCCTAGACAGCGCGCGTCTTCTGACGCGTGCTTGTATCTATCTAAAAATAAACAAAATGAAGTTGTTAATGAAAATAGTATAAATCTGAATTAAACGAAATTGATGCTTTAGGCACGCGTTAGGAAACGCGCGCCATCTTGGGTAGAAAGTAACTTACATTTAAATATTTATGAGGATAAAAAATAAATGCTTATAGCTGAACTAAAATGGGTTGATTACAATGTCCCAACAAGAGATGATGCATCCTTAATAATACTTAAACCAGCCTATTGCTTAAATTTAACATTGGCAATAGGTGCTAAAGATGAGTCTGGAAGTGATTTTTTTTATACTAATATTTTTAATTTAGGGATGATTCAAAGAGAAAAATTATTAATGATAAATAAAGGGATAGTTATTGATCTTTATACACTAGATGAAATAGAAAATCATTTGAAAGCTATAATAAATAAAATATCTGGAGAAACCTGGAATGATATTGTTGTTCAATTAAAAGAATATTTTGATTGGGAATATCAATAGTTTGTAAATACCCCTAGATAGCGCGCGTTTCCTAACGCGTACTTATATCTAACTTAAAAATAAACAAAATGAAGTTGTTAATGAAAATAATAAAATCATCATTAAATGAAATTGATGTTTAGGCACGCATCAGGAGACGCGCGCCATCGTTGGGGGTACCTAATAATGAATAAAATTCTTCAAATTATTATTCTTTTAATACTGATTTTTACATGCTTTTTTTTAGTATTTTCACTAGGTTTAATAATATTTTCATTTGTTATAAATGGAGGTTCTATTTCTTTAGATGAGATAATGGAAATAATGGTTTTTTGCTTTAAATTGTTTTCATTAGGTTCTCCTTTAATATTATTATCAATATTTATTTCAAATAAAATTAGGAAATAGAATACGGTGGTATAAAGTAGGTAATATGCTTGATGATAATGAGAAGAGTATAAAAAACATATAGGGGTAAGTAATGAAAATTAAGCTATTACTTCAATACGTTATATTTTGGTTAATTATATTTCTTATTTGTTTTACATCTTCCACTTTTATATTTAGTTTGCTTGAGCTGCTTTTAAAACTTGATAATTATTCTTTTTCTGATTTTAAGAAAATGGCATCTTTTTGGTTAAATGGCTCTGCTGCAATGGCGACTTTAGTTTTGATCATTGAAGCTAAAAATAAGCGATGGTAATGTTGAGGGGAAACCCCAGATAGCGCGCTTTTCCTAACACGTGCTTGTATCTATCTAACTAAAAATAAACAAAATGGAGTTGTTAATGAAAATAGTGAAGATTTGAATCAAACGAAATTGATGTTTTAAGTACGTGTTAGGAAACGCGCGCCATCGTTTGGAGTGCCCAATATATTTATAATGAGTCTCAAACAGGAGGTAAATAATGAAAAGAGTCATTCTAGATATTCTATTTTCTATTTTTATTGGAGTTTCTTTTTCATTATTATCGTTAATAGTCGGTAGATTACTTTACAATATTGACAATTCAATATCTATTTTTGAGCTAGAATTGATTGATTTTGGTATAACAAAAATCTCATTTTTAATCAAAATGACATTGTTTGTATCAAGTGTTTACTTTATTCTTTTTCTCTATGGTAGGAGGAGTTTCAAGTAGCAAAATAATGTACGTAAATAATTAATTATTCACGCATAATCTTAAACGCGCGCCATCATGCATAGCATCTTTTGTGGCTACCTTAAAATTAGTTTAATGTTTTCCATAAAAAATCTGCACGTGAATTAATCGTTTATGGTGTTGACATATTCACGTGCAGATGATGTTTAATTTAGACGCGAAGTGCGGTCGATTTTCAAAGCGTTTTTAAATAACACTATAAGCTTTTCGGTAAACGAATTTTTTGCCCCGGGAAGATTTTATCTGCGTCTTTAATCACTTCTTTATTCACTGCCACGATTGCCGTGTATTTGCTCCCATTGCCATAATGTTTTTCAGCGATTTTCCAAAGGGTATCGCCTTTTTGGATGACATAAAATTCATCATCGCCGGCAAGGCTTTCGCCGTTTTTTACTGTTACGTCATCAATATTGACGTTACTGATACCGATGATGTTACCCGCCATTAATACTGCTTTTTCCAACGCATCGGCAGAGCTTGCCACGCCCGAAATTTTCGCCACGCCTTTTTCGACTTTCACCGCCATATCCGCAACGCCCGGGTTGTCTTCGTTAATGTGGTTGGTTACTGCGGCGGAAGCCTCTTCTTCTTTGCTAAAAATTTTTTTGCCGATATCGCCGACAAAATCAAATAATCCCATTTTCATCTCCTTATTGGATTCATTAAGGGAGCCACAACATACCCAATTCAGCCATATAAGTCTAGGAATAAAATGTTAGGCGGGGAAAAGAGTTCTCGATTAGAATAGCGCGAATTTAATTTGAAGATAGGAAAGATTATGCGTTGGCAAGGTCGTAGAGAAAGTTCAAATGTGGAAGACAGACGCTCCTTGGGCGGTGGTTTTGGTGGCGGAAAACCGACCGGTATTTTGGGGCTGATCATTATTTTGGTCGGCGCTTATTATGGCGTGGATTTATCAGGCTTGGTCGGTGAGATGGAGGTGGGCACTACGCAAAGTTCACCTTTGCAATCACAGCAAGAAGACCAATTATTTAAACTCTCCAAAGTGGTGTTGGGCGACACCGAGGAAGTGTGGCCCACATACTTTTCCAAAAATAATCGACAATATGTAGAACCTCGCATGGTTATCTACAACGGCGTAACCACAACGGCGTGCGGCACGGGGCAATCTGCCATGGGGCCATTTTATTGTCCGAATGATCAACGGATCTATTTGGATTTATCGTTTTACAACGACATGAAAAATAAACTGGGTGCAGCCGGCGAATCTGCGTTTGCTTATGTGATTGCCCATGAAGTGGGGCATCATGTACAGAATTTATTCGGCACATTGACACAAGTGCATCGTCTGCAAAGTCGTTCATCTCGCGCAGAAGCAAATCAACTTTCCGTAAAATTAGAACTTCAGGCGGATTGCTATGCCGGCGTGTGGGCATCACAAGCGGTAAAAAGCGGTTTATTTGAACGTGGCGATATCGAAAAAGCGTTTAACGCCGCGGAATCTGTAGGCGATGACCGTTTACAAAAACGCAGCCAAGGTTATGTGGTTCCTGATAGTTTTACCCATGGCACGTCAGCCCAGCGTTTGCAATGGTTTAAAGTGGGGCTAACCGGCGGTAATCCGGCACAATGTAATACCTTTTAGCGGTTGGCAGAAACAAAAAGTGCGGTGGATTTTTGAGGCGTTTTTCAATGCAGAAAAACATGTTGAAAACTGACCGCACTTATTCATCAAAAGGCTGATGTTGACGGTGTGTCGAAATCGGCCTTTGATTTATTCAAATCAAATAGCGCGGGGATAAGTAATGTTTTTATCATTAAATAATTCAATGATTCTTGTTTTTGATTTGAAACAGAATAATTTAAAAAATAAAGAGCATGTTAAGAATGTTCAGTTATTAATGTTGGATAATAAGCCTTTCGGCTTGAAAGGTAAATATGGTTTATATGATTCTAGTGAGTGGTGGGATAATATTAAAGAAGGATTTCTACCAAATAGGGTTATTAGCGGAGAGATAATTAGATTATATAAATCTGGTCAAGGTAATAATGGAAGATTTAATGCATTTGAATTAATGTTAGGTGATGGTAGTAAATGGACATCTGGTATTTATGTAAATGATGAATCTGACTTTAAACTATTTAAAATAGGGAAAAAAGTATCAATATTTTATATTCTTGAAGAGCTTAAAACTGGGGATGTAATAGATTTAGTTGTTGAAATGGCCGTTAGCATTTAGGAAATGTTTTAGAGAATAGGTATTTTAAAAGGTTAGATCTGAATAAGTATCATGAATAGCTGAAAAGGTTATGCATATTTACCCCAGATAGGGCGCGTCCCCAATGATAGCGCCAGCGTCCACGCTGGTGCTGTTTAATAAAAACATTGCGAATTTTACCCATAAACGTTGGGAGAACTAATGTTCAAAATCCTTTGGATTTTGTGACCGCACTTTTAGTTGATAGGCACAAGCGAGGACGCTTGCGCCATCGTGGGAGGAGGATAATGCTAAGTAGGTTATTCCAGTACTTGATTTTTACATTTTTTGCATCCGTAGTTTGCTTTATTGGGTTTTCGTTATTTTTAATTCTTATATCCTATATATTAAATTGGGGAGAAATATCTTTAAGTGAAATAAAAGACATTGTTTTATTTTTCTTTAATGTGTTTAGTAAGGGATTTCCTTTACTCTTTTTATCTATACTTATTTCAGATAATTTAAAAAGAAGATGAAAGGAGCTTTAAGAATATCTCCCCAGATAGCGCGCGTCTCCTGACGAGTGCCATCAAAGGGTAGAATTTAATGTTTGAAAGTGCGGTCAATTTTAAAAGAGTTTTAAAACCTCTCAAAAACCGACCGCACTTATTCATTAAAAAAGGCTGATATTGACGGTGTGTCGAAATCAGCCTTTGATTTATCTAAAGGGGATTATTGAGGCATCTTTAATTGAGGATCTTGTCCGTAGGATGGATGTCTCGGACCGTAAAGCAAGCAGCCATTACAAGAACGACCTAACATGTTTCCGGTTGCCCATCCTGCCACTTTATATCCTTTATCAGATACGTTATTGGCAATCTGTTTAACGACTGCGGTCACCAGCATAGCCAGCGCGTTACCGTTGTTATTGCTTTCAGCATCGTCCGCATAGCCTTTGCCTTCCCATAATGTTTTACCATTGCGTAAGTCAACGAGTTTGCCACTCACTTTCACTCTGGTTACGCTGTCGAACACTTGGTAATTCACACCGTAGTCGTCCACATTAATGTAGAGCACGGCATCCGCACCAAAAATCTCGCGTAATTTTTGTGGGTTGACGTTATGAATTTCTTGCGCTTGTGTTAACCCGTTATTTTTAAAGGTTTGATAAACAAGAGCCGGTGGAAAAACATAGTAACCATTTTCAGCCAATGGCGAAATGGCTTGTGCCAACACAGCCGGGGAGCCTTTTACATCATTGGTGGTATCGGTTGGAAGCAATACAAGAATAGACTGCGGTTTGCTCTCTAAATAGTTGGTATAGTCATACGGCGTTGGCTTCATTGCAGAACACGCTGAAAGCAAAAATGCGCAAGCCATGGCTAAATAGAGTGAAATATTTCTCATTTTTTCTCTCCTTTTTTCGCTTTTTTATTTGCGCGATTTTCTTGGGCTGTCTCTACTTTTTTTCCTTTATTTAACAGGAAATTGATGTATTGCGTCGATTCAGGAAACAGGCTCATTTCTTTTTGATAAGATTCAGCCATTTTTCCCGGATTCCCTAATTGCCCATAAAGAAGTCCAATTTGTGCGTATAAACCGGGTGGCACTTTGTTACCGCCATCCAGTTGAGCCAGTTCTTCTAATTTTTGCAGTTGTTCTTGCGGATCACCTTCTTGTGTTAGGTGTTGATAAACAGAAGAAGGGTAAACATCACCATTCCAAGTGTAGAGCGAGTGTTGTTTGTGCCCTGATGAACAAGCCGTCAATACAGCGACGGCAGACAAACAAGCGAGAAGTGTTAATTTCTTCATCATCTAACCCTTAATTAGCCGGTTTCCATTGACCTGCTTCAACACCAGAAACAAGGTTGTTTACCGCTTCACGAATGGCTAAATCTAACACTTTGCCATTGAGTGTTGAGTCATATCCTGAAGTACCGCCAAAGCCTAATACTTCACGGTTGGAAAGATTGTATTCGCCGGCACCTTGAACGGAATAAACCACTTCGGATGTTTGTGTGTTAACAATGTTTAAGGTGACTTTCGCGTAAGCCACTTGTTGTTTTCCGCGACCTAAAATGCCAAATAATTGTTGGTCGCCAACGGTTTTACGGCCAAATTCCGTTACATCACCGGTAACCACATAATTTGCGCCTTTTAAGGTTTGTTTTTTACCTTTGATTTTCGCTTCTGCGGCAGTTTCAGACATATTGGTGCGATCTAAAACACTAAAACGGCCTGATTGTTGTAAATGAGAAACTAAAATCGTTTTTGCTTGATTTCCTAATTGATCGCCATCGGAGAATACGCCATTTTGATAGCTTGAACGGTTGTCAAATTTACCGACAGAAATCGGTGCTTTTACGCCATGATAAGCGGTGTTGTAGCTGTTGACTTTTTGCACTTCTACGGTACGAGAACCTTCAGTTGCACAGCCTGCTAATGCTAAAATACTTGCTGATAATAAAACCGGATAGAATTTTTTCATCATAGAATCCTTATATTTTCATGAATAAAAAGTGCCCTGAATATCAAGGACACCGCATTTTAAAGAATTTATTGTTCCTTCGCTATCGAATTTTCTGCGGAATTTATGTAAGTTAATCCTCTTTTAGCGGTTTTTTATCAGATCTAAAAAACAATTTAAAAACGCACCGCACTTTATGAAATCAATCAGGAGAAACCTTCGTGTTATTTAAAAAAATATTCGGCATGATTCAATTTAGCGGCTATAAAAGCTTTTCAGGCTTATACGATCGCTATGCCATTATTGGGTTTGAAAAGCAGCTTGATTTCGCCGAACGAGTAGAGAATTTGGATTGGAACGTGGATTTGAAAGCCGGGAAAATCACCTTCGGCGAGCAATATACTTATCCGGTTCAGGTGTTGGGCTCTTTTTCTTTTGAGAATCAAACCTGGCTTTGGAGTTGGGCAAACCAAGCGGCTAATATTCCTGCGAAGTTGTTGGAACAAGCGAAAGAATTTCGTGCTTACGGCAAAAAATACAAAATTGATGAACTCACAAAACCCAATCGGGAACTTGCCTTAAATGACGTGCACAGTTTTGGTTTGGTCGCGTTGGGTATGTTTGAGTCTGACGGCTATTACGTGGGCAATTTTGGTGCGGGTGCATTGTTGGTGACGGTGAAAGATCGCAGTTTACGCAAGACCTTTTCTCTGGAAGAAGAACATTTGAGAATCTTGTCAGTTTATCCGCAATTCATTTCTTTATTTGAAATTAAAGCCCAGAAAAAAGTGCTACAAAATTATGTAACGGCAAAGGAATATCGCATTATCGAAAATACAGAAACCCATTTAATCGCCCGTCGTGGTGAAAAAGAAATTGTCGGTATTTTTGATGAAGAAGGGCGTTTGTCGCAGCTGAAAGGGTAGTGTGAGAGGAAGTGCGGTCAATTTTGACGATGTTTTTTAATTGAAAAAACACGTTGGATTTTGACCGCACTTTTAAATTTTTTCAACCAATCGAATAAAACCTTTTTTTCTTTTCTCTTCTTTTTTACCAAATAGCCTGTTTTTTGATCTACACCCCCATTTAGAGGTGGATTTTAAATTATACTGAAACGATTTATCACTTTTAGTCGAGGAGAAATCTTATGGGTATATTCAGTGTGCCACCGGATTTACCAGTGACGAAAACCAAAGAGGAAATCGACAAAACTTATCGCTATTGGCGATTACATTTGATGATCACCAGTTATATCGGTTATGCCGTATTCTACTTTACGCGTAAAAGTTTTAAGTTCGTTATGCCTGAGATGCTTGTGGATCTTGGGCTACAAAAATCAGATATCGGTATTATGGGTACCGCTTTTTATCTCACCTATGGTGTTTTCAAATTCTTATCCGGCGTATTAGGCGACCGCTCTAACCCTCGCTACTTTATGGGCATTGGGTTAATGATGACCGGGGTAGTGAATATCCTCTTTGGGATGAGTTCTTCCATCTTTATGTTTATCACCCTTTGGATGATTAACGCTTTTTTCCAAGGTTGGGGCTGGCCACCATGTTCAAAAATTCTGAATACTTGGTATTCCCGTAATGAGCGTGGATTGTGGTGGGCGATTTGGAATACATCACACAACCTAGGTGGTGCGCTAATTCCTCTTTTAGCCGGTGCTGTAAGCCTTTATTGGGGCTGGCGTTACGGCATGATCGTGCCAGGAATTATTGCCTGCGTAGTCGGTTTTGCAATGTGCTTCTTATTGCGAGACCGACCTTCATCTATGGGGCTGCCGACAGTCGGTGAATGGCGTAACGACATTGCCGAAAAAGAACATGAAAAAGAAGGCTTGGGTTTATCCAACTGGGAAATCCTGAAAAATTATGTCTTTAAAAATAGCATTATCTGGGCATTGGCGTTCTCTTGGTGTTTTATTTATGTGATCCGTACCGGTATCAATGACTGGGGTAACTTATATTTAATCGAAACCCATGGTTATGATTTGCTTAAAGCAAACTCAGCCGTTTCTTTCTTTGAAGTCGGCGGATTCTTAGGCGCGCTGTTTGCGGGTTGGGGTTCTGATAAATTCTTCAACGAAAACCGTACTCAAATGAATATTATTTATGTGCTGGGCATCATTTCAACGTCCTTAGCACTTTGGTTTATTCCAAGCGATAACTATTTCATTATGAGCGCATTATTCTTCTTGATGGGCTTCTTTATTTTTGGTCCGCAATTCTTGATTGCCATGGCGGCTGCCGAAAACTCCCATAAATACGCGTCAGGTTCATCCACCGGGTTTGTCAGTCTGTTCGCCTATATCGGTGCTGCAGCGGCTGGTGCGCTATTAGCGTGGATTATTCAATCACTCCATTGGAACAGTTTCTTTGGAACGTTATTTATCGTTTCTCTTGGTTGTGCCTTGTTATTAATCTTGGTGTATTTCTTACAACGCAGAAAAAATCGCTTAATGAGCTAATTTTTTCGTGAAAACTCGGGCTAAAAGCATGATGTCTTTTAGCCCGATGTCTTTTTTATGATGGGTATGCCTCAAGTAGGCAACGCTGCAAATCATTCATATAAGTGCGGTCAATATTCGATGTGTTTTTTCTGTTGAAAAACATCGTAAATGTTGACCGCACTTTTATTTTTTTTCATAAAGCAAACGTTTGCTTTTGGCTTGGCTAAGGATTAGAATTTGCCGATTTTTTTACTTTGAAAGGATACAAAAATGAGTTCTGAAAATTTTAGTTTGAAGCCCGTTCCACAACATGAACGTAAAGGTGCTGTGGCACTGACGTTTGTTATGCTGGGATTAACGTTTTTCTCTGCAAGTATGTGGACGGGCGGCACGCTGGGCACATCACTCACTTACCATGATTTCTGGTTAGCCGTGATCATCGGTAACTTAATGTTAGGGATTTACACGTCATTTCTTGGCTACATCGGTGCAAAAACCGGCTTAACAACCCATGTTTTGGCGCGTTATTCCTTCGGTGTGAAAGGCTCTTGGTTGCCATCTTTAATTTTAGGCGGCACCCAAGTGGGCTGGTTTGGTGTTGGTGTGGCGATGTTTGCGATTCCGGTCAATAAAGTTACCGGCATTGATGTGAACTATTTAATTTTAGGCTCAGGGTTATTAATGACCATTACGGTTTTCTTCGGTATTTCCGCGCTGACTATTCTTTCCACCATTGCGGTGCCGGCAATCGCTGTGCTTGGTTCTTATTCGGTGTATTTGGCGGTAACGGATGCCGGTGGTTTATCTGTGTTAGAAAATATCATACCGAAAGACGAGATTTCCTTACCGATGGCGATTACCTTAGTTGTGGGGTCTTTCATCAGCGCCGGTTCATTAACGGCAGACTTCGTGCGTTTCGGACGCAAAGCCAAACAAGCGATTTTAATCAGTATGATTGCGTTCTTCTTGGGCAACTCATTAATGTTCGTCTTTGGCGCCGCCGGGGCAGCCGTGACCGGGATGTCCGATATTTCTGATGTGATGGTTGCCCAAGGATTAATTCTGCCGGCGATTATTGTGCTTGGTTTAAATATTTGGACAACTAATGATAATGCGCTTTATGCCTCCGGTTTGGGTTTCGCCAACATTACCGGTTGGAGTAGCCGTCCATTATCGGTGTTAAACGGTGTGATCGGTACGCTTTGTGCCTTGTGGTTATACAACAACTTTGTGGGCTGGTTAACATTTTTATCTGCTGCGATTCCACCGATTGGTGGCGTGATCATTGCCGACTATATTTTGCGTAATAAAGCCTATGCCAATTTTGAACAAGCAAAATTTGTCACCATCAACTGGACAGCCATTATCTCTGTGGCAATTGGGATTGCTTGCGGTAAATTCTTGCCGGGTATTATTCCGTTAAATGCCGTTATTGGCGGCGCAGTGGCTTATTTTGTGTTAACGCCGTTATTCGGTAAAAAATTGGCGTTCAAATAGGAGCGATAAATGTTAGTTAAAAATATTCATATTAACGGACGTGAAGGCTTATGGCAGATTGCCATTGAAGACGGCAAGATTGCCCGTATTCTGCCTAACGAACAACAGATTGATTTTTCCGGTGACATTTTAGACGGCGAACAGGGCATTGTGTATCCGCCGTTTGTTGAACCGCACATTCATTTGGATGCGACACAAACCGCAGGACAACCGAACTGGAACCAATCCGGTACGTTATTTGAAGGGATTGAACGTTGGGCTGAGCGAAAATCTTTATTGAGCCATGAGGATGTGAAATCCCGCGCATGGAAAACTTTAAAATGGCAAATCGCAAATGGCGTGCAACATGTGCGTACCCATGTGGATGTGTCCGACCCAACGTTAACCGCACTTAAAGCCATGCTCGAAGTGAAAAAAGAAGTTGCCCCTTGGGTGGATCTTCAAATTGTGGCATTCCCACAAGAGGGAATTTTGTCTTATCCGAACGGCGAAGCCTTGTTGGATCAAGCCATGGCAATGGGCGCAGATGTGGTGGGCGGCATACCGCACTTTGAATTCACCCGTGAATACGGTGTGGAATCTATGCACATTGCCTTCAATATTGCGCGCAAATACAACAAACAAATCGATATTCACTGTGATGAAATTGATGATGAACAATCCCGTTTTGTGGAAACGGTTGCCGCATTGGCATTGAAATATGAAATGGGCGACAAAGTGACTGCAAGCCACACCACCGCAATGCATTCATACAATAATGCCTATGCTTCTCGCCTTTTCCGTTTGTTGAAATTATCCAAAATTCATTTTGTGGCCAATCCGCTCGTCAACATTCATTTGCAAGGTCGATTCGATACTTATCCAAAACGCCGTGGCGTGACGCGCGTCAAAGAAATGCTGAAAAACAAGATCAACGTGTGTTTTGGCCATGATGACGTATTCGACCCTTGGTATCCGTTAGGAACGGCGAATATGTTACAGGTGTTACACATGGGGTTACACGTTTGCCAACTGATGGGCTACGGACAAATTAACGACGGCTTAAAATTAGTGACTGAAAACAGTGCAAAAGCACTAGGGTTACAAGGTTATGGCGTGGAAGAAGGGAATGCCGCTAACTTTATCATTTTACCGGCAGAGAATGGCTTTGATGCAGTACGTCGTCAAGTGCCGACACGTTATTCTATTCGACACGGCAAGGTCATTGCAGAAACCAAATTAGCTGAAACGACCATTCATTTAAACGATAACGAACGCGTCACTTATCGTTAATCTGTTATTTTTAAGGATAAGTGCGGTCAATATCCGATGTGTTTTTTCCGTTGAAAAACATCGTCAATATTGACCGCACTTTTTTGTTTTTGCAAACCTCTCTTTCAGTATTTGTCACAGGCTGCGTTCCTCACTATAATTTCCGCTTTTAAAACCAAACCGGTAAATAATTTATGCAATTAGAACCTGATTTCTGGCGACACAAAAAACTGCTTGATATGAATGATGCCGAATGGGAGGCATTATGTGATGGTTGCGGCAAGTGTTGCTATCGTAAATATATTGATGGCGAGGGCAAATATGAGCGTTTGTATTACACCCGTATCGCGTGCAATTTGTTGGATTTAGAAACAGGAAAGTGCGGTAATTATTTGAAACGTTTTGAGTTGGAAGAGGATTGCACCAAACTGACCAAAGACAATTTACCTGAATTTGGTTGGCTGCCAGCGACTTGCGCCTATCGTTTGCTTTATGAAGGCAAACCGTTGCCATCATGGCACCCGTTAATTAGCAGCGATCCTGAAAGTGTTAAACGTGCAGGCGTGTTAATCCAAAACGGCATTCATGAATGTGATGTCATTGATTGGTTTGAGTTTGTTGTGGATGAAGAACAATCGGTTTAAGCGTTAAACTATCCCTGACTTCAAATATATCCTTCTTTTCAAAAGGCTCACGTTAAGTGAGCTTTTTTTATTCGCCAAACAGACGATTAAAAATTCAGCCAAAATTACTGCTTAATCCTTGTAAATACTGAAAGATTTATTTTGATGGAGATCACTAATTTGGATTAAAAACGTTGTTTTTACCTGCCCCTTCACTACAATACTTATAAATCGTTATTTTATGTTGTATTGAGTTGTAGGTTTATATGCAAGTTTCTGATTCTCTTAAACGATCTGCTGAAGATGTTGGCATTTCGCTTTCTCATTATGATATCGATGGGCATTTGATTTATGCCCCACCGGAAACGTTACGTTATTTCACCGCACTTTTGCAATCGCCGAGTAAACGGGAAAAAGGGGCGTTCGATGATGTGATTACCGCCTTTGAAAACGAGCCGATTCATTATGATTTAGCGCGTTTATCCCTTTCTGAGCCTGTTTCCCTAAATATTCAACTTCTTGATGAACAAGGTAAAAAATGTGTTGAACAAACCGGTTCTTCAAGCCCATCTATTTTATTGCCTTCGTTGCCGTTTGGTTACTATCAATTAAATCTTTCCACGGCGAATCAAAAATATGTGGTTCGTGTTTTAGTGGCACCGCGTACTGCCTATCAACCACCGATCTTGCAATCGAAAAAAGCGTGGGGGATCAATGTTCAGCTATATAGCTTACGTTCTCAAACCAACTGGGGCATTGGCGACTTCGGTGATTTAGCTTATTTAATCGAGCAAGGCGCAAAGCAGGGCGCGGATTTTATTGGCATTAATCCGTTGCATTTGATGTACCCCGCCGTGCCGGAATGGGCAAGCCCTTATAGTTCATCCTCCCGCCGTTGGTTAAATTTTATTTATTTGGATATTGCCGCTTTGCCGGAATTTAAATTATCCCGTTCCGTGCAAACTTGGTTTCATTCCGCACCTGTGCAAGAACAAATAACCTCCTTGCGTGAAGCCAAAACCGTGGCTTACGGCGAAATAATGCAGCTAAAACTGACCGCACTTGAGCAGTTATTTGACTTCTTTAAACGTAGTAAATCTGCACAAATCATCGCCCGTCGCCAAGATTTTGATGCTTTCAAAAAAGTACAAGGTGAAGCATTGTTATTGCAAGGGCTCTTTAATGTGTTAGATGGCATTGAGCATGAACACCAACAGGCGGAAGAAAATACCATTGGTTGGTTGGGCTGGCGTAAAGCGTGGCAAACACTCTCAGCGCGTGAACGCAAAGCCTTGTTAAAAGAACATGAAGCGCAAGTGGAATTCTTCGTATGGTTACAATGGGCGACATCACAACAATTAAGTGAGCTACAAACGTTATGTCGTCAAGTGGGAATGCAACTTGGCATTTATGGCGATTTAGCCGTAAACAGCTCCCGTGGGAGTGCCGATGTGTGGTCAGACCCGGAGCTTTATTGTGTGAACGCGTCTGTCGGTGCGCCGCCTGATCCGTTAGGTCCTGTCGGACAGAATTGGAATTTGCCGCCATACAATCCAAGTGTGTTAAAGGCGCGTGGTTTCCAGCCGTTTATTGAGATGTTGCGTGCCAATATGCAGAACTTTGGTGTGTTGCGTATCGATCATGTGATGGGCTTATTCCGCTTGTGGCTGATTCCTGAAAATAAAACAGCGGCAGATGGCGCTTATGTGCATTATCCGTTTGATGAACTGATGGCAATTCTTGCGATTGAAAGCCAACGTAACCAGTGTTTAGTGATTGGTGAGGATTTGGGCACCGTGCCTGATGAAGTGCGGTTGAAATTAAACGAGTTTCGTATTTTCTCGTATTTTGTGTTGTATTTTGCGCAACGTAACAACATGTATCCGCTTAAACAGGATTTCCCACCACATGCCTTTGCCACTATCGGCACCCATGATGTGCCTTCTTTACAAAGTTTCTGGCATTGCCTTGATTTGGCGTTGTTCGGTCAGCTCGGCATTTTAGAGGGCGACGTGTTAAAAGAAAAATACGATCAACGCGTCGTAGATAAACAAGCTTTATTAGACAGTTTGCACCGCGACGGTTATTTACCGCCTGATTATTGGGGCGATGCTTTAAGCATGGCAATGCACGACAATTTGAACCGTCAAATTCATCGTTATTTGGCAGAAAGTGCAAGCCAGTTGGTGGGCGTGCAATTAGAAAATTTATTGAGCCAAGAAGTGTCATTCAATTTGCCAGGCACTTCAACGGAATATCCGAATTGGCGGAAAAAATTAAGCCAATCCTTAGAACTTATTTTTGATGATGCGCAAATGACCGCATTTTTCTCTTTAATTAATCAAGCCCGCAGAGCTTAGCGAGGATTTATTATGACTCAACTAGTAGCGCAATCCGTGATTAATCAATTCTTTGATGGAACACATTCTGATCCTTTTTCCGTATTGGGTATGCACGAAACCGATAATGGCATTGAAATTCGTGCTTTATTGCCGGATGCCAGCCGTGTCAGCGTCATTGATAAAGAAAATCAAGACACCGTCTGTGAATTGGATTGTTTAGATGACAGAGGCTTTTTTGCCGGTGTTGTGCCGAACACCCGTGATTTCTTTGCCTATCAATTACAAGTGTATTGGGGCAAAGAATCGCAAATCCTTGAAGACCCTTATCGTTATCATCCAATGATTAATGATTTGGATGAATGGCTTTTAGCTGAAGGCTCATTCTTGCGTCCGTATGAAGTGTTAGGTGCGCATTTTATCGAATGTGATGGTGTTTCCGGTGTGAACTTCCGTTTGTGGGCACCGAACGCGAAACGAGTGTCTGTGGTGGGGGATTTCAACTATTGGGACGGCCGTCGTCATCCGATGCGCTTACATCCGGCAAGCGGCGTATGGGAATTATTCCTACCGAAAGTTGCATTAGGGCAGTTATATAAATTTGAATTAATTGATTGCCACGGCAATTTACGCTTAAAAGCCGACCCTTATGCCTTCAGTTCACAGTTACGTCCTGATACAGCGTCACAAATTAGTGCGTTACCGGACATTGTGCCAATGACAGAAGCCCGCCGTAAAGCCAACCAATGGGATCAACCGATTTCCATTTATGAAGTGCACCTAGGCTCTTGGCGCCGTAATTTAGAAAATAATTTCTGGCTAGATTACGACCAAATCGGCAATGAATTGATTCCTTATGTGAAAGAAATGGGTTTTACGCACATTGAGTTTTTACCTCTTTCCGAATTCCCGTTTGACGGTTCTTGGGGCTACCAACCGCTAGGTCTGTATTCTCCAACCAGTCGTTTTGGTACACCGGAAGGGTTTAAACGTTTAGTGGAACGCGCCCATGAAGCCGGCATCAATGTGATTTTGGACTGGGTGCCGGGTCATTTCCCAAGCGATACCCATGGCTTGGTGGCTTTTGACGGCACGGCATTATATGAACACGCCGATCCGCGCGAAGGGTTCCACCAAGACTGGAACACGCTTATTTATAACTATGGTCGCAACGAAGTGAAAAACTTCTTATCCAGTAACGCCTTATATTGGATTGAACGTTTCGGGATTGACGGTATTCGTGTCGATGCGGTGGCCTCCATGATTTATCGTGATTACAGCCGTGCCGAGGGAGAATGGATTCCGAACCAATACGGCGGGCGAGAAAATTTAGAAGCCATTGAATTCTTAAAACACACCAACTGGAAAATTCATAGTGAAGTGCAAGGGGCGGTTTCCATTGCGGAAGAATCGACCTCGTTCGCTGGTGTAACACACCCGACAGAAAACGGTGGTTTGGGCTTTAATTTCAAATGGAATATGGGTTGGATGAATGACACCCTTTCTTACATGGAAAAAGATCCGGTCTATCGCCAATATCACCACAATCAAATGACTTTCGGCATGGTGTATCAATACAGCGAAAACTTTGTATTACCACTTTCCCACGATGAAGTAGTACATGGAAAATGTTCCTTAATCGGTAAAATGCCAGGGGATGCGTGGCAAAAATTCGCGAACTTACGCGCTTATTACGGCTACATGTGGGGCTATCCGGGTAAAAAATTATTGTTCATGGGAAATGAATTTGCCCAAGGCCGTGAATGGAATTACCGTGAAAGTCTTGATTGGTTCTTATTGGATGAATCCATCGGCGGAAGATGGCATATCGGTATGCAACAGTTGGTGAAAGACCTCAATAAAATTTATCGCGAAAATGCACCGCTCTTTGAACTGGATTCGGATCAGCAAGGTTTCGATTGGTTGGTCGTGGATGATGCGCAAAACTCCGTATTTGCTTTTGAACGACGTAGCAGCAAAGGCGAGCGCATTATTGTGATCAGTAACTTTACGCCGGTGCCACGCAATGATTATCGTATGGGTGTGAATATTGCCGGTCAATACCACGAAATTTTAAATACGGATTCATCCTTTTACGAAGGTTCAAATCTTGGTAACTGCGGTGCCGTAGAAAGTGAGGCAATCTCAAGCCATGGACGAGATCATTCTATTTCTGTTTCTATTCCACCATTGGCAACCCTCTATTTGAAATATCAAGGATAAAGCATGGTTGCAGTTAAAAATCAAGGCAAGGCTTACCCGTTCGGTTATAGCCAATATGAAGAAAACGGCGAGCAAGTCACTCACTTTGCACTGTATTCTTCTGTGGCGGATGCTGTGGAATTGTGCCTGTTTGAGAACGGCAAAAAAGAGCAGCGTTTTGCTATGCATCGCAGCGAAAATGTTTGGCATATTGCGCTTTCCGGTGTGGCTAACGGTATGCAATACGGTTTTAGAATCACCGCCGAAAATGACCGCACTTTAGCTAATCCAAACAAGCTCATGCTTGATCCTTATGCGAAAGCCGTGGTGGGTAAACCGGATTTAAGTTCGGCAGAAGTGCGGTCGATTTTTCAGTTAAATGATCCACGAGATAACGCGGAATTTGCGCCGAAAGGTCAAATTATTGAGACGGCATTTGACTGGCAACACGACAAAGCCCCGAAAACACCTTGGGCAGAGACGATAATTTATGAACTCAGCGTAAAAGGCTTTAGCCAATTACGTGCAGAGCTACCTGAAAAGTTACGCGGAACTTATGCCGGTTTGGCGCAACCGCAAAGTGTGGCGTATTTAAAAGAATTAGGGGTTACGGCAGTGGAGTTGTTGCCGGTTAATTACCACGTAAACGAACCGCACTTGCAAGAAAAAGGATTACAAAATTATTGGGGCTATAACCCGTTGGCCATGTTTGCCGTAGAGCCCAAATATTGCTCTGAAGCGAACCGCGAAAACCCGTTGTATGAATTCAAAAGCATGGTGAAAGCGTTACATGAAGCGGGGATTGAAGTAATTTTAGATGTGGTGTTTAACCACACGGCAGAATCGGAAAAACCATTCCCAACGTTCAGCCAACGTGGCATTGATGATCGGACGTATTATTGGCAAAACGAACAAGGCGAGTACATTAACTGGACGGGGTGTGGCAATATGCTGAATTTATCCAATGACATCACCCGAAAATGGGTGGTGGATTGCCTTCGTTATTGGGTAGAAGAATGCCATGTAGATGGTTTCCGTTTTGATTTAGGCACGGTGTTAGGGCGTGAGTCACCGGATTTCAACCCACACGCCAAACTGTTTGACGATATCGCGCAAACACCAAGTTTACAGCAGGTGAAATTCATCAGCGAACCTTGGGATATTGGCCATTACGGTTATCAATTAGGGCGTTTTCCCCATTATTTTGCCGAATGGAACGACCGCTTCCGTGATGATATGTGTCGTTTTTGGTTATGGAAAAGTGGGGAAGTGGGCGCATTTGCCGAACGTTTTGCCGGCTCAAGTAATCTGTTCAAGCGAGAAACGCGTTTGCCACACACCACCCTGAATTTTATTACCGCTCACGATGGTTTTACGTTACGCGATTTAGTCAGTTATAACCATAAGCATAACGAGGCGAACGGCGAAGATAATCGCGACGGTCGCAATGAAAATTACAGTTACAACCATGGCATTGAGGGCAGTCAATTAGACCTAAATGACGAGCACCAAAGTGCGGTGGAAAATCAGCGCGTTTTAGCGCAAAGCGGATTATTGGCAAGTTTGCTGCTGGGCAATGGTACCCCGATGTTGCTTGCCGGTGACGAATTCGGCAACACGCAATTCGGTAACAATAACGCCTATTGTCAGGATAATGAAATCACGTGGCTGAAATGGCAGGATTTCAATCAGGAATTATTTGACTTGACCAAACAACTGATTGCAACACGAAAACAAATTCAAAGTTTGCAACGGGATGTTTGGTGGTCAGATGAAAATGTCACTTGGCTCAATATTGAGGGAGAATCAATGCAAGCCAAGGATTGGCATAATCGGGAAAGCAAAGCGCTGCAAGTGGTATTAGATCAGCAATGGCTTTTCTTAATCAATGCGAAAGCAGAACCCCAGTCTTTTATGTTGCCCGTCGCGTTTGATGGACACTGGAAGGCCGTGGCAGGTACAACAAACTTAACGGAGCAACAACGGCAAGTTGATGTAGGTGGTATGGCGTTTTGTGTGTTGAAAAAAATGGATACTTAAAACAATATAACGGAGTTCACTATGAAAGCTGATCTAAATAAACACGATCTCGTTAAAAGCACCTTAGTGCTTATTTTGGCCGGTGGCCGCGGTTCACGTCTGCACGAATTAACGGATAAACGTGCAAAACCGGCACTTTATTTTGGTGGTAACCGTCGAATCATCGATTTCGCTTTGTCCAACTGTATTAACTCCGGCTTAAACCGCATTGGTGTGGTAACGCAATATGCTGCCCACTCTTTATTACGTCATTTACAAAAAGGTTGGTCTTTCCTGCCACAAGAGCGTGGTGAATTCATTGATATGCTCCCGGCGCGTCAACAAATTGATGACTCTACTTGGTATCGCGGTACAGCTGATGCGGTGTATCAAAATATGGCGATTATTCGTGATCACTACCGTCCGAAATACGTCTTAATTCTTGCCGGTGACCACATTTATAAACAAGACTATAGCCAAATGTTGTTAGACCACGTGACCAGTGGTGCAAAATGTACCGTGGGTTGTATCGAAGTACCACGTTCTGAGGCACATGAATTTGGTGTGATGGCGGTTAATGAAAATCTGAAAGTGAAAGCCTTCGTGGAAAAACCGAAAGATCCACCGGCAATGGTCGGCAAACCGGATACGTCGTTGGCTTCCATGGGGATTTATGTATTTGATGCAGACTATTTATACAAAATGTTAGATCGCGAAGTGAATACCCCTTGCACATCTCACGACTTCGGTAAAGACGTATTGCCGAAATGTTTGGAAGAAGGCACCTTATATGCCCATCCGTTCAGTCGTTCTTGTATGGGACGCAATACCGAAGGTGATATTTATTGGCGTGATGTGGGCACCTTGGACAGTTTCTGGCAATCCAATATCGACTTGGTGTCTGAAAATCCACAATTAGATATTTATGACCAAACCTGGCCGATTCGTGGTAACCCGGTGCAAGCCTATCCGTCTAAATTCTTCTATAAAAATGCCAATGTTAAGCCGGTGGATAATTCCCTTATCGGTGGAGGTTGTGTGATTACCGATGCGTCAATCAGTTATTCCGTATTATTTGATCGCATTAAAATTAATGAAGGCTCAGTGATCGATCATAGTGTTGTGTTGCCGGAAGTGACTATCGGTAAAAATTGCGTGCTGAAACACTGTATTATTGACCGTCATTGTATTATTCCGGACGGTATGCAAATTGGTGTTGACCGTGAATTGGACAGCAAACGCTTCCGCATCAGTTCAACCGGTAAAGTCATTTTAGTGACACCTTCTATGTTGAAAAAATTAGAAGGGCAAGAAGTGTTCTCGGAAGAACATTTAGACTAACGTGAAAGTGCGGTCAGTTTTCAAAACGTTTTAATTATTACTCATAAATCACGGAAGTGATTTATTCGCTCCTTCGGAGCCGTTGGCAAAGCCAACGTTCAAAATCCTTCGGATTTTATGACCGCACTTTAAGAAGGCAAATACAGGCGCAAGCGTCTTCGCTTGTGCCTGTAACAGAATTGTTTATAACGGCACGCGTTAGAAAACGCGCGTCATCTTCGGTGCCATTTTGGCGTCATATTAGGTAAATAAAATGAAAGTATTACACGTTTGCTCGGAGTTATATCCTTTACTCAAAACCGGCGGATTAGCCGATGTGATGGGCGCCTTGCCGTTTGCACAAAAAGAAATTGGCATTGACACTCGTATCTTATTGCCGGCTTATCCGGCAATTATGGCAGGGATTCCGCATACTTCAATCGTGACGGAATTTGATAATTTTGCCGGCCATATTGTTTTGCGTTACGGTGAATATCATGATGTGGGAGTTTATCTTATTGATGCACCGCACTTATATGCGCGTGAAGGCAACCCTTATCACGATGTTAATTACAATGATTACGGCGATAACTACAAACGTTTCGCGTTGTTGGCTTGGGTTGGCGCGGAATTATCCACCGGATTAGATAGTTGGTGGCGCGCTGAAGTCGTTCATGCTCATGACTGGCATGCGGGTTTAACGGCGGCGTATTTATTTAATAAAGGGCGTCCCGCGAAATCCGTTTTTACGATTCACAATTTGGCGTACCAAGGCCAATTTGATTATCGCCATTTATTTGAAATCGGCTTGCCACACAGTATGTTCCATGTGGATGGATTAGAGTTATTTGGACAAATTTCCTATTTAAAAGCCGGACTCTATTATTCAGATGCTGTGACAGCCGTTAGCCCAACTTATGCGAAAGAAATTACCACTCCGGAATTTGCGTATGGCTTACAAGGCTTACTTTCTACCCTAGATCAAGAAGGGCGTTTAGTAGGTATTCTAAATGGTGTGGACGAAAAAATTTGGCATCCGATGAACGATCAGTACATTCAACATGGTTACAAGTTGAAATACATGGGCGGTAAAGCGAAAAATAAAGCGGATTTACAGGCTTATTTCAACCTTCCGGAACAAGCTGAGGCGTTATTGTTTGTCATGGTGACGCGTTTAACAGAACAAAAAGGCGTTGATTTATTGCTAGAAAGCGCCGATGAAATCGTTAAACAGGGTGGACAGTTGGCGATTCTCGGTTCTGGCGCACCGCACTTAGAAGCCGGTATTCGTCAATTAGCGGAAACTTATCCGCAAAATATTGCCGTTAAAATCGGCTATGATGAAGCTTTATCGCATTTAATGGTTGCCGGTGGTGATGTGATTTTAGTGCCAAGCCGTTTTGAACCTTGCGGTTTAACACAGCTTTACGGCTTAAAATACGGTACGTTGCCATTAGTTCGTGCAACCGGTGGCTTAGCTGATACAGTGGTGAATACCACGGCGGAAAATATCCAAGCTCGAACAGCAACTGGGTTTGTCTTTAGTGATGCTACTGCTGATAGTTTACGTCAGGCATTACAATCGGCGTTTGCTTTATGGAAAAAACAACGTTTATGGGCAACAGTCCGAGTCATTGCAATGGAACAAGATTTTAGTTGGCAAATCTCTGCAACCCATTACCAACATTTATATCAAAGAATTTTATCTAATTAATGAAATACTTATCTTCTGCACAAAGAAAAAACAAGCTTTGTGCAGGAGATTATTATTGTTTTTTTATTTTTAATGATTAAAATTCACCCGCTTTTTTATTAACTGAGGACTATTTTTATGATAATGGATAATTTTGATTCTCCATTCCTATACGATCGACCAGAAGTCAATGTCGATTCATTGAAAAAGACGATTGTCTATAAACTGATTTTTTTAATTGGCCGATCACCGAAAGAAGCGAGCCAACGGGATTGGTTAAACGCTACATTATATGCAGTACGTGATTTCGTCACCGAAGGTTGGATCACCACTGCACGCGAAGCTAGAGCAGAAGACTCCCGTCGTGTTTATTATTTATCAATGGAATTTTTGATTGGTCGTACCTTATCTAATGCCATGATTGCAGAAGGATTATACGACATTGCCAAAGATGCGCTTTCCGAATTAAACGTTGATTTAGAAGAAATTATTGAAAAAGAAGTGGATCCTGGGTTAGGTAACGGTGGTTTAGGTCGTTTAGCTGCCTGTTTCATGGATTCTATTGCGACCTTAGGCTTGCCGGGCATGGGATATGGTATTCGTTATGAATACGGTATGTTCCGTCAAAAAATTGAAGATGGCCAACAAGTTGAACGCCCGGATGCCTGGTTAGAAAAAGGTGCGCCTTGGGAATTTATTCGTCCGTCTAAACGTTTTACCGTTTCTTTTGGCGGTAACATTTATTTTGAAGGCAAAAAATGTATCTGGAATAAAGGCGATGAGGTGACCGCATTGGCGTATGACCAAGTGATTCCAGGCTATAAAAATGATTCTGCCGCCACATTACGTTTGTGGTCTGCTCATGCCGGTGAACTTTTCAACTTAGAAGACTTTAACCGCGGTCAACACATTGCTGCCGTGGAAAGCCGCGCTTCTATTAAAAATCTTTCTCGTGTGCTTTATCCGGATGATTCTACTTGGAATGGTCGTGAATTGCGCTTACGTCAAGAATATTTCTTGGTTTCAGCTTCATTGCAAGACATCATCCGCCGTCACAAACGTGCACATGACAGCATTGAAAATTTAACGGATAAAGTGGCAATTCATTTAAATGATACCCACCCGGCATTAGCGATTCCTGAGTTAATGCGCATTTTAATTGATGAAGAAGGCTTTGCATGGCAAAAAGCCTGGGATATGACCCGTCGCATTTTCTCTTATACTTGCCACACATTGATGTCAGAAGCGTTAGAAACCTGGCCGGTAGAAATGATGGCGAAAATCTTACCGCGTCATTTACAAATGATTTTTGAAATTAACGATCATTTCTTGGAATACGTCAAAACCTACATCACTACCGACGTAGATTTCATTCGTCGCGTTTCTTTGGTGGAAGAAGGGCATCAACGTAAAGTTCGCATGGGGTGGTTATCCGTGGTTGGTTCTCACAAAGTCAACGGTGTTGCGGCAATTCATTCCGACTTAATGGTGACATCTACTTTTGCAGATTTCGCGCGTATTTATCCGGAACGTTTCACTAACGTGACTAACGGCATTACCCCGCGTCGTTGGCTTGCTGTGGCAAACCCACAATTAGCGTCGTTGTTTGATAAATATATCGGTTCTGATTGGCGTTGTGATTTAAGTCAAATCGAAAAATTAAAACAATACGCGCATGAAGCGGATTTCAAACATGCCATTTCTGACATTAAATTTGCTAATAAAGTGAAGTTAGCAAATTACGTGAAGAAAACATTAGACATTGATCTTGATCCACATGCGTTATTTGACGTTCAAGTAAAACGTATTCACGAATATAAACGTCAAATTCTGAACGTGTTGCATATTATTGCCCGTTACAACGCGATGTTAGAGCATCCGGAAAAAGATTGGCAACCTCGTGTGTTTATCTTAGCCGGTAAAGCGGCATCTGCGTATTACGCAGCGAAACAAACCATCCATTTAATTAATGATGTTGCGAATGTCATCAATAACGATGCTCGTTTGGGTGGCCGCTTAAAAGTGGTCTTTATCCCGAACTACAGCGTAAGCTTGGCTCAATTGATCATTCCGGCGGCAGATATTTCTGAACAAATTTCTTTGGCGGGTACAGAAGCCTCCGGTACCAGTAACATGAAATTTGCGTTAAATGGTGCATTAACCTTGGGTACATTGGATGGTGCAAACGTAGAAATTTTGGAAAATGTCGGCAAAGACCACATCTTTATTTTCGGTAATACCGTAGAACAAGTAGAGAAGTTACGTCGCGATGGCTACTGTCCATTTAATTTCTATCAAGAGGATGTGGAACTCAGAAACGTTGTTGAGCAAATCATTAACGGCCGTTTCTCCGAAAACGATCCGAACCGTTATCAACAATTGTTACAAGGCTTACAATATCACGATTACTACCAAGCGTTTGCTGATTTCCGCAGCTATGTGGATGCACAAAAATTGGTAGATGAAAAATATAAAAATCGTGATACCTGGATTGACAGCACGATTCAAAATATCGTCAACATGGGTTATTTCTCTTCCGACCGTACCATTAAGGAATACGCGGAAAATATTTGGCACATTGAGCCATTAAATCTCGAGAAATAATTTCCGATAAAAAGAAACCCCATTCGAATCTGAATGGGGTTTTGTTTTATGGGGTTAAAGTAAAAAAACGTTTTGATTTTTTGACCGCACTTTATGCTTTTTCGTTGACCTTTTTACGACCTTTATGCCATTTCCAAATCAAGTAGATTGCGAGAAACGCAATTAAAATATAAATAATGGATTGTCCTTTTTTGATTTGCTCATGTAGCCAATCCAAGTTACTTGCCCCCAAATCTCCTAAATAAACCCAAATAGGTACAGAAATAATGGCGGCAAAAAAATCTAATAAAAGAAAGCGAATAAAACTCACGCGACGGGTAATGCCGGCAACGATATAAATCGGCGCGCGTAATCCCGGTAAAAAACGGGCGACAAATAAAACGCGATTGCCATATTGTTCAAATTTACTCCGAACCATACGTAAACGCTCTAAGGTTAAAAAGCGGCGAATAGGGCGGAAGCGTAAAATTTTAGTACCATAAATGCGTCCCAGCCAATACATGGTGCTATCACCTAAGAGGACGCCGAATAAACTCACAACCAACATAATATGCACATTGGTATAACCCAAACCGGAAATAACACCACCGGAAACTAAGGTAATGTCTTCGGGAATCGGCACGCCAAAACCACAAATAATCAAAACAAATAGCACGGCAAAATAGCCGTAATCACTAAAAAAGTGAATTAAAAATTCCATCGAATACTCTTTAACTCTATAAAAAATAACGCCCTATTTTAGCCCGTTTTTGGGCGTAATATCTAGGAAAATTAACAAGATTTTTGTTTGCTTTAGCACCACGAATTCATTATAATGCACCACCTCAAAGTTCAGGCTTTGAGCAAATTTTGTGGAAATCGCTGGGTCGCCTGCGATTTTTTAATTTTAATCTTTACAAAAGAGAACATAACAATGGCATTTAAATTTAACGCTGAAGTTCGTACAGCGCAAGGTAAGGGTGCGAGCCGCCGCCTGCGTCATAACGGTCAAATTCCTGCTATCGTTTACGGTGGTAGCGAAGCACCGGTTTCTATCATCTTAAATCATGATGAAGTTAACAACGCTCAAGCACACGATTCATTCTATTCCGATGTGATTACTTTAGTTATCGACGGTAAAGAAGTTGCAGTAAAAGCACAAGCAATGCAACGTCACCCGTTCAAACCAAAATTGGTTCACATTGACTTCAAACGCGTTTAATCATGAAAAAAACTCCGAAATTCTCGGAGTTTTTTTATATGTAAAATTTTGGAACAAATTATTACATATCCTGTCTAACGCCCCGTCTATTTGCTCGTAATAGAGTAATTTTCATCAACAATTAATAAGGATTTTTTATGAACAAATTTACAAAAATTAGTGCTACCGCATTATTGGCTCTTTTCTTAACAGCTTGCGACAAACCGGCAGACAAAGCGCCAGAAGCGAAACCGGAAGCAGCACAAACACAAGCTGCATCAGAAGTAAAAGTAGATGAAAAGGGTGATTATCAAAAATTAGTCGATTGGAACAAGGCACAAGAACAAACACAGTTACAATCACAACAAAAATTCCAACAAGATTTGGTGGCCGCAGTTCAAGCTCAAGATGAAAAAAAAGTGAAAGAAGCGATTGAAACATTTAATCAATCAGTAAAAGATACAATTACAAGCTTAGATGCATTAGATGTAAAAGCCGAATCAATTCAATCTATCAAAGAGCAAACAAAAAATGTATTAAGCTTGGCGAGTGGTTTATTGGTTGATCAGGCTAATATGAGTTTCACTAACCCGACTCAAACACCGGAACAACAAAAAGCTTATGCTGAAAAAGCTGAAGCATTAAGAAATGCAATGGCTGAGTTACAAAAACAAAGTGTCGAATTAGAACAAAAATTTAATCCTGCACCGGTAGCAGCGCCAGCACAAGAAGCAAAATAATATTCTGACTTATTTATCTAAGGCTTGGTAATTTAAATAACGAATATATAAAAACAAAAACCACCTTCTATTGAGGGTGGTTTTTTTATTTAATCTCACCTTGAAAAACTGCTAAAATAACACCGTTGCTTACTTCTTTGAATCATCCTATGTTATCAAAAACCTTGCCTTTATTATTTTTACTACCAACGGTTGCCGTTGCACAATCTTATGTTGTGTATGACTTTACCCACAATAAAATATTGGAAAGTAGCTCACCTCATAGCGTGCGTCCCATTGCTTCTGTAACAAAATTAATGACGGCAAATGTGTTTTTGGAACATAACAAAAATGCGCGTTGCATTGCCTCAATTACCGCTGAAGATGCGGACCACATCAAAGGCACAAGCACAAAATTGCCTAGATACACACCCATCTCTTGCAACGAATTATTGAAAGCGATGTTGGTGCATTCCGATAATTATGCTGCACATGCTTTGTCCCGTTCAGCCGGTATGAGCCGTCAACAATTCATCAAAAAAATGAATGATAAGGCGAGAGCGCTTGGTATGACTTCAACCCATTTTAGCGACAGTTCCGGTTTATCTAACAGTAATGTGTCCAGCGTAATGGATTTGGTGAAGCTGGCTAAATATTCTTTAAATAACGCGGAAATTAAACGTCTTTCTAATATCTCTTCCACCTATATTCAAACAGGAAAACGCAATATTTTTGTGAAGAACACCAATAAATTGGTGCGCGATGAAATATTTAGCGCGGCTATTAATAAAACCGGTTATATCCGTGAATCAGGATACAATTTGGTGTTCGTCAATAAAGTGCCTTGTAATCGAGCGACCATCGGCGTGATAAGCCTCAATAATGTCTCTTCAGCATATCGTTCCAGTTTTACCAAAAGTAAATTGGAAAAATACGGTTGTACCGCGTTAAATAGCAAAATGCTGAGAGATTTTGTGGAGGATATGCAGTATGAAGAAGGCTATGATGAAGAAGGAATGAACGAGTTAATTAAAAAACTCGCGGGTTAAATTCAAAGTATAATTTACCTAAAAAAAGCATTGTTTTTTTGACCGCACTTTCCATTTTCAAGCTGTTAGAAAAGGCAAATTCCTGTATAATTCCCACAATTTTTTGTTGAAATTAACCTGTTGTGAGATCCCTCATGCTTGACACATCACAAACCATCCCCGAACTGGTCTCCTGGGCGAAAGAACGTGAGTTTTCCTTAAATTTGCCGACTGAGCGTTTGGCATTTTTATTGGCGATTGCCATTTATAATAATGAACGTTTTGACGGCGAAATGTTAGAAGCTGACTTAGTCGATATTTTCCGCCACATTTCTACCGCCTTTGAACAATCTCAAGAAACAATTGCCGTTCGTGCTAATAATGCGATTAATGAACTGGTTAAACAACGTTTTCTCAACCGTTTTAGCAGTGAATTCACCGAAGGATTGGCAATTTATCGCTTAACACCGTTGGGTGTTGGTGTATCCGATTATTACATTCGTCAACGCGAATTTTCCGCCTTACGTCTTTCCGTTCAACTTTCTATTGTGGCCGATGAAATCCAACGTGCCTCTAATGCGGCGGAAGAAGACGGCGATGAGCATTATTGGCGTCGCAGTGTTTTTGCACCACTAAAATATTCCGTTGCAGAAATTTTTGACAGCATTGATTTGTCACAACGTGTGATGGATGAGAATCAACAAAGCATTAAAGAAGATATCGCAGCTTTATTAACCAAAGATTGGCAAGCGGCAATTTCCAGCTGTGAACAATTATTAGATGAAACCTCCGGCAATTTACGGGAACTCCAAGACACCTTAAATGCGGCTGGTGATAAATTACAGGCGCAATTATTACGTATTCAAGATTGTGTGATCGGTCGCCAAGAATTGTATTTTATTGAACAATTAATCATTGATTTACAAGCTAAGCTAGACCGCATTATAAGTTGGGGGCAACAAGCCATCGACTTGTGGATTGGCTACGACCGTCATGTGCATAAATTTATCCGCACTGCTATTGATATGGATAAAAATCGTGTCTTTTCACAACGTCTCCGCAATTCTATTCACCATTATTTCGACAATCCTTGGTTCTTATGGACAGCGCAAGCTGAGCGTTTAGTGGATTTACGCGATGAAGAATTAGCGCTGCGTGAAGAAGATGCCTTGGGCGAATTGCCGGAAGAACTGCAATTTGAATCTTTAGCCGATATTCGCGAAAAAATCGTCGAACACATGCAAGGCTTATTAATTGATTACCGCGAAGAAAATCGTCCGATTAATTTAAGTTTAGTGTTGAAGCAACAATTAGAAAATTATCCATTGATACAACATTTTGATGTAGCGCGAATTATCGTGGATCAGGCTGTGCGTTTAGGTATTGCAGGCGATGACTTGGCTGGTATCTATCCGCATTGGACGGAAATTAACGATTACGGCGCAGAAGTTCAAGCGCATATCATTGATAAATATTAAAAGTGCGGTCGAAAATCCACGCGTTTTTTGAGTCGTATCTATCGCACGAATAAGACAATAACAGAGCAATTCAGTTAGAGAAAAAAATAATGACAGACAACCTTCAAGATGTAATTTCACCGAAATTGGCAGCTGCCATTGCCAACCCGTTATTTCCTGCTGTGGACAGCCAGTTGCGTTCCGGTAAACATATCGGCACAGAACATTTGGATAACCACGCTTTTTTACTTGATTTTCAAACGGAACTGGATCTGTTTTATCGTCGCTATAATGTCGAACTGATTCGTGCGCCAGAAGGTTTTTTCTATTTACGCCCGAAAGCGACAACACTCATTGCCCGTTCTGTGTTAACTGAATTGGAAATGTTAGTGGGTAAGGTGTTGTGTTATTTGTATTTAAGCCCGGAGCGACTAGCTCAACAAGGCATTTTTAGTACTCAGGAAGTGTATGACGAATTGCTGAATTTAGCGGATGAAGGCAAGTTACTGAAAGCGGTGAATCAACGTTCCAGTGGTTCCGATTTGGATAAACAAAAATTAGCAGAAAAAGTACGTGCGGCAATCGGTCGTTTGCGCCGTTTAGGCATGATTTATACCGTAGGCGAACCGAACAGCGGCAAATTTACTATTTCTGAATCGGTATTCCGTTTCGGCGCAGAAGTGCGTGCCGGAGATGATCCGATTGAAGCACAATTACGCTTAATTCGCGATGGTGAAGCGGCAACGCCACAATCTTTACAAGCTGAAAAAGCAGCATTACAACGCGATACAGAAAGCACTGAAAACGATACTGACGTTGAAGACGAATTCGTAGAAGAGGAACAAGAATAATGACTGAAGAATTATCCCTGGAAAATGAAGTAATGGATATAGCATCCTCTGATGTAGCGCCGGTTATCTTTAACCAAAACAGTGGGGTAGAACGCGGTAAATTCTGTTCTCTAACGCTCATCAACTGGAACGGTTTCTTTGCCCGTACCTTTGATTTAGACGAATTGGTGACCACACTTTCCGGTGGTAATGGTGCCGGTAAATCTACGACCATGGCCGGATTTGTGACAGCGTTGATTCCGGACTTAACCTTGTTGCATTTTCGTAATACCACGGAAGCAGGTGCAACAAGCGGTTCTCGTGATAAAGGTTTGCATGGTAAATTGCGTCCTGGCGTTTGTTACGCGGCGTTGGATACCATCAACTCCCGTCATCAACGGATTATCGTTGGTGTACGTCTGCAACAAGTGGCAGGGCGTGATAAAAAAGTGGATTTAAAAACCTTTTCTATTCAAGGCGTAGAATTGTCTGTCAATCCGACCGCACTTTTCACCGAAACCATTAACGAACGCCAAGCGCGCGTACTGACCTTAAATGAACTAAAAGATAAGGTTGAGCAGAGCGGCGCCCAATTTAAACAATATCATTCCATCACTGATTACCACGGCATGATGTTTGATTTGGGGATTATTCCAAAACGTTTACGTTCTTCTTCAGACCGCAGCAAATTCTATAAACTTATCGAAGCCTCTTTATACGGCGGTATTTCCAGTGCCATTACCCGTTCATTACGGGATTATTTATTGCCGGAAAATCTTGGTGTGAAAAAAGCCTTCCAAGACATGGAAAGTGCTTTACGTGAAAACCGTATGACGTTGGAAGCCATTAAAGTCACCCAAGCAGACCGCGATTTATTCAAGCATTTAATCACCGAATCCACCAATTATGTGGCGGCGGATTATATGCGAAATGCCAACGAGCGTCGTGGCAACATTGAAACCGCATTAAATTTCCGTCAGGAGTGGTATAAAGCCAAATCTGAACAGGATTTATCGCAACATCGTTTGGTTGAATTAAGTCGTGAAGCCGCCGAATTGGCAGAAAATGAAAGAATTCTGGAAGTCGATCATCAAAGCGCGCTTGATCACCTGAATTTGGTGTTAAATGCGTTACGTCATCAGGAAAAAATTTCTCGTTATCAAGAAGATGTTAACGAACTGACTGAGCGCTTGGAAGAGCAAAAAATGGTGGTTGAAACTGCTAACGAACAACTGGAAGAAAGTCAGGCGCAATTTGAACAAACAGAACAAGAAGTTGACAACTTGCGTTCCCAATTAGCAGATTATCAGCAAGCTCTTGATGCACAACAAACCCGTGCATTGCAATATCAGCAAGCCATTCAAGCCTTAGAAAAAGCCAAGACCTTGTGTGGATTAGCCGATTTAGCTGTGAAAAATGTAGATGTGTATCACGAAGAATTTGAAGCGCAAGCGGAAGTATTGACGGATAAAGTACTTGAGTTAGAGCAAAAAATGTCTATTTCCGAGGCGGCGAAAACGCAATTTGATAAAGCGTATCAATTGGTTTGCAAAATTGCCGGTGAGGTGCCACGTTCTGCCGCATGGGAAAGTGCCAAAGAGTTGTTACGCGAATATCCGACACAAAAACTTCAAGCACAACAAACGCCGCAATTACGCGCTAAGTTACATGAATTAGAACAACGTTTAAATCAACAACAAAGTGCGGTGAGATTATTAAACGATTTTAATCAACGTGCGAATCAAAGCTTAGAAACGGCGGATGAATTGGAAGCGTTCTATGGCGATCAAGAAGCCTTAATTGAAGATTTATCCGCCGAACTTTCCGAGTTGGTTGAACAACGTTCAACGCTACGTCAAAAACGTGAAAATTTGACCGCACTTTATGATGAAAACGCCCGTAAAGCACCGGCTTGGCTAACCGCTCAAGCCGCATTGGAACGCTTGCAGGAGCAAAGTGGAGAAGAATTCGCAGACAGTCAGGATGTGATGAATTTCATGCAATCACAGCTGACCAAAGAGCGCGAATTGACCATGGCACGCGACCAACTTGAGCTTCAACGTCAGCAATTAGATGAGCAAATTAGCCGTTTAAGTCAGCCGGATGGTTCGGAAGATGCCCGTTTGAATGTGCTGGCAGAACGTTTCGGTGGCGTGTTGCTGTCTGAATTATACGATGATGTGCCGATCGAAGACGCGCCTTATTTCTCAGCCTTATACGGCCCAGCACGCCACGCTATTGTGGTGCGTGATTTGAATGCGGTGAAAGAGCAACTCGCTAATTTGGACGATTGCCCGGAAGATTTGTATTTAATTGAGGGCGATCCGGCGGCCTTTGACGACAGCGTGCTTTCCGCACAAGAGTTGGCGCTTGGCGTGGTCGTTCAGGTGTCCGATCGTGAATTACGTTATTCCAAATTCCCTGAAATTCCGTTGTTCGGCCGTGCGGCTCGTGAAAAACATTTAGAAGAATTACAGGCTAAACGTGAAGAAGTGGCAGAGCAGTACGCACAGCGTGCTTTTGACGTGCAAAAATGTCAGCGTTTACATGAGCATTTTAGCCAGTTTGTTGGTTTGCATTTAGCTTTGGCATTCCAAGCCAATCCGGAACAAGTTATGGCGCAGACCAACCAACAACGCAATGAAATTGAACGCGAGCTTAATCAATTGGTGATCGGCGAGCAACAAATTCGTCTGCGTTTAGATGAGGCGAAAGAAAGAATGCAGTTGTTGAATAAATTAATTCCGCAATTGCCATTATTGGCTGATGATAGCTTAGCTGATCGCATTGAAGAATGCCGTGAGCAATTAGATTTGGCAGAGCAGGATGAATTGTTTATCCGTCAACACGGCGTCACGTTGTCACAATTAGAGCCAATTGCTAACACATTGCAAAGCGATCCTGAAAATTACGAGCACTTAAAAGCCGATTATGAACAAGCCATTCAGCTACAAAAACAAGTGCAACAAAAAGTCTTTGCCTTGGCGGATGTGGTGCAACGCAAAGCGCATTTCAATTATGCGGAAAGCGTACAAACGGAAACCTCTGAATTAAACGAACAGTTACGCGCGCGTTTAGAACAAATGCAGCAACAACGTGAAATTCAGCGCGAACAATTACGTCAGGTTCAAGCGCAATATGCGCAGTACAATCAAGTGTTAATTCAATTGCAAAGTTCTTTCAACAGTAAAAATCAAATGTTGCAGGAATTGATGCAAGAAATTGGTGAATTAGGTGTGCGTGCGGATGAAGGCGCGGAAGAGCGTGCCAAAATTCGTCGTGACGAGTTATATCAACAACTTTCTACTAATCGCCAACGCCGTTCTTATATTGAAAAACAACTCACCCTTATTGAAAGCGAAGCGGAAAATCTGACTCGTCGTATTCGTAAAGCAGAACGTGATTATAAAACCCAGCGTGAGTTGGTGACGGCGGCGAAAATGAGTTGGTGTGTGGTGCTTCGTTTATCCCGTAATTCTGATGTAGAAAAACGTTTAAATCGTCGTGAATTGGCCTATTTATCCGCAGATGAATTGCGTTCCATGTCGGATAAAGCGTTAGGTGCGTTGCGTACAGCAGTTGCTGACAACGAATATCTGCGTGATGCCTTACGCTTGTCGGAAGATAGCCGTAAACCGGAAAATAAAGTGCGGTTCTTTATCGCCGTATATCAACATCTGCGCGAGCGTATTCGTCAGGATATTCTGAAAACCGATGACCCGATTGATGCAATTGAACAAATGGAAATCGAGCTTTCCCGCTTAACGGAAGAATTGACCGGCCGTGAACAAAAATTGGCGATCAGTTCTGAAAGTGTGGCGAATATCATGCGTAAAACCATTCAACGTGAACAAAATCGCATTCGTATGCTGAACCAAGGTCTACAAAATATCGCCTTTGGTCAGGTGAAATCGGTACGTTTAGTGGTGAATATTCGGGATACGCATGCCATGTTGTTGGATGCGTTATCCGGTAATCAGTCAGATTATCAAGATCTGTTCAGCGACAACCGCATGACTTTCTCCGAGGCTATTGCGAAGCTATATCAACGTCTCAACCCGCATATTGATGTCGGGCAACGCACTGCGCAAACCATCGGTGAGGAATTATTGGATTACCGTAATTACCTCGACTTAGAAGTGGAAGTTTACCGTGGCGCAGATGGCTGGTTACGTGCAGAAAGTGGCGCATTATCCACCGGGGAAGCTATCGGTACCGGTATGTCAATCCTCTTAATGGTGGTACAAAGCTGGGAAGAAGAAAGCCGTCGTATTCGTGGCAAAGACATCGTGCCATGCCGTTTATTATTCCTAGATGAAGCGGCTCGTCTTGATGCGAAATCCATTTCTACTTTATTTGAGCTATGCGAACGCCTGGATATGCAACTATTGATTGCTGCACCGGAAAACATCAGCCCGGAAAAAGGCACCACCTATAAACTGGTGCGTAAAATCGCCGGTAATCACGAACACGTCCATGTGGTCGGATTACGCGGATTCGGCGCAACAGAGTAGTTTAATAAATAAAAAGTGCGGTTAAAAAATGAAGTGTTTTTTGACCGCATTTTTTGTTAAGGAATAAATATGCAAACATATAAAGAAATGATGTTTCCTATTTTAAGATTATTTTCTGATCGGAAAGAATACTCTCGTAGTGATGTATATCAATTCATAGTAAAGTACTTTTCTTTAACCGAACAACAAATAAGTGAACGAATAAAATCAGGACAAGCACTTTATAAAAATAGAGTAGATTGGGCAATTACCTATTTATCTACACTAAATAATATACCTGAAAGACAGAAACTTTTATTGAGAATATCCCGTGGCATTTATCAAATAACAGAATTGGGGTTTTCAATTGCTAAGGATGAGAAACTATTTGAGAATTGGTATCAGGAAGTACATGGTAAAGAAAGTAAGTCTAAGCCAAAGGATAAAAAGGAAGCTAAATCCACATCTCAAGAAAAAACACCTAATGAAAGAATTGATGATATCTACCTTGAACTAACAGCAGCATTAAAAAGTAATTTATTAGACGAAATCGCAAATAAAGATCCTAGATTTTTTGAAAATTTAGTTTTGCAATTGCTAAACAAAATGGGATATGGAACTAGCAATTATACATCTTTAACAGCTAAAGGGGCTGATGAAGGAATCGATGGAATTATTAGTGAAGATGAGCTCGGTTTAAGTAAAATTTATATTCAAGCAAAACGCTGGAAAGATAATGTTTCACGACCTGAAATACAAAAATTTGTAGGTGCAATCTCTGATAAACCTACACAAAAAGCAGTTTTTATTACAACATCTGATTTCTCGAAAGAAGCTATTAATTATGCAAAGAACATACAGAATTTAGTCATTATACTAATCAATGGTGATCAATTGTGTAATCTAATGGTTAAACATAAAGTTGGCGTTTATGTGAAACAAACTATTGAGCTTTGTGAAATTGATCGTGATTTTTTTGAAGAATAATTTAATAAGGAAAATTAGCTATGCACAATCTCATTATCGCCGTTCTCTGTAGCGTCGCGGTGTCTGTATTATTAAAAGTTGCTCGTAAACGCAATATCGTTATTCAGCAAGCTATTGCCTTTAATTATATTGTGGCGTTGTCACTTAGTTGGTTTTTATTGAAACCGGATTTCAAAGGTCTTGAGTTTACTGACTTTATCGCACAAAGCGAAAATACGCCGATTTTCTTAGCATTAGGTATTTTATTGCCAAGCGTGTTTATTATTATGTCCAAAGCCGTAGAATTCGCTGGTATTGTACGTTCTGATGCAGCACAACGCTTATCCTTATTTTTACCCATTCTCGCTGCGTTTTTAATCTTCCATGAAACCCTAAGTCAATCAAAAGTCGTTGGTATTGTGTTGGCATTTGTCGGGTTGTTTTGCCTTTTAAGCAAACCGAATCAACAAAGTGCGGTCGATTTTCGAGGTGTTTTGGGCTTAGTCGGTGTGTGGTTTGGTTATGGCGTCATCGATATTTTGTTTAAACAAATAGCGAAAAGCGGGGGAGCATTCCCAACGACGCTATTCATTGCGTTTTCCTTGGCCGCCTGCATTATGTTTATTTACTTGTTATTCAAACGAACTCAATGGAATGTCGCCAGTTTTGTGGGAGGCATTATTTTAGGGGTACTGAATTTCTTCAATATTCTGTTTTATATTAAAGCTCACCAGAGTTTTGGCTCTAATCCGACATTAGTTTTTGCCGGCATGAACATTGGAGTAATTTGTTTAGGTACGATTACCGGTGCATTAATCTTTAAAGAAAAAATCAGCAAAGTTAACTGGTTAGGTATTGCGTTCAGTTTGTGTGCAATTTTCTGTTTGTATTATCTAGATAAAATCTTGGCTTAAATTTGAGAAAAATGATGGCAAAAAACGATTTCAGCTTTTTCATTTACGACTATGAAAGTTTTGGTGTCAATCCGGCAACTGATCGCCCGGCGCAATTTGGGGGGATTCGCACAGATGCTGATTTTAATATTATTGGCGAGCCTGTTGTGTTGTATTGCAAGCAAACCAACGATTATTTGCCTGCTCCGGAGGCTGTGTTAGTGACAGGCATTACACCGCAGGAGTGTAATGAAAAAGGCCTGCAGGAACCGGATTTTGCTGCTCGAATTTTACAGGAATTCAGCCAACCAAATACCTGTGTCATGGGCTTTAATAATATTCGTTATGACGATGAAATGACACGCTATTCCTTTTATCGTAATTTTATTGATCCTTATGAATATAGCTGGAAAAACGGTAATTCCCGTTGGGATTTGTTGGATTTAATGCGTGCGTGTTATGCCTTGCGTCCTGATGGCATTGAGTGGCCTTTAGATGATGAAGGCATGCCGAGTTTTCGTTTGGAAAAACTGACGGAGGCGAATGGAATAGAACATGCCAATGCTCATGACGCCATGTCCGATGTATATGCCACTATTGAAATGGCAAAATTAATTAAGCAAAAACAGCCTAAGTTATTTCAATATTTCTTTGAAAATCGTGGAAAAAAAGAGATTGAAAAGCTCATTAATACCGCAGAAATGACACCGTTAGTGCATGTATCGGGAATGTTAGGAAATTACCGCGGAAATACGACATTAATTGCCCCTTTAGCTTGGCACCCAACGAATAAAAATGCGGTAATTGCGTGCGATTTAACGGCCAATATTGATGACCTACTGACAAAATCGGCAGAGGAGTTGCGTGAAAATCTTTATACGAAGAAAGAAACGTTGTTAGAGGCCGGAGTGCTTCCTGTTCCGTTAAAGCTCATTCATATCAATAAATGCCCTATTGTAGCGCCGGAAAAAACCTTATTGCCTCAAAACGCTGAACGTTTAGGGATTGATCGAGCGTTATGCGAGAAAAATCAACAACGTTTGTTGGCATCTAAGGATATTCGTCAAAAAGTCATGGATATTTTTCAGCAAGATCGCGAGTTTGAAGCATCTGATAATGTTGAAACTGAACTTTATAATGGCTTTTTTAGTGATGCAGATAAAAACAATATGGCGATTTTACGCACTTTGGAGCCCGAAAAGCTCGCTGAACATAATTTGAGTTTTCAAGACCCAAGAATCCCTCAATTGTTGTTTCATTATCGTGCGAGACATTTTTATCGCACATTAAACCGAGCTGAACAAATTAAATGGCAAAAATATCGCCGGAAAAAATTAGAAGCTGAAGTTTTGAGATTTGAGCAAAGCCTTCAAGAGTTAGCTGCACAAAATGAGAACGATGAAGAAAAGTTGACTTTATTACAAAAAGTTTATGAATATGGCAATAAGATAATTGATTAGAAAGTGCGGTCAAATTTTTTAATGTTTTTTCAATAGAAGAAAAGAGACAACGTCACTAAATATTAAATAATGAAAACACGCTGGATGAAAATTCAGCGTGTTTTTTATTTATGTATTTTGAAAATCTGGCAAAATACCCCTGAGAAAAACTCTAGATTTCACGTAGCACAATCTATCCCTAAATTTCATCCCTTTCATAAAAATTACTTTCCAATAAAGTAAGGCGTAAAAACGAAGAAATACAGAAAAAAATAGGAAATATACTATGATTTTCCGCCTATTACTTTTGTTGAATAAATATTTACATTTCAAACTTAAAGTCTATAACTTCATTTTATATTTGTTACATATCACGAAAAAATCAGTTTTCATCTAGTTTTACTAGTAATAGTGACTTGTGTATAAGTCTGTGATCTTCTTAATCCGTAGCTTTCGCTCACCCGATAACTAATTTCGCATAATGTATATTATGTTAAACAATATACATCATTTGTCACATTCTGATATTAAGGATAACCTACTTTGAAGCTATATCGCTTTGATGTGTAATTCTATAAAAAACATTGAATTTTCATGTTTTCTATTTATCCAGTATTTTGGAGTTAATAAGTGAGAGCTAAAAACTTTGGAAATCTACGATTCTCTTTCCAACACCTCATCATTTCTCTAGAGAATTTGGGCAAAGGCGATATTGATAACTCATTTCATTAAATGTAACCAAATGAGAATGATTTTATTTATAAAACCATTTTAAATTAATAAGTTACACTAAAAATTTATAAAATAAAATTGACCATTCTCAATAATATGAGTAAAATTCATCCGCAAATACAAATTTTGTATTGTGATACATCTATTAACCGTATTAAGGAAAGGAGTTAGTTATGCTAAGTAAGTCAATTACAGCAAAATTAAACGAACAAATTAATCTCGAGTTCTATTCATCAAATGTCTATTTGCAAATGAGTGCATGGTGCCATAAACATGGTTATGAAGGCGCTGCAGCATTTTTACTTCGCCATGCCGATGAAGAATTGGAACATATGCAAAAGTTGTTTACTTATGTGAGCGAAACCAGTGGAATGCCTTTGTTAGGTAAAATTGACGCCCCTAAACACGATTACGCTTCATTAAAAGAAGTTTTTGAAACAACACTTGAACACGAAAAACTAGTGACATCTAAAATTAATGAGTTAGTTGAGAGTACTTTTGCAGAAAAGGATTACTCTACTTTTAACTTCTTACAATGGTATGTGGCTGAACAGCATGAAGAAGAAAAATTATTTAACAGTATTGTTGATAAATTCAAACTTCTTGGTGAAAGTGGCACAGCGCTCTACTACATTGATCGTGAATTAAAAACTTTATAAGAATAGGAGAAATAAAATGTTATCAAATAGCGTGATTAAACTATTAAATGATCAAATGAATTTAGAGTTTTATTCTTCTAACTTATATTTACAAATGAGCGCCTGGTGCGAACAACAAGGTTTCGAGGGAGCTGCAAAATTTTTATCAGAGCATGCGGCTGAAGAAATGCAGCATATGCGTAAACTCTTCACTTATTTAAATGAGACCGGCGCTTTGGCTATCATCACACAAATTGATGAACCACCTCATCAATTTTCATCATTGAAACAAGTACTTGAATTAACTTATGAACATGAAAAGTTAATTACCTCTAAAATCAATGAATTAGTTGGTAGAACTTTTGAAGAGAAAGACTACTCTGCCTTTAACTTCTTACAATGGTATGTGGCTGAACAACATGAAGAAGAAAAATTATTCAGTGGAATTTTGGATAAATTAAATCTTCTTGGTGAAGATGGTAAAGGTTTGTTCTTAGTTGATAAAGATTTAGGCGCATTAACAACAAACAACTAATCAAGTCTGATGAAAAAGGCTAAGTCATTATCGATTTAGCCTTTTTTTATATCAAAATCTAGCTATTTTTGTCTAAAAGTGCGGTGTTTTTTTCAGGTGTTTTTGAAGGATATTGAGATTGTTGGTTGGTTTCATAATGAAATGTACGATAAAAAAACGCAATAAGTAGAATGACTAGCGCCAGTAAAATTTGAATTAAGCGTTTTTTAGTTAGTTTTTCAGCAGCCATACTTCCTCACCAATGTTTGTACTTTTTAAATTAATAATTTAGTGGTATTATTGAGATAGATCAATTTTACACGATTCTTTTCCATTTTTCTGGAATTTGGGGAATAAATGAAAATTTTACCGACAGAAACAAAATTAGGACGTCGAGTTCAATCTGGTGGATGCGCAATCCATTGTCAAAATTGTAGCATTAGTCAGCTATGTATTCCTTTTACTTTAAATGAACATGAATTAGATCAATTAGATAATATCATTGAACGTAAAAAACCTATCCAGAAATCTCAAGTGCTTTTTAAAGCGGGTGATGAGCTTACATCACTCTACGCTATTCGCTCTGGTACAATTAAATCTTACACAATTAGTGAAACCGGTGAAGAACAAATTACTTCTTTTCATTTACCGGGAGATTTAGTCGGTTTTGATGCGATTATGAATATGCAACATCCAAGTTTTGCTCAAGCGCTAGAAACCGCTATGGTGTGCGAAATTCCGTTTGATATTTTGGATGATTTATCCGGCAAAATGCCGAAATTACGCCAACAAATTATGCGTTTAATGAGTAATGAAATTAAAAGTGATCAAGAAATGATTTTATTACTCTCAAAAATGAATGCGGAAGAACGCCTTGCCGCTTTTATTTATAATTTATCGCAACGCTATTCTGCTCGCGGCTTTTCCGCTCGAGAATTCCGTTTAACGATGACACGTGGTGATATTGGCAATTATCTTGGTCTCACCGTTGAAACAATCAGTCGTTTACTTGGCCGTTTCCAAAAACTAGGTGTTTTATCTGTGCAAGGAAAATACATTACGATTAACAATATGGCTGAATTAATCGAATTATCCGGTACAAATAAAACCAAAATCAAAATGGTTATCTAACCCTTCCCTTTCCGGCGCATAAAATTGCGCCGGATGCCTTTTTAAGTCTCTCTCCTTGTCATTTATTCAAGAATGTTCTACCCTATTTATAACCAATAAATGGAGGTTGTACATGAAATTCAATAACATACTGGTGGTTTTAAATCCCGAAAATGACAAACAATATGCCCTTGCTAGAGCTGTTCGTTTGGCGCAAGAGCAAAAAAGTCAATCCCCAGTAAAAATAACTCTTTTCCTCGCAATTTACGATTTATCTTATGAAATGTCAGCGCTACTTTCTTCAGAAGAACGCTCAGAAATGCATAAAAATGTCATTGAGCAACGTAAATTAGCCATCCAGCCCTACATTGAAAAATATGCTTCTGATGGAATTGAATTTGCCACAACCGTTGTTTGGAACAGCAATGAGGCAGAAGCCATTGCCACTGAAGTAGAAAATCAAGGATATGATTTGGTCGTGAAATACACTAAAGCGGAAGAAAGCCTGACATCATTAATCGTGACGCCAGTTGACTGGCAATTACTGCGTAAATGTCCAGTACCTATTCTCGTAGTGAAAGATGGCGATTGGAAACATCAACGCCGGGTTTTGGTTGCAGTCAACGTATCTGATGATGAAAATGAAGCGCATAGCTCGTTTAATGATGAATTAGTCTCATTAAGTATGGATTTAGCGGCGTCTTTAGATCGTGGCAATATCCATCTGGTTACCGCTTATCCGCCAACGCCAATCAATATGGCCATAGATTTACCGGAGTTTAGTTCGGGCGAATACAATAGCGGTTTACGTCGACAATATTTAATTAATATGAAGTCATTGCGCCAAAAATACGGTATTAATGACGATCATACCCACGTGGTTGAAGGTTTCCCTGAAGATGTTATTCCACAAGTTGCTAAAAAAATCGAAGCTGAACTCGTGATTTTAGGCACCATTGGTAGAACGGGGCTTTCTGCTGCATTTTTAGGGAATACCGCGGAACATGTCATTAGCAAACTAAACTGCAATTTATTGGCTATTAAACCTTCAAAGAAAGAGAATTAATTTAATCGCTTTCAGCTTAATGATTTTTTCTTATTGCAGAAAAATTATGGGTATTCTGATAAAACAAAACCACCTTTACAGGTGGTTTTTTAATAAGAAAAGTGCGGTCTAAAATTTAGGGGCTGACGTAGATTAGCAGTTAGGCTAGGCTACGAAAATGCAGATAACCAATTGTAAATTAAGCAAGAGAGTTCAAAAGAAACTACTTGAATTTTTTGTACTCCAAGTTACCGCCGGTTCCGCTGCCGATATTTTGGGCATTCAGCCCAACTCCGCTATTCTGTTCTACCGCAAAATTCGTATGGTTATCAGCCATTATCTGGCCTTGGTTTCCGATGAGGTTTTTGAGGGCCCTGTCGAGTTGGACGAAAGCTATTTCGGCGGACGGCGTAAAGGCAGACGTGGTCGCGGCGCGGCAGGAAAAGTGGTTGTCTTTGGTATTCTGAAACGCAACGGACGGGTCTATACCGTTGTCGTAGATAATGCCAAGTCTGATGCTTTGATGCCTGTTATCAAACAAAAAATCATGCCGGACAGCATTGTTTACACGGATAGCCTGAGCAGTTATGACAAGCTGGACGTAAGCGGTTTTATCCATTACCGTATCAACCATTCCAAGGAATTTGCAGACCGTCAGAACCACATTAACGGCATTGAGAATTTTTGGAATCAGGCAAAACGTGTCTTGCGCAAATACAACGGAATTGATCGCAAATCCTTCCCGCTGTTCTTGAAAGAATGCGAATTTCGGTTTAACTTCGGCACACCGTCTCAACAGCTTAAAATTCTGCGGGATTGGTGTGGAATTTAGGGCTAATCTACGTCAGCCCCAAAATTTAAATATTTTTTCAACCGCACTTTTAAACTTCGAAGAAAAAGAAAATTACTTTTTCCGCTCTATCCATTTTCCATCAACAAAATCCACAATCCATTTCGTGGCTTTGCCATTCTTTTCAGAGGTAACATATTGACGTTTTTCCTTACGGCTAAAGCGAATAATTGCCTCATTCCCCTCCGGATCGACTTGTGGTGCATCGGCTAAGTAGCGCAATTTCTCCGGTAAACGCTCACGATACAACGCCAATTCTGCCACTTTGGGGGCGCGCGTTTCGCGGGATTTCGGGAAATTATGCGCGGACATAAACACACCGCTGGCACCATCGCGTAATACAAAATAAGCATCCGATTTTTCACATTTCAATTCGGGGAAATGAATCGGATCTTCTTTTGGTGGCGCAACTTCACCATTTTTCAAAATTTTACGGGTGTTATCACATTGCGTACAGCCCATGTATTTACCGAAACGTCCTAATTTGAGGTGCATATCGCCACCGCACTTATCGCATTCGACAACCGGGCCGTCATAGCCTTTAATTTTAAATTTACCCTCTTCGACTAAATAACCCTCGCAATTTGGGTTATTACCGCAAATGTGCAATTTGCGATGTGGATCGATAATGTAACTATCCATCGCCGTACCACATTTCGGACAACGTTTACGTTCCATCAACGCTTTCGTTTCCGACGCCTCATCCAACACATTTAACAATTCCGCTTCCGGAATCAAATTAATAGTGGTTTTACAACGTTCTTTCGGCGGTAAAGAATAGCCGGTGCATCCTAAGAAGACGCCCGTGCTAGCCGTTCTAATAGCCATATTGCGTCCGCAAGTCGGACAAACAATATCTGTTTCGACCAAATTATTCGGGCGCATTCCGCCTTCTAATTCGTCTAATTCTGCCTTAGTCAATTGTGTTGAGAAATCTTTGAAGAATTGATTTAATTCGGTTTTCCAGTTTTTCTTGCCGGACGCGATTTGGTCCAACACATCTTCCATATTGGCAGTGAAATCATAGCTCATCAAATCAGCAAAAGACTGATTTAAGCGATCGGTCACAATTTCGCCCATTTTTTCCGCATAAAAACGACGATTTTCTGTACGCACATAACCACGTTCCTGAATCGTAGAAATAATGGCAGCATAGGTAGAAGGTCGGCCAATACCACGTTTTTCCAACTCTTTCACTAATGCAGCTTCTGAAAAACGTGCCGGTGGCTTAGTGAAATATTGTTGTGGCTGCACTGCAGACAAATTGAGTTTGCTGTTGACAGAAACATCCGGTAGCGCTTGATCTTCAGCAGATTTACTTTGTTGCGGCAATACTTTTGTCCAACCGTCAAAACGTAAAATACGTCCTTTGGCCGTTAACGTATAATCCCCTGCTGTCACCGTTAATGTTGTGCTGTCATATTGCGCAGCCGGCATTTGACATGCCACAAACTGACGCCAAATTAAATCATATAAACGCACGGCATCTTTTTCCATGCCGACTAAGTCATTTAATCCAACATGGATATCGGACGGTCGAATAGCCTCGTGGGCTTCTTGTGCATTGTCTTTACTGGAGTAAAAATTCGGTTTTTCCGGTAAATAAGCGTGTCCGTAATGTTTTTCAATATAACCGCGCACCATATTTAACGCGTCTTGGCTTAAATTGGTGGAGTCCGTACGCATATAAGTGATGTAACCCGCTTCATATAAACGTTGCGCCAACATCATGGTTTTTTTCACACCAAAGCCCAAACGGGTACTTGCCGTTTGTTGTAGCGTAGACGTAATGAACGGCGCTCTTGGTCGGGAACTTGTCGGTTTCGTTTCTAAATCAGAAATGACATAATCAGATTTAGTTAAAAAATCCACCGCACTTTGCGCTTGTTCCGCATTTTTCGGCTCAAATTTTTTGCCTTTAAATTGCGTGACATCTAACTGAATTTCATCACCTTTCGGTGTGTTAGTAAGAACGGAAACTTCCCAATATTCTTGCGGCACAAACGCCTTAATCTCACGCTCACGTTCTACAATTAATTTCACGGCGACCGATTGCACACGGCCGGCAGATAACCCTCGCGCCACTTTTTTCCACAGCAACGGCGACACCATAAAACCGACAACACGATCTAGGAAACGCCGAGTTTGCTGCGCATTCACGCGATCCATGTTCAAATTTTCAGGATGTTCAAAGGCTTGTTTAATGGCATTTTTCGTAATTTCGTTGAAGACGACACGGCTATAGCGTTCATCCTCACCGCCAATCACCTCACGCAAATGCCACGCGATGGCCTCTCCTTCTCTATCCAAGTCGGTAGCGAGATAAATATGATCGGCTTTTTTGGCAAGGGATTTTAGTTCAGCAACGACTTTTTCTTTACCGGGTAAAATCTGATAGTTGGCTTTCCAACCGTGATATGGGTCGATCCCCATGCGTTTGACTAAAGCATCTTGTTCTTTTTGTTGTTTTATCGCTTGCTTTTCTTCCGCACTAAGACCTTTGGTGGAAATAGGTTTGGCTTTCTCTCCGGTTGCGGAACCCACCGTTGGTAAATCACGAATATGGCCCACGCTGGATTTCACTACATAATTGTTTCCTAAATATTTATTAATGGTTTTCGCCTTCGCCGGCGACTCCACAATAACCAAGGATTTTGTCATTATTATTACCTAATTTCGATTAACTTGTATAAAATTGCCCGCTATATTGCTAACTATCTTCAAGTAGGTCAACTACTTTTTTCCAAAAGGCATAAGAAATGGATAAACTCAACGCAATTTCAATTTTTTGCAAAGTGATTGAAACTCAAAGTTTTACCAAAGCAGCCGCATTGCAAAATATCTCCGTTGCCATGGCAAGTAAATTGGTTTCTCAATTAGAAGAACAGTTAAAAACACGTTTGTTACAACGAACCACCCGTAAGATTGTGCCAACGGAAGCCGGCAGCCTCTATTATCAACGCTGCCAACCCATTCTATTGGAATTGGAGGAAACCGAATCCAGTATCAGCAACCTTTCCACCTCTCTGCAAGGCAATTTAACCGTTTCTGTCCCTCGGGATTTCGGTTTGCGCTTTATTACGCCGAATTTAGCGAGTTTTATTAAAGCCCATCCGAATTTACACGTGGACATTGAGTTTAACGATCGTATGATTGATTTGGTCAGCGAAGGATTTGATTTAGCGTTGCGTATTGGTTATCTGCAAGACAGTTCCTTGGTGGCGAAGAAAATTGCGACCTCTTCAATGCACTTCGTCGCTTCACCCGAATATTTAGCCATTCATGGTACGCCACAAACACCGGAAGAATTAGAACATCACGACTGCCTTTTATACAAAGCCACAGGAAATCAAATTTATTGGGAATTTGACAAATACAATAAAATTCAGCGCATAAAAATGCGTTCAAAACTGGTCTGTAATAATGGCTTAACCCTTGCTTCATTATGCGTTGACGGTGTTGGCATTATTAACACGCCACGCTTCTTTATTGAGGAAGAATTAACTTCGGGGAAATTGGTGGAAATTTTATCGGATTACCGACAACAAGAGTTGGATTTATACATTGTTTATCCACACCGCCGTCATTTGTCAGCCAAAGTCAAAGCCTTCATTGATTTTATTACTCAGCTGGATTTATGTAAGACAAAACCGTAAAAGTGCGGTCGTTTTTAAGTGCGTTTTAATTTCAATGGCCTTGCAATTAAGCAAGGCCATTTTTTACATCTAAAACCAAAGGAATATGCTCCGGCAACGGTGCGAGTCGGCCTAACTCCACCCACGCACAAGGAAAATGGAAATCAGACCCCATAGAACCGGCAAGTTGATGTTCTTCCGCGAGTTTTACCAATAATTGATACTGGTCGCGACTTTGTCCACAACCGGAAATTTCAATGGCATCGCCGCCCCAGGCTTTAAAACTCTCCGTTAGTTTTCGTACCCATTTCATAGTCATGGTATAACGCAACGGATGGGCAAACACGGCAACCCCACCGGCTTGATGAATAATGTCGATGGTTGTTGGAATATCAATCCATTGCGCTTTAACATAAGCAGACTTCCCCTGCCCCAAATAACGTTTGAAAGCTTGGCCGTCATTAGAGACTTTGCCAATTTGTACTAAATGGCGGGCATAATGCGCTCGGGTCACTTCGCCATTGCCGGCTAATTTTTTTGCCTCTACGTAAGCATTTTCTACACCAATTTTTTCTAACTTTGCCCCGATTTCCTGAGCTCGAATCTCGCGTAATTTCGCTTGCTCAGCTAAAAGTGCGGTCATTTTTTCATGTGAAATATCAAACCCTAACCCCACAATATGAATGGAGCGATTTTCCCATAACGTGGAAATTTCCACGCCATTAATCAGCCTCATGCCCAAGGATTCTGCTTGTTGTCGAGCCTCAGCAACTCCGGCCACGGTATCATGATCCGTCAACGCCAGCACATTTACACCTTTTTCATGGGCACGCAAAACTACTTCCGTCGGCGTCAAAATGCCGTCGGAGGCTGTACTGTGGCAATGGAGGTCGTATTTGAGCATATTTTCCTTATTTAATTGCTTGAACCAGCTCTTTCACTAATTTCGGGCCGTGATAAATCAACCCGGAATACACTTGTAAAAGCTCGGCACCGGCTTGGATTTTCTCTTGAGCATTTTGTACGCTATCAATGCCACCGCTGCCAATAATCGGAATTTGCCCTTTTAGTTCTTCGTGCAAGCGAGCAATGATAGCGGTACTTTTATGTTGCAAGGGCTTCCCGCTTAATCCGCCCTGCTGTTCAGCATTTTGGAGATTTGTGACGTTGTCGCGAGAAATGGTTGTATTAGTGGCAATCACACCATCCATTTTATGACGCATCAAGGTATCGGCAATTTGAATTAACTCGCTTTCCGTCAAATCTGGGGCGATTTTTACCGCAATCGGCACATATTTGCCGTACTGTGAAGCCAGTTCTTGTTGACGGGATTTAATACTTCTCAACAAATCATCAAAATAATCACCATATTGTAACTGACGCAAATCCGGCGTATTAGGCGAAGAAATATTCACGGTGATATAACCGGCATAGTTATAGGCTTTATTCAAACAAATCAGATAATCATCTTTCCCTTGTTCTAAGGGCGTCAGTTTATTTTTACCGATGTTGATCCCCAACACGCCGTCATAGTGCGATTTCTTGACATTTTCAATCAGCTGATCGATACCATAATTATTAAAGCCATTACGATTAATAATGCCTTCAGCTTCAACCAAACGAAACTGGCGTGGTTTGGCATTTCCCTCTTGCGCTAATGGCGTCACGGTGCCCACTTCAATGAAACCAAACCCCATGGCACCAAAGCCATCAATCGCTTCAGCGTTTTTATCTGCCCCTGCTGCCAAACCAATAGGATTTTTAAATTCAATGCCCATGACGGTTTTCGGCGTGCCTTGTGGGCAATTTAGAAGTTGTTTTAAGAGAAAATGAAATGGTGGGTATGCCGCTAAGCCAAGGGTTTTTATCACTAAATTATGGGCATCTTCTGGATCAAGGGAAAAAATCCCTTTACGAATGAAAGAATACATACTCGTTTATCTCTCAGGATAGTTAACTGTGAAAGGAATAGAAAAAGTGCGGTCAAATTTAACCGCACTTTTATGTTTACTGTAACGCTTTTTCGATTTTCTCAAACAAATCGCGAGATAAATCTTCTGTCTCACTGATGCGTTCTAGCGCGCGTTTCATCAAGGTTTGGCGTTGTGCATCATAGCGCGCGAAACGAATTAACGGCTCAATTAATCGAGAAGCCACTTGCGGGTTACTTTTGTTTAGCTTAATCAAAATATCCGTTAAGAAACGGTAGCCTGAACCGTCAATGGCGTGGAACGCTTTTAAGTTTTGCCCAGCAAAGGCACCAATGAGAGAACGCACGCGGTTCGGGTTATTAAAATTAAAGCTTGGATGATCCATCAACTGCATCACGTTTTGTAACACATTTTCTTCCGGACGCGTCGCTTGTAAAGCAAACCATTTATCCATTACTAAACCGTCATGCTGCCATTTTTGTTCAAAATCAGCCAATAAACTGTCTCGACAAGCCAATTTAGCTTGGGTTGCAGAAGTTAAAGCAGCAAGCGTATCGGTCATATTATTAGAATACGTGTAATGCTTATTCACCAAGTTATTGCCAATATTACTGTATGCTAAGTAACTTAAGCACACATTGCGCAGTTTACGTAAGGCAATATCTTGACGATTAATTTGATATTCATCCAAGCGAATTTGATTGTAAGTCTTCAGTAATAATTCTTTTAAATTATCGGCAATCGTTTGTGCCATAAATTCCCGTACAGCACTGATCGCATCCGGATCAATGGTTTTAAATAATTCGGCAAATTCTGTCGCTTTCGGTAAGGTGAGAATTAAACTGGTTAACTCGATATCTTTTTGATAATTATCTAAAACTTGATAAAGCACCGCCGCCGTTTCCGCAGATAAATCGAGCGGTTGCCCTTGCTGATAGTTAGTAACGTTACGTCGTAACTCAGCAGCAAGTAACATCTGTGCAGCATCCCAACGTATAAAGCCATTTTCAGCAAATTTTAATAAGGTAATCAGTTGTGAAGTGGAATAATCGTAATCCAATTTCACCGGTGCAGAGAAATCACACAATAATGCCGGAACAGGCTTAGTATAAATATTGTGGAACTCAAAGGTTTGGTCTTTTTGCGTAATATTCAAGACATTATCCACAACGCCATCGGCATCATAGAGCGTTTGTGCTGCACCTTTTTCATCATACAACGCAATTTTCAACGGAATATGTAAATTCACTTTTTCCATTTGATCGGCTGTCGGTGGCGTTAATTGAGAAACCTGTAATTGATAGACATGATTTTTTTCATCATAACGATCACTGATAGTCAATTCCGGTGTACCAGATTGACTGTACCAACGGCGGAACTGGGTTAAATCCAAATCATTGGCACGTTCCATGGCTGACACAAAATCCTCACACGTTGCGGCTTTGCCATCGTTTTCCGCAATATATAACTTCATGCCCTTTTGAAAGCCTTCTTCGCCCAATAAGGTATGCAACATACGAATCACCTCCGCGCCTTTTTCATACACGGTAACCGTATAAAAGTTATTCATTTCAATGACTTTTTCCGGGCGAATCGGGTGCGCCATCGGGCCGACATCTTCAGCAAATTGTACGGTACGCAAAAACTTCACGTTATTAATGCGATTTACCGGGCGAGAACCGGTGTCAGAGGAAAATTCCTGATCACGGAAGACCGTTAAACCTTCTTTTAGACTCAATTGAAACCAATCACGGCAAGTGACTCGATTCCCCGTCCAGTTGTGGAAATATTCATGGGCAATAACGCTTTCAATGGCTAAATAATCATCATCGGTCGCTGTTTGTGGATTTGCCAACACATATTTGTCGTTAAAAATATTGAGCCCTTTATTTTCCATGGCCCCCATGTTGAAAAAGTCCACCGCAACAATCATGTAAATGTCGAGGTCATACTCCAAATCAAAACGTTCTTCATCCCATTTCATGGCACGTTTTAAGCTTTGCATTGCCCAATCTGCGCGATCTAAATTGCCACGATTCACATACAATTCCAATGCGACTTCACGACCTGTTTTAGTAATGAATTGATCTTTCAGAACATCAAAATCGCCTGCCACTAACGCAAACAAATAACTTGGTTTCGGGAATGGGTCATTCCATTCAACCCAATGGCGACCATCCTCTAAATCACCGCTGTTAATGCGATTGCCGTTAGAAAGTAAAAAAGGATATTTCGTTTTATCTGCCGTAATTTTCGTGGTGTAACGCGCTAATACATCCGGGCGGTCTAGCATGTAGGTAATTTGACGAAAGCCCTCGGCTTCGCATTGTGTACAAAAGGCTTCACCGGATTGATACAAACCTTGCAATGAAGTGTTGGCGGCTGGGCTTAAAATAGTGGTAATTTCCAGCTCAAATTGGTCCGCCTCTACTCGCGCAAAATCCAACGTTAAACTTTCGCTATCCTGCTGATATTGAGAGAACGGTTTGCCGTTTAATTTAATGGATGAAAATTGAAAATCATGCCCGTCTAACCGTAATGTCGTACTTTCTTTGTTAAGACGTTGATATTGACTTTTTGCTACAACAACTGTTTTTTCAGGTTCCAATTGGAAATCAAGATAAATGTCGGTAACAGTGAAATCGGGAGTTTGATAATCTTTTCTATATTTGGCTTTAGCGTACATAAAACGACCTAATTCTAAGGGCTAAAAAGTGCCTTAAGGATATGATTTTTAGCCTTAAGTTGCAAATGGATTTTCTTTGGCAAACTTATCGCAAACGTTTGCGCATTATGCTATTCTAGCGCCGTTTTTTATCTCCAAGAATGAGGCAAAAATGTCTTTAACATCTCCTAAAATTGCCATTGTAATGGGATCCAAAAGTGATTGGGCAACCATGCAAGAAGCTACGCAAATCCTCGATCAATTACATGTTCCTTATCACGTCGAAATTGTTTCGGCACATCGCACACCAGACAAACTCTTCCAGTTTGCCGAAAACGCACAACAAAACGGTTATGAAGTGATTATTGCCGGCGCCGGCGGTGCAGCACATTTGCCTGGCATGATTGCAGCCAAAACCATCGTCCCCGTGCTTGGCGTTCCGGTGAAAAGCTCAATTTTAAGTGGTGTCGATAGCCTCTATTCTATCGTGCAAATGCCCAAAGGGATTCCTGTCGGCACCTTAGCCATCGGGCCAGCCGGTGCAGCAAACGCAGGCTTATTAGCCGCACAAATTTTGGCAATGAATAATGCAGAATTAGCCCAACGCTTGCATCAGTTCAGACAGACACAAACACAAAGCGTATTGGACAATCCGGATCCTCGAATTTAAAAACAGCTAAAATTTCCACCGCACTTTAAACAGACCAATATAAAAAAGTGCGGCCATTTTTTCCCGTGTTTTTTAATGAATCACTGAAGGTAGCGCAAGCCTGAACGTTTGTGCATCCATAAAAATCAATGAGAAAACTATGCAAAAATCAGCCCTCTATCCAACCATTTATGTTCTTGGCAATGGACAACTCGGCAGAATGTTACGCTATGCCGGTGCGCCTTTAGATATTCACGTTCAACCGCTGCCTTTTGATGCGCCAGTGTTTGAGTTGTCACCGAATGACATTATTACCGCAGAAATCGAACGCTGGGAAAAAACACCTCTGACCACACTCCTCGGCAATCACGCCAATTTCGTCAATCAAAAAGTCTTCGCACAATTAGCTGATCGCTTAAGCCAAAAATCCTTATTAGATAAATTACATCTTCCAACCTCGCCTTGGTGTCTGCTAAAAGAACCATCACAATGGGACGAAGTATTTCAAGATATCGGTGAAAAAGTCGTTGTTAAACGCCGTATGGGCGGTTATGACGGCCGTGGGCAGTGGATTGTATCTGATGAAAACAAAGCACAAATCACTGAAGACTTGTTTGGGGAAACCATTGCAGAAAAATTCATTCCCTTTGATTACGAAGTGTCTCTCGTGGGCGCCCGTTTCCGTAACGGTGATACCCGTTTTTATCCGGTCACTCACAATTTACAACAAAATGGCATATTACGTTACAGTGTCATGGACGTCACTTTCCCACAACAATCCACACAGCAAAAGCAAGCTGAAATGATGTTAAGCAAAATCATGAATGAACTGAATTATGTGGGCGTGATGGCGATGGAATGTTTTGTGGTGGGCGATCAGCTTTTAATTAATGAGCTCGCACCACGCGTACACAACAGCGGACACTGGACACAACTTGGCTGCGCTGTGAGTCAATTTGAATTGCATTTACGCGCATTATTAGATTTGCCTACGCCGGAATTAAAAGTATCTGCGCCAAGCGTGATGGTCAATTTGATTGGTACTGAGCACAACCCACAGTGGTTAAACACCGCCTTTGCACAATTACACTGGTATGGCAAAGAAGTACGACCGGGGCGTAAAGTGGGACACATTAACCTTTCGCATCCGGATAAAAAGGTCATTATCGCGCAATTAGACAAACTCGCCACAGAGTTGCCGGAAGACTATCAATCCGGTTTGCAATGGGCAAAAAATAAGTTGATATAGTTAACATTTTCGCAACATATTGCTTGTCAAAAAGAAACCCGAGCAGTATAACTAAAGAGATTTTTCACCCACCATCCGAGGATAATACTATGTTTGAAAAGATTACTGCCGCACCGGCGGATCCAATTTTAGGTTTAGGCGAAGCGTTTAAATCCGAAACCCGTAGTAACAAGATTAATTTAGGCATCGGCGTATATAAAGACGCCAAAGGCAATACCCCGATTGTTAAGGCGGTAAAAGAAGCGGAAAGACGTTTATTAGAACAAGAAAATACCAAAAACTATTTGCCGATTGACGGTGTTGCTGATTTTAACGCACGCACCAAAGAATTATTGTTTGGTGCGAATTCCGATATCGTAAAAAATAATCGTGCCAGAACCGCACAAAGTTTAGGTGGCACCGGCGCGCTCCGCATTGCTGCAGAGTTCGTTAAACGCCAAACTAACAGCCAAAATGTGTGGATTAGCACGCCAACCTGGCCAAACCACAATGCAATTTTCAAAGCGGTGGGCATCAATATTCGCGAATATCGTTACTACGATGCAGAACGCAAAGCCTTAGATTGGGACAACCTCATTGCGGATTTAAGCCAAGCCGGTGAAGGCGATGTGGTTTTACTTCACGGTTGCTGCCACAACCCGACCGGTATCGACCCAACACCGGAACAATGGGACAAACTGGCTGAAATGTCTGCACAAAAAGGCTGGTTGCCATTATTCGACTTTGCTTACCAAGGCTTTGCTCACGGTTTAGAAGAAGATGCTTACGGTTTACGCGCCTTTGCTAAAAACCACAAAGAACTTTTAGTGGCAAGCTCTTTCTCTAAAAACTTCGGTTTATATAACGAGCGTGTTGGTGCATTTACTGTCGTGGCGGAAAATTCTGATATTGCTGCAACAGCATTAACTCAAGTGAAAGTCATTATCCGTACCCTCTACTCCAACCCATCTTCTCACGGGGCAAATACCGTTGCATTGGTATTAAA
>ERZ791785.189-NODE-189-length-66111-cov-4.238162_pt1 | contig 66111 bp, 68 predicted proteins | sample MGYA00509947_ERZ791785 | MGnify/ENA primary metagenome ERZ791785 (study PRJEB30046, sample SAMN00791982) | human gut metagenome | study: EMG produced TPA metagenomics assembly of the A metagenome-wide association study of gut microbiota in type 2... | reverse complement strand
TGCGGATGTGGCTGCGGGTGAGTTAGAGGGAATTGCGGTAAGCGTAGCACGTTCTCACGGCGAAAAATGCCCACGTTGCTGGCATTATTCTGACAAAATCGGCGTGAATCCGGAACATCCGACACTTTGCCCGCGTTGCGTAGAAAACGTTGCAGGCAATGGCGAAGTCAGACGTTTCGCTTAATCATGCAGTAAAGCCTAAATAAAAGTGCGGTCAAAATTGACCGCACTTTTTGATCGTAAAGCATTTATTTATTTTTTCAGTTCCGTGGCGTAATGTTCGACTGCCGTTTTCGTTTTCAATAACCCTTGTTGCAACATAAAGTCCGCCATTTTTTCGTAGTTCGCTTTATTAAAGGTACCCGGTTGTTTGCTTAAATAAGGCAGAGTGTCTTTCCAGGCGCGGCGGTTAAGCTCGTTATCCAATTCTGTCGGTTTATAGCTGACAAAAAGCTGCCAACTTTCTTCCGGGTGTGCGTAAAGGTAATCGGTGGCTTGTTGTAGCGCGCTGATAAAATCTTTGTATTTTGCTTCATGAATCTTGTCTTTATTGGCCACGATAATTAATTCATCATAGGTCGGCACGCCATGCTGTTCAGGGAAAAACGCCTTGCCTTGATAACCTTCAATGGATAATTGATTCAATTCAAAATTGCGGAATGAACCAATAACCGCATCCACTTGTTTGCTAATTAAAGAAGGGGAGAGAGACCAATTTACGTTAATCAGTTGGACATCTTGATTACTTAAATTGGCCGACTTCAACATGGCATCCAACAGCGCCGTTTCAAAACCGCTAACGGAATAGCCGATTTTCTTTCCTTTCAAATCCGCTAAGGTTTTGATGCCGCTGTTTTCCAACGTGACCAAGCTGTTTAATGGAGAATCTGCCAATGTCGCAATGCGCACCAAAGGCAGTTTTTCATCCACTTGAATATGCAGTTGCGGTTGATAATCTACGGCGAGATCGGTTTTGCCCGCGGCGACCAATTTAGGCGGCAGAGATGGATCGGCAGGTTCAATAATATCTACCTCCAGATTATGCTCGGCAAAAAAGCCTTTTTGCTGTGCAACGATCAACGCAGCGTGATCCGGGTTGACAAACCAATCCAGCATCAAAGACAGTTTTTGTTTTTCTGCCGCCTGAACGCTAAGCGAAAGTGCGCCGATAATCAATGTTGAAAGAATGTGTTTTTTCATTGTAGCTCCTTTTGGTGGTTAAGCGAGATCCAGCCCCATTTGCCAAAAGGCAATTTCCATGCGGGTGGCCGTCGTAAAGATGTGTTGAATATGATTTTGTTGGGTTGGGGTAAAGTCGGCACAAAGTGCGGTCAAAAAGGCGGATGTTTCTTCTGCTTCTTTCTGAAAAGCCTCCGAAGCATAGGTATCGATCCAGGTTTGATACGGATTATTGGCTAAGCGCGGGTAGTTTTCTGTGATATAGCGTGCGATTTGTGCGTAGCCTACGGCACAAGGCGTAATGGCTGCATAAATTTCAGCTAAACCGCCGGTGGCACCGCAATCTAATAAATAGCGGGTATAGGCAACACAAGCGGCGCTTTCTTGGGTGGTAAATATTTCCGATTCACTAATGCCCCATTGTCGGCAATAGGCCAAATGTAATTGAATTTCCTGACAAATACTGTCCAGGCTTTTTCGTGGCGTTTCCATTTGGCTAAAGTTTTTGGCTTTAAAGATAGCCAAGGCAAATGCACGGCTGTAATGAAACAGGTAAAGGTAATCCTGTTTTAAATAATGGCGAAAGCACTCTGCCGGCAACGAGCCAGTTGCCAATCGTTTGACAAAGTCATGCTCTATATATTGTTGCCAATAAGGCTGGGCGTTTTTAATCAATTGGTTGAGCATTTTTCCTCCTAATGCACATAACTTACCCATGGCAGGGCTTTGCGCAGTAATTTATCCACGATGAAGTAAAGGCAAAGCGCCATGAGCAAAAGTAAAAAAAGTGCCGCAAACATCAAGTCGATTTGCATTCGGGCATTGGCTTGCAACATTAAATAGCCTAATCCTTCCGAAGAACCGACCCATTCCCCCACAATGGCGCCAATGGGCGCAATGGAGACGGCAATGCGTAATCCTGACGCTAATGCAGGCAAGGCTGCCGGTAAGCGTACTTTAAATAGCATCGCTGCAGGAGAAATACGTAAGGTTTGGGCAAGTTGAAGCCAGGGTTTCGGTGTGTTGCGTAGTCCGTCATAGCAGGCAGCCGTGACGGGAAAATAGATAATCAAAATCGCCATAGTGATTTTAGATGCCATGCCATAACCAAGCCACAACACCAGCAATGGCGCGATAGCAAACACCGGAATGGCTTGTGAAATCACCAATAATGGCATTAAGAAAGCCGAGATTTTACGGGAAAGAGTAAGTAGTAGCGCAGAAGATAACCCAAATAAAAAGCCTAAAACTAAGCCTAATAAAATTTCCAGCAAAGTAATTTTGGCATGCATGAAGAGCAAGTCCGCTTGCGTCATTAATCGTTGCCATACAGCAAGCGGGGTAGGCAATAAGTAGGGCGGCACATCAAACAGACTGATAATGCCTTGCCAGAACGTAATGAACAGGGCGCTTAATAAGATAAGACGGGCGATTTGCTTCATGTTGGCTCCGCCATTAATTGTTCGATAAGTCTATTTTGCAGCGCCCACAGCGCTTCTTGGTGAAGCTGATGGGGCTTTATGGGATCTAATTGAGCAACCTGTTTTATTTGCACCGGTTGTCCTTGTAATACATAAATTTTTTCCCCTAAACGAATTGCTTCTTGTGGATCATGGGTCACCAAAATCACGGTTTTTCCTTGTAGCAGTTCGCAGGCAAGATTTTGTAACTGTAAACGGGTAACCGCATCCAGTGCAGAAAAGGGTTCGTCCATTAAAATTAAATCGGCATCTTGCATTAAGGTACGCGCCAATGCCACCCGTTGGCGTTGTCCGCCGGAAAGTTGATAACAAGGTTTATGCCAATGGTCTGCCATGCCGACGGCATGTAATAGTTCTTTGGCTTTCTCTTGGGTTTTGGCATTTTTCTGACTGCTAAGGTGCTGTGCCAACTGCACATTATCTAACACGGAAAGCCACGGGAACAAACTGTCTTGCTGTGCTAACCAAGCCACTTTGGTATGAGGGGCAAATTGGATATGGCCTTGTGTAATCGCTGCATTTTCCAATCCTGCAATGGCGCGTAATAAAGTAGATTTTCCCACACCGGAGCGCCCGAGCAGCACAACCCATTCCCCTTGTTCTACGTGAAAATGAAGATCGACAAACAGCGGCTTGCGATCGAATTGCAAGCATAGATGTGGGATATCGAGACAATGCATCGCAGGCTAACTTAGCGCGAGAGGCCGAAAAGTGCGGTGGATTTTAAGAATGTTTTTAAAAAGAATGGCGATATGGACATGATTTAGTTTCCTACGTCAGTGTTAACTGTTTCAGGTTCACGGGTATTATCTCAGCCAATGGCACCCCGACTAATAATGGCGCAGAGTCTATCGGAAAAAATGTGAAAAAACAAATCGCGCGGTTAAATTTTGTGATCCCTGTCATAGAGAAATTCTGTTCTTTCATGATGTTCCAAATCAGTTTTTCTGTATAAAACCTTGCCTTGTGCTAGAATGGCGGCCTAATTTTGATAATGATTTTATTTAGGTAACATTATGTCCCAACAAAAATCCGGACTCTCTTTTCTCTGGCTAAGTGCGGTCGCTTTTTTGCTTGATTTGCTGACAAAGTATATTGTGGTACAAAAATTTGATTTGTATGAAAGCGTGAATGTTCTGCCGGTGTTTAATCTCACTTATGTACGCAATTATGGCGCGGCATTCAGCTTTTTGGCGGATCACGATGGTTGGCAAAAATATTTCTTTATTCTGTTGGCGATTGGTATTTCCCTTATGCTGGCGTATTTCATGAAGAAAAATCGAGCTGAGCAAACATTACAAAATGCCGCCTACGCGTTCATTATTGGTGGTGCACTTGCCAATATGGTGGACCGTGCCTACAACGGTTTTGTGGTGGATTTCTTTGATTTTTATTGGGATATTTATCATTATCCGGTGTTTAATGTGGCGGACATTGCTATTTGTATCGGCGCCGGTTTACTGGCATTAGATGCCTTTAAAGGTGATAAGAACAAACAAAAGAGCGGTCAAAAATGAAGATAATTTTAGCCAACCCACGCGGTTTTTGTGCCGGCGTCGATCGTGCCATCAGCATTGTTGAATTGGCGTTGGAAATTCATGGTGCGCCCATTTATGTACGCCACGAAGTGGTGCATAATCGTTTTGTGGTGAACGGCTTGCGTGAGCGCGGTGCCATTTTTGTCGAAGAACTGAGTGAAGTACCGGATGGTGCCATTGTGATTTTCTCCGCCCACGGGGTGTCTCAGGCAGTACGCCAAGAAGCCAAAGACCGCAATCTCAAAGTATTTGACGCCACTTGCCCTTTGGTGACCAAAGTACATATGCAAGTGGCGCGTGCCAGTAAAAAAGGGACGAAAGCGATTTTAATCGGTCACAAAGGCCATCCGGAAGTGGAAGGCACGATGGGACAATATGGTAACCAAGAGGGCGGAATTTATCTCATTGAAAGTATTGAGGATATTGCTAATTTGCCGGTGGCTCAAAACGATGATTTAACCTTTATGACGCAAACGACGCTGTCTTTAGATGACACAGCGGAAACCATCAGCGCGTTAAAAGAAAAATACCCTGCGATTCAAGGACCGCATAAAAATGACATTTGCTACGCGACAACCAACCGTCAACAAGCGGTGCGTGAACTAGCAAAACAATCGGATCTGGTGGTCGTGGTAGGCTCCAAAAACTCATCCAATTCTAACCGTTTGGCTGAGTTGGCTTCTCGAATGGGAGTGGCGTCTAAGTTAATTGATGATCCGAATGATATTCAGCCGGATTGGTTTAACGGCGTGCAAACCATTGGTGTCACCGCAGGTGCTTCCGCGCCGGAAGAATTAGTGCAATCAGTGATTGCGCGTATGAAAGAATTTGGCGTCACGGATGTAGAAGAATTACAAGGCTTAGAAGAAAATATGTTCTTTGAAGTGCCAAAAGAATTGCGTGTAAAAGAGGTTGGTTAATTCTCTCCAACATTCGCTAAAAATGAAAAGAAAGTGCGGTCAATATTTGAAACGTTTTGAATATTGACCGCACTTTTTCTTTGTTGAAAAGCGTAAAGAGACAAGCTGAAATAAAAAGCGAATAAATGTCATCGCCATTTATCCGCTTTAAATTAAGACTAACTTACGTTAATTCACACTTGGATTACCAAGAATATTTAATGCCGACAGAGCCTTTATAGCCTTGACGTTTTGCGCCACTTAAAGAGTGTTCGTAGCGAACATCGGCATAGATATGTGAGTTAGCGCTGGTTGCAAGTTGAGTACTTACACCAAATTCACCCCAAGTTTTCGCAAATTTTTCATTGATGTTATCTGCACCAATGTTGCTATCGGCAGTATTTTTGAAGTCATGCCATAAGTTTGCAGTGAAATAAAGGGTTCTGACTTTTTCACGCGCAGTTAGATCGTTGTAAGCAAGACGTGCACCTACGCGACCACGTAAACCGTGTTGTTTGTCTTGGTGTACAGAACGAAGTTCATCGTTGAAGCGGCTTAATCCTAGGTATTGATAGATTAACTGTGCTTGCGGTTCAATGATCCAGCTGTCACCGTTATTCATTTTTTCTTTACCTAAAGCAAATGGATGTCCAACTTCGCTTGATAATGCAACGCCGAAACCGTGGTTTTTAGCTTGTGAATCAAGAGCGTAATATTTATTTTTCACCCAAGAAAGTTGACCCACTAAGTCTAAGTAACTGCCATTTTCAGCATAACGTGTATGTGTTACGCCGGCATGGAAGTTTTCGGTTTTCGCTTTGCCGGTGTATTTGTCATTAAGGACAACACCATTTTCAGCACGATATTCATCATAGAATTTTGAATTTGCGTGCGTGTAACCCGCATAAATACCGGTTAAACGTTTTCCGCCGTTTTCAGTAGAAGCAACATCAAAGTCGTGACCGAATTGGAAACCGGAAAGGTTAGCCGTTAGATTTAAACGCTCTTTACCATCCAAAGCAAGGTGTTTACCGATAATACGTCCCCAAGTTTGGTTGTTTGCTTGAGATTTTTCCCAAGAAAGCGCCTGATTTTCGCCACGACGTTGGTGTAATGTGCCGACTGTTTCATAGCCCACTTCTAAGTTCAATTTTGGCGCAAGTGTGTAGCCCGGTACGGAAGGGACATAAATTGCATTGCCATTTGTTGAGGTTACGGTCCAGAAATATTCAGTGGCGTTACCGACGAGTTTAGAGGCTAATTGTAGTTCACCTGCACCGGTGGTTCTTGTCATACCGGTAAAGTTACGTAAATTGCTTGTGCCTTGTACACGAACGACGGCCGTACTGTTTTTGCCTAAATCTGAAGCGATAGAGCCAATAGAACCGTCAACTAAGTTTTCCGCACCATTTGCTTTTAGGCTCACAACTTTTGTTACGCCTTCTGCATTACCGGTGATTTCCAATAAGTCGGATTTACCGTTATTAGCATCATTACTATCCCAATGAGTATTCACTTTAAGAACACCGTTATTTGCTGTGTAGTTGCCTTCCATAGTGAGTTTGTCTTCATAAGAACCATTGGCAAGGGTGATTTCACCGTTGTTGCTGGTTAATGTGCCGTCAGAGCCATCTTGTTGAACTAGCTTAACTTTATAATCTGTTCCGGTAGCGCCGGTAGGAATATTTTTAGAGGCATCTAATACACCATTATCTAAGGTTAAGGCATTGATGGTAGAACGTTGTTCCGTGCCTTTTTGTTTTAATTCCCAAACAGCTTGGTTGTTCACATGCACATCCAATTTAGAACGCACATTGCCTTGAGATTGTTGTTGCATCAAACCAATGGCTTTTGCTTGATCAGATAAGGTAAATGTCAAATCAGCACCTTTTGTTTTTGCCACTTTGGTTTCGGCAAGCCAGCCATTTTCTGCGGCTTTGGCTTCACTGTCTTTGCCTTTCAACGTGAATTTTGCATTTTCAGCTACAAATTCACCGTTATTAAATTTGTCAGCAACAGAAGGTCCTGCTATAGATACAGCGCTACTATTTACATTTTTCGCTTCCGCCACAATCAGTGAAGCATCATTGGACGTTGTGGTAATTTTTGTATTGTTTAAACGAACTTCTTGGTCTTTATTAGGCTCATTTCTGGACACTTTATCACTAAAGAACAAGGCACTTACTTCAGTTAAGTAATCTTGAGTGTCAAAAACTACAGCTGAATTACCGGATTTGATTTTCCCACTGCTGGTATCTGAATCGGCAATTAAGCGGGATTTTGTGCCAAATAAACGCACGGTTGCAGAATCTTTTGATTCTGTTGTATCAAGTACCATTCTGCCGGTGGAGTTGACGACAGCACCTTTATAGTCAGCCGATTTGACGGTATTTGGGAGTTCCGGTTTGCCAATTTTTAATGCGGCAGAAAATTTTCCATTTGCTTTCACTTTGATGTCAGAGTTTTTCAAGCTCGCTTCTGCACCATCGCCACTAACATAAAGCCCCACTAAATAATCCCCAATTTTAGCGGTGGTTTTATCTTCTACATTAATGGTCAGTTTTTTCTTAGAATTAAAAACAGGTCTAGCGCCATCTTTACGGTAAACTTTCACACCGGATAATTGGTGGCTAAAAGGTGCAGATACGATTCTTTTAAAGTATACAGTGCTTTTTACTGTGTTTTCTGTGTTTTTAACAGTGATATTCGCATCATCGTGCAAAGTTAAGCTTGCGGTATCGGAAGCGTTGCCACCGGCATGATCATATCCTACCGCAATACCGTAAGCAGCATTTGAATCTGCGGCTAATCCTGAATTTCCTTCGCTGGCTAACGTAACATTAATGTTAGTTTTGCCTTTAATTTCAACTTGATTATTTGCACGAACGATAAGTCCTTTGGGACGAGCAAATTTTTCTCCGCTATTAGGTGCTAGTGTAGCTTTGTAATCTCCATCAATGTTTTGATTTGGTTCTTTCCAAAATTCTCCTGAGCCTTCTACTCCTATAGTAGGTGAAGTGTCATCAGCTGCAGCAAGAGTTAATGTAGGAATGGAAAAATAAGAGACAACTAATGTGCTCAGAAATGTCTTTCTGAATTTTTCCTTGGTATTAAGTAACATAATGTGTTTCCTCTTGTTATGTTATATAGAAATAGAAAAGAACATTTTTGTTGGTACAAAGATTGTGCTAATTGTAGCAGGGAAATTAATTTAATACATATGGAATGTTAATGTATAATTAATTGAAATCAAAAGAATAAATTAAATTTTAATTTTTTATTATATTTAAAAAATGCTACAACTTTTAAACTCAATTTATTATGCAAACTGAAAATAATTTTCGCATTGTAAAGATGCAAGTTCTCCGCCGTATTCAACAAGGTTTACAGCTGGCGGAGACCCATTTCAAACAGACTTTTACGCCTCCGCAAATTCATTATGAATTAAAAGGTGTCAAGGCGGGGGTTGCCTATTTACAACGAAATACCATCAATTTTAACCGCACTTTATTGTTGGAAAATTCGGAAGAATTTATTCAGCAAGTGGCATTGCATGAGTTGGCACATATTGTGGTTTATCAGCATTACGGGCATGTGCAACCTCATGGCAAAGAATGGCAATTTGTGATGCAAGAGATATTTCATTTGCCGGCGGAAACCTATCACCAATTTGATTTATCCTCCGTGCAGGGAAAAACCTTTACATATCACTGTGCTTGTCAAACCCATAAGCTCAGCATCCGCCGTCATAATAAAATTCAGCGTGAAAGTGCGGTGTATTTCTGTCGAAAATGTAAAACCCAATTAAATTGGATTGGGCTGGAAAATGAAGAAAATTAACTGCTCCGTTTCGGCTTATTTCCCATAAAAAACACCTTCTTTTTTCTCGTTTTTCGATCTGCTTCACAAAAAAGTGCGGTCATTTTTCTGATCGTTTGTATGGTGCATACAAAATCGCTAGATTAATGAAACCGAAATCAGTACAATCGCACCCTTATTTTTTCTATTGTTTAAAATATAACCAAGAAATTTCGGTATCCGCCGTAATGTGTAATAACGAGGCTCCATGTCAGAACAAACAGTATCAGCGCAAGCTGTTGCCGAACCGGCAAAAAAAGTCAATTTAATGAATTTAACCCGTGCGCAAATGCGTGAATTTTTTGCCGAATTAGGTGAAAAACCGTTCCGCGCGGATCAGTTGGTGAAATGGATTTACCATTTTGGTGAAGACAATTTCGACAATATGACCAATTTAAACAAAAAGCTACGGGAAAAATTAAAATCCGTGGCAGAAATTAAAGCACCGGAAGTGGCGGTGGAACAGCGTTCTGCCGATGGCACCATTAAATGGGCGATGCAGGTCGGCGATCAGCAAGTGGAAACCGTGTACATTCCGGAAGCGGATCGCGCCACGTTATGTGTTTCTTCACAGGTTGGCTGCGCATTAGCTTGTACTTTTTGTTCGACCGCACAACAAGGCTTCAACCGCAATTTAACGGTGTCAGAAATTATTGGGCAAGTGTGGCGTGCATCGAAAATTATCGGCAATTTTGGGGTGACAGGCGTGCGTCCGATTACCAATGTGGTGATGATGGGCATGGGCGAGCCGTTGTTGAATGTGGCGAATGTGGTGCCGGCGATGGAAATTATGTTGGATGATTTCGCTTACGGTTTATCTAAACGCCGTGTGACATTATCCACTTCAGGTGTGGTACCGGCGCTCGATAATTTAAGCAAAATGATTGATGTGGCATTAGCGATTTCCTTGCACGCACCAAACGATGAATTGCGTGATGAAATCGTGCCACTAAACAAAAAATACAATATCAAAACCTTGATTGATTCGGTGAATCGCTATTTAAGCGTTTCTAACGCCAACCACGGTAAAGTGACCATCGAATATGTCATGTTGGATCATGTGAATGATCATGTGGAACACGCCCATCAATTAGCGGAAGTGTTAAAAAATACGCCATGTAAAATCAATTTGATTCCATGGAACCCGTTCCCGGAAGCGCCTTACGCGAAAAGCTCTAATACGCGTATTGACCGTTTCCAAAAAACCTTGATGGAATATGGTTTAACGGTGATTGTGCGTAAAACCCGTGGTGACGATATTGATGCTGCTTGCGGACAATTAGCCGGCGATGTGATTGACCGCACCAAACGTACTGCACAGAAAAAACGTTTTGGCGAGGCGATTGCCGTTCAAGTTCAGTAACCATTCAAACTCGGAGGAAAATAAATGGTTCATTTCCCATTCTTTACTCGAATTATGCCGTTTATTTTCCCCTTTCTTTTTTCTGCTTGTGTTTCCCAACAAGTTTCATCTGATTTTGATAAACAACAAGCAGCAAAAGCCCGTGTTGAATTGGCATTAGGCTATTTGCAGCAAGGGGATCACAACCAAGCGAAGGCAAATTTAGACAGGGCGATTTCTTATGCGCCAGATTATTATTTAGTGCATGCGGCGCGCGCTTATTTTTATCAGCAACAGGGCGATGTGATTCAGGCAGAACAAGCCTATTTGACTGCGATTAAGTTAGATAAAAAACAAGGTGATGTTTTCAACAATTTCGGTACCTTTCTTTGTTTGCAAGGTAAATATTCTGCCGCCTATGAGCAATTCCATAAAGCATTAAAGGCGCCTAATTATTATCGGCAGACTGATACTTACGAAAATCTTGCACTCTGTGCTTTGTCAGCAAAGGATTTAACGGTTTATCAGGAAAATCTGTTAATACTTGAAAAAATGGAATCGGAGCGGGCAAAGAAATTAGCGTTACGCGCTAAATAGTCGATCAAAGTGCGGTCATTTTTGCCGGTGTTTTTAGCCAATTATTTTGTGATTGCTTTTGTTCTCCGAAAATAGGTGAAAATGCCATTTAAAATTGATTTTGTCTTGCGTGACAATTTCCATGTCAGATAACAATAACGCCATATAACTGTTGCAAAACCAGCCTTACCCCCTTAAACTTTAGCACTTAATTTTTAGCTAAAAATACCATTCCTATGAATACACCTAAAACAATTCAAGAAGCGCAAAATAATGCACAAGAAATCACCATTGGTGATAAATTTCGTTTGGCAAGAGAAGCTCTAAATCTTTCATTGGAATCTGTTGCTCAAACCGTTGCATTGCGTCCTTCAATTCTTCAAGATATTGAAAATAACCGATTTATTCATCGCTCAACGCCCGCGACGTTTGTTCGTGGTTATGTGCGTAGCTATGCAAAATTTCTTAAAATTGCAGACCATGAATGGCTGAATGTGATTGATTTTGGTGATGAACAGAAGAATGACTTGTGTAAAAATGCACGAGCAACGAACTCTGTTAATCGATATTCTTCTCATAATCGTTGGGTTAGTTATTTTAGTGCTTTAGTTGTATTGGTTGTTCTTGGTATGACGGTCATGTGGTGGTGGGAAAACTATAAGCAATCTAATGCAGAGCGCGATAACTTAGTGAATTCTTACACCCAATTGTCAGCAGAAGCGCCAGCTGCAGTAACCAATGTTGAGAATGTGTCTGTGGTCACGCAGCCAATCAGTCAGGTAGAAAATCATGTTGTGGAATCAACGACGATTGAACCTATTGTTGAAGTTAAGCCACAAGAGAATGTTGTTGCTACACCAATTGTGGCGACAGAGGTAGCACCGGCAAATGTGTTGCAATCTGAAATGAGTAAAATTAACGGTGCAGAGCAAGTGGCAAGTATGCCTGAAAGTGCAACAATGGAAACCACGGTAACATCTTCTTCAACAGAAAGTGCGGTGAAAAATCCAAATGTTTCTGCGGTCGCGACAAATGATAATTTATACATTGAAGTGATTGGCAATTGTTGGATCAGTGTGAAAGACAAAAACCGTAAGGTGTTAGCACAAAAAGAATATAAACAAGGCGATGTGTTAAGTTTCAACGAAGAAGAGCCTTATTCTTTAATTATCGGTGCGCCGGGGAATGTCAAAATTATTTATAAAGGCGAAGCTTTCCCATTAACACTTGATGGGCGTGTCGCAAAATTTAAATTACCTCAATAATGGGCGAATAATGTTAGAAAAGCCAAAAATTCAGCGTAGAGAATCCACGAAAATTTATGTAGGGAATGTACCCATCGGTGGTGACGCACCGATTGCAGTACAGTCGATGACCAACACACGAACTACTGATGTTGAAGCCACGGTTGCGCAAATCAAATCGTTAGAGCGCGTGGGTGCCGATATTGTGCGTGTATCAGTGCCAACCATGGAAGCGGCGGAAGCTTTTAAATTAATTAAACAGCAAGTGAGCGTGCCATTAGTCGCCGATATTCATTTTGATTATCGCATTGCGTTGAAAGTCGCCGAATATGGTGTGGACTGTTTGCGTATCAATCCGGGTAATATCGGACGTGAAGATCGTATTCGCGCCGTAGTGGATTGCGCTAAAGATAAAAATATCCCCATTCGTATTGGGGTGAATGCCGGTTCACTGGAAAAAGACATTCAGGAAAAATACGGTGAACCAACACCACAAGCGTTGTTGGAATCGGCATTGCGTCACGTAGAAATTTTAGATCGTTTGAACTTCGATCAATTTAAAGTGAGCGTTAAAGCCTCTGATGTGTATTTGGCGGTGGAATCCTATCGTTTACTTGCGAAAGCCATTAACCAGCCCTTGCATTTAGGCATTACTGAAGCCGGTGGTGCGCGTGCCGGTGCAGTGAAATCTTCCATCGGATTAGGTATGTTATTGGCTGAAGGGATCGGTGACACCCTGCGAGTGTCTTTAGCCGCCGATCCGGTGGAAGAAATCAAAGTGGGCTTTGATATTTTAAAATCACTCCGTATTCGTTCTCGTGGCATTAACTTTATTGCTTGCCCAACTTGTTCCCGTCAGGAATTTGATGTAATTGGCACGGTAAATGCGCTGGAACAACGTTTAGAAGATATTATTACGCCGATGGATGTGTCAATTATCGGCTGTGTCGTCAATGGTCCGGGAGAAGCGTTGGTGTCTGATTTAGGCGTCACCGGCGGTAATAAGAAAAGCGGCTATTATCTTGACGGTGAGCGTCAGAAAGAACGTTTTGATAACGATGATTTAATTAATCAATTAGAAGCAAAAATTCGCGCCCGTGTTGCGCAGCAAGACCCTAAAAATCGTATTCTTTAATTTTTAATAAACACAGGAAGTTATTGTGGCAAAAACTATTCAGGCAATTCGTGGAATGAACGATTGCTTACCAACAGAAACCCCGCTATGGCAATGGGTTGAGAATAAAGTGCGGTCGGTTTTAAGTGCGTATGGTTACGCGGAAATCCGTATGCCAATTGTGGAAAGCACGCCGTTATTCGCCCGCGCTATCGGTGAAGTCACCGATGTGGTGGAAAAAGAAATGTTTACGTTCGATGACCGTGATGAGGAAAGTTTGACTTTGCGTCCGGAAGGCACGGCAGGTTGTGTTCGCGCCGGTATCGAGCACGGTTTGTTGTACAACCAAGAACAACGTTTATGGTATATGGGACCAATGTTCCGTTATGAGCGTCCGCAAAAAGGCCGTTACCGTCAGTTCCATCAGGTCGGCGTGGAAATTTTTGGTATTCCTAATCCGGAAATTGATGTGGAACTTATCGCCTTAACCGCCCGTTTATGGAAGGATTTAGGCATTTTTGACCATGTGACGCTTCAACTAAACTCCATTGGTTCATTAGAGGCGCGCAAAAATTATCGTCAAGCCTTGGTCGATTTTTTACAAAATCACATCGATATTTTAGATGAAGACAGCAAGCGTCGTTTAACCACCAATCCGTTACGGATTTTGGACAGTAAAGATCAACGTGTTCAAGAGGTGCTAAATGATGCACCGAAATTACATGATTATCTTGACGATGATTCCCGTGAACATTTTGCGCAATTATGCGCCTTGCTGGATAATTTAGGCATTCAGTACGAAATCAATCAAAAATTGGTGCGTGGCTTAGATTATTACAATAAAACGGTGTTTGAGTGGGTGACTTCTGCTTTAGGCGCGCAAGGTACCGTCTGTGGCGGTGGTCGTTACGATGGGTTGGTTGAACAGCTAGGCGGTCATGCCACAAGTGGCGTTGGTTTTGCTATGGGCTTGGAGCGTTTGGTACTGTTGGTACAGGAAGTGAATACACAGATTACCTTGCCAAGTGTGGTGGATATTTACATCGTTTATCAAGGCGAAGGCACTACCGTAGCAGCCTTTAATTTGGCGGAAAAACTTCGTTCAGAATTACCGCACTTACGTACGCTTTTACACTGCAGTGGCGGGAATTTTAAAAAACAATTTAAACGAGCCGATAAAAGTGGTGCGAAGTTAGCCTTGGTCATTGGCGAAGATGAAGTGAAAAACCAACAAGTGGTGGTAAAAAACTTGTTGCAACACAGTGAACAAGCGGTTGTGGCATTCAGCGACATCATCAATCATATTCAAAACACACTCAAATAAGGAAAAAACATGGCGTATACCATTGAAGAAGAACAAGAACTCAGTGCGATTAAGGCGTGGTGGCAAGAAAACTATAAGTTTATTATTGTCTGTTTTGTGATTGCTTTTGGCGGTGTGTTCGGCTGGAACTACTGGCAATCTTATCAGTTACAGAAAATCCACAATGCCTCTGCCGAGTATGAACAAGTGTTGTTTAACTATGCAAAAGATCCGAAAGCACAAGAAGAGCAGTTCTCTCAATTTGTTAAAAATAATGAGAAAACCGGATATGCTGTGTTAGCGTTGCTAGATAAAGCAAAGATTGCGGTAGAGAATCAAGATTTTGCACAGGCTGAAGACGCGTTAAAACAGGCTGTAGCCCAATCAACGGATGAGGTTTTATCTTCTATCAGTGCATTACGTTTGGCTGCGGTGCAATTCCAACTCGGGCAATTTGATCCTGCGTTGGAAAGTTTGAAATTAGTGAAAGATCAAGCTTGGAATGGCGCTAAGAATATGTTGGTTGGTGATATTCAGTTGGCGAAAGGCGATAAGGATGCAGCGAAAAGCGCTTATCAACAAGCCCAACAGAATGCCACACCGTTAGAGCAACAACTCATTCAAGTGCGGTTAAATAATTTATAGTTTTTTTGAGGCTTGGTTTTCCCAAGCCTTTCTTTTGCACTGAATAAGGAATTCGTATGTCATTGAATAAACGCCACATCCCTGTTCCACCACCGTTAATTTTTGTTTTTTGTGCATTGTTGATGAAATACCTTCCGCCTATTTGGCAATTTCCCTCTTCTTTGTGGTTGGTGATTGTATTCGGCGGAATGGGTTGCGCCATTGGGGCAGCCAGTGTTTTGCAATTTTTATTGGCGAAAACAACCTTGAACCCATTTCAACTTGAAACGGCTTCTCAATTAGTCACCGGTGGTATTTATCGATTGAGTAGAAATCCGATGTATCTCAGCCTTGTTTTTATTTTATTGGCTTGGATGGTTTATCTCGGTTCACTGTCGGCGTTGTTTGGCGTGGGGTTATTTATTTGGTATGTTACCAAGTTTCAAATTAAACCGGAAGAAGAAGGGCTAAAACATTTATTTGGTGACGCGTTTACAGCTTATTGCCAGCGTACGCGGAGATGGCTGTAAGAGCCACTATAAAGATAAAATCTCTTTAACGAAGGGAATCGTTAGTTTACGTTGCGCCTGTAATGAGGCCTGATCGAGTTTTTCTAACGCATTAAATAAGGTTTTCATATCCCGTTCTAAACGTTTGAAGAGAAAATTGGCGGTTTCGTCAGGTAATTCAATACCGCGTTGATGTGCGGCCAGTTGTAAGACCGCTATTTTTTGTTGATCATTTAACGGCATTAATTGATACACTTCGCCCCATGTTAGACGAGACACCAAATCCGGTAAATGGGCCGATAAATTAGTCGGCGATTGATCCGCGCTGATCACTAAAAGCGTTTTTCCGGTTTCTCGGATTCGATTAATTAAATCGAAAATGGCCAGCTCCCAATCCGGATTTCCTATCACCTCTTGTAAATCATCCAAACACACTAATTCTTGTTGCTCTAGATTTTCCAGTACTGCCGGAGAGAAATATTGTGCTTTATTCAAAGGCACGTATAAGGCAGGGCGCTGATGTGTTAAGTAATGATGACAAATGGCTTTTAATAGATGGCTTTTCCCGCAACCACGCTGACCCCAAAGATAGAAAAAAGGTTGGCTGAGATGGGAAACGTTTTTTTGTAAGGAGCTGAGCAGAAGCTGATTGTTTTCCGCATAGAAATTTTCCAGGGTGTCATTATCAAATTGATGAATGGGGAGAGGAAGTTGGAAATATGGCTCGCTCAAATCAAATACCGAAAATGCTGAAATAAAGTGCGGTAAGAATAAACGAAATTTTTAAAATTAGAAAGTCATTAGCGGATATTTTTCCTTTCCGCTAATGACTGTTACATATGCGTTTTATGCGGCTTCGTTTTTCGCTTTAGGTAATACCAAGTTCAAAATGATGGCAACCACGGCACAAAGGCTGATCCCTTTTAAGGACACGCCGCCGACATCAACGAACATGTTACCGATACCGAACGTCATCACCACAGCAATGATGCAAAGGTTACGTGCCTCGGTGACATCGACTTTGGCGCGAATTAAGGTGCTCATACCGACAACGGCAATGGAACCGAATACCAACATCATGATACCGCCCATCACGATGGTTGGGATGGTAGATAAAAAGGCACCGACTTTTCCACAGAAAGAAATGGCAATTGCCCAGACTGCCGCCCAAGTCATGATATTTGGATTGAAATTACGGGTTAGCATGACCGCACCGGTGACTTCTGCATAAGTGGTATTTGGTGGACCGCCTAACAATGATGCTGCGCTGGTTGCGATACCATCACCCAATAAAGTGCGATGTAAGCCTGGTTTTTTGATGAAGTCTGTGCCGGTGACGGAACTAATCGCCATAATGCCGCCTACGTGCTCCACGGCGGGTGCAATGGCAATTGGCAGTAAATATAAAATGGCTTCCAATTTAAATTCCGGCGTGGTGATGTTTGGCAAGCTAAACCAAGGGGCATCTAAAACCGGTTGGAAATTAATGAGTCCCATGAAAAGACATAGGATATATCCCACCGCAATACCGAACATAATTGGGATAAGTTTCATTAACCCTTTGGAAAAAACAGCCACACACAAGGTGGTAATTAAGGTGACCATAGACACTAAAACAGCATCATTGTATTGGTAAGCGCTATTTTTACCGAGTGCCATATCGACGGCGACCGGCGCTAAGCCCATACCGATGATAATAATAACAGGGCCTACGACCACAGGAGGGAAAATGCGTTCTAATGCCGCGGCACCACGCAATTTGACTAATGTACTCAGCGCTAAATAAACCAAACCGGCACAGGCTAAACCGCCCATGGTAGCCGGAATACCCCAAGTGGCGACGCCGTATTGAATCGGTGCGATAAAGGCAAAAGAAGAGGCCAAGAAAATCGGCACCTGTTTGCCGGTACAAAGTTGGAATAATAAAGTACCGATACCGGCGGTGAGCAAGGCTGTATTGGCATCTAATCCGGTAATTAACGGTACTAAAACCAATGCACCAAAGGCAACGAATAGCATTTGTAAACCCACAAATGCTTGTTTAACGGAACTCTGTTGCTCCGTAATTGGAGCTTGTGTTGTATGTGTCATGTAAGTTTCAACTCTCTGTCTGAATTAACTTAAAAAGTGCGGTCATTTTTCGAAACATTTTCATTTCTTTTTGCCGTAAAAGAGGCGGATAAAAATCCGCCTAACCTGTTAATAAAATTTCCGGTTTAGGATTATTTCGTACCGAAAATTTTATCTCCTGCATCACCTAAACCCGGAATGATATAACCGTTTTCGTTTAAGTGATCATCAATTGCCGCGGTGTATAATTCAATGTCCGGATGCGCTTTTTCTAATGCAGCAAGACCTTCCGGTGCAGCAACTAATACTAAAACTTTAATGTGTTTACACCCTTTTTGTTTGAGCAAATCGATGGTCGCAATCATAGAACCACCGGTTGCTAGCATTGGGTCAACAACGATAGCTAAACGTTCATCTAAATCGCTGGCTAATTTTTGGAAATAAGGTACCGGCTCAAGGGTTTCTTCATTACGGTACATACCGACAACGCTGATACGCGCACTTGGAACATGCTCTAACACACCGTCCATCATGCCAAGGCCTGCACGTAGAATCGGTACAACAGTGACTTTTTTACCTTTGATTTGGTCAATCTCAACCGGACCGCACCAACCGTCAATAATGACTTTTTCCGTTTCTAAATCGGATGTCGCTTCATAAGTTAATAGACTCCCGACTTCTGTTGCCAATTCACGGAATTTTTTCGTGTTAATTTCCGCTGCGCGCATTAAACCCAATTTGTGTTTCACTAAAGGGTGTTTGACTTCAACTAATTTCATTTTTATCTCCTTAATATTAGACGGTTCGCCGCGAAAAAATAAATCGCGGAATAATACATCAAAGCCTGTTGCTTCTCAAATTTAGCTCAAAAATAATGCCTATGACATCATAGGCATTACGCTTGATTATTGCTCTTGGTTAATAAATGAGTCGTTTATCTCAACTTTCGCTTTAGCGCGTAGTGCATTTAATAAACTGTTTTGTAAGCTCACTTGAGAGAGTTGTTCAATTTGCACGGCAAATTGTTTTTGCTCTTGTTCGGTTAATTTACCGTCAACCACTTTATCTAATGCAATGACAACGACATCACCATTTGCATTGCTAGCGGCTTTATAGGTAGTTTTACCTTCTTCCGGCTTCGCCATGGAAAATACCGTATTGTTTAACACAGGATCTTTATTTTCGGCAAAGACCCAAGTTTGTTCTGCACCAAATTTTACGCCTTCAACAGACTTGCCTTCAGATAAATTTTGGACAATTTGTTCTGCTTGAGCTAATACGACTGCTTCTGCTTTTTGGTGTTTTAAATGTGCGGTAATGTCAGCTTTGGCTTCATCTAATGTTTTGATGCTTTGAGGTTTATGATCAAGCACACGAACGACGACAGAATGTTGTTCACCCACGTTCATCGGTTCAGAATTGCTACCGCCCTGAGACAGATCAGAATCGAAAACCGCAGAAACGACATTAGGATAATTGAGTTCAGCAGGAATATCATCACGAGAAAAATATGCCGTTTCTTGTACTTTGACACCGCCTACTTCTGCAGCCGCATTCAATGAAGAAGGATCTTCAAATGCTTTTTCTGCAACACGTTTTTCAATGGAATAAAATTGTGTATTGACTAAGTTTTGACGGATTTGTGCCGCGATCTGCGCTTTTACGCTTTCTAGTGGTTGTAACTGTGGTTCTTTGCGTTCTTCTACCAAAATAATATGGTAGTGATTGTCAAGATTTACCGGTTGGCTATATTGTCCAATGGCTAAGGCATTTGCAGCATCTTCAAAAACTTTTGGAAATTCACCCGCACTTACCCAACTTAAATCACCGCCTCGCTCAGCACTGGTTGGATCAATCGAGTGATTTTTGGCTAAATCTGCAAAATTAGCCCCATTTTGTAGCTGTTGGTATAACTCTTGTGCTTGCTGTTCTGTTTTTACTTGAATATGGGCTAAGCGTTGTTGTCCTTGGGTCGTGAATTGAGGTTTATTATCTTGATAATATTGTGCAATTTCTACATCAGTAATGTTGATATTGTTCTCCATCGCCGCGCCGGATAAGTCGAGGTATTGTACTTTTACGGTTTCCGGAATCGTAAACTCAGCTTTGTGTGCATCATAGTAAGCTTGAATTTCTTCATCGCTAACTTCTTGTTTGGCAATTTCATTAGCTAAAGATAAATTTGCTAAACGAATTTGACGGCTTTGGAAGAAAAGTTTTGCTAATTTTTCTTGTTGAGCAGGGACGCTAAAGGCAGTAGTGCCTAAACCGCTTTGTAATTGTTCCAGGCGTAATGCTTCGCGAACATAACCGGCATAGGTTTCAGCAGAAATCCCATTATTTTGTAGTGTTTGTTGATATAGCGTATTGTCAAATTTGCCATTATTTTGGAAAGTTGGCGTGGTGACGATTTCTTGTTTAATACGTGCATCGCTAACACCTAATTTAAGTTCGTTAGCGTATTGGCGTAGTAGTTCTTGATCAATTAAAGAGGCAAGTACTTGACGTTTAAGCTTGGCCACTTGTGCAGGTGAATCGATTTCTTGAGGCGTTAAATTACGTGATGCAATATTGTATTGATTTTGAAACGCTTGTTGTGAAATTTCTTCTCCGTTCACTTTTGCTGCTGAGTTATCCACTCGGGTATAAAGATAACCCGCCATCGAGCTGATAACAAATGTGACAGTAATAAAACCAAAAAGAAACTTGGAAGCCCAGTTAGTTGAGGCTCCGTGTAGTTTTTCCATTACCATGAAACGTATCCTATAAAAATAAAGCAAAAATTTGCACGATTATAATCTAAAGCGCCTTTACACGCACTAGCAAAATAAAAAAAGCCAAATTATTCGATGATAATTTGGCTTTTAAAAAACGTTTAATTAATTGACCGCACTTGGAGAAATACTTTTCTTACGACGACTGCTTTTCACCGCAGAAATCGGTTCAAGTTTGACAAACTCAACACCGCTTGGCGGATTTTCCAATGCAATGGTTAACACTTCATCGATGGTTTCTACCGCGTGAATATTTAAATCACGTTTGGCGTTTTCCGGAATATCTTCCAAATCTTTCACATTATCTTTTGGAATAATCACCGTTTTAATGCCGCCACGGTGCGCAGCCAGTAATTTTTCTTTTAAACCGCCAATTGGTAATACTTTGCCACGTAAGCTGATTTCACCGGTCATCGCTACTTCGGATTTTACCGGATTACCGGTTAAACAAGACACCAATGCGGTACACATAGCAATCCCTGCACTCGGGCCGTCTTTTGGTGTCGCACCGTCCGGAACGTGAATATGAATATCGCGTTTTTCGTGGAATTCCGGATTAATGCCTAATTTATCTGCACGGGCGCGTACGACAGTCATTGCCGCTTGAATGGATTCTTTCATGACATCCCCCAAGGAGCCAGTGTAACTGAGTTTGCCTTTGCCCGGCACGGAGGCGGTTTCAATCGTCAGTAAATCGCCGCCGACTTCCGTCCATGCCAAACCAGTGACTTCGCCAACACGATTTTGCGTATCTGCACGACCAAATTCAAAGCGTTTCACACCAAGGTAATCGTGTAGATTTTTCGCCGTCACTTTGATGGATTTTAATTTCTTATCTAACAGTAAGGTTTTTACAGCTTTACGGCAGATTTTCGATATTTCACGTTCTAAATTACGCACACCGGCTTCACGAGTGTAATAGCGGATAATATCCACGATCGCACTGTCATCAATGGTTAATTCACCTGCTTTTAGCCCGTTGCGTTCCATTTGTTTGTTGATCAAATGGCGAGTGGCGATATTCAGTTTTTCATCTTCTGTATAACCGGATAAACGAATCACTTCCATACGATCTAATAATGGCGTTGGAATGTGCATGGAGTTTGAGGTCGCCACAAACATGACATCGGATAAATCGTAGTCCACTTCCAAATAATGATCGTTGAAATGGGCGTTTTGTTCCGGATCCAATACCTCTAATAAAGCAGAAGCTGGATCGCCACGCATATCAGAAGACATTTTGTCGATTTCATCTAACAAAAAGAGCGGGTTTTTTACACCGACTTTTGCCATTTTTTGAATCAATTTGCCCGGCAAGGAACCAATATAGGTTTTACGGTGACCACGAATTTCTGCTTCATCACGCACGCCGCCTAATGCCATGCGCACATATTTACGCCCTGTTGCATTGGCAATAGATTGTCCTAAAGAGGTTTTACCGACACCAGGAGGACCTACCAAGCAAAGAATTGGTCCTTTTAATTGATTTAAACGGGTTTGCACGGCAAGGTATTCCAAAATACGCTCTTTCACGCGCTCCAAACCATAGTGATCGGCATCTAAAATTTCTTGTGCTTTAGCGAGATCTTTTTTCACTTTGGTGCGTTTATGCCAAGGCACTTGAATCATCCAATCGATATAACTGCGCACAACGGTGGCTTCAGCCGACATTGGCGACATCATTTTCAGTTTTTGCAATTCAGCTTCGGCTTTTTCACGTGCTTCCAAAGGCATTCTTGCCTCTTCAATTTTTTGACGAAGCTGTTCAATTTCACTTATCGCATTTTCTTCTTCGCCGAGCTCTTTTTGAATGGCTTTAATTTGTTCGTTTAAGTAATAATCGCGCTGGCTTTTCTCCATTTGTTTTTTCACGCGACTACGAATCCGTTTTTCCACCTGTAATAGATCCGCTTCGGACTGCATTAAACCCAGCAAATACTCAAAACGTTCCACTACATTGGTCATTTCTAATACGGTTTGTTTTTGGGCAACAGAAACCGGTAAATGGGAGGCTAAGGTGTCACTAACTTGTTCCAAATTTTCAATTTGTTGAAGTGCGGAAAGAATATCCGGCTGCACTTTTTTGTTCAAATTCACATAATTTTGAAATTCATCTAAAGCGGCTTTATGGACGACTTGTAATTCTTTTTTATTACCAAGCGTGCTATTAAGCGGTTCTACCTGTGCTTGAAAATGTTCACCGGAATCTTCAATTTGATGAATTTTGGCGCGCTGTTGTCCTTCCACTAACACTTTCACGGTGCCATCAGGAAGTTTGAGTAATTGGATAATATTGGCAATGGTGCCGACATCATATAAATCGTTAATGGACGGTTCTTCTAATTCTGCCTGTTTTTGCGAAACCAATAACAGCTGTTTGCCATTATTCATGGCATCATCAAGGCTGCTAATGGATCTTGGTCTACCTACAAATAACGGCATGACCATAAAAGGAAACACGACGACATCGCGCAATGGCAATACCGGTATAGTTTGTAATTCTGATTTTTTTGCTCTCATCATGTACTCTCTTATCTAAATTCCGCTGATTTCGCCTAATATTGGGGTGGATTCCGTAAATTCAAGCATCAAAAGGAGATGCCAACACATAAAAGTGCGGTGATTTTTTAACGTGTTTTTATTGTTGAAAATGTTGCTCAGTATAACTGAAATAGATTGGAACAAATAAAGATTAAAAAAGAAAATTCATTAAGAATGGCGGTGAGAGAACTACCGCTTTTTATCGCCAAGCCTTGTTGTTATTGGTTTTTCTGCTTTATCGAATACTTCCAAGGGGGTAAGCGAGGGAGTTAAACACAGAAATTTTATCGTTTGTCTTTGCTTGGCGAGGCATTATTAAGAAATTCTATGAGGTGGTCAATCTTTAAATCTCGTTTAATTTCGTTTAATCGCCTTTAGTCTGCTTCTGTTCATGATAAAAATATCGGTGCATAGCAGCGCGTTCCCGTGTTTCTTGCCAAATTTTTTCTTCTCTTTTGCGTTTAATCTCTTTCTTAATGCTGTAAGCAATGCTTCCCATAAAAAACAAAGTCACGGCATACCATAAGAACGGATTATCACTTATCGCGTAAATCATGACAAAGGGCAAGGCAAGAATAGCGACGGCTAGCACTACGATTAATGGACCAAACAGAATTAAGGCAACTAATTTCCCGGCAGTGTCTATTTTAGTGCGGTGTTCATTAAACCACGGTTTGAATGGCGTAAACATTCCCACTAAAAAAGCCATGATGAAGTACAAGACAAGGAGTATTGGAAGGATATTGATTAAATATGTGCCCCCAATGACAAGCCCGGCAATCAGTAGATAAATTGGCGCGGCTATTACAAACAGGAACAAAGTAATCATTTATTTCATCCATAGTTGTTGTTTGGTTTGATTCTAAGGCAAGTAGAAAAAAATAAAAATATTTTGTGTATGTGTAAAAATCGTTAGGAAAATAGGAAAAGTAGGCAAGGAATTATAAATATAATATTTTTCAATGCGTTACAAGCCAAATTCTTGCCTAAAGGCATAGGAAGATTTAGGCAAATTATAGGAAAATTTTAGATAAATAAAATTGATTGATTTTTGAGTATAGGAAAAACTAGGGTGATTTTAGGCAAAATGAGGGGTATTTTAGGCAAAGTTAATATCTATTTAGGCAAAATGTTTTTTATAACACATTGAATATTATATAAATTATAAATATTTTCCTAATTTTCCTATTAAAAAAATATATCTCTAAGTTTATTTGCATTGATTGAGCACTAAAAAAGCAAGGCGTTCACCTTGCTTTGTTAAATTATTCTTCCGTCTGTTCATCTTCCGTTATTGGAATGATTTTATAAGCGCGTATTTTCTTGTTACTTCCGGCTATTTTCCTTGGTATAACAGTTCTATACTCATAGCCTTTTTCAGGATTCCGAGGCGTTTTTAATATGCCGGCGTTAGCTAACACATTAAGTGCAAGTTTTACCGGAAATTCCTTTATAATCTCGCTAAACGCATTATGATAAATGAAGAAGTATTCCGGTTCGTTCAGTGTAGTATTTTCCAAAACGCGGATGCCATAAATTTCCCTTGGCGTTGGCCTATTATTTGCCGGGTATTCAATAAAACTCGATTCATAAGTGCATAAGGCTTCTAACAGGGTTTCGGTAATCTTGGTTTCCTCCCGGCTATTTTCGCCAAAATCTTCTTTCCAGTTAAGAAAGTTTTTTAACATGGCTTGCCCATTTTCTTCTTCGCTCCATGAGGTTAAATGTTTTGCCAGTTGCAAAGCGGTTTCCAATATGGCGAATCGGTCACCGGCGACGCGTTGCACTTGTCCGCTCATATTGCTTGATAAATCCAGCCATTTTTTGCGAATGATTTTGTAGCTTTCCCGTACTTCCTCTTTATGTTCGGATAAGTATGTAATCCATTCACGCCCCACTGCGCCAAAGTGTTCAAGCACCATTTCATTTAAATGATCAGCGTGTGCTTTATTGTTGTTAAATTGGTGTAATGCCTTCGCTTCCTCTAATGGAATATTAAGTAATCGCACCAACTGCCCGGCATGAACTTTCACATCTTGTAGGCGTAACTGTGTTTCTAAGTCTTTTTCTCCGGTGGAAAGGGCTGTTACTTTCCAACGCTTTATTTCTCTATTGCCGCCCTCTTTTCTGTTTCTGTTCTTATCTGTTCCATTAAATAAAGCATAAGCTATAGATTCCAGCATTTTCCCATCTTTAGCTTCTCCTATTTCGTCCATAGTTAAAAAGCCGTCATTGCGTGCTGCCGCCTCTGTTTTTAGTGCATTGTCGGTTGAACTCCAGCTTAATTTTATTTTTTCAGGATTGCCGTATATGCTGTTGGCAATTTGTAAGGTGGTGCTTTTACCTTTTGAGCTTTCCGCAAATAAATGCACACCAAAAGATTCACACCCTAAAATAGCCAACATCGGCGCGGCAAACGCTACGGCAACACCAATCATCATAGATGGATTGCCTTTCACATTGTTGGCTATTTCCCGTTGCCAACTTTCAAGGGTGCCGCTTACGGTATAGCCTAAATCCGCACCGCTCTTTTCTGTGAAAAATATCGGACTTGTTGGTTCACCGATCATTTCACCACTTGGCAATAAATACGCACCATTTTGCCAACCGGCAAGCTTCGTGATTTTGTAATTGCATTGGGTATTCATGCTTAAATTATGAAAATGTTCGGTTAATTTGCCGATTAATCCTTGTCCTTGAGTCATTTTCAAGCCCTTGCCTTTAAGCTGTTTCCAACCTGCTTCTGTGCCAAAATCGGCTAAATGCACAGCTTCTAAGCGTGATTCCCGTTCATCGGGATTTTTCCATTGGAACAGATAATAATATTCGCCCTGCTCATTTTTGCCCTGTCCGATTAAATCAATATTTGAGCAAATCCATTGTTGTTCTTCTCGTAGAATCTCCCCAGTATCTTTATCGAGTTTTGGCTTAATGGAAAACAAGCCTTTAATTCCATTTACTTCCCTATATTCAATGTAAGGGCTTGTTTTGGGGGTATCAGCAACCTCCGCTAATTTTGCGTATTCCGCCGCACGTTGTTGCGTTTCTTCATCTGTGCGCAAACGTGTTACATAGTCGCTACAATCTTCCACTTGTTGCCCTACATTGTCGCAAATACGCACTTTCTCTACTTTGCTATTCTTGGAGAGGTTAAGTAATACCGCACTTTTCTGTGCATCGGTCAATTCGCCAAAAACACATAAGCGCATAAAATGCGTGTTTTCTTTCGTTAAACGCAAATTGGCGATATTTACTAATTGGTCTCTACCTAAAATCATCGGTTTATAGTCTTTCTCTAAGCCGAATTGAGGCTTAATAAGTGCCCATTCTTCGCCTTTTCCTTTATTTTTGCCGGTTCCCCATGCCTGCCATGCTTTGGATCCAATTAGTGCAATGATTTCACTAAAAGGCGCATCGGATTGAACTTCAAGGTGAGGTGCATTTTTTAATCTTCCGTTCATCATATTTATGGCCTTATTGTGTGTTTTTTAAGTGGTGATTACGGTTTTCAAAATAGTGAATAATTTCGCCCGCGCGGTATTTTTTCGGCGCGTTTTTCTTCGCCGTGCCGACACTTTTCGGAAAGTGCGGTTCATGAATGAGTTTTTGCATTAAATAACCGTAAGAAACGCGTGCGTAGGCGGCGACTTCTTTCGCCGTCCATATTTCCTCATGATTGAAAGCCCTTGGAGGCTGGCTCTGTTCAAGGGCGATAATTCGCCCTTCAATGTCATTCATCATTTGCCAAAATTGTGCAAGGGTGATTTTTTTCAATGGTTCCATCATTTCCCCCTGCTTTTCCGTCTCGCACTTTTTTGTAATTGGCGTTTTTGTTTACGTTTTCGTTCTGCTTGTCGTTTTGCCTCATATTCCGGGAAGATGGTTTTCATCATGTTCGCATCGCCAAAAAATTCAACAACTGCGCCATTGGGTAATGTGATTCTTTGAGTAAGCATAATTTAATTCTCCTTAGCCTAATAAGCCCGCTACGCGCTTCATATCCGGCGCATAATAGGTATTTTGTAGAATGGATAAGTCTCGGTGGCCTGAAATTTTTGCCAGTGTCATCACATCCACTTTCGCCGCAAGGCGGGTTAAGGCTTCTCGCCGGGTATCGTAGAAATGCAAGTCTTGAATAAATAATTTCGCCTTTAACTGTCGGAAATAGTTATCCAAGGTGCCGCTGGTTAACCGAAAAACGGGTTTACCCTCGATTTTTATTTCCTCTAGTTTGCGCAATAACTCAATCGCCTTACTTGATAAAGGAACATCACGGGAATAGCCGTTTTTTGTCATCGGCAAGTGTGCGATATAATCTTCAAAATGTACGTTTTCCCACGTTAAACCAATGATTTCGCCCGCCCGCATGGCGGTTTCAATCGCAAATAATATGGCAATGCCGACCCGGGCTAAGGTGCTTGTAGGCGGTTCATCCCATTTGAAGCCACTTTCTTGGATAAGTCCTTGAATCTCTAAATTGGAATAACGCCGTGTTCGTGGTTTCGGTTGGGGCAAAGTGCGGATATTTTTAAGCGGGTTTTCTTTAAAAATACGCCATTCCGTCACCGCATGAGAAAACATCGCACTAATTGAATTCCATTCTCTTTGCACGCTTGCCGGGCTTACCTGTTGCAGGCGTTCTTTGCGCCACTCGATAAAATCATCGGCTTTTAATTCCCTCAAATTAATCTGCGCTACCGGGTGCTTCAATAGTCTAAAAAAGCGCAATTTCTCGCCCTTATAGCTGCGTTTCTTAATGCTAACTTCCTTTAAATAGCGGTCAATCAACCAAGCCACGGTGAGATCAGGCGTACTGTTGGTTACTCGATTCATAATCATTTCTTCCTGCTCAAAGCCCACTTCTGCGCCTCGTATTTCGTAAAAAATCGGGCATTTTTGCAAACGCCTTTTCGTCTGATTTGTACGCGCCATTGTCTGCCATCTGAATAACGGCGTTCGTCTTTAAGAATTGTTGCCATTATTTGCCTCCTTCCGGTGCTTTTTGCGCCTGTAATACTGCAAATTTTTCTAATACTTGCGGGAGTGGATAAAGGGCATTTTCCGCATAAAAGCGGGATAGGTTTTCATCTATCCAATACCGAATAGGCGTTTTCTTCAATTCGGTGAATAACGCCAGATAGCACGCGCAATAAAACGCTAAATTCTGCGTTAAATCCCGTTCTTCATGGTTTCTTGGAATGTGGTAATGATTCAATAAATCTTCGAGCAATTGTCCGGAGTGATTTTGAATTTTCGGGGCATTTGGGTCACGAAAAACTAAAATGCCTTCGGCGGTCGTGATGAGTTTTCCGTTCATTGTGCGCCCCCTTGTGTTGAAAGGGCTAAAACAGAGGAGTAGGCCGCAAAAGTGCGGTTAAAATCGGAAGTGTTTTTCCGGTTGATGGTGCCGGCAAGAACAAGAATAAATTCCCGCGCAAATTTGGCGCGTGCGTCTGGTTCGGTTTCGGCGTTGATGCGAATTTTCTGAATATGATTAGAGAGATCAGTGCGACGAATCGCCGCAAAAATGAACTGTTTCATCTGCGTAGTTTCCTTTGCTAAATTTTCAGGAACTACCGCTAGACTTGTCACGGTCGGGCGGTAGAACGTAACGGGGTGACAAACTGCTTGCAAAGGGAAACAGCCAACCACTAAGGGTTGCCCATTACGCTCTACCATTGGAAATAGCTTATCAGAAATAAGGCTATTTTGGTTTGATAGGTAAATTACACGAACAAAAAAAAGCACGATTTGGCGTGCTGTTGTTCGCCTTTGCTAAATTCAGCTTGTCACGGCCGGCATTCGATTTTTCGAATGCGGATTTAATATAGTTTAATCTCGTTTTATCTGTCAAGAGGAAACAAGAAAAAAGGCGTTTGTGTGTTCGTGCAATTTGGCCGTGCGTTGATTTTTGGCTATAATTCGCCCATCGATTTTTCATATTGGTTCCTTTAGGTGAGTTAAATCGGTATTTAATTTTTGCAACTTTCGCCCCGTCTTACCCACGGGGCTTTTTATTGCCTGCGATTCAGGCTTGCTGCTGCGTCTGAATGTATTGCTCCACGGCATCCACCGGATAGCGCGCAAGTCGGCCGAATTTAACCGGCTTCGGAAATTTCCCCGCGTTGACTTGTTCCCATACCCAGCTACGCGAAACATCGAGCATTTCGCACACTGTGGCAGTTGAGTAATAGCGCGGTTTGGTTTCTGTGTTTTTGTCCATAGCTTCCCCTTTGGTTGGATTGTCAAACAACGTCTTTTTATGTCCTGTTTGTCGGGGTGTATGGTAGGGAGTGGGAAATAGGTTGAATAGAAAGAAACCTAGTTTTAAATGTTCAAAACTAGGTTTAGATCATTAGGATAGTTTATTTGAATTGCTCTAGTGCCCTGATTGGTGTTGATTTTCCTCTAGATATGCCGATTTCTTTTTCTCTTAGAATTTTTTTTGTTGTTACCTCATTTATTTTGAAACTTGGATCATTAAAATAGTTTTGATTGTTCACAAGCTCTAAAATCGCCTCTTTTATTCTTTCTCTATTGTGTTCCGGATAGGCTTTGAATATCTTTTCAGCGAGTAAAACAATCTCGTCTTTGTATTTTATAGTCGGTCTTCCACCCTTATTTAGAATTTTTTCAAAATTATTCTTTATTTCTTTATCATTTAACCAATCTTTCCCGTGTTTTAATAACTCTAAATCTTCGTGTAAGATAAATAGATACTCATTTTCAATTTTAGTTTTTTCATCAGTCTTTACATTTAGAAAATCTAACGTCTTATTTTTACTTGTTATTGGTAAAATAAAAAACGTTCCATTTCTTATATAGAATCCATCCTCTGAAAATGAGTAGTTATGAATTATAAAATCAAGCATAAAACTAAGGAATCCAAAATAAATTCTCTTTTTTTCTTTGTGAATATTAAATTCATCTTTATTTTCAATTTTAAAATTAAACTCTTGTGGGTATGTTATTCCATAAATTGTACTAAACCCCGATATGGTTTTTATAAATGTATCATATTCTTTAATTTCTTTTTTCTTTATTGCATTAGATAGCTCAATTGAATTGTTTTCATTAAACTTTATAACTTTATTGGCTATCTTTATTCCTACGTCTTCTAGGTATAAAAATTTTGTACAGATTTGTAATTTTCTGTTATAGGCATAATGCAATAAATCATTAACCGTTACCACCTCTCCACTATCCATTGTTAATTTATCTGCCGCCTGTTGCAGGCTATACCATTTTCTCGGCGGTAATTTGATTTTTCCCTGTGTCATTTCTGCGGTTCCTTACATAAAAAGAAAGCCCGTGCTATTGGGCTTGTCTGAATTCTGCGTTTTTGTAAGCATCTAATCTATCCCGTTTGCCCACAGACAAAACAAGAATATAAATTTGGTTATCGTTGACTTCATAAACTAAACGATAGCCGGCGGAGCGAAGTTTGATTTTATAAAGGTTTTGATAACCTCTTAATTTATCGCCGATCACCCTTGGATTTTCTAAACGTTCCGCCAGTTTATTTTTGAATTGTTGGCGTATGGTGTCGCCTAACTTTTCCCATTCTTTTAAAGCCCTTTTATCAAAGGTTAGCTTATAAGTCATCAAGGCTTACCTCTACCGGGTCAAGGGTTGATAAGCGTTCTTGTGCAATTCTGCCTAACTCCGCATCTTCTGCCAGTTCTTGAAAATATTCAAAAAGTGCGGGAGTTACGCAATAAAAGGCGGGTTGGTTGCGGTTTAAAATTGCGACCGCGCCTTCTTGACTTGCTTGCGCAATGCCCATCGGGTCACGCTTTAAGTCGGTAATGCTTGCCGCTTGTTGTGTCAAAATATGATGTATTGCCATGCTTCCCCCTATTTGTTAAGTGGCTATTTCTTGTTATATTAGCATTCAAAAAAAACTTTTAAAAGCACTCTTTGAGCAATAAAAAGCCCCGTGGGTAAGACGGGGCGTTATGAGGATTAGAAAGTGAATATTCGGCTTTCTCGAGGTTCGTTTGGTAAAGTGCGGTTGAATTTTCGTTTAAATTCTTGCGCTTCTTGTTCCATTAGCTCCATAAACGCAAGTATTAAATGATCTTCATCTTCTTTTCGCACTTTGCCACTTTCTATTAATCCTTTTACGCTGTGATTAATAAAAAATTGCGTGGCAGTTAACATTTGTTTAGCGGATTCTTCAATAGTTTGCATTATTCAGCAACCTCAAGCCCATCAATATAGACCGCGTGGCGGTGATTTTCTAACAAGAAATCAAGGCTTGTTGAAAAATACACTTCCTCTACGTTTCGTTCAGGGCGATTAATAAAAAACAAGCGTGAAGTGTTTTTCGTAAAATACAGGGCTAAATTAGCAAGTGGTGTGATTAAAATTCCGTTGCGCGGGAAATAGCTCACATTGACCGCTTTCAATCCGCCCATGAGCGTTTGTACCGGCATCACGTTATTGTGTGTGCCATTTTTTAAATCATCATGACCGATATTCACGCGGGCATTTGGCATCACATTCGCCCCGCAAATAGCCACCAATGCGCCGCTTTCACGCAATTTAAGCGGTAATTTTTCAAGGGCAAGCTGAATCAGGGCATTTGTGTTTTTGCCTTGGTGTGCGCTTGCATCCAATGTTTGGTTGTGTTCTTTTAACTGGGCAATCCAACCTTTTGCTACGTCTTGCCCTAATGGATTTTGTTCCGGATCGCTGTCGTTGGCCCGTTGTTTACCATGAAAGCCAATCATCACTAAATTTTGGGAGAATTCCGCACCTAATTCGTTATTAATCGCCTGTTCAAAATCTACTTCGGCGAATTTGTCTAAATCTGCATAAGGTAAATTCACATCAAGATTGATCTGCTTACATTCAAAAGGAACATTCCCTTGAATATAGTTTTTAGGTGTTCTTTCGTGCTTTTCAATGTCGGTGGTACTTACCAACGGCAAAGATAATTCATAAGCCTTATTATGTATATCATCAACAAATTTAACGGTGATAAGGCGTAAAAACGCATTTTTTCCAATACCCTGTTTAAGGATATTTTCTACTTTTTCAAAATCATGCGAATAATAAACGCCGGTGCCTTTATCTGCATCTAAATTATTTTTGTATTCGTTGAATTTAGCAATAGTTGTATTCTTCATTAGATAAACTCCTACATATTATTCAATAAACGCTTAAAGCCTTTTTCTTCTTGTGGTTGAAATTGCTCTAAATGGATTTCGGTTGGGGTTTTCGGCTTCCAATCGCTGTCAAGATTTAGTGCCGGTAATTTAAATTCATCCGGCAAAGATTCTTTAACCGCGGCTAATTTCTGCGTTAGCATTTCGTTGAATACATCTTTCCCGTCTTTTTCGGTCACGGGGTCATAGCTTACGCCACTAATAATAAGGCTTTTAAATAGCGCGATTTGGGCGCGGTGCTGTTGAATAAATTCATCTGCCAAGGCTTCGCCGTAGAATAAAATCAATTTTTTACGGACTTCTAAAAGGCGGTTTCTCGTATTAAATACTTGTTCACGCTGTGAATAAATTTTGGCTTCTAACTCCTCACCTATTGCATTGAAGAAATCCGCCCGTGACTTCAATTCAACCTTGATTTTTTGCGATTCGGTATAATCATCAAGCGTTAATTCTTTCGTAGTTTCAAATTTAGCCTTAATTTCGGCTAATTTGCTTTCGGATTCATTATTCACGGCGGATAAAGTCGCCTTGTTCTTCGCTTGTTTGCCTTCGAGCAGTTTCAATTCCTCATCAAGAGACATTAAATCCGCTTTTTGGCGATTGAATTCATCTAAAAGTGCGGTCAATTTTTCTTGCGCTTCTGGGTTGTTTAGTTTGATTTCGGTCATTTTGTGCCGTCCTTCTGTTGTTTTTGGTTTCGTTGGTTAATTCGTTCTTGCATCCAATTTCTAACTTCACTTTCTAACCACGCTTTCTTATTGCCGCCTAAATCTACCGGCTGCGGAAAAGTATTGGCTCGTGTTTTGTCATAAATTGTCGTTCGTGCAAGTCCTGTGAGCTGTGTCACTTCATCAATTCGCAAAAAGCGATCATTTATGGTGGTTTCTTGCATTTTCTACTCTTTGAAAAAACTAGTCCTTATGGTGTCCGTCTGTTACTTCTCGGAACGGTTGAAATGATAAATAATCGGTGTTTTTGTTGCATTCAATTCAGATTGTGAACACTGTTCTCACCAAATAAGCTCAAAATAATGGAAAATTCGACCGCACTTTTTAGCCGGAATTGGGCTACTGTCCGATTCTTATCAAAGAAAATGAGGCAAAATTGAATTTTTGAAGGCGTTTTTTTTGCGTTATCGTGCGTTGAAGAAACGAAACAAAAAAGTTAAACCGCTCCAGTATTGGTAAGGCTTGGGAAGTGTTTAAAATTTGCGTTGAAATAACTCTATTTAGCGCGCAGGCGTGGCGAGGATTTGCTTGCGATTTTTCATAAAGGAAAGGTTGGGGGAAATTTAGGGGAAAATTAGGAACAAAGGGAAAGCGAAAAGGGCGGTTTCCCGCCCATTGTCTTAATCAGTCTTCATCGCTTCAAGCTTACATTGCTCAACATAGTCACCCCAGCATTGCATGATCTCTTGTCGTGGTTTCCATTTTTTTGATTTATCGTAAGCCGCCCGTACTTTGCCCCGCGTCTCGTGCGACAAACATAATTCAATCGATTCGGATGAAAAGCGGTCTAACTCGTGTAAGTAAGTGCTGGCGATACTACGTAAGCCATGGGGCAACTAACAAGCCTTGAAATCCCATTCGCTTTAATGCCACGTTTGCCGCGCCGCTGTTCATCGGCTTAGTGTAAGGCGCAATGCGGCTACAAAACACATATTTACGGTTTCCCGTGTAACGCCGCATTTGTTCCAACACATTCAAGGCTTGTGAAGAAAGCGGAACACTGTGCGCACGTTTTCCGCCTTTCATCCGTTCTGCCGGAATATGTAGTGCCTTTGCTTCCCAATCAATATCAGCCCATTCAATACTCACCGCTTCCGAACTTCTTAAAATACTCAACAACTGCCATTCAATTAAAAGTGCGGTCGGTTTTTTTATATCTGCACCGTGTAATACCTTAAACAGACGCGGCAATTCTTCCGGGGAAAGGGTAGGATGATTTTTTGTTTCTGTATAAGTAAATTCATCGTGAATATTGCGAAAAGGATTCTTTTGAATCAAGTCATCATCTTCAGCCATGCGGAAAATTTGATTAATCGCAATATTGATTTTATAAAGCGTATTTGAGTTTTTAAGGGGAGATAACACAGGAGCCAAAGTTTTATAGCTTGCTTCCTCAATTGGTAAATCTGCAATTTTAGGGAATAAATGCAGTTCCACTCGGCGGAACGCTTCATTTACGGTTTGCGCCTTGAGTTTACCTAGCTTTAAACGTTTATCCCGCCACATCATAGCCATTTCCGAAAAAGTAACTTTCTTTTCTTCAACGGGATTATTCAACGATTGTCGATAGGCTGCAGGGTCAATATTACGCAAAATTAAGCCTCGGTATTCTTGCGCAATTTCTCGGGCAAAATTCAAAGAAAGATCAGGGTATGCACCTAAGCTCATTTTCTTTTCCTTTCCGGCGAACTTATAAGAGAAATACCAACATTTAGTTTTATTCGGCTTTATGCGGATATAGAGGTCGTTTCCATCGGATTTTATGTATTCTTTTGATTTCGGTTTGAGAGATCTTAAAGTGGTTTCTGTGAGTGGTTTAACCATTTTCATAATGAAAGCCTTCGTTTCGATTAAAATTAAACCGTTTTAACTCCCTCGAAAAAACGCCCAAAGAGTGAGGGAGTTATATGGGGAGTTAAAAACGACAACAAAGACAAACATTCACGAACAAAAACGACAAATAGAAAAATGATAATATGCTGTTTTTGCTATGATTTTTGACAAGAAAGACGTTATTTGACAAGTGAAGTGGCGGTGAGAGAGGGATTCGAACCCTCGATGCAGTTTCCCACATACACGCTTTCCAGGCGTGCTCCTTCAACCACTCGGACATCTCACCGTGATTAGGACGTGCGAACTATAAGGATTTCATTGAGCCTCGTCAAGTATTTTTATGATTTGCCCCATCAGACGATAAAAATTTCGCCAATAATCAGGTAAAATAAGCGTCCACTCATGGTTATTCCATTCAATTTCTCATCTACGATTATGAATTATGTTAAAAAAATGGTTTCTTTCTAAAAATGTGTTTCTTGCGGTGAAACCTTTCAGTGCGTTGAAAGACAGCTTTCGCGCGGGTTATAGCTCCCGTTATTTGGTTAAAGATATTATTGCCGGTTTGACTGTGGGTATTATTGCTATTCCACTTTCTATGGCATTGGCGATTGCCAGTGGCGTACCGCCGCAACATGGTCTATACACAGCGATTATTGCGGGGATGATTATCGCATTAACCGGCGGCTCCCGTTTTAATATCTCTGGGCCCACAGCGGCGTTTGTGGTGATTTTATACCCTGTGACGCAACAATTCGGGCTAAGCGGTTTGTTGATGGCCACGTTATTGTCGGGCATCATTTTAGTGTTAATGGCGCTGTGTCGTTTAGGGCGATTAATTGAATATATCCCGTTGCCGGTGACGCTCGGCTTTACATCGGGGATCGGTATTGTGATTGCCACTTTGCAAATTAAGGATTTCCTCGGCTTAAGCATTGAAAAAATGCCTTCCCATTACCTTGAAAAAGTACAAGTTATCTTGACCGCACTTCCAAGTATCAGCTGGGCGGATACCGCAGTAGGCATTATCACACTCATCGTATTAACCCAATGGCATAAACTTCGTTTACCGATCCCAGGCCATTTGCCGGCGGTGATTATTGCGACATTATTATCTTTAGGTTTAACCCATTTTGGATTTTCTGTAGCGACTATCGGGACACAATTCCAATACACGCTTTCTGATGGTAGCACCGGTTTTGGTATTCCAAATGTTTTGCCTGAATTTGTACTGCCGTGGAATATTCCAGATATGCATGGCAACTTAATTGATTGGAATTTCGATACCATTCAACGACTGCTTCCTGCAGCGTTCTCAATGGCGGTATTGGGTGCCATTGAGTCGCTATTATGTGCTGTTGTGTTAGATAACATGACGGACACCAAGCACCATTCCAATAACGAATTATTGGCGCAAGGTTTAGGCAACATCGCCTCCCCGTTTTTCGGTGGTATAACCGCCACAGCAGCGATTGCCCGTTCAGCCGTTAATGTTAAATCCGGTGCGGTATCACCACTTGCTGGCGTGGTGCATGCACTATTAGTCTTGTTTGCCTTGTTATTTTTTGCGCCGGCGCTTTCTTATTTGCCGTTGTCGTCTATGGCAGCGTTATTGCTGGTGGTGGCTTGGCACATGGCGGACTTGCCACAAATCATTCAGTTAATTCGTCGCTCCGGACGTAATGAAATCACCGTGTTATTGGTTTGCTTGGTGTTGACCGTGTTATTCGATATGGTGATCGCCATTTCTGTGGGCGTGTTGTTGGCAAGCTTGTTGTTTATTCGTACCATCGCTGAAATGACTAAATCCATCAGCATCGCAGTGCCGGAGGATTTAGATGATGTCTTAATTTATCGTATTAGTGGACCGCTCTTTTTCGCTGCGGCAGATAATTTGTTTGCTGATTTACATGATAAGACCGTACACACCGACCACGAAATTAAACATATTGTTTTACAATGCGATGCGGTGACAGTATTGGATACCGGGGGGATTCACGCGCTTACGCGTTTTGTGCAACACATGCTCCCACATCAACAACTTTATATGTGCAATATGCAATTCCAACCGTTACGTACTATCGTGAAATCCGGTAGCTTGCCGGAGATTAAACAAATTAATTTTACGGCGGATTTAGCGGAGGCACTGAATAAAATTCGGGAATTTGAGGGCATCGAAATTAAACACTAGCCCGACAATAAAAAGATAAAAAAGGAGAGAGTATGTCTTTGACGTTAGCCCAAATTACCGAGCAACTTCGCGAACTTAAAGTCGTGCCGGTAATTGCCTTAGATCAAGCAGAAGATATTTTGCCACTGGCAGATACGTTAGCAAACAATGGTTTACCGGTAGCGGAAATTACATTTCGTTCATCTGCTGCTGCAGAAGCGATTCGTTTATTACGTCAACAGCGACCGGACTTTTTGATTGCTGCTGGAACAGTATTAAACGCTGAGCAGGTTGTCGCCGCGAAAAACAGTGGGGCTGATTTTGTGGTTACACCAGGGTTGAATCCGAAAATTGTGCAATTATGCCAAGATTTAGACTTGCCGATCACGCCGGGAGTGAATAATCCGATGGCCATTGAGGCGGCATTAGACATGGGGATCGAAACCGTGAAATTCTTTCCGGCAGAGGCTTCGGGTGGCGTAAAAATGATCAAAGCTTTGTTGGGGCCTTATTCTCAGTTAGACATCATGCCTACAGGTGGCATTGGGATGCAGAATATTAAGGAGTATTTGGCGATTCCAAATGTATTGGCATGTGGTGGTTCTTGGTTTGTTGAGAAGAATTTGATTAATGCGAAAAATTGGCAGGAAATTGGGCGATTAACAAAAGATGTTGTGGAATGGGTTAATTCGTAGTTAACGGCAACAAAAAAGTGCGGTGGATTTAAAAACAGGTTCAAAATCCACCGCACTTTTTTTATTTTATTTTTAGAACAATACGCGTGTGCGAATTGTGCCCTCAATATGACGCAATTTATCAAGCAATGGTGCGGAATCGTCGGTTTCCACATCAATGACAACATAGCCGATCTTTGGATCGGTTTGTAAGTATTGCGCAGCGATATTGACATTAGCCTCAACGAAAATTTGGTTGATTTTGGTCAAGATACCCGGGCGGTTTTCATGAATGTGCAACAAGCGTTTAGAGCCTTCGTGTTCCGGTAGAGACACTTCCGGGAAGTTAACGGAAGATAAGGTTGAGCCGTTGTCGGAATATTTCACAAATTTACCGGCGACTTCGAACCCGATATTTTCTTGCGCTTCTGCGGTAGAACCGCCAATGTGCGGCGTTAAGATCACATTATCGAATTTGCGTAATGGTGAAATAAATTCCTCGTTAATGGATGCCGGTTCTTCCGGGAATACGTCGATTGCCGCACCGCGTATTTTACCTTCTTCTAACGCTTTGGCTAATGCATCAATGTCCACGACGGTGCCTCGTGCTGCGTTAATTAAAATGGCATCTTGTTTTAATTGGGCAATACGTTCTGCGCTGATTAAATTGCGGGTAGATGGCAATTCAGGGACATGCAGGGAAATGACATCACAAGAACCAAGTAATTCTTCCAAGCTACGCACTTGTTTGGCGTTGCCAAGAGGCAGTTTGTTTTCAATGTCATAGAAGTGAACATCCATACCCATGGATTCAGCAATAATACTGAGTTGTGAACCGATATGACCGTAACCCACGATCCCTAATTTTTTGCCACGCACTTCGTGTGAACCCACCGCCGATTTATTCCATAAACCGCGGTGCACATCGGCATTGGCTTGTGGAATGTTGCGCATTAATAATAGGATTTCACCTAACACTAATTCTGCCACAGAACGCGTATTAGAGAACGGCGCATTAAAGACCGGAATACCGCGTACTTTCGCCGCATTTAAATCCACTTGGTTGGTGCCGATACAGAAACAGCCGATAGCGATCAATTTCGGTGCGGCCGCAATCATTTCTTCGGTTAAATGGGTGCGGGAGCGTAAGCCGATAAAGTGGGCATCTTTGATCGCTTCTTTGAGTTCATCGCCGTCTAACGCTTTTTTGTAATAATCAATGTTGGTGTAACCTGCGGCATGCAATGTATCTAGTGTGCTTTGGTGAACACCTTCCAACAACACAAATTTGATTTTATTTTTATCTAATGAAACTTTTGATGTCATATTTGTCTCCGATTATTTTTAAATGATTTTTGCACCATCCGGTGTGCCGATAATCACGGTGTCTGCCGGGCGTAAAGCAAACACGCCGTTAGTGACGACGCCTGCAATGTTATTTAATTCTTTTTCCATTTCCACCGGATTCATAATGGCAAAATTATGCACATCTAAAATGATGTTGCCGTTATCGGTCACGACGCCTTCGCGGTATTCCGGTGCGCCGCCAAGTGTGACTAATTGACGTGCCACCTGTGAACGTGCCATTGGGATAACTTCAATCGGTAATGGGAAAGTTGAGCCTAACACATCAACTTGTTTACTGCTATCCACGATGCAGATGAAATTTTTTGCAAGTGCAGCCACAATTTTTTCACGGGTCAATGCCGCGCCGCCGCCTTTGATCATCATTTTTTGCGGATTGATTTCATCGGCGCCATCCACGTAAATATCTAAACCGGAGACATCATTTGTGCTGAAAACTTCAATACCTTGCTGGCGGAGGAGTTCTTCTGAATTTTTCGATGCTGCTACAGCGCCTTTAATTTGATCTTTTAGCGTTCCCAAGGCTTCGATAAAGCAATTCACGGTCGAACCGCTCCCCACGCCCACGATCATATCCGGCTTCACAAATTGCAAAGCCGCTTGCGCGGCGATTTTTTTCATTTCAAGTTGATTCATTTTTTCTCCTTACATCACAAAATTACGCAGTTAAATCACGTAAACGATTGCGTTTACTTTAATCAGTTTCCTTGGCATAAACAAGTAGAGATACGTTATTCCGGCAAAAAGGCTTCTAATAGCTCGTTTAAAAACAGTTTTCCATGCTCGGTGACTTGCCAAGTGCGGTCGGTTTCCGTGATGAATTTTTGATCCAGCGCCCAAGCCATCGTCTTATCTACCGCACTTAATGACAAGCCGGTAAATTGTTCAAATTCACTTTTCGGCACGGCTTCCAATAAGCGAAAACGATTCATAAAGAATTCAAAAGGGCGATCTTCAGTGCTGACGTCCCGTTCTTCATATAAATATTCGCCACGCATGTAGCCTTTCGGGTGTTTGGTTTTGCTGTAACGCAAAATTTTTCCGCTTGGAAAGCTGAGTTTGCCGTGCGCACCGCAACCAATGGCAAGATAATCGCCGAAGCGCCAATAATTTAAGTTGTGTTGGCACTGAAAGCCCGGTTTGGCGTAGGCTGACGTTTCGTATTGTTGATAGCCGGCAGCCGTTAATAATTGATGCCCTTGTTCGAAAATATCCCACAATTCATCGTCATCAGGCAGTTTCGGCGGACGGTAGGCAAACATCGTATTCGGCTCGATGGTGAGCTGATACCAAGACAAATGCGGCGGTGCCAGTTCAATGGCTTGGCGTAAATCATCTAAGGCTTCGTTTAAGGTTTGATTGGGTAAACCGTGCATTAAATCCAAATTAAAACTACGCAGAGGAGAAACACGGGCGAAACCTACCGTACTTTTTGCCTCGGCGGCATTATGAATACGGCCCAATTTTTGCAATTTTTCATCGGAAAAACTTTGAATGCCCATGGAAATACGATTGACGCCGGCTTGTGCATAACCTAAAAAACGTTCGGCTTCAGCCGTACCGGGATTCGCTTCGAGAGTAATTTCAATATGAGGTGCAAAAGGAATGCTCTGTTCGATTTGATGTAGTAAATAGGCGATGTTTTCTGCGCTAAACAGGCTCGGTGTACCGCCACCGATAAAAATTGAATGCAGTGGACGCTGTTGGACGCTTTCCTGATAACGCGATAAATCCGCCGCTAAATCAGCAAGTAAATGGCGCACATAATCCTGTTCGGGAATCGCGCCTTTTTGCGCATGCGAATTAAAATCGCAATACGGGCATTTTTGCACACACCAGGGAATATGAATGTATAAACTCAGCGGTGGTAACAGCAACGGATTTAACGGCGGTGTTATCATTAGCGAACGACCACCGCGGTACCGCTTGCTACAATCATGAACATGCTTTTGGCATCGGAGGTGATGGTGGTGTAATTGACTTCTGCGCCCACAACGGCATTAGCGCCTAATGCTTGGGCGTTTTTCTGCATTTCATCTAACGCTTCTTTGCGCGATTTGGTAATGCGCGATTCATACATGCCGGAACGCCCACCGATAATGTCGGTAATGCCGGCAAAAAAGTCGCGGATAAAATTCGAACCGGCAACGACTTCACCGAATACCAGTTGTTTATATTCTACAATTTGCTTGCCTTCAATGTGAGGCGTGGTAGTAATAATCATCTTTTGTCCTTTAAATTTGTTATGAAAACTGACCGCACTTTATGCGCCCAATTGCGCTTTAAGCGCGCTTAATGCGCGGGCACGGTGGGAGATTTTCTTTTTCTCTGCAGTTTCCAGTTCGGCAAAGGTGCAACCTGTCTCCGGGCTGAAAAAGAGTGAGTCATAACCAAAGCCATTGTCGCCTTTTTCTTCAAAAGTAATGACACCGTGACATGCGCCTTGCGCAATAATCGGAGACGGATCGGTTGGATGTTGTAATAACACGATGGTGCTAACAAATTGCGCACTGCGGTGTTCGGTTGGCACATTCGCCAATTCCGCTAACAATTTTTCACGATTTTTCGCATCAGCCTGTTCACCATCTACGCCGGCATAACGTGCGGAATATAAGCCCGGCGCCCCATTTAATGCGTCAACCACTAAGCCGGAATCGTCTGCAATCGCCGGTAAACCGGATTTTTCCGCCGCATAACGGGCTTTTAAAATGGCGTTTTCTACGAAGGTCAGACCGGTTTCTTCCGGGCTGTTGATGCCTAAGTCGGTTTGAGCGATAACCTCAAAACCGAAATCGGCTAACACATCCGCCATTTCTCTGACTTTACCCTGATTACCGGTGGCTAAAACAATTTTTTGTTTCATTTTGTTCTCTTACTTATTTTTGTTAAGTGCGGTTGAAAAATGCCTCGTATTATAACGCACCCAATAAAAAAGACGAGGCGCATTGCCTCGTCTTACATAAAAACAATGTTAGAGGAGAGAGATTACAGTGCGATGCGATCGCGATTTTTTTCGAGCGTAGCTTTGCCGATACCTTGCACTTCTAATAATTGCTCGATAGCGCTAAACGCGCCGTGTTTTTCACGGTATTGCACGACGGCTTCCGCTTTTTTCGCGCCAATACCCACAAGCGCTTTTTGAATTTCGGCAGCAGAGGCCGTGTTGATGTTGACTTTCTGGCTAACAGCGGCCGTTGCGGCGGGTTGCTCTGTTTGTGCTGCAGGTTCTGCCGCCTTTTCTGCTGCCATGGCAGTGCCGGTAAACACTGTTCCTAACACGAACAGAGAAGCCAAAAGATGTTTCATTACTTTCATAGTGATTCCTTTTCAGACTAAAGTTAAATACACGTTGAATTAATCAACGGGCATACTTTGCCGAAAATCGAAAAAATGCACGAGAAAACGACCGCACTTTTGGGAGCTTGATCGCAAAACAAAAAAAGTGCGGTAGAAATAAGGGCGGTTTTATCAGAGGTGATGATTTTGAACGCTGTTTTGTTTGTTAAAAAAACGTTGAGTTTTTGGCTGGAAAAGGTTAATTTTGCCCACCTTTTATACTGATATTTGGAAAAAAATCGTTTATCCGTAAGTCAATTGTTACTATTTTTACTTTATGTTGAAAGGCGGTTTAAGCACAATTGATGTATTTATGCGGATAAATGCCTTGCTATATAGGCTTCAATGCCTATTAATGAATAAGATGTTATGACAGATTTTATTGAAATCACGCCACAACAAGCGTGGGAAATGTTACAAAAGGATGAAAATGCCGTGTTGGCGGATGTACGTGATCAGGTGCGTTTCAATTATTCTCATGCTCAAGGTGCAGTGAATTTAACAGAACACACTTGGCCGGATTTTGAAGCGGAATATGACTACGATCAGCCGATTCTGGTGAGTTGCTATCATGGCGTGAGCAGTCGCAGTGTTGCCACGTTTTTACTGCAACGTGGCTATGAAAAGGTTTACAGTGTGCAAGGCGGGTTTGCCGCTTGGGTGGATGCTAACTTACCGCTGGAAACGGCATATTAATTAAATCCAACGGCGATGATATAACTTAAAACGCCGTAAAATATGACCGCACTTAAGGCTAAAACTCGACGTGCAAAAGCCGGTTTACGTTGATGTAGTCGATAAAAAATCCGCGCTAGGATGACTAATGCCAATGGATAACACCAGAGAAAAATGGACATGATTCGGACTTGAATGTCGCTGAGGTGCGGATTGTTCAATAAATGCGGTGAAACCAATTGTGCCAAAGGCCAAAGTAAAATAGGTAAACAAAAGAGAGCAATCGCCCAACTGAACGGGCTAAATCCCTGAGGCAAATTTGAATTTCTCATTTTTTCTCCGTCGATTAAATTTTGGAAAAGGAATATAGCAAATGCAGCATTTGTTTGGTAGTGAAATCCCTGACTTAGTGCGTGATTTTAAGGCGCATATTCGTACGAAATATCAAGCGGAAGTGCTTGTTGAAGAAAACCAAAATGCGCAGGGCAAGCTGGTATATCATGTTTTTCTATCGGAAAACACACCGCACTTTTTGGCGATTGAACAGGAAACAGAGGTTTTTCTAACAGAATGGCTGGAACGAAAAAATGCACAAGCGTGGCAAAACGGTGTCAGTCCACTCAATGTTTCTCATGAAGTGCCTTCCGCTAACTCTCAGGCGAATAGCCGCTTTTCTTTTTTATCTTATTTCCAACAGCAAAAAATAACCGTTTTTCTGACCGCACTTTGTGCCTTGATTTACCTTTTGATGTTTTTAGGTTTTGCCGAACCGCTTTTATTACTCATCCATTTCCCGGCTGAACCGGAACAAGAAGATGAGATTTGGCGTTATCTCAGCCATACATTGGTACATTTATCCAATATGCACATTTTGTTTAATCTCACCTGGTGGTGGATTTTTGGCGGAGCGATTGAGCGGCAGTTAGGGAGCATTAAATTACTTCAGATTTATTTACTTGCCGGTGTAATTACCGGCGTGGCGCAAAACGTCGCAAGCGGACCGGCATTTTTCGGTTTATCAGGTGTGGTATATGCCGTGTTGGGCTATGTGTTTGTATTGGATAAATTGAATAAACAAACCGATTTTGAAGTGCCGGATGGCTTTTTTTATATGTTAGTGGTGGGGATTTTGCTCGGCTTTGCCGGTCCATTGGTGGATATCAATATTGGCAACACGGCGCATATTTCCGGTTTATTGGTGGGAATGTTATTGGCGTTTTTGGATCGAAATATTCGCGTAAAGTCGTGATCTTCGAGTAAAAATAAGATAAATTAACAGCCCGAAGTGTTATTTTAACAACTAAGGAATATACATGAGACAATCTCTTCGTCATCAAAAAATTGTCGAATTGGTTAAACAAAAAGGATATTTAAGTACAGATGAGTTGGTGGCGTTATTTGATGTGAGCCCCCAAACAATTCGACGTGATTTAAATGAACTGGCAGAAGCGAACGTGATTCGCCGTCATCATGGTGGTGCGGCCTCGCCTTCTACAGCAGAAAATAGCGATTATCACGATCGCAAACACTTTTTCTCTCAAGAAAAAAATCGCATTGCGAATCAAGTGGTGCAACTTATTCCTAACGGCGCTTCACTGTTTATTGATATCGGTACGACCTCTGAAGCGGTTGCCTTTGCCTTATTAGCCCATCAAAAGCTACGTATTGTGACCAATAACCTCAACGCGGCACATATTCTCATGCAAAATGACTCTTTTGATATCACCATTGCCAGTGGGTCTTTGCGTCAAGACGGCGGCATTATTGGCGAGTCAACGGTGGAGTTTTTATCACAGTTCCGTTTGGATTTCGGGATCTTAGGTATCAGTGCCATTGATTTGGACGGTACGTTGTTGGATTACGATTATCATGAAGTACAAGTAAAACGTGCGATCATTGAAAATTCGCGTAATACCTTGTTGGTAACAGACCATTCTAAGTTTAGTCGACGTGCAATGGTCAAACTGGGATCCATTACAGATGTAGAGTATGTTTTCACTGACTCGGATGTCCCGCCAAGCATTGATGAGTTATTAAAAAATAAGAACGTCAACCTTGTTATTTGCTAGCATTTAACTCGTTTTCTTTTCATTTCCAGTAAAAAGTGCGGTGGATTTTCACCGCACTTTTTTGTTTCTCTTTACTCTCCTTTTATTTTTTATTTGCTTGAATCTTATTTTTCGTCTTAAAATAAGGCGACTGTGATAAATCAGTTGATATATGGATTTATAAGTATTTATAGTCTTAATCACTTGTTTTTTAGAATGTTGTTTTTTGTTACATAAAAACTTTTATTATCATCCTGAGGAGAAAAATGCGTAACGCCATCAAATTTAATGTGATAACACTTTGTATGTTTAATGTGCTCAATGTTGCCTATGCTGAAGAGCAATTAGACCAAATTGATGTGGTTGAAAGAATCATTGCTAATGAGAAAAAACCGTTTACTGAAGCGAAAGCGAAAAGTACGCGAGAACATGTTTTTAAAGAAACACAAAACATTGATAACGTTGTTCGTAGTATGCCGGGCGCATTTACTCAACAAGATAAAGGCTCCGGCGTCTTGTCGTTAAATATTCGTGGAGAAACCGGTTTTGGGCGGGCAAATACTATGGTGGATGGTGTTACACAAACATTTTATTCCACTTCAATGGATTCCGGGCAAGCTGGTGGTAATTCTCAATTTGGCGCATCCTTAGATCCGAATTTTATTGCCGGTATTGATTTAACGAAGGGAAACTTTAGTGGCACAAACGGTGTGAATTCTCTGTATGGCTCGGCAAATTTCAGAACATTGGGCGTCAATGATGTGATTGTAGGCGATAAGAATGTTGGTTTTATTATCAAAGGGATGACCGGTACTAATGCAACAAAATCCAACTATATGGCAATGACAGCCACCCGAAAATGGTTGGATAACGGCGGTTATGTAGGCATGTTATATGGATATAGCCGTCGAGAAGTGTCGCAAGATTATAAAATCGGCGGAGGTGGTCAGAAAATTGCCGATGTCGGTGATGACTTTTTGCAACAACAAAAAAAGAAAGAATTTACCGAAGCCGGGTTTGTGTTTGATCAAGCTAAAGGCCGTTGGATGCCGGATATGAATAAAAACATGTGGGCTTGTAACGCCCCCAAACCATCTCAACCTGAGGCCTATCCTTGCAGTTATTATCGTAATGCGGAGCGAAGACGAATTTTACAGGATCCAGAACACTCTCCTGAATTACAAAAACAAATTGATGAAACTAACGCTGCTTTTGAGCGCAATAACGACCAATATCGTTTGGCGCCATTGGATCCAAGCAGTATTCGTCAAAGCGCTCATAGTCATTTAGTCAAGTTTGAATATGCTGACGATCGCCATACGTTAAATCTACAATTACGTGCTTTGGATAATGCTATTGGTACGCGCAAAATTGAAAACCGTAATTATCAACTTAATTATAACTTCAATGATAATGGCTATGTTGATATGAAGCTGTTGTTAGCGCATAACGTGGGAAAATCCAAATATCCGCAAGGTTCACGATTTACCGGCTGGGAAGTATTGAAATATTTAGAAACAAAAAATACAGCTGATATTTTTGACATCAGTAACAGTTACACATTTACCTTGCCAAAAGACGTTGATTTAAAAACTACCTTAGGTTTTAACTTCTTCAAAAATGAATATAGCAAAAATCGATTCCCTGAAGAGCTTAGCTTATTTTACGACGGTTCTTCACAGCAGGGCGGTTTATACGATTTCCTAGGACGTTATAAAGGTTCAAAAGGCTTATTGCCACAAAAATCGAGTATCTTGCAGCCTTCCGGTGAGCAAAAGTTTCAGACCTTCTATTTAGATACGTCACTGACTCGTGATATCTATCAGCTGGATTACAGCGTGAATTTGATGAAGTATAAATTTAACGGGGAATATGCAGGTTACTATAATTCTCCTGAAGATTTTGAAAAAGCCTTTGGAAAGGATTCTCAAATTTATAAAAAATATTGTGATCCTAACGGTGGTTGTCAAATTTATGAACCTTTAGAAAGAAGAGCCGGTCACAAAACAGCAATAAACCATTCTGCGATTTTCAGTGCGCGTCTTCATGACTACTTTATGCCTTTCGTGGGCTATGCTAGAACGAACCGTATGCCAAATATTCAGGAAATGTATTTTTCTCAAGTCTCTGATGCTGGTGTTAATACGCATTTAAAACCGGAGCGTGCTTCGACTTATCAATTGGGTTTTAATACCTTTAAGGAAGGTGTTTGGAAAAATGATGATGTGTTGGGAATAAAAGTTGTCGGGTATCGTAGTTACATTAAAAATTATATTCATAATGTTTGGGGCGACTGGTGGCAAGGCGGTGCGCCTACTTGGGCAGAAAGCAACGGTTTTCAATTTACCATTGCACACCGTAATTATGCTAAAACGGTGAAAAAGAGCGGGGTGGAATTAGAGTTAAATTATGATATGGGCAGATTCTTTACGAATCTATCGTATGCTTATCAACGAACCAATCAGCCAACCAATTATAGTGATGCCAGTCCTCGTCCAAATAACGCATCAAAAGAAGATATTTTGAAACAGGGCTATGGCTTGAGTCGAATTTCTGCGTTACCAAGAGATTATGGTCGCCTTGAGCTTGGTAGCCGTTGGTTTGATCGGAAATTAACGGTCGGCGGTACAGTTCGCTATTACGGTGAAAGTAAACGTGCTTCCATTGAGGAACGGTATATTGATGGTACTACATTTGAGAAGAATGCCTTAAGACGTGGCCATCATGCAATTAAAGAAACGGAAAACATTGAAAAACAGCCGTTGATTTTTGATTTATATGTCAGTTATGAGCCAATTGAAAATCTGGTTTTAAAAACAGAAATTCAGAATCTGTTTGATAAGAAGTATATTGATCCGCTAGACGCCGGAAATGATGCGGCAACACAACGTTATTACAGTAGCGTAAGTAGCGCACCATCACAACCTTGCTCACCAGGAGAATTATGCCATACGGATGGCCATGGCGGAAAAACGAAATCTATTTTAAATAACTATGCTAGAGGACGAACCATCGTGTTCAGCTTGAGTTATCAGTTTTAGAGGAAGTTAAGAACCCAACAGCGATGATTCAAGCGGCCAAAATGGGTGAACAATCCAAGGAACTATTAGCCTTTAAAAATGGTGTATTAAATCGTTCTACCTTAGAATTTAGTCCACATTGTCGGGAAAACTGGCTCACTTCCTTTATTCCGCACGATTACACGAATCAGGAAGAAAATACACCGCACTTTGATAGTTGGTTGAATTTTGTTGCTGATGGTAAGGAAGATAAAAAGCAAGCAATCTTGGGCGCACTTTACGCGATTTTAACGAATCGCCATAACTGGCAATTATTCTTTGAAGTAACCGGTGATGGTGGCAGTGGAAAATCGGTATTTGCGCAAATTGCCACAATGTTAGCCGGCGAACAAAACACGGAAAGCGGGCGATTAGTCGATTTAGACGAACCGCGCGGCCGTGAAAACTTTGTGAATAAAACGCTCATTCTATGCCCGGAACAATCCCGCTATGGTGGTGAGGGTGGCGGACTAAAAAGCATTAGTGCGGGTGATTTAGTCAATATTGATCCGAAGCACAAAAGCAAGTTTAAAGCAGTCATTCCCGCGATTGTGCTAATCGTCAACAATGAGCCAACACGCTTCACAGAAAGAAACGGAGGTATTGAACGCCGCAGAGTGATTTTTCACTTTGATAAGGTGGTGCCGGAAAGTAAACGCGATCCGCACTTAATGGATAAGATAGAAGCTGAAGCAGGCGGAATTATTTATAAACTGATTCAGGCTTTTAAAAATCCGTTAGATGCGAAAAAAGCGCTAACCAAACAACAGGAAAGCGCCGAAGCGTTAGAAATCAAAATGAACTCAGATCATTTAACGGTGTTTTGTAGTTATTTCCTAACCTCCCAAGAAAGTAACGGGCTAGGAATTGGCAACGCGAAAACCGGACTTCCAAGAACGCACCTTTACCCGGCTTACTTGGTATTTACTGAAGCCAATAATATTCAAAATGCTTTAACACTGAATAACTTTACCGAATCATTAAGACAAGGATTGGCACAGCACAAAAATAAATACCCCTGCACCCGCAAACGGATAACTTCCGGCACGGAAAAAGGAAGATATATCACCAACGTACACTTTAAAGACTTTGACGAGTTTTATAATGAGTACATAAAATCAAATAGATAGTGAAAGGCGCGGCATAAAAACCGCGCTTTTTTTATCTAAAAAGGTGAATGCCAAGGTGAACAAAACCGACTTCCCCTTCATCTTATAACCAATTGAAAAACAAAGAAAAAGCAATCGGTGAACGAGTGAAGGCAGTTTTTAAATATTTTCCACGCACATCACTTTTAACGTTCACATTGTTCTACATAATCTCCCCAAAGTTGCATCACCGGCTTGCGTTATTCAAGGAAATCAGCCCTATCGTAAATCTTGCCTGTTTGCGTCCCCGTCTTGTGAGAAATACACATTTCAGCCACTTCATAATCAATACGCTGATCGGCTAAATAAGTGCGCCCGATTGTTCTTAATCCATGAGCAGTTTGTTTATTCTTGTAGCCTAAATCGACTAGCATTTTATTGATTGTTTGACTGCTCATTGGTTGGTTAGACTTAATCCAACTTTGAAAAACATATTCGCTTTTTACAGATATACTTTTCATTTTGTTTAGAATTTCCATAGCTTGGGAAGAAAGGGGAATTACAAAAGGATGTCTTTTCTTCATTCTGTTAGCCGGGATAGTCCATAAAGATTTTTTAAAATCAATTTCAGACCATGTGGCGTTACTTGCTTCAGCAGGGCGTACCATGGTTAATAACTGAAATTTGAATAATAACTTTGTTTGAATGGTCGCACTGGAATACATCACAGCTTTTATTAATTCCGGTAGTTCTTTTGGCGTTATTGCCGGGTTGTTGGTGGATTTTCCAAAGTTAAATACTTCATTGATTCGTAAGCAAGGATTAAAGGCAATTAGGCCGTAGTTTACAGCGAAATTAAGTACTTCATTCAATAGCAGAATAGTGCGCTTTAATGTATCGTCCTTGCCTTGGTTATAGAGTGATTCTAATGCTTCAATAACAACCTTTGGCAGAATTTCATTTATTGGCATATCACCAATAAAAGGAAACAAATAGATTTCCATGCGGCGCCAATCTTTTTTTAATGTCTCAGCTTCTACTTTTTGAACCTTCTTGGCCTTCCAACGATTAGCGACAGATAGCAAGCCAATCTATTTTCTATATGCTCAATAGCGGCTTTGTGTTCTTGTGGATCTATGCCTTGGGCCAACAAAGAGCGATATTCTTCACGAATAGAACGGGCTTGAGCTAAAGATAAAGCGGGATAAGTTCCTAAAGAAACTTTAGTACGTTTTTTAGTAAGTGGGCGGATATAGTTAAAACGCCATGATTTAACGCCGGTAGGCAAGACTAATAGAAATAATCCGTAGCCATCAGTAAGAGTGTATTCCTTATCTTTTGGCTTAGAGCTTTCTACTTCTGTATTGGTTAGAGGTTTAGTAATTTTAGGCATATTTGGTAACCATTTAACAATTTTATGTAACCACGGAAAAGGGGTATTAGCACATGGTTACAATCGTGGTTACAAAAAAGAGCGGTTAAGGGCGATTATCTACGAGGGGTACAATAGGGTAAAATGCTGTAATGTCTTATAAATACTGGCTTTAATTGGTGTTTTTGATGAGTTGCGAGGAGTTGCGATAAGTTTTTTGGTGCCCCCAACAGGACTTGAACCTGTGACCAATCGATTATGAGTCGACTGCTCTAACCGACTGAGCTATGGGGGCGGTAAGAGTTGCGGTGGGATTATAGGGAAATATCGGGTTAAAGTCTAGCCGCGCTATCTTGTGTGTTTTTAATTTAAACAAAAAAAGGATAAGCCTTTTAACTTATCCTTTTTCTTGTATTAAAAATTACTCGTCCAAGAAACTGCGTAAAGTTTCGGAACGGCTTGGGTGGCGTAATTTGCGTAGCGCTTTGGCTTCGATTTGACGAATACGCTCACGAGTCACGTCAAATTGTTTGCCGACTTCTTCTAATGTGTGATCGGTATTCATGTCGATACCGAAACGCATACGAAGCACTTTCGCCTCACGTGGCGTTAAGCCTTCCAACACCTCGTGTGTCGCCGCTTTTAAACTTTGTGCGGTGGCAGAATCCAAAGGAAGCTCTAAGGTAGAGTCTTCGATGAAATCACCTAAATGGGAATCATCGTCATCACCGATTGGAGTTTCCATGGAAATCGGCTCTTTGGCAATTTTCAGCACTTTACGGATTTTGTCTTCCGGCATGCCCATGCGTTCCGCTAATTCTTCAGGTGTAGCTTCGCGTCCCATCTCTTGCAACATTTGGCGAGAAATACGATTGAGTTTGTTGATGGTCTCAATCATATGCACCGGAATACGGATGGTGCGTGCCTGGTCTGCGATAGAACGGGTAATTGCCTGACGAATCCACCAAGTGGCATAAGTAGAGAATTTGTAACCGCGACGGTATTCAAATTTATCTACGGCTTTCATCAAACCGATGTTACCTTCTTGAATTAAATCAAGGAATTGTAAGCCACGGTTAGTGTATTTTTTGGCAATGGAAATCACCAAACGAAGGTTCGCTTCCACCATTTCTTTTTTCGCACGGCGGGCTTTGAGTTCGCCTTGTGCGATACGTTCACCAATTTCTCGAATTTGCGGGATGGTTAAATTCGTGTCTTGTTCAATTTGAACTAAATGAGCAATTGCTTGGCGCAATTCATCTTCATACTGTACGAGTTTTTCAGACCAAGACTTACCGGCGGCAAGCGCTTTTACCAACCATACATCGCTGGTTTCATGACCAATAAAACTTTTTTGGAAACTGGATTTTGGCATTTTAGCGTTATCCACCACAAGACGTTGAATCAGACGCTCTTGATGACGAACACGTTTCATCATATCTCGCGTGGATAAAACAAGGGTATCAAATTGCTTTGGCACTAAACGGAACTGAGTGAAAATATCCGATAATGCCTGAATTTCATCTTTGGCTTTTTTACCGGTTCGACCGTGTTTTGCAATGATTTCTAGCGTTTTTTGATGTTGTTGTCTAAGTGCGGTGAATTTTTCACGTGCAACCTCAGGATCAATGCTGTTATCGCTATCGCTGTCATCACTGCTGCTTTCTTCGCTATCTTCTTCATCTTCACTTTCATCATCCATTTCAGCAGCAGCTACGTTTTCTTCGCTTTCTTCTGCATGGAATTCATCTAATTCGGCCGTTTCTGATTCGCTTAATACGTTTGGATCCACGAAACCGGTAATTAAGTCGGCTAAACGAACGCCGCCACTTTCCACCAAATCATATTGTTCAATGAGATTGGTAATGGCTTCTGGGTAAGCGGCAATAGCACTTTGAACTTCGTTGATGCCTTCTTCAATTCGTTTAGCGATATCAATTTCACCTTCACGGGTGAGCAATTCTACGCTACCCATTTCGCGCATATACATACGCACCGGGTCAGTCGTGCGACCGAGTTCTGCTTCCACGCTGGATAATACTTGGGTTGCTTCTTCAACGACATCTTCATCGGTGATATTTTCATTGAGCATCAGATCATCCGCATCCGGTGCGGTTTCCAACACTTGAATCCCCATGTCGTTGATCATCTGAATAATATCTTCAATTTGATCCGCATCGACTAATTCTTCAGGGAGGCTGTCATTCACTTCGGCATAGGTTAAATAACCTTGCTCTTTCCCTTGAGCGATGAGTAGTTTCAATTGAGATTGTGGATTTTGATCCATATTTGATATCCGCCTTGCTTACTTATTTGGAGAAGATAAAATGCTAGGAATTCTAACATTCTTACTCAGGTTTAACTATTTCTTTTCTTGTTTTTTTACCAACAAATGTGAAAGCTCTTTTTTCTCGTTGAGATCCAATCCTTCCGCACGATCTTTAGCGATGAGCCAATGGATGCGTTTATCAACCAGTTGCAGGTAAAAGTAACGTAATGTTTCGCGGAACGTGTCCTCGATCTTATCGTCTTCAATCAAGTGGTTCCACGCCAGTAGTTTTTCAAGTATTTTTTGTTGTTTTGTATCACGCCAGTGTTCCAGTAACAGCCCTGCACTGATGCCTACTTTTTCGCGGCAAAGTGCGGTCAATTCTACGAGTAAATCGTAGCCTGGTTCATCCAAATTTTTGAGAGGTTCCAAATCCGGCACGAATTTCACCAGCTCCGGGTTTTGTAACAATAACGCAATTAAAATCCGCATGGGGGTTCGTTTGAATTGAATTTTTTGTGTAATCGGAGTGTTATCCGTTTGTAATTTCTCCGGAAGTAAACTTTCTAATTGTGCTGGATCTACAATAGCTAGTTTTTTAGCAAATAGATGGCGTAGCTCCATCCTTAATGCCTTGCTAGGGATTTTTTCAATTAAAGGTATTCCAAGGGCAGCAAGTTTAGTTTTGCTTTCTTTTGAAGAAAAATCCACTTTGGGGGTTAAGTGAGCGAACAAAAATTCACTTAAAGATTGCGCCTTCTCAATATATTCCTCGAAGCCTTGCTTACCATATTGACGAATGAAACTATCCGGGTCTTCGTCATCAGGTAAAAAGATAAATTTCAGTTGGCGACCATCTTCCATATAAGGCAACGCATTTTCCAGTGCACGCCATGCTGCATCACGCCCGGCGCGATCGCCGTCATAACAGCAAATGACTTGTTCCGTGGAGCGAAAAAGTAATTGAATTTGTTCCGAGGTAGTGGACGTACCGAGAGACGCCACGGCATAATTGACCCCGAATTGGGCGAGTGCCACCACATCCATATAGCCCTCTACAACCAGTAATTTTTGTGGTGAATCATCCGCCTGTAAGGCTTCAAATAAACCGTAAAGTTCACTGCCTTTGTGATAGGTGACGGTTTCCGGCGAGTTTAAGTATTTTGGTTTTTCATCGGTTAACACGCGTCCGCCGAAAGCTACGGTGCGCCCGCGACGATCGCGAATAGGGAACATAATCCGATTACGGAATTTGTCGTACACATTGCCACGATCATTGCGCGACAGCATGCCTAAATCGAACAGTTTTTGTTGCTCTTCACGTGTTTTACCAAATTGACGATAAACGGTATCCATGGCGTTTGGCACATAACCGATTTGAAAACGTTCAATGATTTCCGCTGATAAACCACGCTGTTGCAGATAACTTTGTGCAGGAATATTTAACGGTAATTGTTGCTGATAAAACTTAGCAATTTCCTGCATAAGTTCATACAGGTTACGTTTGGTTTGATAGCCAACTCGCTTGCCGTTATCGTTAAAGTGCGGTCGTTTTTCGTAGGGAATTTCTAAACCGAGAAAACCTGCCAGTTCTTCCACCGCTTCCACAAATTCCAGCTTGTCGTATTCCATCAAAAAGGAAATAGCATTGCCATGCGCACCACAACCGAAACAATGATAAAACTGCTTTTTATCGCTGACGGTAAAAGAAGGCGTTTTTTCATGGTGAAACGGGCAGCAGGCTTGATAATCACGGCCGGCTTTTTTCAGTTTTACGCGGGAATTAATTAAATCGACGATGTTAATTTTGGTTAAAATATCGTCTATAAATGTGCGGGGAATGGAACCTTTCATCGAGTATTTTGCCTCTTATTGTGAACGAAATATGAGCCTAACTGATGAGATTGAGAGAAAATAAAACCGTGAGCCTTGGAAGATTCACGGTTTTTATAACTCGAGTTAAAAATACTGCTAATTAGTATAAACGTGTATTGCGAGCGTTTTCACGAGCAACGCGTTTTGCGTGACGTTTTGCGCGAGTTGCATTTTCACGTTTACGAATTGTCGTTGGTTTTTCGTAGAATTCACGAGCACGAACTTCTGCTAAGATACCAGCTTTTTCGCAAGAGCGTTTGAAACGACGTAATGCTACGTCAAAGGATTCATTTTCACGAACTTTAATTACAGGCATAAGCCAATCACCTCAATGAGTTTAATTAATTTAATTGCAATTTAAATTTTACTTGTTGCCACAAGTCGTGGCAGATTCAATAAAGGTCGCAATTTTAATCCAACTTCACAGGAAAAGTAAAGGGAAGATTCACCTTTTCCTGAAATCCGTTTTGAGAAACTGGTTAAACCCTTGTAAAAAAGGTAAAATTCGCCCCAATTAAATCCCATATAAAGAGAACAAAAATGCGAATTTTAGGCATTGAAACGTCCTGTGATGAAACGGGCGTTGCCATTTATGACGAAGAAAAAGGCTTGATTGCTAACCAACTCCATACGCAAATTGCGCTACATGCCGATTACGGCGGCGTTGTGCCGGAACTGGCTTCGCGCGATCATATTCGGAAATTAGCGCCATTATTACAAGCCGCCTTACAAGAAGCCAATCTTACTGCGAAAGACATTGACGGCGTAGCCTATACAAGCGGTCCCGGCTTGGTCGGCGCATTGTTAGTAGGTTCTACCGTAGCACGTTCTTTAGCGTATGCGTGGAATATCCCTGCCATCGGTGTACATCACATGGAAGGGCATTTACTGGCGCCAATGTTGGAAGAAAATCCACCGCACTTTCCTTTTGTGGCGTTGTTGGTGTCCGGCGGACATACCCAATTAGTGCGTGTGGACGGCGTCGGACGCTACGAATTATTAGGCGAATCTATTGATGATGCCGCAGGGGAGGCGTTTGACAAAACGGCAAAATTACTCGGCTTGGATTATCCCGGCGGAGCGGCATTAGCCCGCTTAGCGTTAAATGGTACGCCGAATCGTTTTGCGTTCCCTCGCCCAATGACCGATCGTCCTGGTTTGGATTTCAGCTTTTCCGGTTTAAAAACCTTTGCTGCCAATACGCTTCATCAAGTGATGCAAGAAGAAGGGGAATTAACCGAGCAAAGCAAAGCGGATATTGCTTATGCGTTCCAAGAGGCTGTGGTGGACACGCTCGCCATCAAATGTAAGCGTGCGTTAAAGCAAACAGGCTTGAAGCGTTTGGTAATTGCTGGTGGCGTGAGCGCCAATAAACAGTTGCGCCAAACCTTGGCGGAGCTGATGCAACAATTGGGCGGTGAAGTGTTTTACCCGCAACCGCAATTTTGTACCGATAACGGCGCTATGATTGCTTACGCCGGCTTCTTACGTTTAAAACAAGGACAGCAGCAAGATCTTGCCATCGAAGTGCGTCCCCGCTGGGCAATGACCGAATTAACTGCTGTTTAATTCGATATCAAATCAAAGTGCGGTCAAAAATTTAAACGTTTTTTTGACCGCACTTCAGTTAAGGATACATTATGGACAACATTAAATTTAGAGCAATGCGTGCTGCCGGAATCGGCTGTTTTGTTATGTTAGCGATCATCGGTTTCTTTGTGTTTACCACACCGACAAATGAGCTTATCGATTTCTTAACAGAGATTGGCCAAATGGCAGGCGGGCGAACCACTATCGGTGTCTTTATTCTCGCCTCGTTACCGCCGTTAACCGGTTTTATCTGCTATTACTTTTGGAAATGGGTGCTCAAATAATGGCTAAGTTGTATTTTTATTATTCCACTATGAATGCAGGAAAATCGACAACTTTGCTGCAATCTTCCTATAACTACCGTGAACGCAATATGAACACGCTGGTTTATACGGCTGCCATTGATGATCGTTTTGGCGCCGGACGCGTGACTTCCCGTATTGGGATCAGTGAACAGGCGAACACCTTCGCACGTGATACGAATTTATTTGCAGAAATTCAACAACACGTAGCGAAAGAGCCGTTGCATTGTATTTTGGTGGATGAAGCTCAGTTTTTAACCAAAGCACAAGTGTATCAACTGAGCGATGTGGTGGATAAACTGAAAATTCCTGTTTTATGTTATGGCTTGCGTACCGACTTCCAAGCAGAACTTTTTGAAGGGAGTCGCTATTTACTGGCATGGGCGGATCAGTTAGAAGAACTCAAAACCATTTGCTATTGCGGACGTAAAGCCAATTTCGTATTGCGTTTAAATGAGCAAGGCGAGGTCGTCAAACAAGGGGATCAAATTCAAATTGGTGGCAACGACAGTTATTTATCGGTCTGCCGATTGCATTATAAAGAACGCATGGCTGAATAGATGGTTTCAAAGTGCGGTTGTTTTTTTAGGTTTTTTTGTAGGGACAGGCTTTATGCCTGTCCTTATTTTTGCTTTGGAATAAATGGATTTCTGTCCTTACACTTTATCCATTAACCCACGCCAAAAACTCCTCCTCACTCAACACCTGCACGCCTAATTCTGCCGCTTTGCTGAGTTTGGAACCTGCCGCTTCGCCGGCAATAACATAGTCGGTTTTGGCCGAAACACTGCCGCTGACTTTGGCACCGAGTTGTTGTAATAGCGCTTTGGCGTCGTTGCGTCCCATTTGGGAAAGTGTGCCGGTGAGCACCACAGTTTTGTCTTTGAATGGATTTTCTTTCGCTTCCTGCACGTCAACAGTTTCCCAGTGCACGCCTTGAGCGATGAGATCATTCACTACCGCAACATTGTGTTCTTCGCGCCAGAACACAAAAATGCGATTCGCGACCACTTCGCCCACATCAGGCACTTGTTGTAGCTGTTCTAAATCGGCATTTTGTAACGCTTCTAAGGTTTTGAAATGGTTTGCCAGATTTAATGCGGTGGCTTCACCCACATCACGAATACCCAACGCAAAGATAAAACGGGCGAGGGTCGTGTGTTTGGCTTTTTCTAAGCTGGCTAACGCATTTTCAGCCGATTTCGGCCCCATGCGTTCTAAGCGGGTGAGTGTGGTTAAATCTAACTTGAACAAATCTGCCGGGGTATGAACCAACTCGCGATCCACCAGTTGCTCAATCAGTTTGGCACCTACACCGTCAATGTCCATGGCTTTGCGTGAGACGAAATGTTTTAGTGCTTCTTTGCGTTGTGCCGCACAGAATAACCCGCCGGTGCAACGTGCCACCGCTTCGCCTTCAATGCGCACGATTAAGGAATCGCACACCGGACAGTGCGTTGGAAAGACAATTTGGCGCGCATTGGCCGGGCGGCGCTCATGTACGACGCCAATAATTTGTGGAATCACATCGCCGGCACGGCGAATAATCACCGTGTCGCCGATGGCAATATTCAGACGCTCGATCTCGTCGCCGTTATGTAAGGTCGCGTTACTTACCGTTACGCCGGCAACAAATACCGGTTGTAGTTTAGCCACAGGCGTGATGGCACCGGTGCGACCGACTTGGAATTCCACGTCATTTAATACTGTTAGTTCTTCTTGTGCAGGAAATTTGTAAGCGATTGCCCAACGCGGTGCTTTGGAAATAAAGCCCAGTCTTTGTTGCAATTCAATGTCATTGACTTTTAATACCGTGCCGTCAATGTCATAACCCAAGGAACTGCGTTTTTCCATCATAGTGCGGTAGAAATTCAGCACGTTTTCAATGCCATCGCATAAACGGATCTCGCTATTTACCGGCACGCCGATAGATTTCAACCATTGCAGGCGTTCAAAATGCGTCGGTGGTAAGTCTATCCCTTGGGTGACGCCGATGCTGTAAGCATTGAACACGAGCGGGCGCTGACTGGTGATTTTCGGATCCAATTGGCGTAAGGAACCAGCTGCCGCATTACGCGGGTTAGCAAAGGTTTTTTCGCCCTGTTCCAAGGCTCGTTCATTTAGGCGCTCAAACCCCTCGTGCGGCATAAACACCTCACCGCGCACTTCCAAGCGTGCTGGCGGATTGTCCGTTAGTAGCTGCAACGGAATGTTGCGAATGGTACGAATGTTTTGTGTGATGTCTTCGCCCGTTGTGCCATCGCCGCGCGTTGCTGCTTGGGTCAGCACACCATTCACATACAAAATACTGACCGCCAATCCGTCCAATTTAGGTTCGCAACAAAATGTTAATGGCTCGGGCACGAGGACTAAACGATCTTGAATGCGTTTCACGAAGGCCAGAAATTCCTCATCAGAAAAGGCGTTATCTAACGAGAGCATCGGAAGTTCATGTTTTATTTGCGCAAATTCCGACAACGGCCGCGCGCCCACACGTTGGGTCGGCGAATCGGCGGTGATCAGTTCGGGGTGTTGTTGTTCTAAGGCTTTGAGCTGATGAAAAAGGCGATCGTACTCGCTGTCGGGAATCTGCGGATCGTCTAACACATGATATTGATATTCGTGATAACGCAGAGTTTTTCTGAGATCGTCAATGTGTTGTTGGATTGAAGTTGTCATTGTTATTCCATAAAAATAATCGAAAAAACGACCGCACTTTTTCGGTGCTCAGTGAACCGAAAGTGCGGTCATTTTTGAAAACGTTTTTAAGCCGCCGAGATGGATTATGCTACCTTCGCGAGATATTCCTGTTCGGCGACATCGTTGAAAATTTCTTGTTTATCCGTGAGGACGAAACCGCCAAGTTCATCGGCCAAACTACGGGCGGCGCGAATCATGGTTTTCAGATTGACGATGTCATTGCCCGGTGAAGGTAATTGCATGAAAATGGCAATACCAACGGTGACCAGATTGTCCATGTCGTAAGGATTAAAGGTGCCGGGCTGCTGTAAATTCGCAACGCTGAACAATACAGGGCTGGCAGCGGTTAAATCCAAATGGCGATGATAAATATGCTGATCGCCAAAAATAAAGCCAAGGCCATCAAGTGCTTGTGCTAAGCGTCCACCGTTAAATTCACGATTTTCCGGCGCGACTACATATAACATAATGAAGTCAGGCGTACGTTGATTTTCTGAGACCGTTTCCCCCGCAGAGGTTGTTGATGGAGTAGTCGCCGTGTGTTGTTCATTTGCCTGGTTCAATGAAACGGTTGGAGTCACATATTCGTTTTCTGTTTGAAGCGAGTTTCTTTCAGATGGGGAAACTGTGCTTGGCTCGGCATAAGACGGTTCATCATAAGATTGGAACGATGTATTAGCTTGTACTGTCATCGGTTGAACAGGTTGCGTCGGTTGTTCATGAAAGGAATAGGACGCAGTTGATTCAACGTTATTCAATGTTGTGTTGGAGGTTCCATTCGGTAAGGTAATTTTAATTTCATCGACGGCACGCTCAATGGAATGAGGCTCGTTTATGCTTGGTGTGGCAGTAGCTTCAAAATCCAACGCTTGTTGTTGTGGAGGCGTTTCTTCGACAAAAGAATGCACCGGTTTGTCGGCGATCGGTGTTTCTGTTATCGGCTGTGCCGATTGCGGCGCATTAAAACGATTGGGTTGATGATTTTGTGAAAAAGTATTGGCGTTTTTGAAATATTGGGATTTCTCGCGACGGTTTGACCAAATGCCGTGCGCAATCAATGCTAATAGGGCGATAACCCCCAAGATAATCAAAATAGTATTTAAATCCATTGCCGACTCTCCCATCATGTAAAACTCATGTATAAGTGGGCGTAAGCTTATCATATTTTTACAAAATTGATGAGAGACAACGTTTGATTTTTTTCGCCGCACTTTGTATTCTGGGCCTCTTTTCCTTGGGGGAGAACGTGATGTTGAAAGAGCAAGAAATAAAAGCCGGTTTTGAATATTTTGTGATGGGCTGGCACTTAATTTTACAAAAGGGGTTACGCCGTTTTGTGATCCTGCCTATTTTATTAAACGTACTGTTGTTAGGTGGCTTATTTTGGATGTTTGTGAGTCAAATAGGCGGTTATATTGACGGCATTATGTCCTATGTTCCTGATTGGCTTGCGTGGCTGAGCGGCATTTTATTGCTGGCTTCCATTTTGATGATTTTAATCCTGTTTTACTTTATTTTTACGACGTTGTCGGGTTTTATCGCAGCACCGTTTAATGGCTGAAAAAGTCGAAAAAATGCTGACAGGGGAAGATTTGCAGGAAATGTCTTTATGGGATTTTCTGAAAGATGTGCCTCGTATGTTAGGGCGTGAATGGCAAAAGTTGGTTTATAGTTTGCCTAAAATTATCGCCTTGTTTTTATTAGGTTTTGTGCCCTTACTCGGGCAAACTGTGGTTCCGATTGCCACTTTTGTATTTACGGCTTGGATGTTTGCAATTCAATATTGTGACTATCCTTTTGATAATCACAAGATTCCTTTTGACGTAATGAAAAATGAGTTGGCCATTAAGCGTAATGTAACCGTTACTTTCGGTGGTTTGGTTTCATTATGCACGTTTGTACCGATCGTGAATTTAGTGATTATTCCTGTCGCGGTGTGTGGTGCAACGGCAATGTGGGTGAATGAATATCGCCGTTTATTTAAGCGCTCTTCGCAAGACAAAACCGGCACGGAGATGAGCTTGCATCATGCTCATTCCGTTGGTGGACAAATCGTGACTAAATAGCTTTTAGTTATTATTTATAAAAAATAGCTATTTTTTTATTGTGAATTCTCGTGTTAAAACTAGCGCCATAAAATATTCCTTATGGTTTGGAGAACAGTATGACTATTTATAACGACAATTCTTATTCTATTGGCAATACGCCGTTGGTGCGTCTAAAACATTTTGGCAACGGCAATATCGTGGTAAAAATTGAGGGACGTAACCCAAGTTTTAGCGTGAAATGCCGTATCGGCGCGAACATGGTTTGGCAGGCAGAAAAAGACGGTTCTTTGACGAAAGATAAAGAAATCGTGGATGCGACCAGCGGGAATACCGGTATTGCTTTGGCCTATGTAGCAGCGGCACGCGGTTATAAAATTACGCTCACCATGCCGGAAACTATGAGCAATGAGCGTAAGCGTTTATTGCGCGGTTTGGGCGTGAATTTAGTGCTTACCGAAGGTGCTAAAGGCATGAAAGGCGCGATTGCCAAAGCAGAAGAAATTGTGGCATCTGATCCAAGTCGTTATGTGATGTTAAAACAGTTTGAAAATCCGGCAAACCCGGAAATTCACCGTAAAACCACCGGTCCAGAAATCTGGAAAGACACTGAAGGCAAAATTGATGTATTGGTTGCCGGCGTGGGTACTGGTGGTACCATCACCGGGATTTCCCGTGCCATTAAATTAGATCATGGTAAACAAATTATCTCTGTTGCCGTAGAACCGGCTGAATCACCGGTGATTACTCAAACTCTTGCCGGTGAAGAAGTTAAACCGGGTCCACACAAGATTCAAGGGATCGGCGCAGGCTTTATTCCGAAAAACCTCGATCTTTCCTTAATTGATCGAGTGGAAACGATTGATAGTGAAACGGCGATCGTGACTGCCCGTCGTTTGATGGCAGAAGAAGGGATTCTTGCCGGTATTTCTTCCGGTGCGGCTGTCGCTGCGGCTGATCGCTTGGCGAAACAGCCTGAATTTAAAGATAAACTGATTGTGGTGATTTTACCGTCTGCGGCAGAGCGTTATTTAAGTACCGCACTTTTTGACGGCATTGAAGTGTAATAAAGGAAAGCAAAATAATGTTTGGTAAAAAGCCTGTCATTTGACAGGCTTTTTTGTATGCCTTATTTACATCACTTAAGGGGCGAGGATTTGTTTAACCCGTTGTTGCAATGCCGGGATGACTTCTTGCACAAACCAAGGATTTTTAGCCAACCACAACTGATTGCGAGGGGAAGGATGCACGAGCGGCAAAAAGTGCGGTAGAAATATTCGGTAATTTTTTACGGTTTCTGTCACATTAAGTTTGTTCTGCGGCAGATAATATTTTTGTGCGTATTGTCCGATCAAGATGGTCAGTTCAATATGAGGTAAATCCGCCAGAATCTGTGAATGCCATTTTTCTGCAAAGCCTTTGCGAGGTGGCAGATCGCCTGATTTGCCTTTCCCCGGATAGTAAAAATCCATCGGAATCACCGCAAACAAGCCGGAGTGATAAAACACTTCACGATCGACACCCAACCATTCACGTAGGCGATCACCGCTTTGGTCATTCCAATACAAACGCGTTTGTTCTGCTTTGGTGCCAGGTGCTTGTCCGACAATGTTTATGCGGGCAGTTGTCGGGGCGGAGAATAGCGGCTCAATACCACGTTCGGTGAAGGAGCGATTTTGCGGATCGCACATAATGGCGTTTTTGATTTGGGGCAGCGTTGACATAATGGCGTTTTTAATAAAGTTTTTGTGTGGGATTAAAACTCAATAAACCGGGTTATCCGGCTTATTGAAGAAAAAGTGCGGTGGTTTTTTACGGTGTTTTCACGCTATTAATGTGGCACACATTGTTCTGCGAGAACTTCCCCAACACTGGTTTTTAAGGTGGAAACATCTTTGCGTTCTAACCACACCCAATGAATGTTGGCATAATTTCGCCCATTTTCCGCAATTGTCGGGCTTAGTTTATGGGTTACATTGTTAAACGTTAAACTGATGGAACGCGTTTTGTTTTTTTTGTGCTTGGTAGTGTGAAACACGATACGAACGATTTTGTCGTCCTTGCAAAGGTATTCCTTCATCTCCCCTTTTTGAGTGGCTTTTTGTAAAACCGGCTGTGGCGGTTTTTCGGAGGCTTTAGGTTCTATTGGCTTGGAGGTGCAAGCAGCAATACCCAGTAACATCAGTAATATAAAGCTCGCTCTTAACATAATGTGTACCCTTCTAAATGGAATAAGCGTAGTTTTGACTACGCTTATTGAATTTTACGGATTATTTTTTAAATTGGTAGCTACCGTCAGCTTGGCGAACAAAGCGTGCGCCATTGGAAAGGCGAAGCTCGTTAACACGACCTTGTGCATTGATAGTTACCTGAACTTTATCGCCCGGTTTGAAGCTACTTAGCGCGTTGCCGGCACCATTGGCTTTTATCATGGCATTCACATCAGCAATTGGCAAGTTGTTATTACGAAATACCTGCATTAACGAGACACCTTGTGGAACGACTAAAGTTTTGCTTCCTGCACTCGCATTAACTGTTTTAGTCGTTGCCGGTTTCGCTTCTAAAATTTCAACAACTTGTTTCTCGGTTTTCGCACTTTGAGCTTTTGCCGGTTGATTTTTAGGCTCAACTTTTTGTGGTTTTTCAGCCGTTTTTGTTTTCACCGGTTCCGGTTTTTTCACTGTTTCATGTGGTGTGCTTTGAGGTTTGACCATCTCTTGTGGTTTTGCCTGTTCCACGGTTTTTGGTTGTTCCGCCGGTTTATTTTCGGAAACCGAATTCATTGCTTGAGGTTCTGCTGCCGGGGTATTTGCCATCGGTTCATTGCTTTGTGCAGGAACAATATTTTCAGCGGTATTTGGCTGTGAAACGGCATTCGTTGGGTTATCCAATACCGTTGGCTCATTCACTTGTAATTGATCTAATTGTTGGAATTGAATCGGTACGTCATTGTTGCTTTGTTGCTCATAAGATTGCACTGTATCTGAACTTGGTTTCATCCATAAAATGAACATAAGTAGTAGCACAAGGGCCAAAATGGTGACAAAAAGACGACGATGTTTTTGCGGTAACATGGCTAACATTGGCCAAGTTTCAGGGTTCTTAAGGCTGACAGCCTGTTTTTCAGCGCTTTCTGCTTGCGGTTTTGTTTCATTTATTGCGGCATCAAGCACGGGTTCGACAACCACATTCGTGGTTTCGAGGGATGCTTCTTCTGCAATAATGGTTTCTTCAGATGACGTTGCACTTGCCACAGCTACATCTGCTAGGGCTGAATCACCAAATACCGGCTCTTTGCGGGTAGCAAATTGATTTTCTGTATTTTTTTGTTCTTTTTTAGCGAACATGCCTTTGGCTTTTTCAAAGAAGGACGGTTCCGGTTTTGTCGGTTTTTTCGGGGTGATTGGCTCCATTTGATTAAAACCTAAATCCAATTCATTTTGCGCCGGATTATTTTCATTTTCCGGGGTTATTTTTTCAGAATCCACAATATACCTCTGATTAACGAATGATGATCTGCCGTAAAGTGCGGTTGTTTTTCTCTGCGTTTTTTGGCTGATGAACGAAACGAGAAATCGAATCTATTACGACATAAATTGATAAGTAAAAATCGCGCCTATTTTAAAACATCTTTTGCTTTTTTGATACCGTCTTCTCAAGACGAATATAAGGTTTTATTCGGTTCTCCGCCGATTTCACGGGCAAGTTTCGGCACCAAATAGCCCGAGCTAATGCGTTGTAGCTCTTTATAAATTTTCAGGGCTTGGGCGTCATTAAGATAAAAATGCGTTGCCCCTTCGACCTTATCTAACAAATGCAAATAATAAGGCAAAATGCCCACTGAAAATAAGCGGTCACTCAATGTTTTCAGAATTAGTGCGTCATCATTCACATTTTTGAGTAAAACCGATTGGTTTAATAAAACGACTCCGTAATCCTTTAATTTCGCCATGGCATGGGCAAAATCCGCATCAATTTCATTGGCATGATTGACATGGGTGACCAAAATTTTTTGCAACCGGGTTTGCGCTAAAAGCCGACAAAATGTATCGGTTATCCGTTGTGGAATGACGACCGGCAAACGGGAATGAATACGGAGACGCTTTAAGTGCGGTATGTTTTCTAAGTGTTTTATCAGCCACTCGAGCTCATGATCTTTTGCCATCAGCGGATCGCCGCCGGAAAAAATTACTTCCTCAATTTCAGGGCGTTCTGCAATATATTGTAACGCTTTTTGCCAATTTTGTTTGGTGCCTTTGTTGTCTTGATAAGGAAAATGACGGCGGAAACAATAGCGACAATTCACCGCGCAACCCCCTTTTACCATAAATAACAAGCGATTATGGTATTTGTGCAAAATGTTGGAGACGACGTTTTTATCTTCTTGTTCTTCCAACGGATCTTTGCTAAATCCTTCGGCTTGTAAAAACTCATCCGCAGAAGACATGACTTGTAAAAACAAAGGATCCTTTGGATTGCCCTTTTCCATCTTTTCTACAAAAGGCAGCGGCACGCGCATGGCAAATAATTTGCGCGCTTCTATGTCTTGTTTGAAGGATTCAAGAGGGAGTTCGAGGTGTTGTAATAAAATTTTCGGATCGGAAATCCCGTTTGCCAAATGTGTTAGCCAACTTTGTTCTTCTCTAATCGGGATGTTTTGATGTAGAATAGCCACTTTTAAAAAACAATCTTTTTTTGAGGATAATATGGCTACATATACTACCAGTGATTTCAAACCAGGTCTAAAATTTATGCAA
>ERZ791785.183-NODE-183-length-67195-cov-4.855347_pt1 | contig 67195 bp, 65 predicted proteins | sample MGYA00509947_ERZ791785 | MGnify/ENA primary metagenome ERZ791785 (study PRJEB30046, sample SAMN00791982) | human gut metagenome | study: EMG produced TPA metagenomics assembly of the A metagenome-wide association study of gut microbiota in type 2... | reverse complement strand
CGATGGACCAAGGTTTACGTTTCGCTATCCGTGAAGGTGGCCGTACAGTAGGTGCCGGTGTGGTAGCTAAAATTATCAAATAATTGATAAGAAACCCAATTGAAAAGGCGTATCGAATGATACGCCTTTTTGTTTTCATCATGTTGATAAAATGAATCTGATGAAAACACAATAAAAAATGACCGCACTTTAATGAAATAAAGTGCGGTCATTTTTTCTATTATTTTTTATTTTCTAGCAAGTGGTGGAACGAAACAAATGCCCATATCCCAAGGTTGTTCGATCCATGTGTTTTGTGGAATATCCACCACATAATCATCGACTAATTCTGCACCGGCTGGTTTTGCGAAAACAGTAACAAAATGAGCATTTGGGTACATCTCACGAATAGCGCGTGCAGTGTTTCCAGTGTCCACTAAATCGTCAATAACAATAAAGCCTTCTCCGCCATTTTCTAATTGAGCTGCATGTAAGACCTGCAATTCACCTTGTTTATCGTGGTTATAGCTGGCGATACAAATGGTTTCTACATGACGAATACCTAACTCACGGGCAAGTACTGCGCCAGGAAATAGGCCGCCACGGCTGACTGCGACGATGCCCTTCCATTGGGAAGCTGGAAGTAAACGTTCGGATAATTTGCGTGCGTGCATATGGAACATATCCCACGTCACAACATATTTTTCACTCATAAACACACCTTTTAAAAATTTTACGGGCATCGCCCTGGAAATAAAAATTGCGTTAGGATAACCCGAAATGGCATTTTATGCTATTATTTTCCCTAATTTTTTAAGGAGGAACTATGTCAGAAATACAACAATTAAGTCCGAATTTATTATGGAAATGGTTTGATCAAATTTGTGCAATCCCACATCCATCCTACCAAGAAAATGAACTTGCGGAATTCATCATCAACTGGGCAAAAGGGAAAGGGTTTTACGCGGAACGAGATGATGTAGGCAATGTATTAATCCGTAAACCGGCAACAAAAGGCATGGAAAATCGTCAAAAAGTTGCTTTACAGGCGCATTTGGATATGGTGCCGCAAGCGAATGAAGGTAGCTCACATAATTTTGCCACGGATCCTATCCGTCCTTATATTGATGGTGAATGGGTTCGTGCTACAGACACGACCTTGGGGGCAGACAACGGTATTGGGATGGCATCGACGTTAGCCATTTTAGACAGTGATGATGTCGCCCATCCTGATTTAGAAGTGTTACTCACCATGACAGAAGAACGTGGCATGGAAGGGGCTATCGGATTGCGCCCAAACTGGCTACAAAGCGACATCATGATTAACACTGACACAGAAGAAAACGCAGAAATTTATGTGGGTTGCGCCGGTGGCGAAAATGCGAATGTGACATTACCGGTGGAATATCAAGACAATGCCTTCGCTCACAGTTATCAAATCATGCTGAAAGGTTTGCGTGGCGGACATTCCGGTTGCGATATCCATACTGGACGTGCCAATGCGATTAAAGTGCTTGCGCGTTTCTTAGCAAAACTCACCCAAAATCAACCGCACTTTGATTTCCTTTTAGGTGACATTCGCGGTGGTTCTATTCGTAACGCTATTCCGCGCGAAGCGTTTGCAACGTTGAACTTCAACGGTGATGTGGCTCAACTAAAAAGTGCGGTGGAAAATTTTGCTGTTTTATTAAAAGCTGAACTGGCACTAATTGAACCGAATCTTACGTTTGATTTGCAGCCTGTTGAGAAATCTGAGAGAACCTTTACTGCAGCTAGCTCACAACGTGTGATTCATTTCTTGAACGTGCTACCGAATGGTGTGATTCGTAATAGCGACGTATTAGAAAACACCGTGGAAACATCCCTCAGTGTTGGCGTATTAAAAACAGAAGAGAATCAAATTAAAGCCACAATTTTAGTACGTTCACTTATTGATAGCGGCAAAGAATATGTCGCCGAGATGTTGACATCGCTTGCTTCATTAAGTGGTGCTTGCGCCGAATTCTCCGGTTCTTATCCGGGTTGGGAGCCACAGACACATTCACCAATTGTTGATTTAACCCATAAAATCTATGCGGACGTCTTGGGCTATGAGCCGACAATTAAAGTGATTCACGCCGGTCTGGAATGTGGTTTATTGAAGAAAATTTATCCGAATATGGATATGGTGTCTATCGGGCCAACAATCAAAAATGCACACTCACCGGATGAGAAAGTTCATATTCCGGCAGTACAAATTTATTGGTCGTTAATCACGAAATTATTGGCAGAAATTCCGGCGAAATAACTTCGTTGGAAAAAGAGAAAACCCGCTCTCGATGGAGCGGGTTTTCTCTTTTTTATGAGAGTTAAAACGCGTTAAAAACTGACCGCACTTTTTAATTTTTTCAGTGCGTTAGTTTCTAGTTGACGAACACGTTCTGCGGAGATGTTATATTTTGCAGCTAAGTCTTGCAAAGTCGCTTTGGTTTCATCCAACCAGCGGGCTTTTATAATGTCTTGGCTACGTGCATCAAGATTATTTAATGCCACTGCAAGTTGATCTGTGGCTTGCGCTTCATAGTTTTCGTTTTCTAACTCGGCAGCAAAATTGGAGCCTTTGTCTTCCAAGTATAACGCCGGTGCATAGGTTTCTGCATCATGATCGTCTGTTGGCAAATCAAACGCCACATCCGCCCCTGTCATGCGAGATTCCATTTCTACCACATCTTGCGGAGAAACGCCTAACTCATTCGCCACCATGTCCACTTCGTTTTCATTAAACCAACCTAAGCGTTGTTTTGTTTTGCGTAGATTAAAGAACAACTTACGTTGCGCTTTGGTCGTCGCGACTTTCACAATACGCCAGTTACGTAAAACATATTCGTGAATTTCCGCTTTGATCCAATGCACGGCGAAAGAGACCAAGCGAACACCTACTTCCGGGTTAAAACGCTTAACCGCTTTCATTAAACCGATATTGCCTTCTTGAATTAAATCCGCTTGCGGCAAGCCATAACCGGAATAACCACGGGCAACATGGATAACAAAGCGCAAGTGAGATAACACGAGTTTTTTTGCTGCTTCAATATCTTCGTTGTAATACAAACGTTCCGCGAGTTCCTTTTCCTCTTCCGCCGTTAACATCGGGTATTCATTCGCTGTGCGAATATAGGCTTCTAAGCTTCCTTGGGGAACTAACATCATGGTTTGAGTTTCTTTATCCATCATCTTCCTTCTTACTAAAGTCACCAGGCTTGATTGAGAGAGCCCAGTTATAACACAATTCATGAGAATTTCAATCGGTTTTAGCGATTGGAATTCGTCTTTTCATCGTTTATATGACCAATTTTTTGCCTGAAAGTTCTTTTATTTTACTAAAAAACGACCGCGCATCATGAGGTAAATTGTCCCTAAAATCAATAGGCCAATCATCGTCGAAGCAAACCAAAATAGGGATAGGCCAATAACGCTTAGGATAGGGTCTGATGTACCTTGATAAATATGCAATCCCACGTTTGCCATGGATGCTAGTCCAAACGAGAATGCCCAAAATGAAACCGTGAAACCATTTTGGAATAGCCAAGGCAATAAACGGATTAAGAACAACAGTTGCAATACACCATAACCGACGAATAGCTTCACCAATAAATCTACCTCACCACCATTTAACGTTAAGTAGGTGGAACAACCCACAAATGCCGGTGCAAGTTGAATGCCCATCGCTGGCCGGACGGCAGGTGCAATGGGCTCTAAATTGCGTAAGCGCTGCAAAATTGCCGGTTCAAGGCTTAGCCACGAAAACACGCCAGCACCAAAAAAGAGCATTCCCAACTCGCTATACCCCAAATAGCCTAATGCTGTGCCGCTGACAAAATTAGTTGCTACGGTTGGTAAATACATAATCGGTGTTGCGGCTTCTGCTTTGTGAATGCCGCGCCATAACCCAGCGACGCGGAAAGCAGCGAAACCTAACTGCCCTATGATCCCTAATGCAATTAATCCTATGGATAATGGGAAGGCATATGGCAAGACAGCCAAGCCAATTAAAATGGTGGTGATGGGAATTAAACTGATAAAACAGCCCAGAATTAAGTGATGTAATTCTTCTTTGGCTTGTTGAGGGAAATGTAACCATTTCACGACATAAGCCACAATAAATATCAACCAAATGATAGTCGCTAAACCTAGCAAGGTTTCGCTAACAATCGAAGGCAGTCCTACAGTATGCGTGCCATAACGCCAAGCCAAGCCTAACGCGGATAAGCCTAAAACAATACTGAAATAATTGACAGGAATAGGAAATGGTTTTTGCTGTTCCATTAGTGAGCCTCAATGTGATAATACAAGTCTTGTTCAATCACGCGCAGTAATAAATCAATATTCGGGTGTTTACCCGGAAATTGACGAGCATCTTCCGTATGCTCAGCGAAGAGTTGCAAGCCTTTCTGTGCAGAAGTGCGGTCTAATTTTCCGTTAAATTCCTCTGCCAGTGCGTTATATACTCGTAATGAACCTAATTTTCCAGGTGCAGCCGGAATTTGGTGAACCTGTTTACCGTTTTCTAAAATTTTGATTTCATTTAAATGGTCAATTGTGGGCAATGTGGCTAAAATTTCGTTAAATGTCATGGTGTTCCTGTAATTAACTGATGGTTTGTTGGCTATCCACTTCACCGTACTTGCCGATAAAACGTACTTCCGGTTGTAATTGAATGTCGAAGCGAAGTGCTACCAAATGATAAATGTGATGCGCCAATTCAACGACATCAGATGCGGTGGCATTGCCTTTGTTTATAAGAACCAAAGCTTGCTGTTGATGTACCGCTGCGCCGCCGATTTGGTAGCCTTTTAAGTTGCATTGGTCAATAAGCCAACCTGCGGCTAATTTTATGCTGCCGTCTGCTTGTGGGAAATGCGGAATCGTCGCGTATTCTTGTTGTAGACGCTCAAATTGTTGGGCGGAAACAACAGGGTTTTTGAAGAAACTGCCTACATTACCAAATTGTTTCGGATCGGGTAATTTACTTTGGCGAACGGCACAAATTTCTGAAAAAATGTCCGCAGAACTGACCGCACTTTTATCTAGGTTTGCCAAGTTGCCATATTTCAATACCGGTTTCCAATCTTTTGCCAGTTTTAATCCGACGGCTGTCACCACATAACCTTTTACATATTTATGTTTGAATACACTTTCCCGATAACCAAACTCGCATTCGATATTGGTTAAACGGAATTGCTCGCCGGAGGCTAAGTTTAATACCTCTACATAGTCGCACACATCTTTAAATTCAACGCCGTAGGCACCGATATTTTGGATGGGAGCGGAACCAGCGCAACCTGGGATTAAGGCGAGATTTTCCAAGCCGTAAATGCCTTGTTCGATGCTCCATTGCACCAAATTATGCCATACTTCGCCACCATTAACGTGCAGATAATGGAAATGCTGGTCTTCTTTGTGTTGAATGCCGAGCAGGCAGTTAATGAGCACAGCACCGGCAAAATCCTCAATAAATAACACATTGCTACCTTGCCCCAAAAACAACACGGGCAGATTTTCTTGTTGGCACTCGTCCCATACCTGTTTCAGTTGAGGAATGGAGGCAATTTTAATGATTTTTTCGGCATGCGCCGGAATAGCAAAGGTATGAAACGATTGTAAATTCTGCATAATTTCCTCTGAATTAAGATGATGTGTGCGCCAACGTAACTTTTACTTCTGTGCCGCCACTTGCTTGATTAGTAATGGTGAGCTTGGCGTTGAGTTGTGCGCTACGCTCGTGCATGATGTTAAGTCCGTAATGTCCATCCGGTTCTTCTAAACTTGGAATGCCGATGCCGTTATCACGCACAATGAGTTCTTGTTCGCCATCTTCGTTGGTACGAGCGATGACTTCAATGAGCGTGGCTTGTGAGTGTTTAATGGCATTGAGTACAGCCTCGCGTACGATTTGCAAGGCGTTGACTAATTGTTGTGCATTAAAACTTTGCGAAGGTAAAGAACAATCTACGCTCATTTGAATATCTGTTTGATTGCGTAAGGAATCAATTACTTGTTCTAACGCGAGTTTCAAATTGGCTTCCTGAATGGTTAAGCGGAAAGTAGCCAACAGTTCGCGCAACTGGCTGTAACCATCACTTAAGGCTTGCTCAAACTGTTTAATGATCATCAAACTTTTGTGTTTAGAACCCGGTTCGTCTTTATTTAAGTTATGTTTAAGTAGAGTCAGTTGAATTTGTAAAAATGCCAAAACTTGCGCCAACGAATCATGCAATTCACGCGCAATAATAGAACGTTCCTCCATGAGCAATAGCTGTTCTTGTTGGCGTTGAGTGCGCTGGAAATACAAGGAGCGGCTTAGCATTTGCGCTAAGTTTTGCATGGTGCGTAAATCCGGGCAAGGAAGCCCTGCTTGCCAATACAACACCGCCAAGGTTTCTCCTTCAATGGTCACTTCTGTTTGTTGTAATTCCAAGCAATCATTTTTCTCACCTAAGCAAATGTGCCAATGTGCCATATCCAATACATCTAGCTCCAGATAGCGCAAATGTTCGCTGTGCATGATGTTTTGTAAGACTAACTGCAAAATTTTACTGTCAATTTTATTGGTGGTGACAAGTTGTGAACAGTGATACAGCGTGCTTAAAGAGTGGTTAGTTTGTTGCAATTTTTGGGTTTTTTCATTTACCGTCGCTTCCAAGCCGGAATATAACTTGCTTAAATCCGAAGCCATTTTGGTAAACGTGCGTGCTAAATGGCCTAACTCATCTTCTTTCTTAAGATCTAGCGGAATATGATTGAATTGCCCCATTTGTACTTGAATACTGGCGCGCGTCAGTTGTTCCAATGGTGTTACGACGGCTTTGCGAGTATACCAATTTACATAAGACACCATGGCGACGATGAGTAGCATCGAAACAATAATGACGCATAATGCCCAAATCCATCTTTCTTCCGCTGAATGTTGTAAGGCGAACACGAACCGATCCACTTGCGCCACATAATTAGCAATATTTTGTTGATACTCAGAAAAGTTGCCTTCTCGTGCAAGACATTCCATGCCTTCCCAGCGTTTAATCAAATTGCGATAGGCATCTTTTACTTCTTGTGAGGCGAAAGGATGATAATTAATTTCTATCAGGGATTTTGAATGCAAACTGACGCGATATTGACGTAGGCTTGTTTCCACCATTTGGGGATTATGTTCGATTTCATAGAGTAAGCGGTAACTCTGCATCCGTAATGAACCAGACACATTAATTGCTTCTGCATAGGAACGATTACCTTCCATTAGTGTTAAACTAAATGCGCTGATAATGCCAACAAAGATAATAATTACGATGAGATAGTTGGCTATGCGGGTAGAAACAGAATGCTTGATTTTCACAATAAAAAACCTTGGTGGAAAATGTGCCGCTAGTTTAACAAAAAGTGCGGTCTCTTTTATAAGAGTTTTTTAGGGAGAATGAGAGCAAACCAATAATAGAGTTTGATCTAAAACAAATTGAAGACAGAAGGTGAGGTAAATACTTATTTGTAGTTATGTTAATTGGCTGTGAAGGAATTAACATACAGGATCTAAAAATAGATTAATAGGTAAAGACGAATGACAACGCCTGATGTTTCACGGCGCCATTTTTTACGTGGTTCTTTCTTGTCATCGTTACAGACAGAACAACAAAAAGTCCAAGGTTTTAATGGTATTCGACCACCTTGGAGCAAAGATAACCAAGTATTTATTCAGCATTGCACCCGTTGTGACGACTGTATTGAAGTGTGTGAAACGCATATTTTGATTAAGGGTGAGGGCGGTTTTCCGCAAGTGCAATTTAGCCAAGGCGAATGTACTTTTTGCCATAAATGCGTGGATGTTTGCAAACAACCGATTTTCCGTTTAATAGAAGAGAAACCTTGGGAACATAAGGTAGAAATCACCTCTTTATGCTTAACGCAACAGAAAATCGAGTGTCGTAGCTGTCAAGATAACTGTCCGGTAAATGCCATTCGATTCCGCTTACAAATAGGTGGTGTGGCACAGCCGATGGTAAACGTGGATAACTGTAATGGGTGTGGCGCCTGTTTAAACAGTTGTCCGGTGAATGCAATAAAAATTACATATCCTAACAACGATGAATGAAACTGAAGTTTTAACCATGGAAGAAGCGAAAGACTGGCACGTCGTCGGTTTGGTGGTGCAAGGAAAACCCCAAAAAATACCCGCGATTCGTACCGCACTTTTAGCGATTCCAAACACAGAAGTGCCAACCTTTGACGAAAAGATTGGTAAGATTGTTGCTGTTATGCAATCTCACGATCAGCATATCTTGCTTAACAACATGGAATCTGTGAAAGATATTGACGGTGTTATTACCGTTTCGCTGATTTATCATCAACAGGATGAACAGCCTGAATAACTCAAAAATCATATAGTGGGGGGAAAACACTATGAATTTAAGTCGTAGAGACTTTATGAAAGCCAATGCTGCTGTTGCTGCAGCTACGGCTGCCGGATTAACTATTCCGGTAAAAAATGTAGAAGCCGCTGAATCCGAAATTAAATGGGATAAAGCCGTTTGTCGTTTCTGTGGTACCGGTTGTGCCGTATTGGTAGGAACCAAAGATGGTCGCGTTGTAGCATCACAAGGTGACCCGGATGCAGAAGTAAACCGTGGTTTAAACTGTATTAAAGGTTATTTCTTACCGAAAATCATGTACGGTAAAGACCGTTTAACCCAGCCGATGCTACGTATGAAAGACGGCAAATACGATAAAAACGGTGATTTTACGCCAGTTAGCTGGGATGTCGCATTTAAAACCATGGCAGAAAAATTCAAAGCTGCTGTGAAAGAATTAGGGCCAAACGGTGTGGGTATGTTCAGTTCCGGTCAAAGCACCATCTTTGAAGGTTATGCTAAAGCTAAACTTTGGAAAGCCGGTTTCCGTTCTAATAATATCGACCCGAATGCGCGCCACTGTATGGCATCCGCAGCAGTAGCCTTTCTGCGTACTTTCGGTATGGATGAACCGATGGGTTGTTATAATGATATTGAGAATGCTGAAGCTTTCGTGCTTTGGGGTTCCAATATGGCGGAAATGCACCCAATTTTGTGGTCTCGTATTACCGACCGTCGCTTATCCAACCCAGATGTGAAAGTCGCCGTACTTTCAACCTATGAACATCGTAGTTTCGAGTTGGCTGACTATAGTCTAGTCTTTAAGCCACATACTGACTTAGTGATTTTAAACTACATTATCAATTACTTAATTCAAAACGATGCGATTAACTGGGATTTCGTCAATAAACACACCAAATTCAAACGTGGTGAAACCGATATCGGTTACGGCTTGCGTGATAATCACCCATTGCAAAAAGCGGCAAAAAATCCGAACAGCGGCAAAATGTATGACAGTAACTTTGAGGAATTAAAAGCCCTAGTTGCTGAATACACCTTAGATAAAGCCCACGAAATGTCCGGCGTACCAAAAGATGTGTTGGAAAACTTGGCGAAATTATATGCTGATCCAAAACGTAAAGTGGTTTCTTATTGGACCATGGGTTTCAACCAACACACTCGCGGTGTGTGGGCAAACCACTTAATCTATAACATCCATCTATTAACCGGAAAAATTTCTATTCCGGGTTGTGGTCCGTTCTCCTTAACCGGTCAACCGTCTGCGTGTGGTACAGCCCGTGAAGTAGGTACCTTTATTAACCGCTTGCCGGCAGACTTAGTGGTTACCAATCCAAAACACCGTGAAATTGCAGAAAAAATCTGGAAATTACCTGCAGGACTTATTACGGATGTATTAGGTTTCCATGCTGTTGCTCAAAGCCGTGCATTAAAAGACGGTAAAATGCGTGTGTTATGGCAAATGTGTACCAACAATATGCAAGGCGGTCCAAATATTAATGAAGAAACTTTCCCGGGCTGGCGTAATCCGGACAACTTTATCGTGGTGTCCGACCCATACCCAACTGTTTCCTGTTTAGCCGCAGACTTAATGCTTCCAACAGCAATGTGGGTAGAAAAAGAAGGCGCTTATGGTAACGCAGAGCGTCGTACTCAATTCTGGCGTCAACAAGTCAAAGCACCGGGTGAAGCGAAGTCTGACGTATGGCAATTAGTGGAGTTCTCTAAATATTTCACCACCGATGAAATGTGGCCGGCAGAAATTCTAGAGAAAAATCCGGAGTACAAAGGCAAAACCTTATATGAAGTGTTGTACCGCAATGGTCAAGTGGATAAATTCCCACTAAGCGAGCTTGCAGAAGGCCAATTAAATGATGAGTCTTACCACTTCGGTTTCTATTTACATAAAGGCTTGTTTGAAGAATACGCATCATTCGGTCGTGGTCATGGTCATGACTTAGCGCCGTTCGATATGTATCACAAGGCACGTGGTTTGCGTTGGCCTGTTGTGGACGGTAAAGAAACCTTATGGCGTTACCGTGAAGGCTTTGACCCGTATGTGAAAGAAGGTGAAGGCGTGGCGTTCTACGGTTACCCGGATAAAAAAGCGATTATTCTTGCTGTGCCTTATGAACCACCTGCAGAGTCACCGGATGCTGAATACGATTTATGGTTATGTACCGGCCGTGTATTGGAGCACTGGCACACAGGTACAATGACCCGTCGTGTACCGGAATTGCACCGTTCCTTCCCGAACAATGTTGTTTGGATGCACCCGAACGATGCGCAAAAACGCGGATTACGCCATGGCGATAAGATTAAAATTGCCTCACGTCGCGGTGAAATGATTTCTTACTTAGATACCCGTGGTCGTAATAAAGTACCGGAAGGCTTGGTTTACACCACCTTCTTTGACGCAGGACAGTTAGCCAATAAGTTAACATTGGATGCAACTGACCCAATTTCCAAAGAAACCGACTTTAAGAAATGTGCGGTAAAAGTGGAAAAAGCTTAAAAAAACGGTGAGAAAACAGACCGCACTTTATGGTGCGGTCATTAAGACAATGAAAAAACCAACAGTAACACCTGAGCGCCGAAAATTCCTCAAAGAAGCAACCCGTACTGCGGGCGGTTTAGTTGGGCTCGGCCTTTTATTAGGTTTACAACAAAAACAAAGCTTAGCCCGTGAAGGTGTGGCGTTACGTCCGCCGTTTGCTATTGAGGATGACGAGAAGTTTGCGGCTGCCTGTATTCGTTGTGGTCAATGTGTGCAAGCTTGCCCATATGATATGTTGCATTTGGCATCCTTACTTTCTCCAATGGAAGCAGGTACGCCATACTTTATTGCGCGAGATAAACCTTGTGAAATGTGTCCCGATATTCCTTGCGCTCACGCTTGTCCAAGTGGTGCGTTAGATCGCCATGCACAGGATATTAACGAATCCCGCATGGGGCTTTCTGTATTGCTAGACCACGAAACCTGCCTTAACTGGCAAGGTTTGCGTTGTGATGTATGTTATCGTGTTTGTCCTTTAATCGATAAGGCGATTACGTTAGAAAGTCATCGTAACGAACGTACCGGTAAGCATGCTATGTTTATTCCGACGGTGCATTCTGATGCTTGTACCGGTTGTGGTAAATGTGAGGAAGCTTGCGTATTAGATGAGGCGGCAATCAAAGTATTACCGATGTCTCTTGCTAAAGGTATGTTGGGTAAACATTATCGTTTAGGTTGGGAAGAAAAATCGAAAGCAGGACATTCTCTTGCACCGGACAATTTGATTTCTATGCCGACCCGATTACCGGAGGGAATACCAACACCTGCAGGTGCTATTCCAGCAGTGGGTGTGGAGCAAATTCCAGAGCCTGTTTTGGCACCGGTATTAGGAGGTAAGTAATGGCTAATGCACCAAAATTTGCCGGACGAGAAGCCAGAGAAAAGCTGGGCTGGTGGCATGCTAATCGTTTCCTATTTTGGCGACGTGTAAGTCAGCTAAGCATTTTGTTGATGTTTTTAAGCGGACCTTATTTGGGCGTTTGGATTTTAAAAGGCAATTATAGCGGAAGTATACTTTTCGACATTATTCCGTTTAGTGATCCGTTAATTACCTTAGAAAGTCTGGCTTCCGGCCATTTACCGGGTATTCTGACTCTCAGCGGCGCATTGGTTATCTTTATAACCTATGCGTTATTAGGTAGTAAGGTTTTCTGTGGTTGGGTTTGTCCGTTAAATGTCGTCACCGATTGTGCGGCTTGGATTCGCCGTAAGTTGGGAATTCGTCAAACGGCAAAAATTCCACGCAGTTTACGCTATGCTATCTTAGTCATGATTTTAGCCGGTAGTGCGGTAAGCGGTTTGTTACTATGGGAATGGGTGAACCCGGTTGCTGCATTAGGAAGGGCTCTAATTTATAGCTTTGGTGCAACAGCGTGGTTAATCTTAGTTGTTTTCTTCTTTGATTTATTCATTGTCGAACACGGATGGTGCGGACACCTTTGCCCAATCGGCGCAACTTATGGTGTTATCGGTGCGAAAAGTCTGCTTCGGATCAAAGTGATTGACCGAGCAAGATGCGATAATTGCATGGATTGCTATAATGTTTGTCCGGAACCACAAGTGTTACGTTCTCCGTTACACGGCAAAAATAACGAAAGCCTGCTTGTGCTTTCTCAAGATTGTATCAGTTGCGGACGTTGTATCGATGTTTGCGCTGAAAAAGTATTCACCTTTAGCCATAGGTTTAATAACGATATTCCTGTCGTCAATTTAAACCAATAAAAATAAAAAATTTCCATCATTCGGGGGAGTGATTAAAATGACTAGAAAAAACCTCTTTGCTTTTAGCGGTGCTGTATTCGCGGCATTGTTTGCGACTTCTGTCATGGCAGAACAATCAAACAGCGGTGCCGGAGACTTTTTCAATAATTCACCGGAAAGTGTTGCACCGGCATTCCACGATGCACCGAAACAAAGTGAATTACCCGCATTAAATTATGTTAACCAACCACCAATGGTGCCACATAGCGTAAAAAACTATCAAGTCACCAAAAATGTTAACCAATGCTTGAACTGTCACAGCGTTGAAGCCTCTCGTGTTACCGGTGCAACGCGCATCAGCCCGACACACTTTGCTGATCGCGATGGTAATATCGGCTCCAGTTCATCTCCTCGCCGTTATTTCTGTTTGCAATGTCACGTTTCTCAATCTGATGTTGAGCCAATCGTGCCAAATGAGTTCAAACCAATGAAAGGTTACGGTAAGTAATTAAGGGGCGATTATGTCAGATAAAAAAGCAAATATTCTTATTCGGCTTTGGCGCTGGTTTAGATCACCTAGCCGCGTTGCGGTTGGCACCATTATCGTTTTATCTTTTATCGGCGGTATTTTATCCTGGGTCGGCTTTAACTATGGCTTAGAACAAACCAACACAGAACAATTCTGTTCAGGTTGCCATACAAATGATGCTTATCCGGAATATTTACACAGCGTGCACTATCAAACGCGTACCGGTGTGGGTGCAAGCTGCCCGGATTGTCACGTGCCACATGAGTTTGGTCCAAAAATGTGGCGTAAGATGGTGGCAGCAAAAGAGGTGTACGCTCATTACATGGGGTTAACCGATACTATTGAGAAATTCAACGCACGTCGTCCGCACATGGCGGAAAATGAATGGGCGCGTATGAAAGCTAATGATTCTAAAGAATGTCGTAACTGCCATAAAATGGATCGCATGGACTTCTCTCAACAAAAAACGGTGGCGCAAAAAATGCATAAATTTGCGCAAGAAAACGGCAAAACCTGTATTGACTGCCATAAAGGTATTGCACACAATTTACCGGATATGAGTAAAGTTGCTCCGGGTTGGTTGCAAGGTGCTGAGGTTGAGCCGGCTGAGTCAAAAGACAAAAAATAAACCGGTTCAAAAACGTTGAGTTTTTTGACCGCACTTTAAAGTAAAAATAGGCACCTTGAAGGTGCCTATTTTGATCTCCCCTAAATCTATTTTACCTTCTGTGTAAACGCCTTATCACTTAATATACGCAATGGTTGCATATCGCTATTACCGACAATCACACGGGTTGGATCGGAACGCAAACAGCTGCCGGCATAATGTCCACCTACGGTAAAAGTACACACCTGTACATACTGCTCTTCGACTTTAGGCAAGCACCATAACTGTTGATAAATGTTCTCTTGTTTACCAAAACGCCCATTTGTACTGTCTAGCACGCTTTTACATTCACCAATCAGTTTCACATTATCACCACGTCTCCCGGCAATTGGTTTTTGTGCATAACCGTTGGCAATTAATGCTGGCGTGAGCTCAAACGCCGCCTCCAACAAATAACGATGATTGGGAAACAATGACCATAACACCGGTAAAATAGCTTTGTTACTTGGAATAGCCGTCCATAAGGGTTCATAAACCAACACTTCCGGGCGAAGTAATACATCAATTAACCGCACTTTATCTTCCGGATAACCGGTACGAATCGGTGGGGCAACCTCGCGACCTGTGGCATCCTCGCGTAATTGTTCCAACACGGTTTCCCACGCCCAGGTTTTCCATACGCTTTGGACTCGCTGATTTTCATCATCTAATAACTGCCCACGAATATCCCAATGTAGCCCTTCTGTGCCGTGAATAATCTTTGTGTTAAAACCGGCCTGGGTTAGTGCATCACGCATAAATAGGGCGTGGTAATCTTCTTCGGCATCGTAGTCCTGCATAATATGTGCGAGTGGCGTAGCACGACTGTGTTTCCAACTGTCCGCCAACGCATTACGTAATCCTTTGCTCGGGTCATGCCCTGCTGTGATGCCAGCTTGTTTTGCCCATTGTGGCAAAATTGCGCCTGCTTCAGCATGACAAGATGCGGAATCGGCATTGTATTCATACACCTTCAAACCACGCTCATCGAGACAGAAATCTAACCGCCCAGTGATGGTTTGATAACGACGATTTTGCCAAGATAATCGCAGGCGAGGCCAAAGCAGTTTTGGGATATTGAAATATTGCAATAAGTTATCGTCTTTAAGCACTTTGTCGGTGGCGTGTAAATACATGAGGTGTAATTCATTCGTGGCGCGAATCAGTTCATGCTGTGCACTTTCTGAAAGCACAAAATAACGATATTGATCACCATGATTCACAATATGCCCTTGCATTGCTTTAACGTAAGCTGCCTCTAGTGGTTTTGTTTCATCAAGCCAGTTTGTTGAAAACTGTCCTTGGTTCTCAATGTGTTCCGCATAAATGTTGAGTTTATTCGGTTCCGGCATAGGTTGTGGCAGGCTGAATTCCTCGTTGTCCGTTTGAATCATCCAACCGAGGATTTCTGTATCATCAAAGGTATCATGTAAGCGATAGCCGTCCTTTGTAATCGTCATCGGCAATTCACGGGTCCATTGTTGACCACTCGGTAGGCGGGAGTGAATCACATTTTGTTCCGCGATGCGTACTTTATCTGTCAGCACCTCGGTGATAATCGCCACATGGCCGGTGTGTTTGAATTCACCACCTTCCTGCCAAATCAGCAATGCACCACATTCCGGGGCTCGCTTGCCACCATTGGCAAAGGCTTGTAGTGGTAACAACGCGTCATTGACCACTTGGCGTAGAAAACGCAGAGAAAAAATTTCGTACGCCATGCCAACATCGGTGAAGACCATGCCGTAATTGAGATAAAGATAGCGACGGGCGAATTCCACACATTGCCACTTATAGCCCATATATTCGCCACCCAGGTAGCTACGAAAAGCGGCGTCGTCAGGGTATTCCTGCGCATCTGCTGTGTTGTAGTCTGAAGAGTAAATGGCAACACCGCCGGGTGCATAACCCAACAAGCTGCCGAAGGGATCATGTGTTGCGATATTAGGAGAACGATCCGGCATAACAACTCCGAAAGAGTAAATTAAAGCCGTAGTATAGATCTTTTACTTTTTGCCCCCCAACGAATTTATCAAAAAAATCACCGCACTTTGGCGGTGATTTAACTATTTATTCAGTAATGCGGTGAGTTTTTCAAATACGCTTTGTGGCGTAATATCGATCAAACTTTGATGATATCCTTCCGCGCTGTCGGTACTTTTACGCACTTTAATCAAATCGCCTTCAATTAAACGGATGATTTCTGCTTTCTCGGATAAAGGCGGCGTGTATGTTGGGCTGGTTGGGCCGTAAAGCGCTACTAGCGGGCGATCAGTAGCCGCGGCAATGTGCATTAAACCACTGTCGTTACTCACGATCGCCGTGCAGTGAGCAATTAAATCTACCGCCTGATTTAGATTGGTTTGTCCCGCTAAATTTAAACAAAACGGTTGCAACTCGGCAGGCAATGCATTGCGAATTTGTTCACCGGCTTCTATGTCTTTCGGCGAACCAAACAATTCCACGGCATAGCCTTTTTCAATCAGCATTTCCGCCAATTTAGCGTAATGATAATGCGGCCAACGTTTTGCCGGGCCAAATTCGGCCCCCGGACAAAAACCAATAATCGGGCGATTGCCTAAAAGTGCGGTCTGTTTTTCAAATGTTTTTAAGGTTTCTGCCTGTTGGGTTGGCTCAACGGTTAAGTAAGGTTTTAAAACGGGAATATCTGCCGCCTTCGGCACCGCATTTTTTTCAAACGCCAATGCCACATAACGCTGCACCATCATCGGGTAGTCCCGTTTGTTGTTACGTAAGTCATTGAGCAGAAAATAACGACTTTCCCCTTTCCAACCACGGCGCACGGCAATTTTCGCAAATAAAGGGATAAACGCGGATTTTAAAGAGTTCGGCAAAACAATCGCTATGTCATACTGATGACGTAACGCTTTGCCTAAACGATAACGTTCACATAGCGCAAATTTGCCGTGTCCGAGCGGCATTTCAATGGCGTTACGCACTTCCGGCATGCGTGCCAGCAACGGCTTACACCAGTTCGGTGCCATCACGTCGATTTGGCAAGTTGGATATTGCTGTTTAAGTTGTTGATATAAACTGTGCGACATCATCATATCGCCGACCCAAGAGGGGCCGATAATTAGGATATTCATGTTTTGCCTTATGCTAAAAGTGCGGTTAATTTAATTCCCGCATTAATTTATTTAACGCGAGTAATGCGGTTTCTAACTCATTTTTTGCCTGTCCGATCAATTCTAAGGGCTCTGGCAAGTCTTCGCTATCGACGGCAGATTTATCTTTTAGCCAGGAAATATCCAAGCTATCGCTTTTATTTTCGGCGATCCATTCACGACTGAAACAGCGCCAACGGCTGTTTTCCGCTGTATGTTCTCCCTCAGTGAAAGACCATTCGCCTTCTTTGCGGGCATGGAGTACTTCCTGCAAATTTTCATCGTTAAATTTGACCGCACTTGTCGGGTCAAAAACCTGCTCAAATGCGGCTAAGTGATGTTCCGTAAAAGGCGTACGTTTACCAAAGCTCGGCATATTGGTGCGTAAATCATACACCCAAACCTGCTGAGTGCTGTTTTCTGCATGGTTAGAAACTTTGTTGAAAAATAACACATTAGTTTTAACGCCTTGTGCATAGAAAATGCCGGTTGGCAAACGCAAGATGGTGTGTAAATTGCATTTGTTCATCAAGTCGTGACGAATATCCGTGCCTTTGCCCGCTTCAAACAAGACATTATCCGGCAATACAACGGCGGCACGTCCGCCTTCTTTTAAATTGCGGTAAATATGCTGTAAAAAGGCAAGTTGTTTATTGGTTGTCTCATAAGTCAAATCATCGCGGGTAATTGCCGCATCACCACCTTTGGAAGTGCCAAAAGGTGGATTAGCAAGAATAATGTCTGCCGATTTTAAGCATTTTCCAGTCTCACCAAGGGTGTTTCCTTGCAACACCGCGCCTTGTGGACCGCCTTCAATGTCATGTAATAGGCAATTCATCAACGCCAAACGACGGGTATTCGGCACTAGTTCGACACCGACAAACGCGTGCTTACTTTGAAATTGCTGTTCTTCAAAACTAATATCCATGTAGTCGCCGGTTTGTTTTCGCATATATTGATCCGCAGCGATTAAAAATCCGGCAGTACCGGCGGCGGGATCTTGAACGGTTTCTTTAGGCTGCGGTTTAATGCAACGCACCATGGCATTAATGAGGGCGCGAGGCGTAAAGTATTGACCCGCGCCGGATTTGGTTTCCGTAGCGTTTTTTTCCAATAACCCTTCGTATAAGTCGCCCAACCCGTCTTTTTGCACCGTAAACCAATCCATTTCATCAAAATTACGAATCAGTTGTTCCAGGTGTTTAGGTTCACGCAAATGGGTTTGCGCATTATCATAAATCGCCATTAACAGCGGATTTTTATGCACCACTTTGTCGTCGTCTTTGCCGGTGGACAGAATCAATAACATCTTTTTGTAATCATCGAGCAACGCTTGCCCGGCACGTCCGCTAAGGTTTTCCCAACGGCAACCTTTCGGCAATAAATGTTCGATTTCATTACGCCCGTCATCACTTTTGAGCAATTCTTTTTCATGGGTCATTTTGATAAATAACAACATGACCAATTCGGTAAGATATTGGTTGTAATTAATCCCGTCATCCCGCAAAACATCGCAGAGATTCCAGAGTTTTTGAACGATTTCGTTGTTGGTCATAATTCAATTCCTTGTTGTTTCAACCATTCTCTACCTTTCGGAGTCGTTAGATAAGCTTGTTCCGGATGATTTGGGGTTTCTAAAAATTTGTAAGTTAAAAGTTCCTCTTTTAAGAGAGGGGCTAAATAAGCTGTTCGGACATAATTTAAATTTCTGTTTAATGCTTTTGCGATGGATTCAGCTTGTGTAGCAGATTCCATACAAAGTATGAGAATAATTTGATGAACTTTGTCTTTTGTCGCTTTTTTTGCTAATCCTTGTAACTGCAACATCAGCAACTCTCCAGATTTATCGATGAACTCTCCAGATTTATCGATGAACTCTTCAGGTTTATCGATTAGCTCTTCAGGTTTATCGATTAGCTCTTCAGATTTAGTGATTAAGTTTTCAGGTTTACGATTAAGTTGTTCAAGTTCCTTGTCTTTGGCTAAATCGGATAAAACATAGTACGTGTGTTGTCCTTTACCTAACATGATGAGCAGTTCTTTTTTGCGAAGTTTCATTAATAATTTACTGGAAGATAGCGTATCCAGTCCGGTAATTTCTCTTAATCCGGAGTTATCTACATACCCCGTTTCTTTGGCGAGTATGAGTGCGGATGATTCTTCATAAGACAACTCGTAATCTGCAAATAATTTTAACCAGTTGAGTTGTTCTTCTTGCATTAAATGTTGCAACAAGAACACCGCTCGAAATTGGTTATCATCTTGATTGCTATAAAAGACCGGCGGGGTTAATTTTGCTTCCTTCAATTTTTTGCGCATTGTATTTATACCGCTGCCTTTTGTTTCGGCATAACGTAAATCATAAAGAACCGTTGCAATTAACGGGTTGCGGGTAATCGATTTGGGGCTACCTAAATCATCAATATTTTTTAAGGAATAGCCTGCATTTTGTAATTCTAGACGGTTACTAAAACGGTTAATTTGTGATGGTTGGTTTTGTGAATAATCACGGTGCATGAGCATATTTACTACAGCCTCACGGACAACGCGTTGTGGCAAAATAGATTGATCGCTTCTCTGTAATGCGTTTTCTTCCAGATTAAAATAGTTTGGCATATCATCCAAGATAACGCCCTCTAAGCGAGGAACAACACTAATTAGCGACTCTCTAAAATCTTTGGTATAGAGAAAACGCTGATCACTTTCTTCAACCCATTGCGTGCCGATATGGCGAATGTAATCGATACGTGCCATAGGTAAGTGTTTGCGCAATGCCACATCAGAGCCAAATAACAGTAGACCGGCGATATTCGGCTGAATTACGCCATCTTTTTCTCGGATAAGATTAAATGCATTCAATAACTCTACGTCGTCAAATTCAAGTTCAGAAGCATTAGGTTGTACTCTTGCGCGCAATTTACGGTAAAGCGTGATTTTTTCAATATCGATGTCTTTCCACGAAGCGTTGGGTAAGAACGTATTTTCGTACGATAAACCTTGTTTTTCGGTAAAGATGAATTGCAGTTCTTCGACATTTGCTTCATAGTCACCATTAATGCCTCTTCGCCAAATACCTGTCTTAGAAAAGTTTTTCTTATTTTTACCCGCACTTTTGAAACCGCAAGGTTTGGAGGCAGGATCCAGTTCAAACACTTTAATGGCAATAACGGTTTTATTTTCAATTGTCGCAATGCCGGCATCAATATTCACCACGACAGTGAATTGGTTGCGGCAATTTGTTTGAATTTGGTCAAGTACAGTATCCGGATTGTTTACACCTGAAACCCAATGTGTTGGATTGGCTTCATTTGGTTCACTAATGCCTAATAACAAGTAGCCGTATTCAATGCCACTTTCATTTGCAAAAGCACAAATTGTCTGCATAAGGGAATCACTGACAGAATCTAAACAACGTTTTGCTTCAATATTTTTTATTTCTGATTTCTGCTGTTTTAGTTGCGTATAAAGCTCAAAAATTTCCTTCGGATAAATCATACGTTCCCCTGAGTTTCTGTCACTTTTGAGTTACGCCAAGCCGCCGACAATTCCCCGCTGAAGACTTTGGCTAAAATGGATTGGGTGAGCAAATTGACGTTCTCCAATGCTGCGTTTACTTGAGCTTCAATTTCGTCGGCAAGGGCGAAGTAGGTTTCGACTTTTTGGACGATTTGGGTTTGTTCTTCTATGCTAGGAATCGGTACTTCGAATTCTTTTAGTATTCCTGCTGGTAATTGTGGCTGCGCGCTTCCCGTTTGTTTATCTGTAATCATTTGTTTAAATAAAGGAGAAGCAATCAAGATTTTTGAATATTCATTTAATATATTATTTTCTTTTTTACGTAGAATAAGCATTCCGGAATTTATTCTCACATTATCAAAGGCGACCTTTTCATCATAACTTGCTACATTTCCTAATGTTCCTCGTGTAGTAATAATAACATCACCTCTATTTAATTTTCCTTTTCTTAATACAGAATCTTTTTCTTGAGAAATATATATACACTCAGAAAAGTCAAAACCGAACTCACGAACATTTTTAGTAGAAAGAAATAAGCAATATCCTTTATCTGAATATTCATCCTTCTTAGGATAATTAGGACCTCTATCACCATCAATAAAATCAAAATAATCTTTTAATTTATGGTCTTTGTATTTATCTGAATCCGTCAACCTCCCACTTACCGCGTCTGCCAGAACTGATTGGCTGAATTGTTTTAACAGTGCTGGGATGGCTTCTAGACGTTGTTTGGTTTGTGCCACTTCGTCCAAAAGTGCGGTCAGTTTTTGGGATAAATATTGTTGTTCGGGGAGGGGGGGAAGATTTATATCATGTTCTTTGATGATAGCTTGCGAAATATTTGGTTGCGCCCCTCCTTTTCCTTTTTTAATAAAAATGTCTTTTTGGCTTAAAAGAAAATAATAAAGAAATTCGGTATCAATATTTTCATTCGGAATGATAACTGCACAGGCTTGATTTGTACTTGCTTCAATATCCAAAATAGATACCTTACCGATAGTCGCACCATACATCGCTAATACGATTGCCCCTTTCGGAAACATTTTTGCACTGGAGTTTTTTAAACCTAATTTGCTTATGTATTCGCTTGATTTGAATAAATATTTTTCTCCTAAATCACCTGTTTTTACCCATGAAATATCACCTTCATAATATTCTTTGTATTTCCGGTTTGGTGTACCTCCAGATCCCCATTTCCCTAAATATTCCAACGTGGTTTTCACCCACCCTTCCGGCAATACATCTTCTTTCATCACTCAAAAACTCCTTAAATTTTGACCGCACTTTTCTTTCGTTTTTATCGGTTGAGCGGGTTAACTGACGTTTTCCCACAGGGCTTCGTTGATTTCTTCCAGCAACGGTTCCAGTTGATTTTTCAACAACAAATCCACGCCTTTGGCGCCGCGATATTCGCGGGATTGCTCAAATAATTCGTTAATGCGGGCGCGGTCGATGATTTCATCGTGGTTAAGAATCAGTTGTTTGCGTAGGCGTTCCAACCAGTCTTTTTGCGCTTTGTTCCAATCGTGTTTGGCATAGATTTTCTGCATGGCGTGTTCTACCCGTTGTTCAAAAGGAATCAGCGCGTCGCCTAAGGCCGCTCGGCGAATATGGGCGAGAATGCCGGCGGCGATCATCTGGTTGGTTTTTTCATTAAAGGCGCGATTGAGCGCGGTTTTATTGAACCCTTCCTTGTTAAGGGTAAGCTCGATTTCTTTTAATTGCTGGCGGGTGAGATTGCGCGGGCGGTTAATAATCGCCTGTAACGCCATGTTTTCGTTTTTTTGACTGGAGATATACTGCACAAAACGGGAAATATAATCATCGGCATTGCCTTTGGTGTCATAAAGGACTTTGACCTCGCGAATCTCATCAGGGTGGTGGGACAAAATCGGGTTGTGTTCGCTGCCGATTTCCGCGCGAATCTGTTCCAGTTGGTATAAAAAATCTTGATGTTGCTGGAAGAATTGCTGCGCACCTTCCACGCCGAGTTTTTGCAGGTATTGATGCAGTTGCGCCGGTTTGCAGCCCCATTCTTGTTCGCATTCCGCCAAGAAGGTTTTGAGTTGCGGGTTCTTGTGCGCCTTATGTTCCGCTTTGCGCAACACGCGCATGATTTTTTGCGTGATTTGGGCAAACACCTCATTTTTGTGCGTTAATTCCACCGCACTTTGATCCGCATTTAGCTCCTCAATGAGCTGCTCCAAAGGAATTTTCACATCTTTGACAATCGGCTTCATGGTATCGACCTCTTCCAAGGCTTCATACAAGCCGACGGCATCGTAAATATGGAAAACCTCTTTGCCTAATTTTTCACATTTTCGGGTGGCACGCCCCTTCATTTGTTCATACAACACACGGGATTTGACGCGACGCAGGAAAACCAAGTTGCAGATTTCCGGCACGTCGATGCCGGTGGTGAGCAAGTCCACCGTGATGGCGATATTCGGATAACGTTCATTTTTGTAACGTTTAATCAACTTTTCCGGAGCATCGCTTTGTCCGGTAATTTTGGCGACGGCGGCTTGGTTATAAAGCTCACCGTAAAGGGCAGAAAATTCGTCGTCCAAAATACGTTCTACCATGTCGGCATGTAAATCCGTGGCGCAGAAAATCAAGGTTTTTCCTTCGTCTAGCGGGCTGATTTTTTTTACCAATTCGCGACAAACCACCCGATTGAAATTTTCATTAATCACACGCTTATTGAAGGCTTCGACGTCAAAATTCATTTCATCTTCCAATTCGGCTGAAATAATTTCTCCGGAGAAGGTATCAATGGCTTCCACCGCTTCGCCTTTGTCAAAATGAATACCGTCTTGGCTTAATGCGGTTGCAATAGAGATTGCTGGTTCGTAATCTACCAAGAAATCATCGATTACCGCTTCACGATAAGAATAGGTAAACACCGGATGCCCGAAAATCTCTGTCGTATGTTTTGCCGGTGTGGCGGTTAAGGCGATTTTGACCGCGTCGAAATAATCCAGCACGCGACGATAAGTGGAGAGGTACTGCGCATTATCGCGAATTTCCAATTCGGCATCTGTCATTTCTTGATCGAGAGTGTAGCCTCGGTGTGCTTCATCAACAATAATGCAGTCAAATTGGTCGATAGGCGGCGGGTTATCGGAATAAAACAACTGTTTCACCATAGATTGCACGGTGGCGACTTTCACTTTAGTTTCCGGCGCCACTTCGCCGTTTAAGGCAAAATTATAATGCTCGGTCAAGGATTTATTTTGCTCCAGTGGCATTTCCCTAAACGTGTCATGTGCTTGGGTGCCGAGGGATTTTCTATCCACCAAAAATAAAATGCGGTTAAAGCGTTCGGCTTTCAGCAAACGATAAATTAAACCGACAATGGTGCGGGTTTTCCCCGTGCCGGTAGCCATTGCAACCAGAATGTCGCGTTGTCCGAGAGAGAGTACCTTTTCCACCGCATGAATAGCATTGATTTGGTAGTAGCGCAGATTTAAGTAATCGACCGGTTCTTTTTCCAGTTTTTCTTGCGCCGCTTCCGGCTCATTGCGCAGCATGTCCAGTAATTTTTGCGGTGAGTGGAATGTATTGAGCGGACGTTTTAAATGGGAATGATGGCGAACGTCCCGAAACCATGTGCCGGATTTTTCTGCAATTTGTTTGGTGAGGGCGCGCCCGTTACAGGAATACACGAAGGGAAGCAAATAATGCCCTTCTTCGTCATCTGCCCATGCTACTGTACGTTTGGCAAGTTCCCACGGGGCTTTGATGTCTTTTATCTCAATATGTTTGGCATAACGTTCTGCTTGTCCAATCTTGCCGGCAACATCCGTATTGGCTTTTTTGGCTTCTACGGCGGCGGCCGGCATTAAACCGCAGAACAGCACATAATCTGCACGTTCCCGACCACAAGGATATTCCGCAATGGCTTTATTTTTCCCCCTTTCAGGGCGTGCGCCCTTGGCGTAAACCAGATTTTCCGAATCCGCTTCCCAACCGGCATCACGCAATTGCTGATCGATAATTAGCAGGCGGGTTTGTTTTTCGTCCAAATCCCGTTTCTTTCTGCTGTTGGCTAAACGCTGATTCAGTTTGGATTGGTAGGCCTGTTTTTGTTTTTCCGTTTGTTGTGCCAGTTCGGCGCGCAAGGTATTCAATTCCGCTTCATATTTTTCGCGTAGCTGTTGTTCCTGTTGTTCACGGAAAACGTTGGATTTTTCCACCGCACTTTGCTGACTTTCTACACTATCCGCTTTGCCCTGTACCTGCAAAATATCCCGGCTGAAAGGTGTCGGCTCAAATTCTTCCTGCTCGTCGGCAAAGGTGCGGTAAAACCACACGGCCAATTGCCACGCCAGCTCGATACTTTGAATCGCCGATTTGCGATCGCTTTCGTAAGTGTGCGTTGCGTCATTTCCTTGTTTGCGTAAATAGTGAAATAGCGTCAGGATGTCTTGGTCAAGATCGAGATCGTATTTAAATTTTCGCAGTAAATCATTTTGGGTTAATGAATTGCCTTCGGCAATGCGGTAATGCACGGCGATGGTTTTGGCAATGAGTTCGGCAAATTGACGGGTTTTGATTAACGCGGTGTTCGGGTCGTGCCAGAAGTATTTTTCCGCATTAGAGGCTAGGGTAAACAGTGTCGGGTAGGCTTGCAGAAAATCAAAATTGGATTGTGCCATGATGGAATTTCCTTGGATTTTTATAAAACAGGGAAAAACGGTAAAAATATGAGATTAATGGGCGGAAATTATCCGCCCGAGTTTTATTATTTACTATTCAACCACGCCATATATTCCGCTACGCCTTCTGCCACGGTTTTAAACGGTTTGTCGTAGCCGGTAGTACGGAGTTTGGTTAAATCCGCTTGGGTGTATTCTTGATAGCGGGATTTTAAATGTTCCGGGAATGGAATGGTTTCCACTTCGCCTTTGCCGTGGAATTTAATCACGGCTTTTGCCACTTCAGCAAAAGATTCTGCGTTACCTGAGCCACAGTTGAAAATACCGGAAATGCCGTTTTGCCAGCACCAAATGTTCACCGCGGCGACATCGCCTACATACACGAAATCACGGCGGAAATGTTCGCTACCGGCGAAGAGTTTCGGGTTTTCACCTTTGAGAATTTGATTATTTAAGTGGAACGCGACACTTGCCATAGAGCCTTTATGGCCTTCACGTGGGCCGTACACGTTGAAATAACGGAAACCGCACACCGGTGATTGGGCTTCAGGTAAAATCGCGCGTACATATTGGTCGAATAAGAATTTGGAATAGCCGTACACGTTCAATGGGCCTTCAAATTCGCGTTCTTCGCGGAATTCGGTTTTGTCGCCGTAAGTGGCGGCACTGGAGGCATAGAAGAATGGAATTTGGCGATCTAAGCAGTAATGCAACAACTCTTTGGAATATTCGTAGTTGTTATGCATGATGTATTTGCCATCCCATTCGGTGGTGGCAGAACATGCGCCTTCATGGAAAACGGCATCGATATCGCCTAAATCATCGCCGGCGATAATGGAGGCGATGAAGTCTTCTTTGTCGCAATAATCAGCGATGTCTAGATCCACTAAATTAATGAACTTTGTGCCGTCTTTTAAGTTATCTACCACTAAAATGTCTTTACGACCCATGTCATTTAATGCTTTGACGATATTGCTACCAATAAAGCCTGCGCCACCGGTTACGATAATCATAGTTCTGTCCTCTTACTAGATATGAAAGTTGTCGCTCATTGTAATTGATTTACTCACCAAGGTAAAAGTATTCACAATCAAGTTAGGCTTGATTGTTCGCCGATTGATGCTGTTGGCAACGCCAATATTCAAAAAATGTTGGTTTTTGTGTGATGGGTTTTAAATGTGTTTTTTCTTATAAAAACGTCGCCAAAAACAACCGCACTTTTAGTCCCCAATAACTTGTCCAACCGGTTGTCGCCAAATCCATTTTGCCGTGACGCAAAATGATAATGGTGGGGGTAACACCCACATCCCATTGTGTGGCTAATTTTCCTTGCGGATCGTTAACCGTGGTAAAACCATATTGATGTTCCATCAGATAATTCGCCACATCTTGTGCAGAACCTGAATGCAATGCAACGGAAACCACAGGATAGCCTTCTTTTGCCAGATCATTAATTGCTGACGAGGTGTAACGACAGTAGCTACACCAGGTTCCCCAAAAATAAAGTACCGTTGGCTTGTCTTGATCCAGTTGTGGCAGAAAAAATGGGTTGCCTTGTAAGTCATATAATGCCGTGGCGTTGAGATTATCCGGTACAGTCGGTTTGCGAATAAAATCTAAGATACTGCTCATGATCAGTAAAGTGAGCAATAAAGAAACGGCATTTTTCAGTAATTTTTTGATATTAATCGATGTCATGGCGGTCTTTGGCTTCGTGTTTGGTGCCTTTAGCTAACATTCTGAGCTGTAAAATCAACCGCTCTTTTAACTGTTCCCGTTCTGTTTTACTCATGTCCAAGGCGTTGGCGCCGGCAGTAAAAACAATGGTTACCATGCCTTCCGCCTGCACGTAGGCAATGTATTGGGAATAGTTGTTTTTGTGAGCGATGTACTCTGCCAGTTCATCAATGAAATGTTTGATTTCACGGGCGGCTGCGGTACGGAAGGATTGGGATGTGCCGGAACTTTCGCGCAATAACAGGCGGAATACGTTTGGGCTGTTATTGATGAATTCAAAAAAGGTTTCCACCGAAATCACAATGACGCTGCCGCCGTTGGCGATGCGTTTACGTGCCTGCCGCATGAGTTGACGTAGGGTTAGTCCCGCTTCGTCAACCATGGTGAGACCTAATTCGTTCATATCGCGAAAATGTCGATAAAATGAGGTCGGTGCAATGCCGGCTTCGCGAGACACTTCCCGTAGGCTTAAATTGGAAAAACTTTTTTCCGCCGTCAGCTGGTTGAATGCGGCATCAATGAGAGCTCGACGAGTTTTTTCTTTTTGTTGTGCGCGAATACCGACCATGCTTTTACTCCATTAATCTAAAAGCGGTTTAATCGAGTTAGAAACCGCTTCGGCAATGCGTTCATAACGTACACGCAATGGGGAACCGGGACGATAAACTAAAATGACATCACGCGCCGGCTGTGGTGTGTGACATGGCAGGTATTTCACGCCGCCACGAGCGCCCTCACTAAGAACCGCAAGTTGTGGCATTAAGGTCATACCGGCATTGGCCGCCACCATGTTACGCAAGGTTTCCAAACTGGTTGCTTGGTAATGTGAATTTTCTTTTGCGCCGGCAGTGAAACAATAGCCAAGAGCTTGATTTCGCAAACAGTGTCCGTCATCTAACATTAACATTTCACGATCTTTCAGCATACTCATTGGAATGGTCTCTTCCTTCGCCCAAGGATGGGTTTCGGAAACGGCCAGTAGCATTTTTTCGTTAAATAGTGGCACTTCGATGAACTGTTCTGTTTCTCGCACGGAAGCCACAATCGCGCAATCGAGCCGGCCGGTTTCTAATTGTTCTAATAATTGATGGGTTTGTGCTTCGTACAAGAATAACTCGAGTTCTGGGAACGCTTGTTGTAACGCCGGAACAATGTGCGGCATTAAATAAGGTCCGATAGTTGGAATGACGCCGACGTGTAATGGCCCGGTCATTTCTTTGCCTTGGTTGCTCGCCATTTCTTTTAATAATTTTACTTCTCGCAAAATGGTTTTGGCTTGATCAACCAACAATAAACCTGATTGAGTGAATAAAACCTTACGACTGGTACGTTCCAATAAAATAATGCCGAGCTCGTCTTCTAATTTACGAATTTGACCGCTTAAGGTAGGTTGGCTGACATGACAAGAATCTGCCGCACGACGAAAATGCTTGTATTCAGCAAGCGCCACAAGGTATTCTAAATCGCGAATATTCATAGGTCCTCATTATAGAAAGTAACAATTAAAAGGATAGAATTAATTGATTGTGACTATATCATAATTTTACCTATAATTCATCGACATTTGGAATCTGTTTAGGTTTTGTATAGCAGTTTCTAATCCGTTCCACATCATTAATAGGAGAAAAATCATGTCCAATATGGAAGGTAAAAAAGTTCCTCAAGTGACATTCCGCACTCGCCAAGGCGACCAATGGGTTGATGTAACTTCATCTGAATTATTTGATAACAAAACTGTTATCGTTTTCTCTCTACCGGGTGCATTTACCCCAACTTGTTCTTCTTCCCACTTACCACGTTACAACGAATTAGCACCAGTATTCAAAAAATACGGCGTTGATGACATTCTCGTGGTTTCCGTGAACGATACTTTCGTTATGAACGCATGGAAAGAAGATGAAAAAGCCGACAACATCACTTTCGTTCCGGACGGTAATGGTGAATTTACCGAAGGCATGGGTATGTTGGTAGGTAAAGAAGATTTAGGTTTCGGTAAACGTTCATGGCGTTATTCTATGCTCGTGAAAAACGGCGTAGTAGAAAAAATGTTCATCGAGCCAAATGAGCCGGGCGACCCGTTCAAAGTGTCCGATGCCGACACCATGTTGAAATACCTTGCACCACAACACCAAGTTCAAGAATCCATCGCGATCTTTACTAAACCTGGTTGTCCGTTCTGTGCAAAAGCAAAACAAATGTTACATGACAAAGGCTTAAGCTTTGAAGAAATCGTATTAGGTCATGATGCAACTATCGTGAGCGTGCGTGCGGTTTCCGGTCGTGCGACTGTGCCACAAGTCTTCATCGGTGGTAAACACATCGGTGGTAGCGATGATTTAGAAGCGTATTTCGCGAAATAATCACCGTATCAACGGAAGAAAAAAGGACGTCAACATGACGTCCTTTTTGTTTTTAGTTAATAATGTGGCGGCGGGGTTTCTTCCGCTTGGCTGGCGATATTGGAAGGCTGCATGTCTTTCATTTTATTCACCACATAACGAAGTTGTAGCTGCATTTTGTCCAAAATAAATTGCTGCTCGATTAACGCCTGATTCAATTCTTCAATCACCGTTTCCTGAAAGGTGACTTTCATTTCCAACTCGGCAATTCGCTGTTCTAAATGTTGTTGTATCGACATAATAATTTCCTAAATAAATGTTGTGAATTTGTTGAATCCGTTTTACCCTATCCAACGCATCTGTCACTTATTATAAAGGATTGAACACAATGTTAAAAATTCAAAAAGTCTCCGCTTTAGCGCTTATGTTAAGTGCGGTCATTTCCGGCAACGTTTTAGCAGCAGAACAAAACGATGCTAAATTCAAAGAAGAATCTTCTTATGCCGTCGGAGTGTTATTTGGTACTGATTTACAAGGCCTTATCAATGCCCAAAAAGGCGTTATCGACTATGACAACGCAAAAGTGGTGGCCGGGATTGCCGATGTATTAAACGGCAAAGTTAAGTTGGAAGACAACAAAGACATCGCGACTGCTTTGCAAGGCATTGATGCTAAATTAAAAGCAGAGAGTGAAAAACGTGCCGCTGCCGTGGCACAGAAAGCCGAAGAGGAAGGCAATAAATTTGCCGCGGAATTTGCTAAAAAAGATGGCGTGAAGAAAACGGCTTCCGGTTTGTTATATCGTGTCGAAAAAGCCGGCTCCGGTAATGCGATCAACGCGACAGATGTCGTAAAAGTACACTATACCGGAAAATTACCGGATGGTACGGTGTTCGATAGCTCCGTACAACGCGGCACTCCGGCAGAATTCCCATTAAACCAAGTGATTAAAGGTTGGACAGAAGGTCTGCAATTAGTGAAAAAAGGCGGCAAAATCGAATTGGTATTACCACCAGATTTAGCTTATGGCAAAGATGGTGCCGGTGCGAGCATTCCGCCAAACTCAACACTTTATTTTGACGTCGAAGTCTTAGACGTGATGCCTGCGAAAAAATAACTAAAAAAACGACCGCACTTTTCGGTGTTGAACTGATAAGTGCGGTCATTTGTTTGAATCGACTCAACACGCTCTTTCATGCTCACAGATAAACGCCCTTTTACCGACGAAGATCGCACGATTTTAAATTCCTATATTGCCGTGGTTGACGGTGTCAGTGCGCTCATCGGGCAACATTGTGAAATCGTTCTACATTCTTTTGAGGATTTAGAACACTCTGCCATTTACATCGCTAACGGACATAACACCAACCGCCAAGTGGGCTCGCCCATGACCGATCTCGCGTTGCGTTCATTGCACAATATGAAATCGGAAAGCGTCAGCAAACCGTATTTTACCCGCGCCAAGAAAAGCAGTGGCTTGATGAAGTCAGTGACTATCGCGATTCGTAACAGCGCAAAACGTATCATTGGCCTGCTTTGTATCAACATTAATTTAGATGTGCCCATGTCGCAATTCCTGCAAAATTTTATCCCGGCATCGGATCACAGTGAAACCTCTGCGGTGAACTTTGCCAGTTCGGTGGAAGAACTGGTGGTGCAAACCGTGGAAAAAACCATTGAGGAAGTGACTTCCAACCGTATGGTGGCAAATAATAATAAAAACCGCCAAATCGTCGTTTCGTTGTATGAAAAAGGCATTTTCGACATTAAAGATGCCATCAATTTGGTGGCGGAACGCCTTAATATTTCCCGTCATACCGTGTATTTATACATCCGCCAAATCAAACAGGATCAGGACGAGTAATCATGGATTATGTATTGGTGGTTAAACAGCCGGTTTACGGTAGCCAAGGCGCTTTTCTTGCGTATCAGTTAGCGCAAGAACTGGTTCACAAACATTACATCCGCCAAATCTTTTTCTATCAAGACGGTGTCAGCAATGGCAATGCTTTGGTGTATCCCGCCAATGATGAATTCAATTTGGTCAAAGCGTGGCAAGCGTTTTCTCGCCAGTTTAATGTGCCATTACATTTATGTGTCGCTGCGGCACAACGCCGAGGCGTGGTGGACGGTGATTCGGCGGCGGATAAAAGTGCGGTCAGTTTGGCGGACGTTTTTCAACTTGCCGGCTTAGGTGAATTTAGCCAAGCCTTGCTTCAAGCCGATCGGGTGATAACCGTATGAGTAAACTTGCCTTTATTTTTCGTCATGCGCCCTACGGCACGGCCAATACGCGAGAAGGATTAGATGCGCTGCTTGCTGCGACAGCATTTTGTGCCGAAGAAGACATTGCGGTGTTTTTCCTAGATGACGGTGTGTTGAACTTGCAAAAACAGCAACAATCGGAAGTCGTCTTGCAAAAAGACACGGCAAGTGCGTTGAAATTATTGGATTTATACGATATTGAACAGCGCTATGTGTGTGCCGATTCACTGCAACAATTTCAGCTGACATCGTCGGATTTCGTCTTGGATTGTGATGTACTACCGCGTCAACAGTTGTTACAAATCCTGCAACAAAGTGAAAAAATTTTGACTTTTTGATTATGCTTTATACTTTTTCTCAAGCCCATTATTCACAAACAGAACTGGAACATTATTTGCTAAATGCCACGGCGCAGGATGCGGTGGTGTTATGGCAAGATGGCGTGTTATTGGCGTTAAAACAAGCGGATGTGTTGGCGCGTTGTCATGCTTCCTGTTTTGCCTTAGAGAACGACATTTTGGCGAGAAATTTAACCGCACTTCTGCCAAGTGATTCAAAAGTGCGGTCCATTTCGTTAGCGGATTTTGTTGCGCTCAGCGAACAGTATTTCCCACAAATTGCGCTATAAAGAATGCGTTAAATTTCATATTCCACGCAAACGGGAATTTTTGCCTGCAATAAGAATTGCTTGGTGCGTTCATGTTGTGGATTTTCAAAAAATTCGCGCGCGCTGTTTTGTTCCACCACATTTCCGTCAGCCATCAAAATCACACGATCTGCCACATCACGGGCGAATTGCATTTCATGGGTCACGATAATCATCGTCCAGCCTTCTTGTGCCAGTAACTTTAACGTTTGTAGCACTTCGCCCACTAATTCCGGATCCAACGCCGAGGTAGGTTCATCTAGCAAAATAATATCCGGTTGAACCGCTAACGCGCGGGCAATGCCTACCCGTTGTTGCTGACCACCGGAAAGTTGCGATGGATATAAGTGCATTTTGTCTTTTAAGCCCACTTTGGTGAGCAATTCCACGGCACATTGTTCCGCTTCCATCTTGCTTTTCTTTTGCACCACGACCATGCCTTCTATCACATTTTCAAGTGCGGTGCGATGGGGGAACAAATTGTATTGCTGAAACACCATAGATGAGCGACGACGTAATTTGAGTTCGTCCGCTTTGCTGATTTTCTTGGCAAAATCTAAGAAGAGGCTACCGTCGGTAAAACGTAGCGTGCCCTGTTCAGCGCGTTCCAATAGGTTTAAACAGCGCAAGAAGGTGGTTTTGCCTGAGCCGGAAGGGCCGAGAATCGCCACGACTTCGCCTTTTTCAATGTGAAAATCGATCCCTTTGAGCACCGGATTGCCATTAAATGTTTTATGAATGTTGTTCACTTCTAACATGCGATTTCCTTAGGCTTTAAGATGGCGGGATAGGCGTTGTTCTAAACGGTCTTGTGCAAAGGATAAAATCAAACAAATGCACCAGTAAATCAGTGCGGCTTCGCTATAAATCATAATAAATTCATAGTTTTCTGCGGTGATGTTTTGTGCCACACGAAACATTTCCGTCACTAATACTAACGACGCCAAAGAAGTATCTTTCACATTGCTGATAAAGGTGTTTGCTAATGGCGGCACAGACACACGCAGAGCCTGTGGCATGATGGTGCGGACGAAGGTTTGATAATAATTCATGCCGATGGAATAGGAGGCTTCCCATTGTCCTTTCGGAATCGATAAAATCGCCGCGCGAATGGTTTCTGAGGCATAAGCGCCAATGTTAATGGAAAAGGCGATAATCGCGGTGGGGAACGGATCGAGCTTAATCCCTACTTCCGGCAGCCCGTAGAAAATAATGAAAATCTGCACCAACATCGGTGTACCGCGAATGGTGGAAACATAAATGCGGCAAAGTATTTGCAATAAACGCATGCCGAGATTTGGCTTTTCCACAATGCGAATCAACGCCACAACTAACGCGATAGCGACTCCGGCAAAGAAAGAAATCACTGCTAACGGAATGGTTTTATCGATGGCGGCTTCCAACATAGGCCAAAAAGAGCTGATGACCTCATCAGCTCTTTCTGCATTCATAAAGGGGAGTGACGCGAGAAAATTATTGAGTAATGTCATCGCCGAACCATTTGATTGAAATTTGTTTCAAGGTACCGTCTTTTCTTAACTCTTCCAGTGCTTGGTTAATTTTTTCGATCAACGGTTCTTCTCCTTTTAACACGGCGAAGCCGGAAGGCACTTTTTCATCACGTTTTACGGCAATTTTCAAACCGGCATTCGGTTGTTTTTTGAAGTAATCCAATACTGCCAAGTGGTCGTTTACTGTGGTTTCGGCGCGATCTTGGGTGATCAATTTCAACGCTTGCGCCAAACCGTCCACCACGATTAATTCTGCCCCGTTGGCTTTGGCGATTTTGCCGTAGTTGCTGGTTAAGGATTGTGCCGCTTTTTTGCCTTTTAAATCTTCAAAGGTTTTAATGCTGTCGTCGCCTTCTTTGGTCACGATAACCGCAGTGGAATAGTTATACGGCGCGGTGTAAAGGTATTTTTTCAAACGTTCCGGGCTTGGGTTGGTTTGGTTGGCGATTAAGTCGAAACGTTTGGCGTTTAAACCTGCGTACATGGAATCCCATTGGGTTTCGTTAAATTGAATGGTTAAGCCTAAACGTTGTGCCACCGCTTCAATCACCTCCACATCAAAGCCGGTTGATTTGCCGCTGTCATCGTGGAAGGTGAAGGGCGCATAAGTGCCTTCGGTGCCCACTAATAAGGTTTTGGTTTTTTCTACGCGGTCAGAAATTTCACCCGCCATGGTTTGAGTGGCAATACCCAGTGCCAAGCCGGATAACAGTAATACGTTTGCAAAAATAGATTTTTTCATGAGTCATTCCTCTCTTGAGAATTTGCTTAATAAGACCAAAAGTGCGGTGAATTATTACAGTAAATTTACACCCAATAAAATAATCATTTTCTCTATCGTATAACCAAAAGAAATAAAATGATGTCACCAAATTAACGGTATTTATCCAAGAAACGGTAATAGTTCACGCCGATTTTTAATGCGAGGTTCTTCACTAATTTGCCGCCGAATACTGAAGGCACTTTTAATTTACTGAAGATAGCCAAGCGTTCATCGTTGCCTAAAATGGCTTCTGCGACAACGCGTCCCGCCAAACCGGTGAGCGCCACGCCGTGGCCGGAATAGCCATGGGCGAAATAAATATGTGGCGAAATGCGTCCAAAATGTGGATTGGAATTGATGGTCATGTCGATAGGGCCGCCCCAGCCATAATCAATTTTAACGTTTTCCAACTGCGGAAAAACGCGCAACATATTGTGTCGCATGACCTCAATCATGTTTTTCTCGGAACTGGAATCGCTACCAAACAATAAGCGGTTGTCGGCGCTTAAGCGGTAATAATCCAGCAAATAATTGCTGTCGCACACAGACATGCCGTTGTTGATCACGGAATCAGCGGTGGCTTGATCAAGCGGCTCGGTGGCGATGATAAAACTTTCTACCGGCAGAATTTTGCGTGCAATGCCGTGGTGAATGCTTTTCGGCAAGGCTGCAATGTAGGCATTGGTTGCCAGCACCACATCTTTGGCGATGACAGCGCTTTGATCGGTTATCACTTCAATTTCTGTCGCCTTTTCACGCAAATCTACCACAGGCGATTGCTCATAAATACGCACGCCCAAATCCAAACAAGCTTTTGCCAAACCTAAGCAATAATTGAGCGGATGCAAATGCCCGGAATTACTGTCATACAACGCACCGCAATAAATCTTACTGCCGAGATGTTGTTCCAGTTTTGTCTTATCCCAAAGCTGCATATGTTGATAGCCAAAAATCTCGTGGCTGGCTTTTTCAATAGCGATTAAATCTTCCATACGACGCTCGTTGAGCGCTAACGTGGCATAGCCTTTCTTCCAATCACACTCAATACCGTATTTCGCAATGCGTTCATCAATAATATCAATGGCTTCTAAGGACATTTGCCATAGCTTACGGGCAGTTTCCAAGCCTACTTGCTCGATATATTCATCGATGCCGTCTTCAAAACCGTTAATGGCTTGCCCGCCACTACGCCCAGATGCGCCAAAGCCAACCCGCGCGCCTTCCAGTACGATCACGCTTTTGCCTTGTTCAGCAAGTTCTAATGCTGTGGATAAACCGAAAAAGCCTGCACCGACAACACACACGTCAGCCGATTCTTTTTGATTTAACGGCGGTAACTCGAAATGTTGGTTACGGGTGACAGAATAATAGGATTCAATATGTTCTTGATGTGAAAACGCTAGCATAAATAAACGCCTGTAATGAAAAGTGGGTGCATATTACTACGCAAGGGGGAGAAGTCAATATTTGAACGAATGACAAAAGAGAACGGTGAATTTTCCGTGGCTTAAACGTAGAAAAATGTCATCAAAAATGACCGCACTTTGCTTTATGTTAAGAGGATTGATTAACAAAGTGCGGTCTATTTTTAAAATCGTTTTTCGATTTCCAAGGAAACTTGGTTATTTTTACGTTGATAAAACGCCGGAATATTACTGTCGATGTTAAGTCGTTGATAACTTAATTTCGGCATAATGCCTTGCCATTGGAGTATGGGGGACCAAAGTTTAAACGTCATTTGTTTTTCTTTATCTTTGCGGGTAATCGGGAATAAGAAGTGCTCGTCACCAAAAAGGCGAGTGCCGTAACGGGCGTCTAGGCTAAAACCGATTTTTTCTCGCCATTCATAGGACACGCCAAGTTGTAGTCCCTTACGAATGTAAGATTCTTGTCGATCTCGCGCATATTGTCGTGACCAATCGCCTCCGCCGTAGATGACCAATTCAGGCATTGGATTCCAAGCTAGAATAAGCGTTGCTTGGTTTTGGGTTCCGTTATAGGAATTCGCATGATGTTTGTTGACGTAATAGCGCCAATAACGAGCAAGGGAAAGATTGACCTGCCAATGTGATGAAAGCCATTGGCTATATTGTGTTAGTAAACCATATTTACGGTTGTAAAAATGACCGGAATACCATTCAAACTCTACTGTTGGCAGTAATCGGAAAGATTTCACAATATCTTGATACTGGTAGCCTAACTGCAATTTTGTGCGTTCTTCGTTGTATTTCCGATTATCCCAGTAATAAATGCCGTCACCCCCTATTTTGCTAAAGATAAAATGATTCCTGCCAAGGTTTTTGGCTCGAGTTAATGAGGCCGCATAGCGTAATCCGTTGGCCGATTGAGGTAGGGCTTTTTCATCGCGAATGAAAGTGCGGTTACCGAGTCGAATTTCTCGTTGATCTGACGCATTATTCACATTATTGGTTTTTTCGTACAACAAATTACCGTCAAATTGCCAACTTTGGGCATTTTTCATAGCTTGTTGGTACTGTTGAATTAATTGTTGTAAACCTATTGGTAGAGGCGTGTTAGAGAGTTTCTCACTTTCTTTTTGCGCTTGTTTGAATTGTTTATTTTCAAACAACATCGCCATGTAGTCGAAACGAACATAAGGCAAATCGGGATTTTCCACTAAAATGTCATGATAATTCTGAATCGCCTCGTGATGTTTACGTTGAGTACGTAGCAAAGCCCCTTTTGCGTAGCGGTATAAATTTTGGTCGGCATGAGGAATGCGTTGATAAACGAGCAATAAATCAGTTAATAAATCCCACTGGCTACCAACGAGAGCCTGATTAATTAAATTTTCCGTTAGCGCTAAATTCTTTTCTAAATCTTGTTGAGTGAGTTGAATGCCACCAGTTTGTTTTGTTGTTGATATCTGTTGGGTGGCATTGGCAACTACCGGTTGAGGCATAATATCTATTGGACTCCAAGTTGGTTTGTCCGCAGGTTCAGCAAGTGCCGATAGCGATAGAAAAAGAAAACTCCCCAGTAATGTATGTATTAATTTTTTTTTCGTTATTTTATTCATGAGTTATTTTTCCGAAAATAAGACATCCAATTTGAATTGGATGTCTTATTAAGTGACCGTTATGGTTGTTTTTCACCGCCAAAGCCGACGTGCCACTCACCTTCTTTGCTGTTACGGGAGCCGGTTACGTAACCCGCGACTTCTTCTGCTTTCGGTCCGAAAATGGAAACATAATAGTAGTATGCTTTCATTTTTTCAGTTTCTGCGCTGCTACTAATGCCTTTCACTCTACCGGCTGTTGATAGCGGATTAAATGGTGAAGCAGAGCCGATACTACCTTCTTTTAGCGTAATCTTACCGGTTGAATCAATGCCGGTTATGCTACCGCTTCCTTTTTTGCTATCAAAGTCGATAGCGTAGGTCAATTCACCCGTTTCTACCCCTTTTCCAAAGTTAGCAAAGGCTTTCCCTTGATAAGTCGCTTTGCCGTTTAGTGATTTAATAACATCATCTGATGTTGGTAAACCGCTGACTAATTTCACTTGGAAGGTGTTTTCTTTGCCTAAACGTCCTTTAGGATCAGATTTTCCGTCATATTGATATTCGGTCGGTAACGTAGCGATCACAACAGAATAAGGCTGTTGATAGAGATACATTGTGCCTTTTTCACGCGTCTCAACGATTTTGTTATCCGGGTAAGCGACAAGTAATTCTTTTCCTTTCGCATCATATTTTCGTTCTAATAAACCGTCCGGCAACGCAGTAATGTCAATACGGTCGGTCATGTTATAAGTATGCCCATTGATCGTTAACGTCATTTCTTTTTCACCGCTTGACCAGTTACCCGCTTGTGGCCCTTTTACTGTTTGAATGGCCAATACGGACTTACTTGCAAGCACTTCTTTATAATTACGTCTGTAATCAAGGGACTTGCTTGCATTTTGGGTGTGCGATGCTTCACCTTGTAATGGCGGTTCTGGGTTATTTGAACTACAAGCCGTCACGCTTAAAATAAGTAAGCTAACATAAGTTAGTTTTCTTAACATAATTGCTCCTTATGAATTTCATTATTAATATTTTCCCTTTGGTAAAATCAAACAGCAGTAATACCTAAGAGTAATCGTAATATATGAATATATACAACACAAGTCGGGGAGTGATTTTAACTCCTTATTTTTGTTATCTTTATTAATCGAAAACAATTTCGTTAAAGCATCAATTTTGCTTTATCGTTACAGTTAAATTCTGAGTTAGAGAGATTTTTGAGCTGAGTCACTTGGAAAAGTGCGGTAGGAATTTGATGTGTTTTTGGGGAATGAGATATCAACGGTGGGGCGTAAATCTTGCCTTTGCCGGCATGCGTTCTTGAATGCGTGCGCGGTTGAGTGCGAGGGCGGTTTCTGTGGGGTCGTAATCTTGCCATAAGGCGGGATCTAGGGGTAAATCTTCGTTCCAAATGTATTGCACGTTAAAGCCGCGCGCTTTGCATTCGACGTGTAGGAGGTCATAGCGTTTTTTCAAAAAAGCCATTTTGTTGAAGAAGAAACGCACATGTCCTTCGCCTAATTTGTATTCCGTTGGTTGTCCTTTTAAATGGTATTTGCCTTTGGCGACGGCATTGGGGATGCGGGTAAGCTCGCGGTGTTCGGCGAGTAGATGTTGATCGCACAATTCGGCAGGTGGCACCAGGTTGATTCGGGTCATGCTTTGTCTATAAGGTTAAAAATGATGCGTCATACTAGAAGAAATCGGCGATATCGTCCAGTGACTTTTTAGGCGGAATCCATCAAAGTATAAAGTGCGGTCAAAAATTAATGTGTTTTTTGACCGCACTTTAGTTTTTTGATTATTGCAACGCTTTCAATGCCTTGCGGTATTCTTTTGATTGTTGCAATAAAATTTTAGCGGCTTCGCGCAGTTTATCCACGTCTGATTCCGGCAAATAGAAAGAGGTCCCGATGTTGAGGACGTCATTTTTCAACTGTCCTTCCGGTAGATTTTTCAAACTTAAATTCACAAAATAAATCTTAATTTTTACGTCTTTTTTACGCTTAGCGTAAGCGTTCCATTGCTCGGCAAATTTTTGTGAATATTTCACCGTAGATTCCGTGGTTTTATCAATCGGTACATTTATGACCGTGTTCACCACTTCTTTAATGCCCGGTACGTCGGCAGATTTATCAATGTGGCTGGTGCGCTCGTTTTGTGCGTTGACGTTGACCACGACAATATTGCGTAAATTGTAGTGTTTAAGCTCAGCATATAATTTACGCATGCTGAGTAAATTCGACACATCCAATAAACTGGCTAGGCCAAGATTGTCTGTTAAGCCACCGTCAACCAGATGTAAATACGGTCTTTCCGCACTGTTTTGATAACGCGCAACACGTTTTTTCATGGCTTCAAAATTGCTCAACAACAGACGATTTTTCGGTTGTGTCAGCATCAGCAAGTCTTTCTTGCTTTCCGCATGGCAGGTGCCACCGTGATTGTTTTGTGTGATTGGCGAGAAAATTAGCGGCACGGCACTGGAAGCGGCTACCGCGCGGGCGATTTCAACATCATTGAGATCCACGCAAAGCCAATCGAAGAAATCTTGTGTAAAGGAAATTTTTTGTTCTGCGGTCATGTCGGTGGCGTTAATGACGGCAAAGGGCCCTTTGCGTTGTTCAAGATCCGCAAATTTTTTCCCACCATACAGCGCAAGATTCAGCTGCTCCTGTAACAAATCGCTGCGCCCGAATTGTGGGGAGGTAAGGCGAGGTACGTTGCTCATGGAAAAGACTTCATTAATGACTTTTTTCTGGAAATTCTTTTTCAAAAAGGACTCATTGAATTTTGGAATAATGTCTTGTCCTTCTAACGCAAAATATGCGGCAAGTACGGAGCCACCCGAAACGCCATACACCACGTCAATATTTTGTAACAAGGTATCGCCTTTTTCTGTTGGGCGTATTGTCGCATGTTGGAACTGTTCTAACACACTGTAACCTAAGGAGGCTGCCCGTGAACCACCGCCGGAAAAGGCGACAATCACCAAATTTTCTTTTTGCAACGCCTGTTGCATGGCATTTTCTAAACGATAGCCTTTTTCCGGCTCAATTTGTTCAATGGTTTTGGCGGGGTGATAAATAATGGAATGGCATGCGGTAAGTAAAGCAAGGCTGCCAGCAAGTAAGGTGCATTTGAAAGAAAAGTGAAGGTGTTTCATAACAATATCCCTTTGCTTTGATTGGATAATTTTTATTCTACAACGCTTATAAGCAAGGTGAAAGGGAGGTTGATCACACATCATGGATTTTGACCGTTGGTTATGCCATTGCGTTAGCCTAAGTGCGGTAGGAATTTGTAACGTTTTACATAAAAACAACCTGAAAATCCACCGCACTTTATGCGGTAAAAATTCACCCGATTTGTCCGAAAGCACGGGACAAGCGTTTAAAATCTGCTATACTGCCCGCCGAGTTTTTACTCAGTTCTTTTATGAAAATTAACCACTCGCTATGATTAGCTTTGGAGGACAATAAATTGAAAAATTTGTTTGCAAAAACGCTTAAAACCCTCGGCTTGACGCTGACTCTCCTTTCCACCACCGCCTTTGCGCAAGAAAAACTGTACGTTTATAACTGGACCGATTATGTCCCTTCCAGTCTTGTTGCTGAATTTACCAAAGAAACCGGTATTGAAGTGATTTATTCCACCTTTGAAAGCAACGAAGAAATGTATGCCAAACTCAAACTGATTTCTGATAACGCCGGTTATGACTTGGTGTTTCCGTCCAGCTATTATGTGAACAAAATGGCGAAAGACGGCATGTTGCAAAAGCTCGATCACAGTAAGTTAAGCAATTTCAAACAAATTCCGGACAATTTATTGCATAAAGACTTCGATCCAAACAACGAGTATTCCTTGCCTTATGTTTACGGCTTAACGGGATTGGCGGTGAATTCCGAAGATATTGACCCGAGCAAAATCACCAGCTGGGCGGATTTATGGAATCCTGAATACAAAGGCAAAGTGTTGCTGACCAGTGATGCGCGTGAAGTGTTTCATATTGCGTTGTTGTTAGACGGCAAATCACCGAATACGACTAACGAAGAAGAGATTAAAGCGGCTTATGAACGTTTGGTGAAACTGCTGCCGAACGTGGCAGTGTTTAACTCCGATTCGCCGGAATTGCCTTACGTGCAAGGCGAAGTGTCATTGGGCATGATTTGGAACGGTTCCGCTTATTTAGCGCATAAAGAAAACGACAAAATTGTTTTTGTGTATCCGAAAGAAGGTGCGATTTTCTGGATGGATAATTACGCTATTCCCAAAGGTGCAAAAAATGTCGAAAATGCTTATAAATTCATTGACTTCCTATTGCGTCCTGAAAACGCCAAAGTGGTGTTGGAACGATTGGGTTATTCCATGCCAAATAATGGGGTGAAAGCCTTGTTAGAACCGGCAATGGCTGAAAATCCAACTCTCTTCCCACCGGCAGCGGAAGTGGAAAAAGGCATTATCCAAAGCGATGTAGGCTCCGCGGTAGATATTTATGAAAAATATTGGAATCAATTAAAAACCAATTAATTTCTATTCTGCCAATAAATACATGAAAAACGACCCGCACTTTATATGTAAGTGCGGGTCGTTTTTTATTTAAGCCATCAAATGATAAAAATCCACCGAATTAACATTTATTTTATAAGATGAAACCTATTGATTTCATTACGTAAGAACACGTCTTAAAAGTTGCTTTCTGGGCTAAGTGGGGGTATATTCCTAGTACTTTTTGGCTATGCGCAAAGATAGCTATCTTAACGATTCAACTCGTTTTTCCACCCTCCAAATAAAGGAATACATTATGACTAACCAGTTAGATTCTCTTCGCGAACTTACCGTTGTTGTTGCCGATACCGGTGACATTGATGCCATTCGTCAATATAAACCTGAAGATGCCACGACGAATCCATCTTTGATTCTGAGTGCAGCGGCGCTACCACAATATGCGGCGTTGATTGATGAAGCAATTGCTTATGGTAAACAACAAAGTCAGGACAAAGCACAGCAACTTGTTGATGCGGAAGATAAATTGGCGGTCAACATTGGTTTGGAAATCTTAAAATTAGTCCCTGGCCGTGTTTCTACGGAAGTGGATGCGCGTCTTTCTTATGACACCGATGCAACAGTGGCAAAAGCGAGAAAATTGATTGCGTTGTATGAAGCGGCAGGCATTAATAAAAATCGTATTTTGATTAAAATCGCCTCTACATGGCAAGGTATCCGTGCTGCGGAAATCTTAGAAAAAGAAGGCATCAATTGTAACCTGACGTTGTTGTTCTCCGAAGCGCAAGCACGCGCTTGTGCAGAAGCGGGCGTTTATTTGATCTCACCATTTGTGGGCCGTATTTTAGACTGGTACAAAGCTAACACCGATAAAAAAGAATACGCACCGGCAGAAGATCCGGGCGTGATTTCTGTGACCAAAATTTACAATTACTACAAACAATATGGCTACAAAACGGTAGTGATGGGCGCAAGTTTCCGTAATGTAGGCGAAATCATTGAATTAGCCGGTTGCGACCGTTTAACCATTGCTCCGCCGTTGTTAAAAACCTTACATGAAACCCCAAATGCGGTGGTGAGAAAACTGGCTTTCCAAGGCGAAGTACAAGCCAAACCGCAACCATTAACCGAAGCGGAATTCTATTGGCAGCATAATAGCGATGCGATGGCAGTGGAAAAACTGGCCGAGGGTATTCGTAAATTTGCTGTTGACCAAGGCAAATTAGAAGAGATGTTACTGTCTAAATGGTAATGGTTTATTAGTCATGTTTTAAGCAAAAGTGCGGTGGAAATTTTCCGTGTTTAAAAACGCCGAAAAATCTGACCGCACTTTTTTATGAGCACACCCTATTTTGTCAATTTATCTCAATCAGGAGGCACAATGTCAACTCGTCAACAACTCGCCAATGCCATTCGCTTTTTAAGTATGGACTCGGTGCAAAAAGCTAAATCCGGTCACCCGGGTGCACCGATGGGCATGGCGGATATCGCAGAAGTATTATGGCGTGATTTTTTACATCACAACCCAACCAACCCGCAATGGGCTAACCGCGACCGTTTCGTGCTATCTAACGGCCACGGTTCTATGCTGATTTACAGCTTGTTACATTTAAGCGGTTACGATGTATCTATTGAAGATTTAAAACAATTCCGTCAATTACATTCCAAAACTCCGGGACACCCTGAATTTGGTTACACACCGGGCGTTGAAACCACTACAGGCCCTCTAGGTCAAGGCATCACCAACGCAGTCGGTATGGCGATTGCAGAGAAAACGTTAGCGGGTCAATTTAACCGTGAAGGTCATAACATCGTGGATCACCACACCTATGTTTTCTTGGGCGATGGCTGTTTAATGGAAGGGATTTCCCACGAGGCTTGTTCTTTAGCAGGTACCTTGGGCTTAGGTAAATTAATTGCCTTCTACGATGACAATAACATTTCTATCGATGGTCATGTTGACGGTTGGTTTACCGATGATACACAAAAACGCTTTGAAGCTTACGGCTGGCAAGTAATTCCGGCAGTGGATGGTCACAACCCGGCACAAATCATTGAGGCGATCAAACAAGCGCAAGCGGAAACCAATAAACCGACCTTAATTATTTGTAAAACCATTATTGGTTTCGGTTCCCCGAATAAATCTAACTCTCACGATTGCCACGGCGCACCATTAGGTGATGAAGAAATCGCATTAACCCGTAAAGCACTAAACTGGGATTACGCACCGTTTGAGATCCCAGCTGATATTTATGCACAATGGGATGCAAAAGCGAAAGGCGCAGAGCTAGAAAAAGCATGGCATGAAAAATTTGCTGCTTATGCGAAAGCCTATCCGGAATTGGCTGCTGAATTTACCCGCCGCATGGAGAAAAACCTTCCGGCTGATTGGGCAAAAGAATCTCAGGCGTTTATTGAGCATTTACAAGCGAACCCGGCAAGCATTGCAAGCCGTAAAGCCTCACAAAATGCTATTGAAGCTTATGCAAAAGTGTTACCGGAATTACTTGGCGGTTCTGCCGACTTGGCAAGTTCCAACCTTACGCTTTGGTCCGGTTCTAAACCGATTCGCGCGACTCAAAACGTGGATGGTAACTACCTCAACTATGGGGTACGTGAGTTTGGTATGGCGGCAATCATGAACGGTATTGCGCTTCATGGCGGTTTCATCCCTTATGGTGCAACGTTCCTTATGTTCATGGAATACGCTCATAACGCGATTCGCATGGCAGCCTTAATGAAACAACGCAGCTTGTTCGTGTTCACCCATGATTCCATCGGTTTAGGCGAAGATGGTCCAACCCATCAACCGGTTGAACAAACCTCCGCATTGCGTTTAATCCCGAACTTGAACACATGGCGCCCTTGCGACCAAGTAGAATCTGCCATTGCTTGGAAAGCGGCGATTGAAAGAACCGATGGCCCAAGTGCATTAATTTTCACCCGTCAAAACTTGGCACAAATGGACCGCACTTCTGAGCAATTAGCTAACATAGCGCGCGGTGCTTATGTGTTAAAAGATTGCGCCGGCACGCCGGATCTGATTTTCATTGCGACCGGTTCTGAAGTGGAATTGGCAGTGAAAGCCGCAGAACAATTAACGGCAGAAGGCAAAAAAATCCGTGTGGTTTCTATGCCAAGTACGAACGTGTTCGACAAACAGGACGAGGCTTATCGCGAAGCCGTATTGCCAAGCGCGGTGACTAAACGTGTTGCTGTTGAAGCGGGCATTGCCGACTTCTGGTACAAATACGTCGGTTTCAACGGTCGTATCGTTGGTATGAACAGCTTCGGTGAATCCGCACCGGCAGACCAATTGTTCAAACTCTTTGGTTTCACGGTAGATAACGTGGTCGCTAAAGCGAAAGAAATTCTTTAATTTCAGACCGCACTTTAAACAAAAAAACCACCTCTGTATGAGGTGGTTTTTTCTTATAATTCAAATCAATGAAATGAAGGTACAATCGTTTCTTTCAGAATTTTTATTCTAGTCAGGTTTTATGTCTTTAAAAGAATGATTAGACCTTTTTTGAGAGGTAATATGAGGAAAAAGAAATAAAGGGAGGAGGTATGATAAAACGTTGTGCTTGGTCGGAGGAGTTGCCAATTTATCGAGATTATCACGATAACGAATGGGGCAAGCCGCAATTTGATGAGCAGAAATTATTTGAAAAGCTATGTTTGGAAGGTCAGCAAGCGGGGTTGTCTTGGATTACGATTTTGAAAAAGCGAGAAAATTACCGAAACGCTTTTTTTCAATTTGATCCGGAAAAAGTTGCCCAAATGACGGCTGAAGACATTGATCAATGTATGCGAAATCCGGGATTGATTCGTTACCGAGCAAAGCTAGAAGCCATTGTTAAAAATGCGCAGGCATTTCTTGCCATGAAAAAGTGCGGTGAGAATTTCAGTGATTTTATTTGGTCTTTTGTAAACCATCAGCCGCAAGTGAATGATGTTTCCAAACTTTCGGTGGTACCGGCACAAACGCCAACGTCTATTGAAATGTCAAAAGCGTTAAAAAAACGCGGTTTTGTGTTTGTCGGTCCAACCACTTGTTATGCCTTTATGCAATCCATGGGATTGGTGGACGATCACTGGAATCAATGTCACTGTAAATCGCCGGATTAAACAGTGCGATCCCCCTTATTTTCCCGTATAATCACGCCATTATTTGGCTAGAAAATGGTTGTCCAATGAAGAAAAATGCTTATACCTTAATTTCACTGTCAATTTTGACCGCACTTTATAGCGCAACAAGTGCCGCCGATTTAGCAAAACAATGTTTATCCGGCGTACCGCACTTTACCGGTGAGGCGGTGTCCGAAAATCCAAATGATTTGCCGATTTACATCGAGGCGGACAGTGCGGAAATCAACCAATCTAACGGCGGTGTTTATAAAGGCAACGTAGATATCAAGCAAGGTGCTCGCCATTTGCAATCTGCGGAAGTGGAAATTCAGCAGACAGGTGAAGGTGATAACCTAGAACGTTATGCGTTTGCGCGTGGCGGTTTTGATTACCGGGACAACCAAATTAATCTTTTGGGTGACGATGCGAAAGTGCATTTAAACAACAAAGATACGGATATTCAAAATGCCAATTATCAATTAGTGGATCGCCAAGGCCGTGGCACCGCAGAAAGTGTGGAATTGCGTGATGACTATCGTGTGATGAAAAATGCCACCTTTACCTCTTGTTTGCCGGACGATAATTCTTGGTCTATTTACGCCAATGAAATGCGCCAACATGTCAAAGAAGAATATGCGGAAATGTGGCATGCCCGTTTACGCGTACATGGCGTGCCGGTATTTTATACCCCGTATTTACAGTTACCAATTGGTGATCGCCGTCGTTCCGGTTTACTTGTGCCGGTTGTGGGACATTCCAGCCGTGACGGTTATTTCTATGCCCAGCCGGTGTATTGGAATATTGCGCCGAATTTTGATGCCACGATTGCACCAAAATATATGTCTCGCCGTGGTTGGCAAGTTAACGGTGAATTTCGTTATCTTAGTGCCTTGGGTGAAGGGCAAATTGCCGGTGAATATTTGAATGATGACCGCTTAAGTGATTACATCAGCGACAACCGTAAACGTCATTTATTCCATTGGAAACACAATGCGGCGTTTGCACAGGATTGGCGCTTAGATATTGATTACACCAACGTGAGTGACAAACGTTATTTTACCGATATTGATTCCAACTATGGTAGCAGCACCGACGGCTATACAAATCAAATCGCGCGTTTAGCCTATTATCAACCGAACTACAATATCGCCCTTTCCGCCAAACAATTCCAAATTTTTGATGAAGTAGATGTTGGGCCTTATCGTGCGTTACCGCAAATTGACTTCAATTATTACCAAAACGGTTTACTTGACTATAAAGTCGATTTTAAACTCTTTTCTCAAGCGGTACGCTTTGATAATGACAGCGCAAGCATGCCAAAAGCGTGGCGTTTCCACCTTGAGCCAAGTTTAAATAGTACGTTGTCGAATCGTTATGGTAGTGCAAATTTTGAAACCAAATTATATGCGACCCATTACCAACAAAAGCGGGGTAAGGGAGCGGCTGCCGAGGATGTTGAACGTAGCGTTACTCGTGTAATTCCACAATTTAAAGCAGATTTCCAAACCGTATTGGCGAGCAACAAGAGTTTCTTAGAGGGCTACACACAAACCCTTGAGCCGCGTGTGCAATATTTGTATCGCCCTTATGAAAACCAAAGCAATATCGGTTCCAAACGAAATTCAGAGTACCTTGGCTTTGGATACGATTCTTCATTATTGCAACAAGACTATTTCTCTTTGTTCCGCGATCGCCGTTATAGCGGTTTAGACCGTATTGCTTCCGCTAACCAAGTGACGGTTGGGGGAACGATGCGTTTCTTTGACGAAAACAAAGAAGAACGTTTTAATGTTGCCGCCGGACAAACCTATTATTTGGAGTCTTCACGCATTGACGATGATCCACGTAATAAAACCTCCGGTTTATCTTCTTCCTGGGCGGTTGAGTCTAACTGGAAGATTGATGAACAATGGCACTGGCGTGCGAGTTTCCAATACGACCAACAGTTAAAACAAATTTCTTTGGCAAATACCGGCATCGAATTTAACCCAATGAACCATAATGTCATTCAGTTAAATTATCGTTATGTAAGTCGAGAATATATTGAGCAAAACTTAACGTCCAATGCTCAAGGCTACAACCAAGACATTAATCAGTTAGGGATTCAATTTGGTTGGGAATTAACGGATAACTGGGCAATCGTTGGTCGTTATTACCAAGATCTTTCCTTGCAAAAACCGGTAGAACAATATCTTGGTTTGCAATATAACACCTGTTGCTGGAGTGTTGGTGTGGGAGCAAGACGTTATGTCACAAACCGTCAAAATCAAAGAAACGATGAGATGTTTTATGATAATGCCATCGGGGTGACATTTGAATTGCGTGGTTTCGGCAATGATCACCAAAGCGGTATCGAGAATATGATGAGACGGGGTAAATTGCCTTATCTACAAGCGTTCAGCTTATATTAACCGCATGAGATAAACGAAAAACGTGAGCCATGAACTCACGTTTTTTTATTGTCGAACGCCATCAAAAGAGCGGTTATTTTTCTCGGCGTTTTTAGGCTGCCAAGGCGCCCTGTAATCGCCCTTTGTTCTGCGCTAAAACTGCTTCTGCCTGCGCTTTATCTAATCCGCTCAACAGCATCATAATCGCTAATTTTGCATTGCCATTGGTGGTGTGTAAGGTTTGTTCGGCGGTGGTTTGGTCGCAATCAGTGGCTTGCATGACAATACGGATGGCGCGCGCTTTGAGTTTTTGGTTGGTGGCTTGCACGTCCACCATGAGATTTTGATAGCACTTGCCGAGACGAATCATGGCAGCGGTAGTGAGCATATTCAGTACCATTTTTTGCGCTGTACCGGATTTTAAACGGCTGGAACCGGTGAGGGCTTCGGGACCTACTGCGGTGGTGATGGCAATGTCCGCGATTTCGCTCATGATAGCGTTCGGGTTGCTGACCAAAGAAACTGTGGTGGCGCCGAGCTGTTTGGCATACCGCAATCCGCCGATGACATAAGGCGTACGCCCACTGGCTGCAATCCCGACTAACACATCTTTGCGACTAAAATGAATGTGACGTAAATCCTGTTCGCCTGCTTCGCGATTATCCTCCGCGCCTTCAACGGCGTTGCGTAAGGCGGTTTCGCCACCGGCAATTAATCCCACCACCATGCTTGACGACACGCCAAACGTTGGTGGGCATTCGGACGCATCCAGTACGCCAAGGCGACCGCTGGTGCCGGCGCCCATGTAAACCAAACGACCGCCCACCTGAAATGCCGCCACGATGTGTTCTACTGCCTGTGCGATTTGTGGCAGATTTTTCTCCACGGCGGAAGCCACTTGTTTGTCTTCATTATTTAACAGCGTGACAACCTCTAACGATGACAAGGCATCAATGTGCAAGGTATTTGGATTGCGTTGTTCGCTTAACATCGTTTCAAGCGTTTTTAATAAATTGTGTTCGCTCATGCCTGTTTCTCCGCAGGAAAAATTGCGCCTAAACTGACCGCACTTTTGGCACCGGTCACACTTGGCAAATTAGACGGTTGGTTGTGTATGCGGCGATAGGCAAGCCAAGCAAAGGCAGCGGCTTCCACATAGTCTGCATCCAATCCTTCATCATTGGTCGGGCGGCATTGCCATTGTGGTAATAGCGCTTGTAATCGCGTCATCAACAAGCTGTTTTTTGCACCGCCTCCGCAGACCAATAAACGGCGGGGTAATGACGTTTCAAGTTGATTTAACGCAAGAGCGATGCTTTGTGCGGTAAATTCTAACAAGGTAGCTTGTACGTCTTGTGGTGGTATCTCGCCTAAAAGTGCGGTGGTTTTTTCTAATGTTTTTTCAAGCCATGTCGAATTGAACAATTCGCGCCCGGTGCTTTTCGGTGGAGGCAGCTGGAAATAAGGATCTTTCAGCATTTCCGCCAATAATGCCGACCGCACTTTGCCACTTCGCGCCCATTGCCCGTCAGCATCATAAGATTTTCCTAGATGGCGTTCGATCCAACCGTCCATCAGCGCATTGCCGGTGCCGGTGTCGTAGCCAATAATCGGTTGATGGGGAAAGAGTATGGAAATATTGCTGATGCCGCCAATATTCAGTACCACTGTCACCCAGTTGTCATCATAAAACCACGCTTGATGAAACGCCGGCACTAACGGCGCGCCTTGCCCGCCAAATGCCATATCTTTACGACGGAAATCCCCAACCACATCAATCCCGGTGTGGGCAGCCAGGAGATTCATGTCGCCTAATTGCATGGTGAACGGAAAATTGCCTTGAGGCGCATGCCAAACAGTTTGTCCGTGGCAGCCAATCGCGCGAATTTGCTGTGGTTGCAGTTGGTGACGGGTGAGAAAATGATTGACCGCCTCGGCGTAAAGTAAGGCTAAGCGCTGATCTAATTCGCCCAGTCGCTGCAATGTGCTGTTGCCTTGCGAAATTAATTGCAATAAATCTTGGCGCAAATCTGCCGGCATCGGGGTGAATTGTGCTGCGATAAATTGCGTTTTTTCGCCAAATGTCATCAGCGCAATATCCACACCGTCCAAACTGGTGCCGGACATGATGCCGAGATAATATTCTTGTTGCATGGCGGCTTATCCTTAACTTAACTCGAAATGGCAAGAATGATATACTAGCGCACAATTTTTAGCGAACAAAAGAGACATTTTTATGACAACTCAAGCACTCAGCGTCGTCATTTTGGCGGCCGGCAAAGGCACACGCATGTATTCCGATTTACCTAAAGTCTTACATCCGATTGCGGGCAAACCGATGGTAAAACACGTTATTGATACGGCGAAACAACTTGGCGCGCGCAATATTCATTTGGTTTACGGACACGGTGGCGATTTGATGCAACAGCGTTTGGCGGCGGAACCGGTGAATTGGGTTTTGCAAACAGAACAGCTCGGCACAGGGCATGCGATGCAACAGGCTGCACCGTTTTTTGCGGATGACGAAAATATTTTGATGGTGTACGGCGATGGACCGATGATCACGCCTGAAACCTTGCAAAAGTTGATTAATGCCAAGCCTGAAAATGGCGTTGCTGTTTTAACGGTGGTATTGGATAACCCAACAGGATATGGCCGAATTTTACGTGAAAACGGTAAAGTCATTGGGATTGTGGAGCAAAAAGATGCCTCACCGGAACAACGGGAGATTCGTGAGATCAATACGGGGGTTTTGGTTGCTGACGGCGCGAGTTTTAAGAAATGGCTTGCTCAGTTAGACAATAATAATGCGCAAGGCGAGTATTACATTACAGATGTCATTGGGCTAGCAAATCGTGATGGGCGTGCTGTTGTTGCAGTACAAGCTGAGGATTTTATGGAAGTTGAAGGTATTAATAACCGTCAACAATTAGCGCGCATGGAGCGTTATTTTCAGCGTAAACAAGCGGATAAACTGATGTTGGCAGGCGTGATGCTGTTAGATCCTGAGCGTTTTGATTTGCGTGGTAACTTGACTCACGGCAAGGATGTTGAAATTGATGTTAACGTGATTTTAAACGGCGAAGTGCGGTTGGGAAATCGCGTGAAAATCGGTGCCGGCTGCGTGCTGACAAACTGTGACATCGGCGATGACGTGGAAATTAAACCGTATTCTGTACTGGAAGATGCCACCGTGGGCGCCAATGCGGCTATTGGCCCATTCTCCCGCTTACGCCCGGGCGCCGAACTGGCAGAAAACACCCATGTGGGCAACTTTGTGGAAATAAAAAAAGCACAAATCGGCAAAGGTTCTAAAGTGAACCACTTAACCTATGTGGGCGATGCGGAAATCGGTCAAAATTGTAATATCGGCGCAGGCGTGATTACCTGTAACTATGACGGTGCCAATAAATTTAAAACCACCATCGGCGATAACGTCTTTGTGGGCTCCGACAGCCAACTTATCGCACCGGTGACAATTGAAAGCGGTGCGACGATTGGTGCCGGCTCCACCATTCGCCGTAACGTGAAACAAGATGAGCTGGTGACCACTCGTGTGCCGCAAAAACACGTGCAAGGTTGGGAAAGACCGAAGAAGAAATAAGTCAAATTGATTTCACGCTTCAAAGGGCAACAGGCTTAGGCTATGTTGCTCTTTTTTTATGGTATTGGATAAAAAAGTGCGGTTAAAAATGTTGACGTTTCCAACCGCACTTTACCCTTGGGATGTGACCCATTGCATGAGAGAAATTCATCTTCTCATGCACCGCTATTAAAATATTGGCAACCCATTGCTTTAGGCTGTCACCGAAATCCCCAGTAGAGAGTTTGTCGATCCTTCGACATATCTTTAGTGTACAAAAATGATATTGAAAAACAGGGAAGCAGATCACATTTTTGAACATTAATGTCTAAAAAAACAGCATTAAATGCCTATTTTCCCCCGATCACAGAGTTCTTTTCGTACAAAATTTGACGGTCTTATTTAGGGTGTTATACTCCCGCCACCTTAATTACAGAGAAGAATAAAATTATGATCAAAAAAGCAACGTTGACAGGTTTACTGTTATTTGGAATGTTTTTCGGCGCAGGAAATTTGATTTTTCCGCCAAGCCTAGGCGCCTTGTCCGGAGAGAATTTTTGGCAAGCGATTAGTGGATTTGTGTTGTCCGGCGTGGGTATTGCCATTCTCACCTTGGTGATTGGTGCGCTTAACCCGAAAGGTTATGTGTATGAAATTTCGATAAAAATTGCCCCTTGGTTTGCAACCTTATATTTAGTCGCGCTTTACCTTTCCATCGGGCCGTTTTTTGCGATTCCGCGTACGGCAACGGTGGCCTACGAAGTGGGTGTAGCACCTATGTTGCCTGCATCGTTTAGTGCTACCGGGTTGATTGCTTTTACGGTGATTTATTTTATTGCGGCTTATTTGATTGCGTTAAACCCATCTAAAATTCTCGACAGTATCGGCCGCATTTTGACCCCGATTTTTGCTCTACTTATCGTATTGTTAGTCACATTAGGCTTTTTCCAATACGGTGATACGACGCCGTCTTCTGCCCTTGGCGACTATGCGACTTCTGCGTTTGGCACTGGATTTATTGAAGGGTATAACACCCTGGATGCGTTGGCTTCCGTGGCATTTAGTGTGGTCGCGGTACAAACCTTGAAGCAGCTCGGTTTCCGAAATAAACAGGAATATGTTTCTACGGTGTGGCTAGTGAGTCTTGTGGTGGCGTTAGGCTTTAGTTTGCTGTATATCGGCTTGGCGTATTTGGGCAACCATTTCCCTGTGCCTGCCGATGTGATGGCATCTGACACAAACAAAGGCGTGTATATTCTTTCTCAAGCGACACAAGCCATTTTCGGGACTAACGCGCAAATTTTCTTGGCCGTGATGGTGACCATGACTTGCTTTACGACAACGGCGGGGTTAATTGTTGCGGTTTCCGAGTTTTTCCGTGAGCGTTTTCCTCAGTTGGGTTACAAAACTTACGCCACGCTGTTTACCTTAATTGGTTTTGGGATCGCAAATTTAGGCTTGGGCGCAATCATCCAATATTCCATTCCGGTGTTGTTAGTGCTTTATCCGATCACGATTGCCATTGTGTTGCTGATTATTGCGAATAAATTTGTTGCGTTATCCAAAATTGGTATGCAACTTACCATTGCGTTGGTGACGGCAATTTCTCTTGCTGGGGTCATTGCAGATCACTATCAATTAGCGTGGTTAACAGATTTTCTTCATCATCTGCCGTTTGCTGAGTACTCGCTTTCTTGGCTTACCCCGGCACTGGTGGGGATTGGGCTTTCTCTGGTGTTACCGCAGCGACAACGTAGTGAAACTTTTGAAATGGAATAATAGTGACGGCGAATCTAAAAGGTTCGCCGTTTTTTTCTAAAAAACGTTTTTAAAACCGACCGCACTTTGGGCTATGACTGAAAGTGCGGTCTGTTTTTTCTGTGTTTTTATTTTGCTTTTACTGCTGCAAATGTTGGGAAGTGTTCCGTTTACGCTTCCCAACTGAATTTTTAATGCGGTTAATTTCTCGTCCGCACTCATTGCTGCAGTAACTCTGTGCTATGATAGCGCCATTCAAACTCAATGTTTTGATACGACAGAAATGTCTTTTGGATACGATGAAAAGGGGAAAGTAAAAACTTTCTAGTAACGTTTATGATGAAAAAGAAAAATCAAATTTTAGTGACATTATCCGTGGTAGCGCTGTTGGGTGGTTGCTCGGAAGATGAAGTGCAACGGGATGTGTACAACAGTCTAGACGATTGCATTGCGGACTGGATTAGACCGGAATTATGTGAACAGGATAAATCTCAAAGCACAAACACGGGCCCTGTGGCAAATAACAATGGCAGTGTGGCGAGCAGCGAAAATAACGCGGTTGCCGGCGACAATAATGCCACACCAACCACTACCGCCAGCGGCGATGAAGGCCCTTCTATCGGCAGCGCCATTGCCGGGGCGGCAGCAGGTTACATGATCGCTAAAGCCATGAGTGGTTTTCTAGGGCCGAGTTACAATCCCAATAATCGCGCCGTTTCGACACCAACCGGGCAAATTATTCGACCGCAAGGCAACCATTCTGTGGGCAAGCCGGTGTTGGTTAAGGGCGGTGCCGGCAGCTCGAACAGCAAACCTGTTTCACGCGGTGGGTTTAGTAGCAGTAACACCAGTAAAAGTGGCGGTGGTTAATCATGAAGCGTATCACCGGTACTCCAACCCGTCCCGACATGGAGCAACAGCTTCTTGAGGTGGGATTTGATTATTACAATCTGCCTTCTACCGATGGATCGCATTATTGGTCGGACAATATCGCCTACGAATTTACGTTAGCGGAAATCGATAAAATTGAAGATGCCACCAACGAATTACATGCCATGTGTATGGATTTCGTTGCCGATGAAGTAAAACAAGGCGATTATGAGCACTATCGCTTCACCGATTTACAAAAAAATCTGATTGAACAATCTTGGCGTGAAAACGCACCGCACTTATATGGGCGTTTTGATTTCGGCTATGACGGCGACAATCTCAAAATGTTTGAATATAACGCCGATACGCCGACCTCTTTATTGGAAGCCGCAGTGGTGCAATGGCAGTGGTTGGAGCAAGTGGAAGGTTTACCGAATCGCGATCAATTCAACTGGATTCATGAAGAATTGATTACCCGTTTTTCCGTGTTGCAACAGCAAAGCGGCAAAACCGGTTTCCATTTTGCTGCGATGGCGGATGCCGGACGGGAAGATTGGGGCAATTTGGATTATCTTGCCGATGTAGCGTATAACGCCGGTTGGCATATTCACCGCTTGACCATTGAAGACATCGGCTACGATAACGACACGCAACAATTTGTCGATCTCAACAATCAACCCATTGAAGCATTGTTCAAATTGTATCCGTTAGAATGGATGACGACTACTGAATACGCACCGCACATGTTAAACAGTGGAACGCAATTTTTTGAACCGGCATGGAAATTGTTACTGAGCAATAAAGCGCTGCTTGCTAAACTCTGGCAAAAACACCCGAACCATCCGTATTTATTGCCAACCTATTTCAATCGACACGACATTACGGATCGCAATGTTATTTGGGTGAAAAAACCGTTATTAGGCCGCGAAGGGGCTAACGTGTTTTATTATGAAAAAAGCAACGGCTTGGAGTTTGCTGCCAAAGGCAGTGAGCATTCAAATTTCTATGCCAATGCCGGCTATATTTATCAGCAGAAATTTGAGTTACCGAATTTTGACGGGATGTATCCGGTCATCGGTTCTTGGGTGGTGGGCGATGTGGCATGCGGCATGGGCTTGCGTGAAGACTTCACCGCCGTCACCGGCAACGACAGCCATTTTATTCCTCATTATTTTGTGGAATAGAACGGCTTAGTCGTGTTTCACATACACATCAAAGCGGTGATTCTTCGTTTCGCGCGAAAAGTGCGGTGCTTTTTGCGCGAGAAAATCAGCGTAGTCGGGGCGCTTGACCACGACGCGCTGACGGGCGAGTTGGAGTGCGGGCGCAAGTAGTTCGTCCGCATCTAAATCGGCACCGACCAAATGTTGAAACACACGCATTTCTTTCTTCACCAAAGCGCTTTTGGCTTTGTGTGGGTACATCGGGTCGAGATACACTACATCCGCGAAATCCGTGTCAGGATTCAGTTGATTGATGTGTTGATAAGGCAACAGTTGCATATTTTGTTGCATCCACGGACCGATTTCTTCGTCAGCATAAGCACGTTGTAAGCCATCTTGTAACAACAAACGTACGACCGGGTGGCGTTCAACCAGTTTCACTTGGCAGCCAAGTGACGCTAATACAAAGGCATCACGCCCTAAGCCTGCCGTCGCGTCAATCACCGTCGGCAGATTATCTTGTTTAATACCTACCGCTTTTGCCACCGCTTCGCCACGCCCGCCGCCAAATTTGCGGCGATGTGCCATAGTGCCGCCAACAAAATCCACAAACACCGCGCCCAGTTTCGGCTCGTCTAATTTGCGTAATTCCAAGCGTTCTATGCCTTCCGCTTCCGTCCATACTAACGCCAACGGGCTGTTCGGATCATGTGTTAAGCCGGCTTCGGCAAAAAGTGCGGTTGGTTTTTGCGGTGTTTTGGTTTCGCAGAGGAGTTGGATGTTCATGTTTATCCCTTTCTCACTAACCAAACGCCCGCTTCCATGTGTTCCGTGTAAGGAAACTGATCGAACAATGCGGCTTTTTCAATACGATGGGTTTGGCTGAGTGTTTTCAGGTTGTCACACAGCGTATGCGGATTGCAGGAAATATACAAAATGCGCTCATATTGTTGCACCAGTTTAACGGTCTCCGCATCTAAGCCGGCGCGTGGCGGATCGACGAAAATGGTGTTGCATTCATAGGCTTTCAAATCAATGCCTTTTAAGCGATTAAATTCGCGTACGCCTTGCATGGCTTGGGTAAATTCTTCGGCAGACATGCGAATAATCTGTAAATTCTCTACCTCGTTGGCGGCAATATTAAATTGTGCCGCAGCCACGGACGGTTTGGCGATTTCTGTGGCCAACACTTTACGGAAATTTTGTGCCAGCGCGATAGAAAAATTGCCGTTGCCGCAATAAAGCTCCAATAAATCCCCATAGCTGTTACGCGTGCAATCCACCGCCCATTCCAACATTTTGCTGTTTACTGCCGCGTTTGGTTGCGTGAAGCTGTTTTCCACTTGACGATAAATGTAGTCTTTGCCCTGTACCTGTAGGATCTCATCTACATAATCTTGTTCCAGACAAATTTTCTGCTTGCTGGCACGCCCGACAATTTGCACGTTAAAACCTTGCTGTTGGAGTTGTGAACGCAAAGTTTGCGCAGCGATTTGCCAATTTTCATCCAAGGCTTTGTGATACAACAAACTGACGATAATCTGTTGGCTTTGGGTGCTTAAATAATCGATTTGGAACAATCTGTGGTGTAAGACTTTTTGCTGTTTTAGCAACGCTAACAATGCCTTCATCATGCGATTAATCAGTTCGCTGGCGATAGGGAAATTCTCTACCCGATAACGTTGTTTGCTCTGTTGATCGAACATGATGTGATAGAAATCATCGCCTTCATGCCAAATGCGAAACTCTGCCCGCATTCGGAAATGTTGTGTAGGCGAGGCGAACACCTGCAAATCAGGTGCGTTAAATGGCGCCAAAAGTGCGGTCAGTTTTTCTTGTTTTTCTGCAAGCAGGGCGGAATAGTGGGTTACGGGTAAATTCTGCATGGTGATAAGTAAAACAAAAGGCTCGGAATCCCAAGCCTTCTGATTGTTGTTTAAATGATTAGTCTGCCGAGTAGTCGTCCAGATTGTCCACGCCAACCACACCGGATAAGGTGTAAAGGCGTTTGTTGGTGGAGATACGGCTACGATATTTCTGCCAGGTTTTTTCGAAGAAAGTTTCTGCAGCACGTTCACCACGACAGAATGCAACAAAGCTTTTTTCTTCTTTGGTTACCGGCTTACGTTCGCCTGAATCTAATGCGCGGAAGGCTTGTCCGTATTGTTCTAAAGCTTGTGCTTCTTTGATGGTGTAATCACCGTGACGGGCAAAGCCGCGCGGATAGTTTTTGTCGTCAAAAAAACGACGGGTTACGCTAAAACTCTCAGCCATATAATCCTCTAAAATAGGTATCGAAAATAAAAATCGGCAGGCATTAAACCAATTTTTGTTTATTTTTGCAATAAACCTTTTACGGTTTCGACGTATTCGGTCACAAAAGTGTTTTCATCATGCGCCAAGCCTTCCATGTTCACACGATATTTGCCGTTTACATAGAAATCGGGCACGCCACGCACTTGGTATTTTTCCACTAAATGTTGTTGTTTGGTGACTAAACCGTTTACCGCGAAGCTATTGATGCCGCCGTCAAATTGTTCGGCAGAGATGCCGTTATCAATAAAGATTTGGCGAATGTCGTTCATTGAGCTCAACGTATTGGCTTGTGCCGCTTTAAATAATGGTAGTTTGACTTTTTCTTCCGCTTTAATTGCAATAGCCAACGCCCAAGCGCGCGTGAGATTTTCAGATTGGCGACCTAAAAAATCCACGTGATATTGCTTGAATGGCGTGCCTTCCGGCAGGCTCTCACTAATTTTTTGTGGAATGTGAAATTGTGTTTCAAAGTAATAGCAATGCGGGCAATAAAAAGAGAAAAATTCTAATACTTCCGGTTGTGCACTCTGTTGTTGCCCTTCTACCACAACATATTGTTTACCTTCCGTTAAGTCAGCCGCTTGAACAGAAACAGATAACGCTGCTGTCAGCGCTAAAAATAACCATTTTTTCATTTGTTATCCTTAATAATCGATTTATTTAATAATACCGCGCGCTTTTAATAACGCGGTTTTAAAGTCTTCTTCGTAATCTTTTTTAATGCCGGGAATTGGCTCGAATTTATCTTTGCCAGCCATTTTCAGGTGGTAAATGATGACTTCATCAGATAATTCTGCGAGCGGTTTATCAAATCCGGTTTCGTCAGCAATTTTTTGCATAATTTGCATTAATGATAAATCGGGGTCTTTAGACCAGTAAGGTTGTAAAAGTTCCAACACTTCATTCAGGCGATGACATTTCATACGCATTTCCTTATTATTGTGAGATAAACGGGCGGGATCATACTTGAATTAACTTCATAAGAAAACAAAGAAGCATGACAATTTCAATTAGCGCAGTCATTTTAGCCGGCGGGCAAGCAAAACGCATGGGCGGTGTGGATAAAGGCTTGCAGCCCCTGCAGGGAAAACCGTTATTTCAATTTATTTACGATCGCCTGCATTCGCAGGTGGAACATATTTCTGTTAACGCCAATCGCAATCAGGCCATTTATGCTGTCGCCGGATTGCCGGTGTTTGGCGATAATATCGAAGGCTTTCAAGGGCCGTTAAGTGGGATTTTGACCGCGCTGGAACGATCTGAGACGGATTTTGTCTTATTTGTGCCTTGTGATAGCCCCTTCTTCCCGGACAATTTACTGGAAAAATTGAAAAGTGCGGTGGTTTTTCGCGGCGTTTCTATTGCGTATGTGCATGATGGTGAGCGTGAACATCCGACCTTCTGTTTAATGGCGCGTAGCTTAAAAGAGAAACTTGCGGCTTATTTGGCTACCGGCGAGCGCAGAATGTTGCAGTTTATGCGCCAAAACGGGGCGGTGAGTGTGGATTTCTCAGAAAATAAGGCAGCATTTACCAATATCAACACATTGGATGAGTTACAGCAGTTTAACGAGCAATCCTCGTGAGCTATTTATTGCGCACCGGAGAAACAGTATAATGAGCGCCACGCTTGAGTTAGTTTGTTTTCTTCCACCGAAATTCAAGGATTTTTATGATTAAGAAACTTTCCATTCTTTTCCTAGCCTCTTTATTGAGCGCTTGTTCCCTTTCCTCGTATGTGCCTTTCATGGGTGACAAAAAAACGGTCATTGACTTAGACGAAGATAAAATTGACCAAAAATCTTACGCTACTGCGTATGAGGCTACGGTCGCAACCTATCAAGGGCGCGTGCACAGCGATTTTAATGTGAATTCTTTCGCCAGTGGTGCCAATGATTGGTATTTAGGCCGAATTCTTGTGCCTGTTGAACAAATCAAAGAAAAATTGTATAGCCCACAAGGACAGGATTCCGATGTTTATGCCTACTACAGCGGCGTCGTACATGCCTCTGCGTTGCAAAATAATTTTGGCAAACTGAATACAAAATGCTGGAGTCTTATCGATACGCCGAGCGTGACCCAAGGTATTTATGACGCCATGTTAGATTTGAAAAAAGACAAAGTGCGGTCTGAAAATGACGAATATATCGTGCAAGGTTCCGAGCAATTACTCAAATTATGCACCGGAAAATAATTTACAAAACTGTCGGTTTTTACCGGCAGTTTTTTGTATTTTAAACCTTAGCTGAAAGGTTTTTGCAATATTCAGCACCCAATTTATACCCTCGTAGAAACAAGGAGACAGAATGTTTAATTTACCCGAAAGTAACATTCATTTGGCGGCGAGTGCCGATAATAAACAGCAAGCCATTACGCTGGCGGCAAATGCCCTTGAACAGGCTGGTTATGTGGAAAGCGGTTATTTACAAGGCATGTTAGGGCGCGAACAACAAACATCGACCTTTTTAGGCAATGGCATCGCCATTCCGCACGGCACGTTAGAAACCCGTGGCATGGTGAAAGATACCGGCGTGCAGATTTTCCAGTTTCCACAAGGGATTGAATGGGGCGAAGGCAATATTGCTTATGTGGTGATAGGCATTGCGGCGCGTTCTGACGAACATTTGGCATTATTGCGTCAACTGACTCATGTTCTCGGCGATGAAGACACGGCAGAAAAATTGGCCACGCTCACCGATGTAAAAAAATTTCGCGCTATTTTAATGGGCGAAGCGGACGAATTTAATGTGGCTGATGAAAACATCAGCTTAGATGTGGACACCAGCAGTTTGCTCACCTTAATCGCCATTAACGCCGGCAAATTAGAACAACAAAGTGCGGTCAATCATCAGTATGTTTCGGAAGTCATTGCCAATCCGGCATTGCCGTTGGCACAAGGCCTATGGGTGACCGATGCCGCCGTAGGAAACCAAAAGAATGGGTTGGCGTTCAGTCGCGCAAAACAGGCGTTTAATTTGAATAATAAACTCGTGCATGGCGTGGTAACGGTGGCTTATGCCAACGAGCAAATTGACGACACGTTAGCTCGTCTGTTAGATACCGAAGTACAGCAAATCTTGTTAAACGGCGACAGCGATCAAATCGTGGCAGCATTAAACGGCAAGGCGATTCCACAAGCGGCGACACAGGCGACATCAACTGCTTCCGCCGTGCCATCTGTGGCTGCCGGCAGTGTCGTCGGTACCTTTACTATTCGTAACGAACACGGCTTACACGCCCGTCCAAGCGCTATTTTGGTTAACGAAGTGAAAAAATTCACCTCTAAGATTACCGTGGAAAATCTTACCCGAGCCAGCGCACCGGTGAGTGCCAAGAGCTTGATGAAAATTGTCGCCTTGGGGGTGACGCAGGGGCATCGTTTACGTTTTGTGGCAGAGGGCGATGATGCGCAAGCTGCAGTTGAGGCTATTGGTAAATTGATTGCGTCAGGGCTTGGCGAAACTATTTCTGCAGTGCCACCAAGCGAACCGGACAGCATTGAAGTGATGGAGCAAGTTGTGCCGGCAATTTCCACGCCAAGTGGTGAAAGTGCGGTGGAAAATCCGAGTGAATCCGTGGAAGGCATTTTCGAAGTAAAAAATGAACATGGATTGCATGCGCGCCCAGCAGCGATTCTCGTCAGTGAAGTAAAAAAATATAACGCCAATATCGCCGTACAAAATCTTGATCGCGATACGCCGTTGGTCAGTGCGAAAAGTCTGATGAAAGTAGTGGCATTAGGCGTAGTGAAAGGTCATCGTTTGCGTTTTGTCGCCAGCGGCGAGCAAGCGCAACAAGCCATTGACGGTATCGGTGCAGTAATTAATGCAGGATTAGGGGAATAATGATGGCAAACGTCGCAACTATCACTTTAAACGCCGCTTATGACTTGGTCGGGCGTTTAAAACGTATCGAATTGGGCGAAGTCAACACCGTGGAAACCCTCGGACTTTTCCCTGCGGGCAAAGGCATTAACGTGGCGAAAGTGTTAAAAGATTTAGGCGTTGATGTCACGGTGGGCGGTTTTCTCGGCGAAGACAACCAAGGGGATTTTGTTGCCTTATTCGACAAACTGGGATTACAAGACAAATTCCAACGCGTGCCGGGCAGAACCCGAATCAACGTGAAAATTACCGAAACCGAGGCTGATGTTACCGATTTAAACTTTTTAGGCTATGAAATCAGTGAAAGTGCGTGGCAACAATTTGTGGCGGATTCTCTTGCGTATTGCAAATCCTTCGACATCGTTGCCGTGTGCGGTAGCTTACCGCGTGGTGTGACGCCGGACTTGTTCGCTGATTGGCTAAAACAACTCCATCAGGCGGGTATAAAAGTCGTATTAGACAGCAGTAATGCAGCGCTAACTGCGGGCTTGAGCGCACGACCTTGGTTGGTGAAACCGAATCATCGCGAATTAGAGGCCTGGGTGGGTTATACCTTAAATTCACTGGAGGAAATTGTGTCTGCCGCCAAGAAATTAAAAGCGCAAGGCATTGCCAATGTGATTATTTCCATGGGCGCTCAAGGTTCCGTTTGGTTAAGTGACGAGGCTGTGATCCAAGCGCAACCGCCAAAATGCGAAAATGTGGTGAGCACCGTCGGTGCCGGTGATTCTATGGTGGCGGGTTTGATTTACGGCTTAATTAACGGCCTTCCGCAAAAAGACACCCTTGCCTTTGCTAGTGCGGTGTCCGCTTTTGCCGTGTCGCAAAGTAACGTGGGCATTTCTGACCGCACTTTGCTTGAACCGATTTTAAACAATGTCAACATTACTGCCATTGAGGGATAATCTTATGCATATTTATTTAACTCCATCCGCTAATTTTGGTTATGCAAAGGCCTTTTTATTGCGTGAAATGCTAAGCAAAGCCGCGCAAGCGCAACATCAAATTGTGGACAGTGCCGAAGCGGCGGATCTGATCATCGTTTTGGGGAATGTTTTACCCAATAATGCTCAATTCAATGGCAAAAAAGTGTTTTTGGCAAAAATTGACGAACATTTCAACGCACCCGAAAACTTGTTAGACCAGGCCATTCAACAGGCGCAGGATTATGTTCCGCCTGCCGAAAGTGCGGTCGTTTCTAACGGTAAAATGAAAAATATTGTGGCGGTGACTGCTTGCCCGACAGGCGTAGCGCATACGTTCATGTCTGCCGAAGCCATCGAAACCTACGCCAAACAACAAGGTTGGCAGGTGAAAGTGGAAACCCGCGGACAAGTGGGTACGGGCAATGAAATCACGGCAGAAGAAGTGGCTGCAGCGGATTTGGTGTTTGTGGCGGCGGATATTGATGTGCCGTTGGACAAATTCAAAGGCAAATTAATGTATCGCACCTCCACCGGACTTGCGCTGAAGAAAACCGCGCAAGAATTTGACAAAGCCTTTAAAGAAGCCAAAATTTACGAAGGCGGCGCAACGTCCGCGGCGAAAGCCGAAGAGCGCGGCGAGAAGAAAGGCGTCTATAAGCACCTAATGACAGGCGTATCGCACATGTTGCCGTTGGTGGTGGCAGGCGGTTTGCTTATCGCCATTTCCTTCATGTTCGGTATTGAAGCGTTCAAAGACGAAAATATCGCGGGCGGCTTGCCGAAAGCCTTAATGGATATCGGTGGTGGCGCGGCGTTCCACTTAATGATCGCGGTGTTCGCAGGTTATGTGGCGTTCTCCATCGCCGACCGTCCGGGACTTGCCGTGGGGTTAATCGGCGGGATGTTGGCGACGACCGCAGGCGCGGGGATTTTAGGCGGGATTATCGCCGGCTTCCTTGCAGGTTATGTGGTGAAAGGGCTTAATGATGTGATTAAATTACCACCAAGCCTGATGTCCCTTAAACCGATCTTAATTTTGCCGTTATTGGGGTCTTTCATTGTCGGCTTAGCCATGATTTATCTCATTAACCCGCCTGTTGCGAAAATCATGGCGGCGTTGAGTGAATGGCTAAAATCCATGGGCGATGTGAATGCCATGGTGCTTGGCGTGATTATCGGCACCATGATGTGTATCGACATGGGTGGTCCGGTAAACAAAGCGGCTTATACCTTCTCCGTAGGCATGATCGCCTCTCAGGTTTACACCCCAATGGCAGCGGCAATGGCTGCAGGCATGGTGCCGCCAATCGGCATGGCTATCGCCACTTGGTTAGCGCGCAGTAAATTCACCTCCAATCAACATGATGCGGGTAAAGCCTCTTTCGTACTTGGCTTCTGTTTTATCTCCGAAGGGGCATTGCCATTTGTGGCGGCAGATCCGCTCCGTGTGATTATCAGCAGTGTGCTAGGTGGTGCGACTGCAGGCGCCATTTCCATGAGTTTAGGCATTACCTTGCAAGCGCCACACGGTGGTTTATTTGTGATACCGTTTGTTTCTGAGCCATTGATGTATCTTGCGGCTATCGCCATAGGTTCTGTCGTCACCGGTGTGATTTATGCGGTGATTAAACCGAAGGCGGAAGCATAAAGTGGAACAAAGTGCGGTGGATTTTCACCGCATTTTTTATCTTATAAGGAAATACTATGCCATTGAGTGAAGAGGAAAAACGTAGCCTTTTATCTCAAAAAGGTATCGGCGCAACAATCTTAAAGCGTTTAGAAGAAATGGGATTAGATGATGTTAAAATACTGGCGGTGACCAGCCCTGATTTTATTCTTCAAAGAGGTGCTGAAATCACGGGTTCAACCTGTTGGCGAAATAGCCCGCAAGCCAGAAAGACCATTGAAACAGCGGTAAATTGGGCAAAAGTGATGTCTCAAAAATAACCTCATTTTAAACGAGGCAGAGACCTTTTATTGACGAAGTATTCTATGGATATCGCATTTATTCTTGGCAGCAAAATTGTTGAGCTTACGCTCATTGTCTTAATGGGCTATGGGTTGGTAAAAGCCAAATTGCTGAAATCAGAAGACAGCAAGCCATTGTCTATTATCGGTTTGTATATTATTAGCCCTGCCGTCATGATTGAGGCCTTCCAGATTTCGTATACGCCGGAAATTCTAGAGGGATTAATGCTGTCTTTTGGAATGGCGGTGTTTTTACATGGCATGCTGGTGATTATCGGTACGGTGTTAAAGAGAACGCTGAAATTGGATCCTATCGAGCATGCGGCATCTATTTATGCCAATTCAGGTAATTTGATTATTCCGTTGGTGATGGGATTGTTCGGTAAAGAATGGGTGGTTTACGCCAGTTGTTTTATTATCGTGCAAACGTTTATGTTTTGGACGCACTGTCGTCTGATTATTGCCGGCAAAGGTAATTTAACGCTAAAAACCATAGTAAAAAATATTAATATTTGGTCGATTATGATGGGCTTAGTGATGTTTGCCTTGCAAATTAAACTGCCAGACACCATCAACGGCACATTGTCTTCTGTTGGGATGTTTATTGGTCCAAATGCGATGTTGATTGCCGGCATGCTGATTGCTTCTATTCCACTGCGGGATCTTTTTTCGTCTAAACGAATTTATTTGGTGACGTTTCTGCGTTTATTAGTGATTCCGCTGTTTTTAATGGTTGTCGTTAAACTTTGCGGCTTTTCAGGTTGGGTAGAAAACGGTGAAACGATCGCTTTGATTAGTTTCCTGGCGACAACGAGCCCAGCGGCTTCCACGGTCACGCAAATGGCGTTAATTTTTGGGAATAATCCGCAAAAAGCCAGTGCCATTTATGGGGTTACCACCCTCCTTTGCATGTTTAGCATGCCCTTCATTATTGCACTGTATCAGTTGTGGTAAAAAGTGCGGTGGATTTTGAGAATGTTTAAAAACACGCTGAAAAACGACCGCACTTGTGTAAATGCGCAATTTTTAATTGTGAAACTGGAAAATTAGCTGCTATAATCCTACGTTCGAAAAAGGATCCCTGTTTTTTAAAGTTACATAATGGATAAATTTTTATGGCATTAGAGATTGAGAAAAAGAAAAATGAATCTGAGGCTTCCGTTGAAAAGTCTAAAGGATTAAACATTTTTTTATGGTTGTTAACCGTTGCAATCATTGCAGCGAGTGCATTTGGTAATATCTATTTCCAAGATCAATATTCCACTCCAATTCGTGTTGTTGCGGTTATCGTGTTGTTGTTGATCTCTTTAGGGGTTGCAGCGACAACCAATCAAGGCAGAAAAGCTCTTGGTTTCTTTCAAGATGCCCGTACTGAATTACGTCGAATTGTTTGGCCAAGCCGCCCGGAAGCAACGCAAACCACCTTTATCGTTGTTGGCGTGACCGTATTTGTGTCTTTAATCCTTTGGGGCTTGGATTCAATTATTGTTAGTATCATTACCTTCTTAACCGACTGGAGATTCTAAAATGACCGAAACCGCAAATAAAAAACGTTGGTATGTGTTGCAAGCGTTCTCCGGTTTTGAAGCGCGCGTAGCGACCACATTGCGTGAATACATCAAACTTCACAATATGGAAGAACAGTTTGGTGAAGTGTTAGTGCCGACAGAAGAAGTCGTGGAAAATGTGGCAGGTAAACGTCGCAAAAGTGAACGTAAATATTTCCCAGGTTATGTATTAGTACAAATGGAAATGAACGATGACACTTGGCACTTGGTGCGTAGCGTGCCACGCGTGATGGGTTTCATTGGTGGCACACCGGACAAACCGGCGCCAATTAGCAATCGTGAAGCGGATATCATTTTAAATCGCTTAGAACAAAATAGCGATAAACCGAAACCAAGAACAACTTTCCAACCTGGGGAAGAAGTACGAGTAACCGAAGGTCCATTTATGGATTTCAATGGTACAGTAGAAGAAATCGACTACGAAAAAGGCCGCTTGAAAGTGTTTGTGTCTATCTTCGGTCGTGCTACACCGGTTGAACTTGAGTTCGGACAAGTAGAAAAGAATAACTAGTAAAATGGTTGAATTTTCCACCGCACTTTTTTAAGTGCGGTACATTTTTTCGACGTTTTACTTGAAAAACCGGTTGCGTTTGATTAGAATGCAACCCTTTTTAACAACAGGGGAGCTAGCAATAGCGTTATCACCCATTTAGAGGAAACTAAAATGGCAAAAAAAGTCCAAGCCTACGTTAAGTTGCAAGTTGCAGCTGGTATGGCAAACCCATCACCACCAGTTGGTC
>ERZ791785.181-NODE-181-length-67547-cov-3.435044_pt1 | contig 67547 bp, 56 predicted proteins | sample MGYA00509947_ERZ791785 | MGnify/ENA primary metagenome ERZ791785 (study PRJEB30046, sample SAMN00791982) | human gut metagenome | study: EMG produced TPA metagenomics assembly of the A metagenome-wide association study of gut microbiota in type 2... | reverse complement strand
CTGCTCTGCTCTGCTCTGCTCTGCTCTGCTCTCAAAATTGTCCCTCCCGTTTTGTTTCATTTCAACTCCTTATTTTTCCAAACGACTTTTCACTAAATTTATGCCGGTTTTCAACATATCTACATTTATCAGAACCGCATAAATGGCTGTAATGCAAAATGCAACAAACTGCACTGTCTTATTCTCACAATAATATGTTCCAACAAGCATTAAACCAATAAGAACAGTTCCTATAATAATTGGTTTTCTGATTTTCATATGCACAGTCTTATTTACATCAATATAACGAATAATAAACATTGAAAGAAAAGCAATCAATGTAGAAAATGATGCAGCAAATACTTGAATTTTATTAATCAGAACCAAATCTACAATGATATTAATAATTGCCGCTGACATTGATGTATAAGCTATTTTTTTTGCATTTTTTTGTGCTACATATACACAACTATATAGCCCTACTAAAACGCGAAAAAGCATCGCATACATTAGAATCAATATTTGATCATATGCAGCGGCATATTTTGCATTAATCATTATAGGAAATACAAATGGCATACATGCCACAATTCCAAAACATGCTGCTGAAAACATTTTAAACAATGAAGTCATAGTCTCTGTTAAAAACTCATCTCTATCTTCGTCTCCATAATGTAAAGAAACTGTTTCAGTCCACGACAAATTTAATATATCATAAAAATTAATAAAAACATTTGGAAATTTATTAGCAATAGAATATATACCATTAGCAGCAGTCCCTAGAAAATGAGCAACAATGGTTCTATCTGATGCATTTATAATCCACCATGCCAAATTATTCGGAACAAGCGGAATTGAATAAGTACTTACTCTTTTAAATACTTTCAATTGAATTAAATTTAAAGATATATATTCCCATGCTTTAGAAGAAAACACCAAATAGAATAATGTCAAAAGCTGAGCTACCAAAGTAGATATAAGTAATCCTTGCATTCCCAGCCTCAAAATAACTAATGCAATCACATTAAAAACAGTTGTTGCTGATGCCGATATAAATGACGCAATTGTATACTTCACACTGTATCCTAACCCTCTAACAAACTGTAAAAACAATGCCGTATATACATGAAGTACAACATACAGTAGTAAAAAATACGAATTTTCAATCTTTAAAAATGGTTTTATACTGATAAAAAAAACAATATACACAATACTTTGAATCGTACTAAAAAAAATCAACGTAGAAAAAATCTTTCCTTGTTCCTTTTTATTTCCACGATAATCTAGCATAAAACGAAATAATCCTTGATCCAGCTGCCAATTTACAAGAGGAAGTAACAATGTTGAATATGTTACTAATAAATCAAATGTTCCATACTCCTCCGTTGACAAAATTGCTGTATATAATGGAAGTAAAAAAAAACTAATACATTGTGTACAAATCTTCCCCACTGTAAGTATAGCTGTATTTTTTGCCAATTCTGTTCTTCGGCTCATAAAATAATTCCTTTCATTTTCTTAAATACATCTCTTACTGTATTGATTTTTCAAGAAACTCTTTGGATTTCATTATTGCAATCTCTAATTTATTATTCACTCGTTTCCAATCAATATCTGTTGTATATAAATATTCCATTTTTCCATTTTTCATTATTCTTGATTCTAAACCGACAATATCTAATAAGGCTTGTATTCTTTCATTATTACTAATATTCATTTCAGTATAAAAAGCTTTATTTAAGATAATTGAAAAAGCTGTCGCATGAAAAGAATTTGTAAAAACACATGTAGCCTCAGCTATCAATCTGATAAACTCTCTCGGACTTGCAACTCCATAATGCTTTATATGTCTATATTTATACCAACGTTCTTGATCCCCTAATATCAAGATGTGCAAATTATTTTCATTTGCACATTTTACAGCTGCATCTACAATTTTATCTGCTTGTTTTGAAACCCCCATAATAAACACAAGAATATATTTCGAAGATGATTTGTTTTCCAAGCATGCATAAGTTTCCCACTCTGCTTTTGTTTTTAAAAATACTGGATCAAGACAGGTTATTGCTTTTTTATTGATTTCAAGAGTATTAATCAAATTAGCAAGTTCTTTTTCTCTGACAGAAATCGCATTAAATTCATTCAAATATTTTTCATAGATTTTTTTTGTTTCATCATCTTCTTTTATGCTACCTGCGCTTGCAGAATATGATACTCGACATTCTGATTTTACAAATGGTAAAAAATAATTCATATCATAATCTGTAAGTTCAAAATTCCAAACTTGATCAGAACCAACTATTACTTTATCAATTTTCAAATTATTTATCTCATCTATTTTTATCATATTAAAAGTTTCTTTTTGATATTGTTCGAATATTTTATTTCTTTTTAAAATGTCAATAATTCGTAACATCTTCAAAAAAGTTGTCCTTAAATTTTGTTTTAGAGAAAAAATACTTTTAATAGAATAGTCTTCAATAATATTTTTATTTTTATAATCTATAATATATGCTTCCACATTATCTTTTGCCCCGATAAATTCTAATAATGCTTTTGCTTGTAAAAAAGCACCATAATTACATGCATTATGAAATGTTAATATTGCAATCTTTTTCATAACTCAACCTCCTCAATTTAGATTTTGAAATTATACACCCCATCATTAATCCACTAGCAAATGTATAAAAAGAAAACATAGTATCATATAAACAATTTCCTGTTAAAGAATACAGCCAAAAAAAGAGTTGCATTATAAGAGAGAAGAACAAAATTTCTTTTATGTTATATCCATCTATTATTTCTTCATCAAGTAAATTAAAAGTTTCCTTAAATATATTTATCCCTCCCCATATTATTAAACCAAATCCCAAAATCCCTGTTTCACATAACAATTGTAAATATACATTGTGAGAATTCAAATATCCATATCGTTCAGCACGTCTTGACGGATCAAAAAGCATAATATTATATTGATATTTATAGCCAAACCAACCTATTCCAAATAATGGTGATTTTTTGAAATTATTAATAGCAAGTTTCCACATTTTAAAACGTGTATTCGATTCTTGATCTACACCAATATTGGCAAAACGTTCAAACAACATATTAATGGTTGGAACAAACAATGAAAGTATATTCAAAATGGCAAATACTGTAACGATTACAACTAATAATTTAAAAAATCTGCTCATTTTCTTTCGCCTATCAAAAAAATAGTATGCGATCATAAACGCTATTGCTCCAAATAGCACATGTGCTCTTTTTGCTGTAGCTATTAATGCAAAACCAGATACAATTATTCCAAATAAATAAATAATCTTTTTCTTTCTATACTCAGTCAAAAACTTCGAAATACAAATAAATAAACATGGAATAATATACATTGCATTTTCAGAATAATGGTTTGCAAATCCTGCATGAAACCCTGACATTCCATTATTAGTCCCTGTAGGCCAATAGCCCCAAATGTTATACATCACACTATACTTATCTGGAAATATCATAAAAAAATACACGCCAACAACGTAAATCAAGGAAAAAAACATCAAAATCTTCAATAACTTTGAATAGATCTTACAGTCTATTAATGAAATCAAAAATATAACTGAGAAAAAATATAACCATCTAATCGTTGTATAAAAAGATCCTTTAAAAATGCTACGATTATATATGCAAATGTATCCTATAGTAAACAAAATCCATGGCATCAAACATAGTAAGATTTTGTTACTTATTCTAATTTTCCACTCAATACTGCATGCGTATATCATCAAGAAAAGTGAAACTATCATCAAAAAATATCTCACATATTCTGGTAATACTTGGATTATCAGGTCGCCAAACATTGCAACTAAGCAATATAAGGAAAATCCCATTAATGCACTATAACTTTTAAAATCTATTTTATATTTCATAATAACATCCTTATTCATATTACATATAATTTAAGACTCACTAATCTTTATGTTTAATTTTGCAATAAATAGTCGAAATTTTTAAAGCTAGTCTATACCATTTTTTCTTTAATAATTCTAAAATTATAATATAAAAATAATTCTGATATTTTCCATTTGATAAACAATTCTTTCTACTTTTCGTGATTATATTTTGAATATTTTTTTTACTCAAAAAATTAAAAATAATCTTTGAAAGTTCTTCATAGTCTGATTTATTTCTTCCTATAGCAACAATCATTCGAAGAATATTTTGCATAACACAAAAATCTAATACATCTTTCAAATATTCACTTACTTCTTTTTCACTTAGCAGATTAATAAAATCCATTCTTTTCAATACTCTGTCTACAGATTCTGTTCTGGATAAAGAGCCTCGAGTTACACGATAAAAATATATGGGAGTATCTACACATTTAACCTTAGAAGCTCTAGTAAAAAAATCGAAATTAAACAAAAAATCTTCAAAAATAGTTATTTTTTCATTAAATTGAAGATTATAATCATTTATTATAGATTTTTTAAATGCTTTCCCCCAATTAACTCCAAACACATCTGCTTTATATGTCATTTTACTTTCTATTTTATCGAAATAATATGGTGAATCTAACATAGCTAAAAGATATTCTTTCGAACTGATAAAGGATTCCTCATTTGATAAGTTGCAACTTACATTTTTTTGTGTATAATTTGCAACCACAGCATCCACCTTATAATCTAAATTATTGAAGAGAACCAAAAGTGCATCTTCTAATAAATAATCGTCTGCATCTACAAACACTATCCATTCTCCTTGACTCTTCTTAATTCCGAGATTTCTAGCATGGGAAACTCCTGAAATATCCGTATGTATTACTAACACACGATCATCCTTCATTTCCCAATCTTTACAAATATTATAGCTTTCATCAACAGACGCATTTACAACTAATATTAGTTCAAATTTTCTATATGATTGCATTATAATACTTTTAATACATTCATCAATATAATCCTCTACATTATGAACTGGAACAATAATGCTAAACATCACACACCTCTTCTAAATTAAAATCAGATTCTCTCCCAAATAAAATTTCTCCATAATAGTTGCTACTTCTACTGATACATTCTGAGATACATAAAAACTTTGTCTATTTTTTTCAACACTTTTAACAAAATCTGCTAATTCATATCGTATGCCTTCACCTTCTAGTTTATAAAAATAGCGTTTATTATCTATAGGATTCTCATATCTTGCTTCAAAATAATCAGTTTTCCACCACGGTGCTGGAACATAAATATATCCTTTTGTACCAGAAATAATTAGTTCTCCTTCTGACTTAACCCCTCTACCAACTTTTATTGAGGCTACCGCATTAGAATAATTAAAAGAAATTTTTGTAAAAACATCAAACTTCTTTTTTTCATCAAGCATTTTTGTAGCAATTTGAACTGTAGCATAATCGGTTCCTAAAATTTGAAAAACAGGTAATAATGCAGTTGGTCCCCATTCACACATGCTATTCCACTCTATTTTCATATTACTGTTGTTTTTTTCTAAACTTGTACATGTAGCATCAACTGAAACAATATTTCCGATTTTCCCTGTTTTAGCAAGTAATATAAGTCTATAATACGCCGTGGAGTATGCCGTTTTAATTCCTTCAAAAAGAATTCTTTTCTTCTTTTTTGCTAATTGAAAAAGCTCTTTACATTCTTTTTGACTCAAAGCAATTGGTGATTCACACAATACATGTTTGCCTTTCTCAAGTGCATATTTTACTTGTTCATAATGTAATGATGGACAGGAGCGAATATATACCGCATCCGAACATTCCAATAACTCGTCTAAAGATTTACATGCTGAAACATATGTTAATGTTTCCTTAATATTAGAATCATCTGAAGCATATATACCAGATACTTTTATTCCATTAACATAAGATGCCTCTAAAGCAACTTTATTAATGAAACTTCCTTCACCTATTAGCCCCAGCGAAATAGCACTTTTTTCACTCCTTATTTCAGAGCTCGATATTCCTTGCGTTCTATCCAAATAGACTACTTGACAATACTCTTTTAAATAATCAAAATATCCAATCCAATCGGATCCAACAGTGAAAATATCAACATCTAATCTTCTTATGTCATCTATCTTTTGCCCTTCATACTCTTCTACAATAATTTCATCTGCCAATCCTGTATCTCTAACTGCTGCTATACGCTCACTTAAGCTCTGTTGGACATTAATTTTTCCTCTTGTTTTATCAAAATCATCTGCAGTAACTCCTACTATCAAATAATCTCCCAATGCCTTTGCTCTTTGTAGCAGTCTAATATGACCATAATGAAGTAAATCATACGTGCCATAAGTTATTACTTTTTTCATGTCTCATTCCTTTTTTCTTATATAATTCCTCTTTTTTGTAAATCCGTTAATGCCTCTACAAGTATTCTATTATCCTCATGTGTAAGAGCTCCAATATGACCAACTCTAAAAATCGAATTTTTCATATCCCCTCCATTTGGACATACCCAAATATTATATTCATCTTTAAGTTTCAAAAAGATTTCATATGCATTTGCAGTTGTTGGATGCACAGAAGTTACTCCATTGGCCGGACTCTCCGAAACTAATTCGAAAGGCAACTTTTTGATTCTGTTTCTGAAATCCTCTGCTTGTTTTGCAACCCTTTTCACTTCAGAATCAACGCCACCTTGTTTTTGAATTTCTTTTAATCGTGCATTAATTTGAATTAAAATACCCACTGCTGGTGTAAATGGTGTTTGCCCACGTTCTTGATTCTTCAATGCATCTTTTAAATCAAAATACATTGTTTTCGCATTTAACTTATCAATTTTCTCCAATCCATTAGGCGAAAAAACAATCACTGAAATTCCTGGTGGACATGCTAACGCTTTTTGAGAGCCTGTAATCATAATATCTGCTCCACACTCATCCATATTAAATTCATCTGCTAAAAATGCAGAAACACAATCGCAAACATAAAACAATTTATTCTTTTTGCAAAATTCACCTATCATCATTGTGTCATACAAAACACCTGTAGACGTCTCATCTACGTTTACCAAAAGACCTGTGAAACCTTGTTCATCGTATTCATACAATTGCTCTTTTGTTAATTTTTTTCCTCTATCAAGTTCTAATGCAGTGTATGGAATATTATGTATTTTACATATTTCAACAAATCGATGTCCAAAACTTCCACCATCAATTACAAGTACTTTATCTTTTTCAGAAAAACAATTCATTACAACTGCTTCCATTGATCCTGTACTTGAACATGTCATAAAAACTGCTTTTGCCCCTTCTGGTGCTTTTGAATATTCAAGTATATATCTTTCATTTTCTAACATAATTTCGGAAAACTCTGAAGTTCTAAAATACGGAGTTTGTTCACTCCCTATATTTCTAATCAACTCTGATGACATAACTGGTCCAACAGTAAAATTTAACATAATTCAATTCTCCTTTTTATATTTTCCCAAATCATATGCAAGATAACAATTTCTGTCATGATTCTCCACTGCAGGTGGCTGCATATAATTTCCATATCGTCTTTTTAAATAAAAATCATAATTAGATGGTATCCAGCAACTTCTATTTTCAAAATCAACAGTTTCATAATTACAAAATTCACTTCTTGCATATATTTCTCCGAAATAATGAAAATCATCTGATGGTATCCCTACATATTTACTATTTTCATTCTTACACCTTGAATACCAGTAGTCCGTCCATTTTGCCCATTGCTCAATCGACACAACAGATAATAGCAACCCTATCACTGCTTTTATTTTAAAACCGACTCCTTTTTGATATTTTCTAAATACATCATATCCTTTTGCAATTCGTCTACATGATAATGAAAAGCCCATAAACATGCAAATTATTCCTTGGCTCAAACGTTTCCAACACAAATCCGGAATATTTTCTATTGTATATATATCAATAAATATTCCAGATTCTTCCAAATCATATTCCAATATTGTTTTATATAAAGTTCCTTTAAGCCTAATTTTGGGAAGTATACGTCCATAATTTTCCTTAGCTTGAGGATGAAGAATTGAATACTTAGTTGAATATTGAGTTTGCACAATTTTATATAATTTTTCAAAATCCTTTCTAGGCATTGCAATATCAATATCATCATCCCAAGCTATAAATCCTTTATCACGCAATGCGCCAATTGCGCTTCCTCCAATTAAAATAAAATGAAGATCATAACATTCACATATTTTAATCAAATCATCAAGTATTATTAATAACACCTGATGAAGTTCCTCTATTTCTTTTTCTGAAAGTACTTGTTGATTTAAAGTTTTAGCAACTTCTCCTAATCTCATTTTTCCTCCAATACAACCTCAACCAATTCTGATACGTGAGCATTTTTATCTGAATCCTTTGGCGGTATCATATAATCCCCATAAAGTGATGTCAAATACTTATCATATTTTTCAGGTCCTAATATTTTAATATTCTCAAATGAATAGTAACTTCCATCTCCATAAATACTCTTATCTAACATTTCTGTAAATTTAAACGATGTCTGTCCCATAAAATTAATTATCCAATCAGATTTTTCTACTGGATATTTTTTAAGCAATAAATCTATCTTGTCTAAACACTTCTTCATATCAAAAAGTTTATCCACCGGCAACCTTATTGCAATATTAATAATTGTTTTTTCAATCCAAGGTCTTCCTGGACGTTTAGCATTTACTTTTTTTATACAAGATAAATGATACAAAAAACGTGCAACTGATAGTTTACTTTTATGAAATAATAAATTTATCCCTCCATTAGGCATCCCATCTAACGGAAAAATATCAACCCATACATTTTCATATCTAACTTCTGCACTCCCCATTCGTTTAATCAAATGTCTATTATCTACAATTCTAGCAAAATAGTAATGATGTTCACTTTCATCCCAATAAGTTCTCAACTCCATATTTTCTGGCAAATGCTCTTCAACATGCTTCAAAAAATATTCATAATCATCTCGCATCATCCCCAAATCCACATCATCATCCCACGGGATAAATCCTTTGTGACGAATCGCTCCTAACATTGTTCCACCTTGCATGTAACATTTCAAATTCATTTTTTCTGCAATTTCAAGTACATTTTCTAAAACAAATAAAATATACTTCTGCGTATCATTCAAATGACTTTCTTCTAAACTTTTTTTCATAACTCTTCCTCTCACTCTGAAGTAATCATATGCCTATTAACTCAAATTCCTAAAACAACTTATTTATAATAGGAATTTTTTTCACAAGTAATGAAGAAACATAACTTAATAACAATACTAATAAAAAAATTGTAATGAATCCTATAAACGGATTAAATGAAAATGGATTGAAATTAATCCATTTATATAATATATTTATCCAAAACATATGAAGTAAATAAATCAAAAAAGAATTTTCACTTAATGAAGTGACAATATTTTTTATAATTTTATTTTCTGCTCTTTCCTTTATTTTTAAATGCCCTAAATTAAAAATCAAAATTGAATATAAAACTATTAAAGGCGATTGATTCCCTATCCATGGTTCGCAAGTAATCACATTATATATATCCATAAACGCTAAAGCACACAAAACAAATATTATCACCACTAAAATTATGATGCTTGTTTTTTCTTTAAATTTGAAAACGTTATTGTGTATCCAATATCCTACTAACATATAAAAACAATAAATAAAATTAATAGGATATGTAATTCCTAATTCTCTACTTGAATACGCATTTATTATTCCCGTAAAACTTACAAACATCATAATAACAACAATTGTATATTTAATTTCTTCTTTCTTAAATTTATATACAATCAATCTTAAAACAGGCAGAAGCATCATAACCCATATTAATGTATACATATACCACATATGTGCCCATGAATCTCCATGAATCATGTTATCTATACCAGATCTAATTACTGGCCAAGATATTGTTTTTTTATCAAATATCTGTTCAAGACATGAATAAACTCCTCCAAATAGCACTGTAATAAGCAAATATTTAATTAGATAATGTTTACATAATCTCTCAATTGATAAATTCTTATTTGGATTAAGAAGCAATGCTCCTGATATCATAAAAAAAATAGGAACAGCATAATGAACCAAATTTCTAACACATAAAAGGCACGATGATGTAAACAATGAGAATGAGAAATCTGATAATGCTGTTTTACTTACATGAAAAGAAATAACACTCAGCATTGCTAACACTCTCAAACATTCTAAATACCAAATTCTATCTTTTTTTCTTTTTTCCATATAGATTCCCTCTTACACTTATATTCTCACCCGAATCTCCCCATCCTCTTTCCGAACATCAAAAACAAGCGGATGCTTTTCCCCCCACTCCGGATCTTCCTTCTCCTTCTCATTCCATTCCTTCCATTTCTGAATGAAACCATTGTGGATCAAGTTCTCCGCCGCAAGTCTTGCCTGCACCGCTTCGTCATAATTGTCAAAAAGACCAACATAATAGCGCTTTCCCTTGAACCCGATATCTACACGATATCGATTACAATTCTTCAACTGGAAAACGCCTCGGAAACCACTCATGTTGTCTTTTCTGCTTTTTCTCTTTTCTAGTACTTCAACACATGTTCCGTCTACGAGATGTCTTCTCAGTGCAATTTCATGACGATTTTTCTTCTGTAAACAACCGCAGCTCTGATAATTCCCATGCACAAGACCTGCTGCCGTTACATCAACTTCATTTCCACAATCGCAGACACAATGCCAATAAACAGAACCTCGTTTATCTCTTTTCTCTGTCGCATACTGGGCTGTCAGCATACCAAACTTCTGCCCTGACAAATCTTTTGCTTTTCTTCCCATAGATCTTCATCCTTTGCAAAAAAGTTCGTAGAGTACATTACTCTACGAAATACGCTTTTTCTTCAAATTGTTTCAAATCTTAGTATAATTATCATGTATAGTCTACTCTTTTCAAATATTTCTGTCAATGCATATACGTTCATTTTATATATTTATACAATCTCTTAGCAAAAAAAGTCGAAAAATAGACACTTTCGTCATTTTAATCTCCTTTTTTGGATGGTTTTTATCTATTCGCCGTCAAATTTATGGTCAATTGTCAGTCAATTTACAAGCTACCAGATCTGAAAATCAAAAATATTTATTTCATTTTATCTAATCCACCCGTACCTTTAAAAACACGTGTATTTAAAAATTAATCATAATTATAAATTTTACAGCATTTATTTACCGTCAAAATTATGGTCAACGTTCTGACACCCCTTGATTTATAAGGCTTTTTCAAAAAGTTCGTAGAGTAATGTACTCTACGAAATACGTTCTGAAAGAAAATATATCTGAAAAAACATTTCCTGTTCAGCAAGTAGAATACAAAGAAAGGACGGCCCACCTCCCGGTGGAACCGTCCTTTCTTTGCGTTTTCCTGATATTCTTTTTAATTTTTCTATTTCTCAAAAAGTGCTTTTTTTCGTTCTATCATCTCATCAATACGGTCAATATACTCTGTAATATTCTTCACATTTTCTACACGGATCAGATTTGTTTCTTTGCCACTGCTTATCTTGATCTTCTCCGGCAAAACAAGCTTTGTCGTAGAGCCGGCACCGCAGGCAATAATTGTCTGGCGTTCTTCCATGATCAAAATGTTATACACCCCAGCCTTGTCCTTCTCTGCATATCCGACATTCTCAAAGTTTCCGGCAATATTCTTCTGGCGATACAGGTAATATGGCACAAGCCCCATGCGTTCTGCTGACGCTGCTGCTGCCTCGACCATCTGTGTGATCTCTGTTCCCGGATCCATCGTTCTTCCTTCCTGACCGAACTTCGCTGCACGTTTGATCGCGAGTGCGTGTACTGTCAGGCTGTCTGGATGAAGCTTCTCGATCTTCTCAAGTGTATCCTGCATATCTGCCGCATCTTCTCCCGGAAGTCCGGCGATCAGATCCATATTAATATTATCGAATCCAAGCTCACGTGCAAGGTGGAAGATTTGTTCTACATCTTCTACCGTATGTTTTCTTCCTACAAGATCCAGCGTCTTCTGCTGCATTGTCTGTGGGTTGACAGAGATTCGGGTTACAGGATATTTGCGGATCACTTCAAGCTTTTCTCGTGTGATACTATCTGGTCTTCCGGCTTCAACTGTAAACTCAAGCACATGCTCCAGGTCAAAATTCTCCCGGATTGTTCCAAGCAAACGGTCAAGCTGATCTGCCTCGAGTGTTGTCGGTGTTCCTCCACCGATGTATACCGTATCGAGTGGTTTTCCCTGCATCAGCTTTGCTGTAGCTTTCAATTCTTTGATCATCGCATCAAGATAACGATCTACCTGATCTTTCCACTCAGCGATTGGTGAAGAGCTGAAGGAGCAGTAGGAGCAGATGCTTGGACAGAATGGAATTCCTGCATACAGGCTGTATCCATTCTGACAATCCAGTCGATCCAGCAGTGCTTTCTCCCGGCAGGCAATCTCATACGCAATCTGTGCTTTCTTATCTGTGACACAATATTGTTCTTTTAGAAATTCAAAGTTTTCTTCTTTTGTCATTCCCTGCTCGATTTTCTGCATTACAAGCTTTGTCGGACGGACTCCTGTCAGCATTCCCCAGGCAAGTTTCTGTCCTGTCTGCTTTGAGAGAAACTGATAGACTTTCTTCGTTACATCGCGTTTCTCTTCCTGCACATCTTCTGTCTGCACGCATTCTTCCGGTGCAAGGGAAAAGCAAGTCCCTTCCGGCAAATGTATCTTCACCAGTGGTTCTTGCTTCTCATCTACTGTCTGCACGATATCCTCTTTTGGATAAAATGCTTTTGTGACATGGTATACGTTATAAGTAAATTTGTTCTTCTTACTTTCTATCTTTATCATATGAATGGATTATGCTCCTTCTCAAACTGAACTGATGTCTCTTCCATGTGTCCCGGATAGATCTTTGTATCATCCGGAAGTATCATGATCTTCTCCTGTACAGAGCGGACCAGCTGGCTGCTGCTTCCTGTCGGTAGGTCTGTTCTTCCGATGGAAGCACAGAACAGCGTATCTCCACTAAACAACCTATGTTCTTTTGGTAGGTAATAGCAGCATCCTCCTACCGTATGTCCAGGTGTATGAAGTACATCAATTTCAATTCCTGCGCATTCGATCACCTGACCGTCTCTTACAGGCTGTGCTCCGTGGAATGCGTATTTCGGTCCGTACATACAAGAAACATTCAGTCGGTCATCCTCGATCACCGGAAGTTCGTCTTCGCCTGCGTAAACCGGCACAGGAAATGCTTTGAGGAAATCATCAATTCCCATAATGTGGTCGAAATGCCCATGTGTCAGAAACAATGCTTTCATTTCTAGTCCATTGTTCTTGATATAATTGACATATTCCTGCGGACATTCTGCCATATCCACTGCAAAACATTCCTTCGTCTCTTCATTGGTTACAATATAGCAATTCGTTCCAATTGACCCCAGTACAATACTTTCAACCTTCATTCGTTTTCCTCCATCAGCCTGTTGTTCTCTCAATATCAATTACATTTTCAATCTGTCTGAGCTTTCCGATCACACGATTCAATTCATCTCTTCCGTGTACAACAAATCCCATCTCCATTGTCGCTGTACCCTTCTTGCTCGTTCGGGTATTCATGGACTTCACATCAATCTTCTCTTCGGTAAATACCTTTGATACATCCAGCAGAAGACCTCTTCTGTCATCTGCAAATATCTTCAGTTCTGCAAGATACTGACCGCCTTCATCCTGATCATTTTCTTCCCACTCTGCTGTGATCAAACGGGATCTTTCCACATCAGACAGATTGATAATGTTGATACAATCTGTTCTGTGGATCGACATTCCGCGTCCTCTTGTCACAAAACCGACGATTTCATCTCCCGGTACCGGGTTACAGCACTTTGAGAAACGTACTGCCATATCATTGATTCCTTTCACTACGATTCCACTCTTTGATTTGGCAATGTGTACTCTCTGTTTATTTGCTTCTGAAATCTTCTCTAAAATATTTTCGTCTGTGATCTCTTTCTTATGCTCTTTCTCATACTCTTCGAGCAGACGGTTTACAACCTGCCCTTCTTTCAGTCCGCCGTGTCCAATTGCTGCAAGTACTGCATCCCAATCACGGAATCCGTACTTTTTCTGAACGATCTGCTGATATTTCGGTTTAAGCACATCCGGCAGGTTAATCCCCTTGCTCTTACAGTAAGCGCTGATCAGATCTTTTCCGCGGATAATATTATCTTCTTTAAATTCTTTTTTAAACCAGGAATTGATCTTACTCTTTGCCTGTGTACTCTTGACGATATTCAACCAGTCACGGCTCGGTCCCTTGGAGTTCTGAGATGTAAGGATCTCAATCCGGTCTCCGTTCTGGATCTTATAATCGATGTTTACAAGCTTACCGTTCACTCTGGCGCCGACCATCTTATTGCCGACTGCACTGTGGATCGCATAGGCAAAGTCAACCGGTGTGGAGCCATTCGGAAGGTTCTTCACATCCCCGTTCGGTGTAAAGCAGTATACATCTTCCTGGAACAGATCCAGGTCACCTTTCAGCAGGCTTAAAAACTCACGGTTATCAGACATGTCTCTCTGCCATTCCAGGATCTGACGCAGCCAGTTCAGCTTCTCTTCCTGCGTGTTCAATCCTTTCGTGTTGCTTCCGCCTGTCTCTTTATATTTCCAGTGTGCTGCGATACCGTATTCAGCTGTCTTATGCATCTCTTCTGTACGGATCTGGATCTCGAACGGCTGTCCGGACGGTCCGATCAGCGTTGTGTGCAGGGACTGGTACATATTTGCCTTTGGCATAGCAATATAATCTTTAAAGCGCCCCGGAATCGGCGTATACATCTCATGGATCACACCGAGTGCTGCGTAACAGTCCTTCACTGAATCTACGATAATGCGGACAGCGAACAGGTCATACACCTGATCCAGTGTCTTGTTCTGATTCACCATCTTCTTATAAATACTGAAGAAATGTTTTACACGTCCGTATACTTTCGCTTCAATATCAGCATTCTTCATATGCTTTGATACTTCTGCAACGATCTGCTGCACAAATTCTTCACGCTCTGTCTTGCGTGCATTCAGATCATGCACCAGCTGATTATAAACTTCCGGCTGGTAATATTTCAGAGAAAGATCATCAAGTTCTGTCTTGATCTTGGAAATACCGAGACGCTGGGCGATTGGAGCGTAGATATCCATCGTCTCTCTTGATTTCTCTTTCTGCTTCGCCGGTGTCATAAACTCCATCGTACGCATATTATGCAGACGGTCTGCAAGTTTTACAATGATGACACGGATATCCTTCGCCATTGCAAGGAACATCTTTCTCAAATTCTCTGCCTGGGCCTCCAGCTTGTCCTTGGAATAGTTCAACTGTCCCAGCTTGGTAACGCCGTCTACAAGAAGTGCCACCTCTTCGCCGAACTCTGTTGAGATCTCGTCGAGTGTCATTGTCGTATCTTCTACCACGTCATGAAGCATTCCTGCCACGATCGTCTCTTTATCCATCTCGAGATCTGCAAGTATGATTGCCACCCAGAGTGGATGGATGATATAAGGTTCTCCGGATTTACGAAACTGGTCCTTATGCGCTTCTTTGCCTATCTGATAGGCCTTCTCAATCATCGTAATATCCGCAGAAGGATGATACTTACGCACACGAGCTATTAAGGCCTGATATAACTCCTCCGGATCCTGATAATCCTCTGGTGCTTTTACTGCATGTCCGTCCACCATCTCCAGATTTTTATTCAGATCTTCATATTCCCGAGTGCCTGCCATATCGTCTTCCCCCTTCATTCATCCTTAGTTCTGAACAATTAATATGATTTAGTATATCACTATTTTTTCCTTTTTCAAATAAGAACTTCCCATTCTTCTGCATTTTAAGCAATTTGTACGGTTTTTTCGATATTATCTACTGATAATTGACAATTGTAAGCTGAATTGTTCTTCGTCCCATGTACTCATTGATGGATGGATAGTATGTAAAAGACATAATCTGCTTCTTTTCCATCTGCTGCAGACAGTCTTCCACTTCTCCGAAATAAACTGCTTCCATCTGATTTCCCTGCTGGTCCTCCAGTCTGCATTTCAGCACATTCCGGTTCTTTCCGAAGATCCTTGGCTGGATTACACGCAGTTTACTTTCTGCAAATAACGGTTTCCCGTTGCCTTTTCCAAAAGGCTCCAATATCTTAAGTTCATGGATCAGCTCTTCATTAATATATGGAAATGGAAGCCGCATGTCGATCGACACCTTCATCTGAAGATCGTCTTCTGTCAGATCTGCAAGTTCATTGATCCGTTTCCGAAAAACTTCGACATTTTCCTCTTCTAAGGAAAGTCCTGCTGCCAGCTTATGTCCTCCAAACTTCGTAAATAATTCCCTGCAGCGGCTCATTTCTGCAAACATATCATATGCTTCGATCGACCGTCCGGAGCCTTTTACTCCTGTCTCTCCCCTTGTCAGTACAAAGGTCGGACGATAATAACGTTCCTTGATCCTTCCCGCAATAATTCCGGCGATACTTTCATGACACTCTGGAAGATACACGACCAGCACCTGGTCGTCCTTCCAGGAACTTGATTCAATCTGCCGGACAGCTTCTTCTACACCTTCTTCGGTCATTTCTTTCCGACTGTCATTTAATTCTTTCAGATCTGCTGCCAGTGTCACTGCCTCTCTCCGGTTTGATGCATTAAGGAGTTCCAGTGCACGCTTGGCTGTATCCAGTCTTCCACCGGCATTGATGCACGGTCCGAGCACAAAGCCGATATGATAAGTATTCAGGTTCGCTGTATCTACCCCGGTACATTGCATCAAGGCGTGAAGCCCTTCATTCTTCGTTGTCTTCAGAAGCTCAAGTCCTTTTTTCACAAAGACTCGATTCTCTCCAACCAGATCCATCACATCCCCGATCGTGGCGATCGCAACATTTTCCATCAGGTTATCCTGCAGATGTTCTACCTCCTGCTCTGACTTTCCAGACACTCTGTACAAAACCTCAACCAGCTTATACGCTACAGCTGCGCCGCACAGCCCTTTAAATGGATACTCACAGTCTGCTCTGTGCGGATCGACCACTGCATCCGCCGGTGGCAGGAGATACTTTTTCTTCCCATTTTCTTCCAGATACGGAACTTCATGGTGATCTGTCACAACGATCGTCATCCCATTTTCTTTTCCATAAGCGATCTCGCTCATTGCCGCAATTCCATTATCACAGGTAACGATCGTGTCTACATCATCCTCCAGTGCACGGTCGATCAGCATCTGATTCAATCCATATCCATCTTTGATCCTGTCCGGAATATCCGTATCCACATCTGCCCCAAGTCCTGCAAGCCCCTGTTGCAAAATATACGTTGCATTGACTCCATCAATATCATAATCACCGATCACACGGATTTTCTTTCCCTCTTCTATTTTCTCCTTAAGAATATCTACCGCACGATCCATATCTTTCATCAGTAAGCCGTCATACAGATCCTCCACTGTTCCATTCAGATAAAAATCAATTGCTTCATCTCCGATCACATCACGGTTTCTCATCAGTCGTGCAATGATCGGGGAAATCTGATATTTCTCTGCTATTCCATTAAAATCCGCCTTTTTCATCGTGACGAACCATTTTTCCATCCAAACAACCTCCCTGTCTGTCAGTATCGTATCTTCTTATTATAACAAAAATCTGCCGTATCGAAAATCATTTTTCATTTCCGATACGACAGATTTTTGTTTCTGCGTTTATTCATCCTGTTTCCAGGCGGTTATTTATTTCTTAGCGCTTTTTGCTCTTTTTGTTCTTGAAAGAAGTCTTCTTTCCTTTTTTCTTCTTGGAGCTGTTATCTGCAGATGTATCTGCTGCGTTACTCTCTGTGGAAGTAGTTTCTTCTTTCTTGTCTGCTGCTTTTACAGAAACTGCCTTTGTGCCGGAAGCTATTCTTGCAGCCTTCGCTTCCTCGCCAAGTCTTGTCTTCATCACATACCACAGTGCGCCTGTGATACATACGGATGTATATCCACCGCAGATGATACCTACCATCAGTGGTGCTGCGAATTCCTTAATGGAGCTTACACCAAGGATATACAATGCAACAACCATGACAAATGTTGTAAAGTTTGTGTAGATTGTTCTTGTCAGTGTCTGAGTGATGCAACGGTTTACAAGATCCTTCAGATCTTCTGTGCGGCTCTTTGTTGCAAGTGCCTCACGGATACGGTCAAAGATAACGATCGTACCGTTGATAGAATATCCGACAATCGTCAGCATACATGCGATAAATGTATTTCCGACAGATACTCTTGCAATTACATAGAATCCAAGAACTACAAGTACGTCATGCATCAGTGCAATAACAGCACTTGTTGCGAAACGAATATCTTTGAAACGGAACCAGATGTAAAGCAGCATACAGATTGTAGCAATGATCACAGCTATAACCGCATCTCTTCTCATCTCGGAACTTACTGTTGAACTGATATTTTCTGTTGCGATATCAGATGCCTCTACACCGTAGTTTTCATTTAAATATGAAGCAAGTGCTTCACGTTTCTCAAGATCAAGTGTCTGTGTCTTGAAGACTACCTGGTTGCTCTCTTTTACTGTCTGAACCTGAATATTCTTATCTCCTGTGATCTCTTCCAGACTTGGGATCATCTGGCTGTCGATCTCTTCGAGTGTATATTCTTTATCAAATGTTACATTTGTTGAAGTACCGCCTACGAAATCAAGGCTGTAGTTCATCGCACCGATTCCTCTTGCATGGTTCACACCCATCATGACCGGTCCGGCCAGACAAAGGATAATGGAAACAATGAAGAAGATCTTTTTCTTTCCAAGGAAATCAACCGGTTTACGTTCTTTCAGATGTCTTCCGTATACTTTCTCGCTACGGATACCTGCTCCATAGAATGCAAAGATGATCAGTCTTGTGATCACGAGTGCTGTAAACATGGATACGACGATACCAAGTGCAAGTGTCTGGGCGAATCCCTTTACAGTACCGCTTCCGCGAAGCCACAGCACACCGGCTGCGATCAGTGTTGTGATATTTCCGTCAACGATTGCGGACATTGCTTTCTGGAATCCTGATTTCAGAGAAGCATGTACGCTCTTTCCTTCTGTCAGTTCTTCTTTCACACGGGCGAAGATGATAACGTTCGCATCTACTGCCATACCGATACCGAGGATGATACCTGCGATACCCGGAAGTGTCAGTGTAATGTCAAATGCATTCAGAAGGATCAGGATCAGCTCTGTATAAAGGATCAGTGCAAGGCTGGATGCAAGTCCCGGAAGGAGATATACCCAGCACATGAATACACATACGATCGCCAGACCAATTGCTCCGGCGATCAAACTGCCTTTCAGTGCATCCTGTCCAAGCTGTGCACCAACGACTTCTGAACTCAGCTCTTCAAGTTCCAGATTCAGTCCACCGATACGGATCGTAGAAGCGATGTTATCAGCCTCTTCGTAATCCATGTTTCCTGAGATCTGAGCTTTTCCATTCTCGATCACTGCATTTACACTTGGCACACTGATCAGAGCACCATCATAGTAAATAGCAATTGTATCATGATTGTTGTTATAAGCTTCCTCTGTTGCTGTCTTGAACTTCTCAGCACCTTCATCTGTCAGTTCAAGATCAACCCCATATTTTTTATTTCCTGTTGTTGAGTCGTTGAGCACTCCGGCTGAAGCAGTCTTTACTTCTGTACCTGTCAGTACGATGGAGTCTGTATCTTTCAGTTCGTCGATCGACTTATTCAGTGTGTATCCGGAAGCTGTCAGGGAATAGTTTTCATTTCCCTCACTGTCTTTATGCTTGATAAAGTACAGTGAACCCGGCTGTCCGAGTTCTTCCAGGATCTTGTTTGCGTCGCTCACACCCGGAATCTCGATACTGATACGGTTGTCTCCAACCTGATAAGCCTGTGCCTCTGTGCTGTACTGCTCCACACGTTTCTGAAGCTTGTACACGGTGTCATCCATGTCTGCCTGAGATGGCTTGTCACCTTTTACCTGATATGTAATGCTGACTCCACCTTCCAGGTCAAGACCAAGATTGATGTTCTTTGCAGCTCCCATTCCCTTTAAATCAAGTCCAAGCACACAGGTCATACCGAAGAGTGCTGTAACTGCGATTACGAGAATGAGGCTTAGAATACTCTTGCCTTTCTTCATCTCTTTCTTTCCTTTCTTGACTGCTGCTCTCTAACTTTATTGTTCTTCATCCGCCAGGGCAGCCTTTATCATGATCGCACATTCCACACGTTTTCTCTCCATCTCACAGCTCACTTCGTAAGTATCATGGATCGTATTGTGGAACTTGTAAGAATTCGCCATACAGCCGCCACTGCAGTAGAATCTGGCAAAGCAGGTTCTGCAGCTTTCCTTGGAATATACGCTGCATCCACGGAATTCTTCCGCAATCTCCGGTTTTGTAATTCCCTCATCTACATTTCCCATGAGGAATTCTTCCTGTCCTACAAACTGATGACATGGGTAGAAATCTCCCCAAGGTGTCACTGCTAGATACTCTGTACCTGAACCACAGCCGGACAGACGCTTGGACACGCACGGTCCTCCTTCAAGATCGATCATGAAGTGGAAGAAATTGAATCCTCTTCCGCTCTTCTCACGCTCGATCAGGAATTTTGCGAGTTTATCATATTCTTCAAAGATCTGTGGAAGATCTTCTTTCTGGATTGCATATGGTTCTGTGTCATCACCTACTACAGGCTCGATTGACATCTGCTTGAATCCAAGATCTGCGAAATGTTCTACATCCTTGGAAAAATCCAGATTATTTCTTGTAAATGTACCTCTAATGTAGTACTTCTCCTGATTACGGCTCTCTGCCAGCTTCTGGAACTTCGGAACAATCAGATCATAGCTTCCTTTTCCGTTACGGAACGGGCGCATCTGGTCATTCACTTCTTTTCTTCCGTCAAGACTGATGACAACGTTGTCCATCTCTTTGTTCACGAACTCCTGAACTTCATCGTTCAAAAGAACTCCGTTTGTTGTCAGTGTGAAACGGAAATGCTTGTCATGAAGTTTCTCCTGCTCTCTTCCGTAAGCAACCAGGTCTTTGACAACCTGCCAGTTCATCAGCGGCTCACCACCGAAGAAGTCAACCTCAAGGTTTCTTCTTGTTCCTGAATTCGCGATCAGGAAATCAAGTGCTTTCTTACCAACCTCGTAAGACATCAAAGCCCTGCGGCCGTGGTATTCTCCCTCTTCCGCAAAGCAGTACTTACAGGCAAGGTTACAGTCATGTGCAATATGAAGACATAAAGCCTTAACAACTGTCTTACGCTGCTTTACAACGTCGATAAAGCTCTCATAAATGTCTTTTGTAAACAGACGTCCCTGTTCCGTCAGTTCTGTTACTGCCTCTAAAATATCCAGCAGATCTTTCTCAGAATATTTCTCTCCAAGCTCTTTTTTCAATGCTTCTGCTGTTTCCGGAGATTTCAATGTCTCCACTGTATGATCTTCATTCATGCGATTAAGCACTTCGATGACATCATACGCTTCCTGATCCACAACATGTACAGCTCCGCTGTTCACGTCGAGGACGATATTATATCCATTGTTCTGGTACTGATGTATCACGTGGATACCTCGCTTTCTATATGTATTTGTAAATCTATTTGTAACTGTTCAAAGCCCGGCATTTTCACAATGCAACTCTAAAGCAGATACGTCTAAAACATGCTTAAGGCAGCGATTTGCACCGCTGCCTCACCTGTAATCCTGTTGCTGTTTTCGCATAATTGCAGGCAGTATCACCGCTCAAAGCAACTCTGCAGCAACATTATCTTCACTTTCAGGTTTTCTTATTTTGCGTTTTCGCAGGTCTGGTTTCCTACTGTACAGGATGTCTTACATGCAGACTGGCAAGATGTCTGGCACTCTCCGCATCCACCTTTTTTAACTGTGTTGTTCAGTGTCTGTGTATTCAGTGTTTTAATGTGTTTCATTTTTACTCCTCCTAACTTCGCACATATTGCTTTCGCTATTATAGCACACACAGCCAGGTTTTTAAAGTATTTTTTCACACATCTGTCTGGTTTTTCTTCATGCGACCATCCCACCAAGCATTCCGCCTCCGGTACAAAGTACAAATGTCAGAAACAAATCGCCTGTCCCTGACGAAACCTCACGGTACATTCCAAATGAGATGAGCAGTAATAGAACAAAATAAACCACACCGGTTCCAAACCCCCAGAGGAACTTCTTTTGGCCTTCCAGTTTTCCCATCACAAAACCACCGGAAAAAGTTCCTATTACATAAATGAGAATAATTCCCAGATTTACATTTTCTTCACTCAATCCTGCTTTATAAAGGAGAAGTGCAAGAATTAACAGAAACATTCCTGTGACCAGATAGGCGCAAAGTAATGCCTTCACTAAATTTTCTGCGTATATTATCCCTTTTTTCCCATGATTTTCTCTCATTTTCTTTTCCTTTCGATGCATGTCCGGTTTCCACTGATACTATTCTATGCATCCTCCTGGAAAAATATGACACTTTTAACTTAACTGCCTCCCAAGCAGATCTGCTGCGCCTGCCGCAAACTTCTTTTCCATTTCTCCAAAATGCTTTTTCTCATTTTTCTGCAGAAAGATCACTCCACCTGCAATATCACCTTCACTGAGAATCACACTGATTATTTCCTCGCTGTATTCACTCCTGTCTTTTGTAATTGCTACAAACTCAGCGTCACCGCTCTTTTTCAACACGGTCTTTCTTTCTTGAAACACTTCTGTCAGCTCTGCACTCAACAGCATTTCCTGAAGTTCTTTCTTCCCGTTTCCTGCTGCCGCGATCACCTGATCCGTGTCAGTGATACAGACTGTACAGCCAAGTGTCTTTGAAAGACTATCTGCATAAATCCCTGCCAGTGATCCTAGTTCACCGATCGGAGAATATTTCTTTAAAATCACCTTTCCTTCTCTGTCTGTAAAAATTTCCAGTGGATCACCTTCGCGGATCCGCAATGTCCTTCTTATTTCTTTCGGAATTACGATTCTTCCAAGATCATCTATCCTCCGGACTATCCCTGTGGCTTTCATGGCACATCTCCTCCATAATCAAATTTGTAACTGTTCAGAGCCAAGCAAAATTTCATAAAACAGGTGTAAAATGCTTGCATTTTTAAGACTGTTTTTGAAATTTTATTTGGCGGATACGCCACACCGACGAAATGCGTAGCATTTTGGAGGTTGGCTCTGAACAGTTACATTAATTTTTGATTAGTATGTGGTAAAATATAGGAAATTATGTTCTTTTTGTGCTAGAATAATTACGCTGTGTAATACTGATTATGAAACAAGGAGATTTTAAATGAAAATTGTATTTTTAGATGTCAAAACAATTGGAGAGGATATTGATCTTTCTGCATATGATGAACTCGGTGAAGTTGTAAAGTACAGCTTTTCTTCACCCGAAGAGGTCCCGGCGCGTGTCACGGATGCTGATGTGATCATATTAAATAAAGTTCCGGTCAATGAGCAGACGATTGGAACTGCAAAGAATCTGAAGCTCGTCTGTGTCACAGCCACAGGCACGAACAACCTGGATAAAGAGTATCTTGATTCAAAAGGAATTGCCTGGAGAAATGTTGCCGGTTATTCTACTGAGACTGTCGCACAGCACACATTTGCAATGCTTCTCTTCCTATTAGAAAAGCTTCGTTATTATGATGATTATGTGAAAGAAGAGCGCTATGTAAATGATGTCTCTTTCACTCATTTTGCAGAACATTTCACAGAAATCCATGGAAAAACCTGGGGGATCATCGGACTTGGGGCAATCGGCAGACGTGTCGCTGAGATTGCACGTGCATTTGGAGCGAAAGTCATTTACTACTCCGCCTCCGGTGCTCCGGCGCAGGAAGGTTATGAACAGGTTGACTTTGAGACATTGCTTACGCAGTCTGATATTATTTCCGTCCACGCTCCACTCAACGAACATACAGAAGGACTGATCAACAGCAAGGCGTTTAAAAAAATGAAATCTTCCTGTATTTTCCTGAATCTCGGAAGAGGACCGATCGTCGATGAGCAGGCATTATATGATGCACTGGTCAGGAATCAGATTGCCGCAGCAGGATTAGATGTCCTTTGTGAGGAACCAATGTCCGCAGATAATCCATTGGTTCAATTCAAAGACAGCAAGCGCCTGCTGATCACGCCACATATTGCCTGGGCAAGCGTGGAAGCGAGAACTCATCTGATGGAAATTATCCACGGACAAGTCAAGGATTTTTTTGCTTAAGATCAACATTTTGTTTATCCCTACAATTTTTCTGCAATTTGCAATCAATATTTTTCTGTAAAGTTTAAAGAAAATAATTGTAAACTCCGGGTAAAGTGTTTTATAATAGCCATGTACGTAATTTTTGCAAGACGTAACATGTCAACTTAATAACTTAAGAAAAAGGAAAAAAGAAAATGGGAATTACAATGGTTTTGTCCTTGCTCAGCGGAGTTGCCCTCTTCCTGTACGGAATGGCACTCATGGGAGACAGTCTTAAGAAGGTTGCCGGTAACAAACTGGAACTTATCTTATACAAGCTCACAAACTCCCCAATCAAAGGATTGCTGCTGGGTACAGTCGTAACAGCGATCATTCAGTCGTCATCAGCTACTACTGTTATGGTCGTAGGATTCGTAAACTCCGGTATGATGAAAGTTGCTCAGGCAATCGGAATCATTATGGGTGCCAACATTGGAACAAGTATCACAGGCTGGATTTTATGTCTTTCTTACATTGATGGCTCCAGTGGCATCGCGCAGCTTCTGTCCACCGCGACAATCTCTGCGATCGTTGCGATCATCGGTATCATCTTCCGTACATTTGTAAAGAAGAAACCTTATTCTGATATCGGTGACATTATGCTTGGTTTTGCGATCCTGATGTTCGGAATGCAGACAATGAGTGGTGCGGTTTCACCTCTGAAAGAGAACCCACATTTTGTCAGCCTTCTGACAATGTTTAAGAATCCATTCATGGGTATCCTTGTTGGTATCGCATTTACTGCAGTGCTTCAGAGTGCATCTGCATCTGTCGGTATTCTTCAGGCATTATCAATCACAGGCTCTATTACATTTGCTGCCGCACTTCCTATTACAATGGGTATCGGTGTCGGAGCTGCCTGTCCTGTACTGCTTTCTTCTATCGGTACAAACAAGAACGGAAAGCGTACAGCACTTATTTACCTGCTGAATGACTTGTTCGGAATGATCTTTTGGTCTATCGTATTTTACTCAGTAAATGCTGTTGTCCACTTTACATTTATGGACATGGTCATGAGTCCTGTCAGCATTGCTTTATTGAACTCAGTATTCCGTATCGCTACGATCCTGATCCTTGCTCCATTTATCAGCAAGATTGAGAAGCTTGTCTTCTTCCTGATCAAGGATACAGACGAAGACAACGAAGAGCAGGCTGATTTTGATCTGCTCGAGGAACGTTTTCTGGATTACCCGCCGCTGGCGATCAGTCAGAGTCAGATGGCTGTTAACGGTATGGCGAAGAATGCCCGCAAGAATCTCATGCGCGCTTTCGAACTTCTGACAGACTTTAGCGACAGCAAGTTCAATAAGATCCAGGAAAAGGAAAACATGATCGACAAGTACGAGGATAAACTTGGTACTTATCTGATGCAGTTAAGTATGCATGATATGACACCTGATCAGGCGAAGCAGACCTCCAAGTTCCTTCATACGATCAGTGACTTCGAGCGACTTGGTGACCACGCAGTCAACATTTCCAGAGTTGCCCAGGAACTTCATGAAAAGTCCCGCACATTCTCTGAATCTGCTACTTATGAGCTGAATGTGCTCGAGAAGGCATTGGTTGAGATTGTTGATCTTACAGTAAATTCTTTTGTAGATGAAGATCTTGAGACTGCTGCAAAGGTTGAACCCCTGCGCGAACTAATTGGTATTCTCTGTAATGATCTGAAACTTCGTCACATTAAGAGACTTAGAAATGGTCAGTGTGATCTGAATACCGGATTTGCTTTTAATGACCTGCTTACAAACTACGAACGTATCGCAGCGCACTGTTCTAACATTGCTGTAGCGATTCTCGAGCTTGATTCTTCTAACTTTGATATTCATGAATATACAAAGAGTGTCCGCAAGCTGAAGGATGAAACTTATCTTACAGCCTTTGAGGAATATGAGAAGAAATATGATATCAACGGATATCAGCCGGAAGCTGAAGCAGATAAGAAATTCTCTGCAAAAGCGAAGGATAGCGAGAAGAATAAGGAGAACGAGAAATCTTCCGGAAAGAAGAAAGACAAAGACAAGAAAAAAGATAAAAAGAAATAAATTTCTTTCTATTTCATTAAAAAGGAACAGTCCCACCTGGAACTGTTCCTTTTTTGTATGTATTCTCCTTACGTGCAATACCGAAATGTCTTATCCGTAAGAATTCTTGCAAAGATCAACCCTAACGGAAGAGCTGCAACAATCAGTATTGCCGCCGCAAACCAGGAAGCTGATGCAGAAAGATTCATTGTTCCCAGATTATAAAATCCACGGTACAGATACAATCCCGGAACCATGATTACAATCGACGGAACCGTGACAGAGATTCTCGGATATCCGACCTGATTTTTAATCATAGTTGCCAGAAGTCCGGCTGTTAATGCTCCGACAAATGCTGCTGCCGCCGGAGGCAATGCCGTCAGATCAACCAGTTCCAATCGTAGTGTATTGGCAATGGCACCGATTCCTGCCGCCACTGCCGCAAGGCGTGTAGGACTGTTGAACATAATCGAGAATCCAAACACACCACAAAAGCTTGCAAGTAACCGGAAAATAATCCATTCTTCCTGCGTCAGGTCAAGCTTCAGAAAATCCACCGGCTGTAAATTTAAGACTAGTGCCATGATCCATGCAGACATTGTAGCTACCAAAACAATAATCAGTGCATACATGAGTCGTTCCATGCCAGAACGCATGTCCAATTTTGCAAGGTCAATTCCACTTGTGATGAAAGGAAAACCAGGAATAATAAATAGCATTGCGCAAATATAGCCCGCCTCATGCTGAATTGAAATTGCCCACAAAAGCTCTGCTGCTTTCAAAAGTCCCGCATAAACCAGACAGGCTGCTGAAACAGATGAAGCTATGCACAAAAACAATGTAAAATGATGTTTACTCAATTTACACCTGATAAAATTTCCAATCCCGGCACCGACAAATGCACAAAACATTTCAATTGATCCACCACCAAGCAGAAATGTAAATCCGCCACACGCCAATGCTGCTGCCATTCCCAATGCAATTGGAGAATAGAGTCCATGAATCTCTTCAATCTGATCTAGCAGCTTATGCAGTTCTTCTCCGGACATTTCCTGTTCTCCCTGCTCAAATTCACGGATAAAGTGCTCCAACCTGTTTAATTTTGATGTATTCACGCCCGTATTCGTCAGACACAAGGACTGCGTGAATCCGTCGTCACCGTCAAAACAGGTATACTCAATCGACATCAGACCAATATCCGCTGTACACGTTATCCCCATCTCTTCTGCCAGAGCATTCATAGAACTTCTCACTCTCCAAGCTCCGGTTCCACAGGAGAGAAGCATAATCCCCACTCTTCCGACAATTGATGCTTTCTCCGTCAAACTTGCTTGTGTTACCGGTGTTTCTTCTCCACCTTTATCTGTATATTCATGCCAGAGAATATCCATATGATTTTTTCTTATTTTCTGTGTCTGCATCTCATTCACTTCCTCTTTATTCCAGGTCAAGGCTTTCCGCTCCGGCCTTTTTCATCATCTTCTCTCTGCATGAAAGAACAATCCCATCAATCTCATCCAAATGATGAAGCATTCGTTTCTCAAATCCATGAATTGGAAGTAAAACCCCTATCTCGTCAAATCCTTTCTGACGCTTCTCACCGGTATCCTGCCCATAATAAACTTCTACTCTCGGAGCCTGTTTCTGAATCTTCTGGAAAGTATCCCAGACAACTGCATAGGCCTGTGCTTCTGTCAGTCCAAGCTTTCTGGTATCCGGTAATGCATATAACGCCATCACGCCACGCTTCTTGTTCTCTTTTTTCTCCTGAATCTGCATGCCCTCTGTATAGGAACGAACTATGTCATATCCGTCAGCAAGATACAGTTTTGATCTCGGTGCACATTGATGTTGCCTGTATGTCTCATGGAACTTTTCATATTCACGAGCTGTTACTTCCCTTTTCTTACTCTCCAGAAGCTTTCCCTCTACATCAGTCAGGAGAACCGGATTCTCTCCTGATTTTCCATGAAATTTCTTTGGAATCAGATATGCGTCCCGAAGCAGATCAAACATACTTCCTCCGCACAATTCAAGTAGCAACGCGCTGACATCTCCATTTTTATACGCCTGGAGCAAGACCTCTGCAAAATGTCTGTCACCATCGTCATTTATTTCCTGATAATTCTCCAAATGCTCATAAAATACTTCATTTAGCCGATCACAGGCCTCTTGTGACTCAAGAACCTTAGATATAACTCCTTCTACAGCTTCTTCACGTGGTAATACTGTCTGCATACTCACACTTCCTTTGTTATTTCTTGTTTTTCACCTGTTAAAACAGAATAAAATCCTACTTATTAATATAGAAAGCGCCGGTTCTAAAGTCAAACCGGCGCATACTGTTTTATTCACATATCTGATATATATTTTCTACATAGGAATAGATTGAATCCATAATATCTTCTTAAACAATACCTTATTTCAGAACTAACATTTTTTTGAACATCTCCGCCGCAATACTTGGCGGAAATGTATGATTCTCAACCAGACAGATTTTTCTCTCCGGAATATTCTCCTTTAGTGGAATCTGACAGACCTTTCTTTCCTCGATCACTGGTCTTACGAACAGCTCCGGAAGGAATCCAATGCCCAGTCCATTCATAATAAGCGGCAACACCTGATCGATCGTCTCAACTTCCGTATCCGGAGATAGAACCAGATCGTTCTCCAGGAAAAATTTGGAATAGAACTCATAGGTTGTGCTTCCCTGCCCAAGAGAAATCAACGGATTCTCAATTAAGTCTTTCAGCCTTATTGGTTTTTCTTTCCCCTGAAAAGAATGATCTCCCACTGCAATTTCCTTAAAAGACATTAAAGAAGTACTTTTCAACGGCTTCTTTGCCTGAAGCGGCGTAGTCACAACTGCAAAGTCCGCCAGTCCATTCTTGACGGACTCAACTGCCTCCGGCGTGGAATGATTCAGAAGTCTCAGCCGAACACCCGGATATTGCTTATGAAAGCGCCCCAGTATAGGAAGAAGTAAAAGATGAAGTGCAATCTCACTCGCACTGATCGTGATACTTCCGCTCTCCATGCTTCGCTCCATTGCAAGCTCCGCTTCAGCCGCATGAAGATGCTGATATGCAACAGAAACATGCTGATACAGCTTCTCTCCTTCCGCTGTAAGCGTAACTCCTCGATTAGATCTGACAAACAATTTACACCCAAGCTGATTCTCCAGATTATTCATAAAATGAGTAATATTCGGCTGGTTGCTCATCAATACTTTCGCCGCTTTAGAAAAGCTCTTATACATTGCTACATAATAAAAAATCCGGTAATAATCGTAAGTAATTTCCATAAGTCCCCCCTAAACTGACACTAATCTGTTACTCTCCACCTGCAGAGGTGGGAGTCAAACCACATCTGATAAATCATATAAAAAATGTATATCTGTCATAGCAAATATGTATTTTTATTTCTTTGTTATTTATTATATACTGAATGACGAAAAAATCAAACACATTCATTTACGAGGGGCGATATCATGATCAAGCAAAACATTAAATTTCTCACAACCGGACAATTTCTCACTTTTTCACACACTTGTAAAAATCTTTCTTCTGATGTGCGCATCCAGGATCTTGAGAACCACAATCGTGTAGATATCAACGGAAAAGATCTTTCTGAGCTTGCCACGATTCAGCTTGGTCTTCCGTTTCTCCTCGTTATTCATGGAAAAGATGAAAAAATGGCCAAAAGAATGTTAAAGAAGTATTGTGCATAAAAGTTGAGTTGCCGTTTATACTCTGTATAAACAGCAACCCAACTCTTGTTACTCTCCCCAGACTTCTTCTGCGATTTCTTTCACAAGTTTTAACTTTTCCCATTGTTCCTCTTCTGTCAGTTTGTTTCCGATTTCACAGGAAGCGAACCCACACTGTGGACTGAGATAAAGTCTTTCTAATGGGATATATTTTGCAGCTTCATGAATTCTCTTGATCACAACTTTTTTCTCCTCGAGCTGAGGTGTCTTCGTTGTAATTAACCCTAATACCACTTTTTTATCCGGAGACACCTTTGCAAGCGGAGCGAATCCACCGGATCTTGCATCATCATATTCAAGGAATAATGCATCCACATTTTCTTTTGCAAAGACATAATCTGCTACAGAATCATACGGCCCGCTTGTAAAGAATGTAGAATGATAATTTCCTCTGCAGATGTGGGAAGTGATTACCATATCCTCCGGTTTTCCTTCCAGTGCAAGGTTATTCACTTCAAGAAGCTCTTTTTTCACATCTTCAATATCCGTTCCAAGAAGTTTGTATCTCTGCTTTGCCGCATCTCCAACAATTGCTCCCCAGGTACAGTCGTCAAGCTGAAGATTTCTGCATCCTGCTTCATAGAACTGACGGATCACTTCCTGATAAGCTGTTCCAATGTCGTGGATCAGTTCTTTGTTTGTCTCATAATATTTTCTCGTATTTTTATAGTTGACCGGAATAATCATCTGCTGGAACATCTGCGCCGGCGCCGGAATTGTATATTTTGCAACTGTGTTCTCATCCTCAAACTGTTTCAGGAATTTGAAATGTTCTACAAACGGATGCGCCTTTGCCTTTATCTTTCCTGTCAAATAAGTATCTTCCAGTGAGGCCAGCTCTCCATCAAACTGTACCCCGCTGCCGGTCTGTTCATGACCGACACCTTCAAATCCCCACATAAAATCCAGATGCCAGTAAGTTCTTCTGAACTCTCCGTCTGTGATCACATGAAATCCAAGCTCTTTCTGCTTTGCTACAACTTCTGTAACCGCTTTATCAATGATCTGATTCTTTTCTGCTTCGCTGATCTTTCCTTCCTGATAATCTGCATTCGCTTTTTTAACCTCTTCCGGTCTCAAAAAACTTCCCACAAAATCGTATCTGCATGGTGTCTGATATTTACTCATAAATTAATTCTCCTTTTATTTTTGTAAGTGATGTTTTATCGTTACTGTTCACTCCCGTGTCAATCACTTCGCTGATTGACACGGAGGATGCATGTTTTGGCTTGAATGCATCTCGCCCCATCGCCAAAGGCGATTTAAAATGGCGAGATGCGTTGCTGGTCGCACATCGTGTGAACAGTAACGTTTTATCTGCAATCATCTTATCATCCCATGCTTATTTTGAAAAATATATAAATTTATGCATTTGTCATAGTTTGAAACTATGGTGAACTATATTCCTTTTACCCTTGATCAAATCACAAGAATCTCATCCTGTACCGGTCCGTACACTTTCGTTTCTCTCTCCGAAGTAATATGAACATCATATTCCAGTCTTACACCATACTTCTCTGTATACAGTCCCGGCTCTATGGAAAACATCGTCCCTGGAAGCAGACAGCGGTCATCATGTGTCTCATAATCATCCAGATTTGCTCCGATTCCATGACATCTATGACCGATATTATGTCCTGTCCGGTGCATCAGATACTGTGCACATCCAAGCTGTTCAAACCGTTCTTTCAGCCTGCGGTCTACTTCATATCCTCTGACAGTTTCTCCTTCATCTAATCTCGCCTGAATAAACTGTCTTGCATCTTCACGTGCATCATATACTATCTGAAACCATTTCTTGTACTCCGGCTCAATCTTCTCTCCGACATTCATACACCAGGATACATCATAATATACCGCATCCTCTTCCGGAAGACGTCCGGCAATATCTATGATCAATCTGCTGCCTTCACGGATCTGCTTCGAATCATTTTCATTTGGTTCATACCCCGGATCACATGCATGTTCATCAATACCGAAAAATGGCGGAGAATCCATATAAATGTTTTCCTGTCTGATCAGCTCCTGCATCTTCTGAAGCATTGCATACTCATCAATATAAGTTCCCGCATCTATCTTCTCTCGGATCCAAGAAAATGTATCAGTAAGGATCTTATGTATGATAACTCCGGCCTGTCGGTGTGTTTCTATCTGATGTTCCGTTAGTACTGCACCGAAATGCTGCATCAGATCTGCACTTGTAACCGGCTCGATTCCGTAAGTTCTAAGATACTCGATCAGGCCGGCATCCATAGAGCTGATTGTCGGGACATTTCCACCCGGAGAGTACTGGCAGGCAATCTTCATACCCGGCTTCAATAATTCTGACAGCACTTTCTTCTGTCCTTCGATCCCTTGATATAATATTTTCTTTCCCGGTAGATGTTCGAGAAGAAGTGGTTCAATCGCTGAGAGCACCTTCACCGGTTCGCCCTGCGCCGGAATCAAATAGAACAGCCTTCTTGTGCAGAAACGATTTCCAAGCTCAAGAAACTCTTTCGTGATAAAGTCATGACCTTGGAAATCTGTAAATAACCAGCCGTCCATTTTTGCTTCCCTCAATAATTTCTGTATCTTTATAATATCCAACTTATGAAATCTCCTTAATAAGCGCCTGGCACAAATGACCTTGAAACTACCTCTATAAGTGCCTGGCACAAATAATCTGAATCCTGATTCTTATGCTCCAAGGATTCTCTTGTAAGCTTTCTTCACCGGAACATACAGAATCGCAATTCCTACTACTGTGAATCCGGCATTGATGATCGTAGCCGGGATAGATGTAATCTCTGCTGCCAACGCTGCACTCCAGGAACTTCCGAGAACAACCAGTTCAACTGTTGACCAGATAAAGTCTACGATAATGTTCGTAACACCGTAGATAGCCGCACAGAGGATCGCATAACCATATTCCTTCTTCGCATCTCCCTGCGCTTTTTTCTTCAGAGACTGAAAGATCATGCCCACAAGCAGACATTTGATAATTGTGCTGACGAATACATTCGGGATTGCCTGAATATAACCGTTCAATACATCAAAGACGAGAAGTCCGAGAACTCCTGCCACAGTTGAAAGCTTAGGTCCAAGCATTAATACTGCAAGCATTACGAAAATGTGTCCGAAATGCAGAAATGGTGTTCCGACAGCCGCCGGAAGCGGAATACGGAAAGACTGGATTCCCAGATAAATAATAGCTGCAAAAAATGCAGTCATTACGATTTTCTTTGTGCTGATACTTTCGTTTTTCATATTTTGTAAATCTCCTGTTTGTTATCTCTTATGTTGAGTAATTACCTGACGGATAATGTCAGAGTTGTAAGTGAATTTCCCCAACATACCGCCTTATTATATCAGCGCCCTGGTCTGTTAGATATATCCAGTTTTAAAATATTTATACAAGCCAGTTTTATAGTTATATAACAAAACAAGTAAAAGCAACACAGAAAAAAGAAAACGTCCCCCGGGGAAATCCCCGGAAAACGTTTTCTTTCAACTTATATTCTTAATATCATCCATATATGGATTACAAAAGTATTACAGAAGTCCTCCGATAGAAAGGAACAGTGGAGCGAATACAAGTGATACAACTGTCATAAGTTTGATCAGGATGTTGATGGACGGACCTGATGTATCCTTGAACGGATCTCCTACAGTATCTCCAACAACGGCTGCCTTATGAGCCTCACTACCTTTTCCGCCGTGGTTTCCTTCTTCGATATACTTCTTAGCATTATCCCATGCACCACCTGCATTTGACATGAAGATGGCCATAAGAACTCCTGTTACGAGGGATCCTGAAAGAAGTCCGCCAAGAGCATCAACTCCAAGAAGAACACCTACTACTACAGGAACGATAACCGCCATCAGACCTGGAAGAAGCATCTCGTGAAGTGCTGCTGTTGTAGAAATAGCAACGCATGACTTGTAGTCAGGTTTCTCTTCACCTTTCATGATGCCCGGTTTCTCACGGAACTGACGTCTAACTTCCTCAATCATTGAGTATGCAGCCTTAGATACAGACTCCATAGTAAATGCTGAGAAAAGGAATGTAAGCATACCACCGATAAAGATACCGATGATTACTTTGTAGTCAAGAAGATTGATGGATTTCAGACCAACTGTCTCTGCATAAGATACGAACAGCGCAAGAGCTGTAAGTGCTGCAGAACCGATAGCAAATCCTTTCCCCATAGCTGCTGTTGTATTACCTACAGAGTCAAGCTTATCTGTGATGTCACGAACGGACTCATCAAGACCAGACATCTCTGCGATACCACCAGCGTTGTCTGCGATCGGACCATATGCATCAACTGCAACAGTGATTCCTGTTGTAGAAAGCATACCAACTGCTGCAAGAGCAATTCCATACAGACCAAATACATTATAAGAAACAAAAATACCAACACAGATCAGAAGCAGCGGGATAGCTGTTGATTTCATACCAACTGCAAGACCACTGATGATTGTTGTAGCTGCACCTGTCTCAGACTGCTCTCCGATTCCTTTAACCGGTTTGTAATCTGCTGATGTGTAGTACTCTGTGATGTTACCAATGATAACACCAACAACCAGACCAGCGATAACTGCGATTGCTGCGTTCATGTTTCCGAAAAGCACCCAGCTAAGTGCTAAAGAAGCAATAATTACAATTGCTGAAGAAGCATAGCTTCCTTTTGTAAGAGCTTTCTGAGGATTTGTGTTCTCTCCGCCTCTTACGAAGAATGTTCCAAGGATAGAAGCGATCAGTCCGCATCCTGCGATTGCAAGTGGGAATAATACTCCTGAAACTTCGCTTACTGCAACACCAAGTGTCAGTGCTGAGATCAGAGATCCACAGTAAGACTCGAAAAGGTCAGCTCCCATACCTGCTACGTCACCTACGTTATCTCCAACGTTGTCAGCGATAACAGCCGGGTTACGCGGGTCATCTTCCGGGATACCTGCTTCTACTTTACCTACAAGGTCAGCTCCAACGTCTGCTGCCTTTGTATAGATACCACCACCAACACGTGCGAACAATGCGATGGAAGAAGCACCAAGGCTGAATCCGAATAATACATCTACATTCTTAGTTACGATGTACACAAGGCTGACACCAAGTGCACCAAGTCCAGCAACACACATACCCATAACGGCACCACCGGAAAACGCGATGGAAAGAGCTTTGTTCATTCCGCTCTCTTTAGCTGCGTTAGCTGTTCTGACATTTGCCTTAGTAGCAACTGTCATTCCGCAGTAACCCGCGATTGTTGAGAACAGAGCACCAACTACGAAGCAAACTGCTGTTACCCAGTTACCTACTCCTAATCCGATCAGTACAAAAAGTACTACTACGAATACAATAAGGATCTTGTACTCTGCTGTCAGGAAAGCACGTGCACCTTCTGCGATCGCACCGGCAATTTCCTTCATTCTTTCTGTTCCTGCGTCCTGTCTGCTAACCTTTGCTGCAAGATATGCTGCAAAAAGAAGAGCAATGACAGCTGCAACTGGAACCAGATACATATAATTGTTCATTCTTAATTCTCCCTCCTGAATTTCAATATCATATGTTTGTATTACACTATATCATATTTTTTTAGGTTTTTAAAGAAAAATTTTATATTTATTTAACTCTCTTTACATAAAATAGTACTTTTTTCACATTTTTCTTTTCAAATTATATGATAGTCTAAAAAATTTTTAGGTCATTTTTACCATCCTGTGTTGTTTTTTACGCTGTTACTTCTTATTAAATATAGTAGTATATAAGATTTCAATCTTATTTATAAAAAAAATATTCAAAAAATCGTTCAATAATCATAAAAAATAATCTCCGGAAAAACAGTCTTTACTGCTTTTCGGAGATTATTTTTTTTACTCAAGTATTATTCTACATCTTTCAATGCTTCAAGATCTTCTTCTCCTGTACGTACTTTTACTACTTTCTGCACGTTGTATACAAAGATCTTACCATCACCGACATGTCCTGTATACAGTGTCTTGGATGCTGTTTCGATGACTTTCTCAACCGGAATATTTCCAACGATAACTTCTACTTTTACCTTTGGCAGAACAGTTACGTCCATCTCAACTCCACGGTATTTCTCGCCGGCACCTTTCTGGATACCACATCCCATAACCTGAGTCACTGTCATTCCTGTTACACCAAGATTATTCAATGCTGCTTTCAGGCGCTCGTACTTGGAAAGTTTTGCGATAATAACTACTTTATGCATTCCTGTATCTGCATCTACCGGTCCGGCTACAGGTACAGCTGCTGCTCTCTGGATTGGAGATGCTGCGTCATAATCTGCTACACCAAGATCTGTGTTTTCATTTTCATTCATTGCACCTTCTGTAATATCCATGATGCTGAATCCTGCATATGCTGATGCAAGACCATGCTCCTTAGAATCCAGACCAACAATCTCTTCTTCCTCTGAAACACGAAGTCCAATTGTCCTATCGATTACTTTGAAGATAATTGTCATTGTTACAACTGTCCAAGCAAGAACTGTTACTACACCAAGAAGCTGTGTTCCGAGAAGTCCGAATCCACCGCCGTAGAACAGACCTTTCAGTGTGCTTTCCGGCGCATTTGTTGTTGCAAAAAGACCAACTGCGATTGTTCCCCAGATACCATTACAACAATGAACTGCTACGGCACCAACCGGGTCATCTACATGCACTACATTATCACAGAACCAAACGCCAAATACTACGAGAACTCCTGCAACTGCTCCAATGATCAGTGCTCCTAATCCATCTGTCACATCACAAGGTGCTGTGATTGCTACCAGACCTGCGAGGGATGCATTCAGACACATAGACACATCTGGTTTTCCATAACGAAGCCATGTGAAGATCATACATACAACGGTTGCTGTTGCCGGTGCGATTGTTGTTGTCATAAAGATAGATGCAAGCTGTGGGCCTGTTGTTGCTGCCGCACCGTTGAATCCATACCATCCAAACCAGAGGATGAAACATCCAAGAGCACCTATTACAAGGTTATGTCCAGGAAATGCGTGGACTTTTGTTACTTTTCCATTCTTATCTCTTGAGAATTTACCAATTCTGGCTCCTTCCATTGCAGCTCCGATGAATGCTGTTGCTCCACCTACCATGTGGATTGCACAAGATCCTGCAAAATCATGGAAGCCAAGCTGTGAAAGCCAGCCACCGCCCCAAATCCAGTGTGCTTCGATCGGATACACAACTGCGGAGATCATTGCGGAATAAATACAATAGGAAAGAAACTTTGTTCTTTCTGCCATGGCTCCTGATACGATTGTTGCTGCTGTCGCACAGAATACCAGGTTGAATACGAAATTAGACCAGTCAAAGTTTGCATAATCTGTGAATATTCCAAGTGTCGGAATTCCTACCAGTCCGCCAAGTGCATCTTCTCCAAGCAATAATCCAAAACCAAGAAAAATAAACACGATTGTTCCGATACAAAAATCCATCAGATTCTTCATGATAATGTTACCGGCATTCTTTGCTCTGGTGAATCCTGTCTCTACCATAGCGAATCCTGCCTGCATAAAGAATACAAATGCAGCTCCGATCAGGAACCAGATGCCGAACACTTCTGTTCCGACTGTGCTTGAAATCTGAGTAATAATTTCTTGTGTCATACTACTTCCTCCTCATACCTGAAAACTAAAAAGGCGCATCCCACAGCTTCCCTGAATCATCCCCCCCTGAATCGGTTCTTGCTGTGAGACACACCTTTGTGTCATTGAGACCTGCCGCTATTTGCGGCAAATCTATAGGTACCATATTTTATTAAAAGAAAAGGCACTCTGAGATCTGTTTCTCAAAGCGCCTTTGCTTTTATGTCACGTAGTTTACTCCCCTAGCCCAATGTTGTCAACCTATATTTTTACTTTTCGTAAATTTTCTGATTTTTTATACTTTTCATGCATTTCTTTCATATATTTTCACAAAACAGAGTGCACTCTTGCAATATAAACCACCATCTGATAAAATTTATCTTATGAATCAAGAGCAATCCGCTCTTTTCAATAATTGTAACTATTTCAAGCATATTAAATTATAAGGAGGACTCTAAAATGAGCAAAATTGATGAAATCAGAAGCGCTATGGTCGCTGCAATGAAGGCAGGAGACAAAGAACGAAAAGCCGCACTTTCCTTTCTGCTCTCCTCTCTGAAGAATAAAGCTATCGACAAACGTGCCGACCTGACAGAAGAGGAAGAAGGACAGGTAATCTTAAAAGAAATCAAACAGTTAAAAGAAACAATTGATATGACACCTGAAGATCGTACAGATCTGATTGAAGAGGCTCAGAAGCGTCTTGCTGTTCTTGAAGAATATGCACCAAAGATGATGAGCGAAGATGAAATCAAAGCAGTGATCACATCCGTTCTTGCAGATCTTGGTATCGATGCTCCTACAGCAAAGGATAAAGGTAAGATCATGAAAGAACTCATGCCGAAGGTAAAAGGCAAAGCTGACGGTAAAGAAGTCAATCAGATTCTTGCCGGCATGATGAAATAAATACAGATTCCAGAATAAAGACGTAGCAAAGAGGGTGTCGCACTAAACGACACCCTCTTACTTTTTGTTAATTATTTCATTTTTTCTGCTTATTTTGTCATCTGTTTTCCCACTTATGATAAATCGCCTCAAGTGCATCTACCGCACCATCGATTCCAAGAAGACTTGTATTCAGCAGGATTGCATTCGCATCAATGCTTCCCCACTTACGGTCTGTTCTACCTTCATAATACAGGCGTCTCTCTCTGTCAATCTTCTTAATCTTATCTACAGCCTCTTTCTCGGAAAGCTTATAGATATCCATGATTCGATTGATTCTATCATCCTTATAAGCATAGATAAATGTATTCACAACATTTGAATAATCCCCAAGAACATAATCTGCGCAGCGTCCCACGAAGATTCCAGGTCCGCGTTCCGCAAGCTTGCGGATGATTGCCGACTGTGCGTCAAAAAGTTGATCACTTAATGGTTTCTCCACTTCCGGACTGAGCATAAATGTAGTATAATCACCCATTCCAATATAATAGCTTGATAACACATTTCCAAGTCTCGTCTCATCTACTCTTCCAGCATCTTCGTTCGAAATTCCAAGATCTCTTGCTGCCATTCGAATCAGATTATGATCGTAAAGAGGAATGTTCAGTCTCTCTGCCAGTCTGTTTCCTACTTCATGACCGCCACTTCCGAACTGTCTTCCAATTGTAATAATTGTGTGATCCATCATAAGCAAGTCCTCCTTTTTCTGATAATTCTATTCTATCACTCTTTGAATTAAGAAAAAAGACTTTCTTCCTGTTTTCCGCTAACAATTTTGTAATACTGTTTCGAAGTCACCATATAGACAATGATATAGAATAATGCAAATACTAAATAGGAGCACACTGTCACCAGAATCAGGAATTTTCTGTCAGAAAAAGCAAGCAGATGCACCATTTTTTCTATCATTGGAAATGCAAATGCCGTATGAATTCCGGCAGCCACAAGAGGCAGGAAGAATACTGTCATTACCTGAGAATTGATCGTCTGACGCACTTCTTTCTGTGTCATCCCCACTTTCATCAGAATCTGGAATCTGTCCTGATCCTCATAGCCTTCTGTAATCTGTTTATAATAAATGATCAGCACCATTCCAAGAATGAATACGACTCCAAGAAGGATTCCAAGGAAGAACAGACCGCCGTACAAAGCCTGGTAATCAGCTCTTGATGCGGCTCTGCTGTCTGTAGAAGCTCCAAAAAATAGGGTATCTGATTCCTCTGATTCCTGTTCAGCCAATGCATTGATTTTCTTGTCAATCTCGTTTTGAATCTGGATCTGCTCTTCATCTCCACAGGACAGATCAAAATTGTAGTACCATTTCTCATAAGAACCATTGACACCGTAAACGGAAACATTTCCTTCTTCCAAAGCTTTTATATCTTCCAGTCCGGAAACCACCAGATAGAAGCTGCTGTTCATATTTGCCATATTATTTCCATTTGAAATCATTTTATCCAAATGTCCTTTAATCCTCCATGTCCCGGAATTCTCCACCGTGATCTGATCATAGGGGAAATCGGAATCTTTCGCGTACAGATACGCTTCCCCGGGAGCAAGCTCCAGATTCGTCCCCATGATCCGATTATACGCTTCCAACGGCAGAGCATAGAACATTTTTAAATGATCAAATGTATTCACTTCATTGACTCCCGGAGCATTCTCCGGATTAAAATAGATTTCATTTTTTGAAACAATTCCACTGACTGTAAGCATCCGGTAATTCTCCGGATTCTCCGCGGTCTGGTTATGTTCTTTCAAAACCTTCTGTACAAGCTCTATAATCTGTCCATTCTGATTCTCTTTCATTTCTTCCGTCTGCTCCGGTTTCGTGTACATCTCAATCTGGACAGATTTCGGATATCGAAGATTCAAGCCATGTTCCATACTCAGATACAGGCTGGTTGTAGAAGATACCATAACCAGAACCATTGTGGACAGAATACAAATAGACGCTAATCCTGCCCCATTTCGTTTCATACGGTAAATCATGGATGAAAGTGAAATAAAATGATTTGTTTTATAATAATATCCTTTCTTTTTCTGCATTATTTTACAAAATGTGACCGAGCCGGCAATAAATAACAGATACGTTGCAAGGATTACCAGCACGACGGCAACCATAAACCAGATCATCGCTACAAGCGGATCTTTGATTGTCAGGGATAAATAATAAGCCACACCAAGCAGAAGCAACCCGAGTACTGCAAAGATCCAGTTTGCCTTCGGAGGTTTCTCTCCTGTCTTTTCACTTTTTAAAAGTTCTACAGGTTTTAACCGATAGACGGACACGATCATCCGAAGCATGATTAATGCAAAAATGACCAGGAATAACAGTGCCGTAGCCACAAGTGCCGGAACACTGATTTTCATAGAAAGTCCGGCATTACTTCCAAGTATCTTCGCTGCCAGAAGTTCCCCCAATTTAGAAAACAGGATTCCTCCCACGATTCCTCCTGCAATCGTCAGAACACTGATGATCAGATTCTCAAGAACCATGATTTTTACAAGGTCAATTTTTCCCATTCCAAGGATGTGATACAACCCAAACTCTCTCTGTCGTCTGCGGATCAGAAATGAATTTGTGTAATACAGAAGGATCAGAGAAAAGATTGAGATCACACCAGAACCAAATCCAAGGATCATCTGCATAGTATCCCCACCTTTGATCTTGGCAAACTGCGGACTCACTGCAAGATAATCGATCAGATAGAACATCATAACCATACAGATACAAGTGATCAGATAAGGAAGATACAGCTTCTTATTTTTCTTAATTCCATTAACGGAAAGTTTCAGATAAAGTCCACTTTTCATTGTCTCTCACCACCTGTCGCAAGCATTGTCAGTGTCGCTGAGATATTCTGATAGAACTGTTCATCTGTCTGTTCGCCTTTATATACCTGGTGGAAAACTTCTCCGTCTTTAATAAATAACACTCTCCCGGCCTTGCTCGCTGCTTTGACAGAATGTGTTACCATAAGGATCGTCTGTCCCGACTGATTGATCCGCTCAAATACCCCGAGCAATTCATCCGTTGATTTCGAATCGAGTGCCCCGGTCGGCTCATCCGCCAGGATCAGTCTCGGATCTGTGATCAGCGCTCTCGCCACTGCTGCACGCTGCTTCTGTCCTCCTGACACCTCATAGGGATACTTCTCCAGAAGTCCTGCAATTCCAAGTTCTTTCACGATTGGCATCATCCTGACATTCATTTTCCTGTAATCAACTCCCTGCAGTACCAATGGCAGTAAGATATTGTCCTTTAGATTAAATGTATCCAAAAGATTGAAATCCTGAAATACAAACCCAAGATGATCTCTCCTGAACTTGGACAGATCCTTCTCACGGATTGCAGATAACGGTTTTCCATCTAGATAAACTTCCCCTTCGGTTGGTTTATCCAATGCTGCCAGCATGTTCAGTAATGTCGTCTTCCCCGAACCACTCTCTCCCATGATTGCTACATATTCGCCCTCTTCTACTGAGAATGTTACCTTAGAGAGTGCCTGTACCTGATTACCGCCAAAACGCGGACGGTATATTTTTTTCAAATTTTCTACTTCCAAAACTGTCATTTCTTACGACCTCCTCTTCTTTCAACATCCTCAGTATAACAATACAGCCAGAATGCCGACATTGATTTCTGTGACATTCCAGCTGTCTGATGTGACAATTTTGTCACTTGCTTCTCTCTGTGTGATTTAGCGTTTTACTCTGATCTCAACGGATACTCTGCCAAACCAATCGTAAAACTGCTGCCTTCCCCTAACTTTGACTCAACTGTAATCTGATGCCCCAGTTTCTTTGCCGCCATCTGACTCAGATACAGACCAATTCCCGTTGATTTCCGTTCCATTCTTCCATTATATCCCGTATATCCTTTTTCAAAGATTCTCGGCAGATCTTCCGGTGCAATTCCCATTCCGGTATCTGTAACCGTCAGTTTCTTTTCTTCACTGACAGTGATCGTCACTGTTCCTTTCAGCGTATACTTCACTGCATTGGATAACAACTGTTCAATAATAAACGAAAGCCATTTCTCATCTGTCAGAACAATCTGATCTGTCCCTTCATAGATCAGACGGATTCTCCTTCGAATAAACTGTCCTGCATATTTACGGATCGATTTTCTTACAATTTCATCCAAAGGATACCATGCGATTACCAGATCCTTCGTGCCACTGTCAAGACGCACATACCCAAGTGCCATCTCCACATACTGCTCCACCCGGAACAGTTCAGCTTTCAGATTCTGATTCGTCTCGGTATCTTCCTGCTGGAGTAATACATTCATCACAGCAATCGGTGCCTTGATCTGATGCACCCAGGTTGCATAATAGTCCTCCATGTCCTGACCGGACTTCTCCCATCTGGCATGTTCTTTTCTTTGCTGTTGTTCTTCTTTTCTGATCAGCTCCTGATATCCTAACTCAATTCCATCTTGTGCCACCGGAAGTGAATCCTCATAAGGTCCTTCTCCTTGCAGCAAATGTTCCAGCTTCTGCCCGGTTTTCTTATACCGCAAATATCCACAGAGAAGAAAAAGTAATCCAAATGCCAGACACAACACTGTCGGATAAACCGCTGCCTTCAGATTAATCTCTTCCAACACAAAAATCAGAAAAAAGATTCCCGCACACAGCAAACTCCACAGAAGCACAAATCGGATTCTTTTCAAATATTGTAAAAACATTTTTACTCCTTCTCGATGATATATCCACCGCCGACTTTCGTCTTGATAAAGCCTTCCATTCCCGCTTTTTCCAGCTTTTTCCGAAGTCTTCCGACATTGACTGTCAATGTATTCTCTTCGATATAATTGTCTGTCTCCCACAGCTTTGTCATTAGCGTGTCTCTGCTGACCACGCGTCCTTTATTCTCCATCAATGTCTGCAAGATACGAAATTCATTCTTTGTCAACTCTATTTTTTCTCCATTATAAGTCATTGTTGTATCATAGAGGTTCAGGATTGCTCCTCTATGTTCCAGCATCGGTACTTTTCCTGATAGATCATATGTTCTCCTCAGCAGAGCCTGAATCTTCGCTGTCAGTACACTTAAGTCAAACGGTTTTGCCACAAAGTCATCTCCGCCCATATTCATCGCCATGATAATATTCATATTATCCGCTGCTGAAGAGATAAAGATCACCGGCACGCTCGATATCTTACGGATCTCGCTGCACCAGTGGTATCCATTATAAAAAGGAAGCGTGATATCCAAAAGCACCAGATGTGGACCATACTCTGCAAATGTCTCAAGAACCTTTGCAAAATCTTCCACATAACGTGCTTCATTTCCCCACGCTTCCATCTCTTTTTTAATTGCCCCTGCCATCACAAGGTCATCTTCTATGATTAGAATCTTATACATTCTGCGGATTCCCCTTTCGCTCTTATCCACTACTATATATCATAGTATACAGTATTTCAAGAGCACACGGTCATACCGTATCCGGCGAGATAACCCGCTGGATATGGATTGCAAGAAATCCGATCTCTTCTTTTGCGACCGGTTGTTTCAGCTGTCTGGACATATAGTCACACACTCTCTTCGCCGCCTCTCCGGTCCTTGGGTAATTCTGAAAAATGAAATCATTAAAGTCTGCATTCGTCCCTTCACCCTTACGGGTTCTCAGAATCATATAATACATATGACTCATCAGACGTGTACATCCAAGTGAACCGCTCTCCAGCTTCTGATCGAATTCCTGTTCAATCATGGCAATCCCTTCATTTACAATCCTGGTCGCATCCAGAGTCTGGGATACTGCCTCATCTGAAAGACCTGCATGGATATGTAGCGTAATGAATCCGACTTCATCCTCTGAGATTTCATATCCTGTCAGCTGCTGTATAATTTCCCGCCCTTTCAGGGCCACTTGATACTCCTCTCCAAACAACACACGGATATCCGGTGTAAATGGATTCGGAAGCTGGCGGTTCTCCTTCGCTCTCTTCGCTGCAAGCGCAATATGATCTGCCAACGGAAGCAACATCTCATGATTGATCTTCTGAAACACGTTCTCTGCTTCTTCAATGATCTTTCCTGTTGCCTCAATAAACTCCGGGCGGATTCCATTGACCGTTTTCAGAACAGACTCTTGCTTTCTTCTTGTGACAAGGGAATATACTTTGGCTCCGGGAAGTTTCTCGATATGTTCTGTAGGTTTCTTTCCAAATCCCACACCGTTTCCGAGAAGGATCATCTCCTTCCCTGTCTCAACATGATATACAAGAATCCCATTATTATTCAGAACTTTAATGACTCGATACATCCCCCCGGAGCCTCTCTTTCTTTCTCTTAATTCAAGCTTACGATTTCTGCTGTCTTCTCAAGCTTCTCTACTTTTCCGCTCTTAGACATTCTGATCTCTTCACCTTCCTGAAGACTTGTAAATACAACCATACATTCATCGGATTTTGCATGCTCTTGGATATATTTTATATCAAAACCTATCAGTTTGTCACCCTTTTTTACTCGATCTCCGTCATTTACAAAAGTTTCGAATCCTTTTCCATCCAGATTTACAGTATCCACGCCAATGTGAAGCAGATATTCGGTTCCGTCATCACTAGTCAGACCAACTGCATGTTTTGATGGGAAGATAAAAGATACCGTTGCATCTTCAGGTGCATAAGCCATTCCCTCTTCCGGGCGAACCAGATAACCGTCTCCCATCATTTTCCCTGCAAATGCTTCGTCACACGCTTCTTCGATCGGTGCTGCCACTCCTGTGAATGGAGAGCAAAGCTCTTTCTTTACAGTTCCGGCTGCAACAGTTTTGTTCTCATCTTTCTTCGCTTCATCTTTTGTTTCTGCACATTTATTCGTTTCTTCTGCGCTGTTTTCATTTTCTTCTGGAAGATATTCCACATCCGGAGCTTTCTCCAGATAATCTTCCAGATTGGATTTAATCACAGAAACAGCCGGTCCGTAGATTACCTGGATTCCCTGTCCTTTTCTTACGATTCCGGATGGGGATGTCATTCTTAAGACATCTTCATTTACCAGTTCCGGCTTTACTACCGTACAACGAAGTCTTGTCGCACAACAGTCCACATCAGAAATGTTTTTCTTTCCACCAAGTCCTCTTGTGATCAGTGCGCTCTTCTGATCTTCCGGTGTCATTTCATTTTCAGAATCTGCATCATTTCCATCTACTTTTGCTTTATAATCAGCTTTTGTATACAGCTTCGTTTCCGCATCATCATCTTCTCTTCCCGGTGTCTTCAGATTCAGCTTCAGAATCAAAGTACGGAAGATGATATAATATAAGAAGAAATAAATAATTCCAACCGGGATGATTCTGATCCAGCTTGTCTTAGCATTTCCCTGAAGGATACCGAAAAGGAACAGATCAATAAATCCACCGGAAAATGTAAGTCCTACTGCAATATTTAACATATGCGCGATCATATAAGCAGATCCGGCAAGGATCACCTGTACCGCAAAAAGGATCGGTGCCACAAACAGGAATGAGAATTCCAGTGGCTCTGTGATTCCAGTCATCATACATGCAAGTGCTGCAGAAAGCAGAAGTCCGCCTGCCTGTTTCTTCTTCTCCGGTTTTGCACACTGATACATTGCAAGTGCCGCACCCGGAAGACCAAAGATCATGAAAATAAATTCACCGGAAAAATATCTTGTCGCATCCGCACTGAAATGTACTGTGGACGGATCTGCAAGCTGCGCAAAGAAGATGTTCTGACCGCCCTGTACAAGCTGTCCTGCAACTTCCATTGTTCCTCCAACCGCTGTCTGCCAGAACGGAAGATAGAATACATGGTGAAGTCCAAATGGAATCAACGCTCTCTTAATAATACCAAAGATCAATGTTCCAATATAGCCTGTTCCTGTTACAAGTCCGCCGAGTGCATAGATTCCATTCTGAACGGTTGGCCATACAAAATAGAGTACGATTCCGACAGCTACATAAGTCAATGTTGAAATAATCGGAACAAATCTTGATCCACTGAAGAATGACAGTGCATTCGGAAGCTGGATTTTGTAAAACTTATTATGAAGTGCTGCTACTCCAAGTCCAACGATAATACCGCCAAATACACCCATCTGTAATGTCTGGATTCCGCAGACACTTGTCACAGTTCCTTCCAGAACTCCGGCTCCAAGCGTTCCGTCTGCAAGAAGATCTCCACGGATCAGAAGCATGGCATTCATTGTTGCATTCATTACAAAGAAAGAGATCATTGCCGCAAGTGCCGCAACTTCCTTCTCTTTCTTCGCCATACCGATTGCTACACCGACAGCAAAAATGATCGGCAGGTTATCAAAAATAATACTTCCCGCTTTGCTCATAATTGTGAGCAGGGAATTCAGAATTGTCCCCTCGCCTAAAATTGCCTGAAGATGATATGTCTCAATCATCGTTGCATTTGTAAATGAACTTCCTACTCCAAGCAGAAGTCCTGCTACCGGAAGAATTGCGATTGGAAGCATAAAACTTCTTCCGATTCTCTGCAATACTCCAAAAATCTTGTCTTTCATCTGTAATCCTCCTAGTATCATTTCTTATAGAGTTGACGCATCCCATAGTTTCTTGTGCTGGCACAGTTCTGCAACTTACTTATCCTATACTATAATGCGCAAAAAAGGCATAAACTAATCCTCAATGACCAAGTCCCCTTATCTGGTGAACTTATTAAGGATAGTTTATGCCTGCTTTACCAGTAACACTCTATCGTGCGCTTTTCTCTTTTAACCACGTATAGTATAACCATACTCACTTCCAACAGTCAATCTGTAATATTCAACAATATTTATCCTGTTTTTTTGTTGAATATGTTACTTAGTGATTATTTTAGTAAATTAAAATTTTTCTTTTGATTTAAATTAACTTCTCTTCATTTTACGCTTCTGGCTTTTGCTTATTTGCTTTTGTAATATCCAGACGTACATTCACACCAAATGGATTGATTGCAACTCCCTTTGCATCCGGGATCAGTATCTCCGGAATCTTATCTGCCGGAATTGCTGCTGTCTTCATCTTCTTGCCCTGTGCAAATCTGGTAAATTCTATCATATCTGTAAAGATCGGCTGATACAGACTTCCGTCCGGCTGTCTCAGAAGTGGAACCTGATTATCTTCCTGAACTCCTACGATAAAGGTTCCTTTCTTATAATGCGCCATCATCTCTTCCTGAAGTTCCTTCACATTCTCCGGCATCTCCGGTCCGATATTGCGGTGCATCTCCTGCATCAGGTACATCGCTGTCAGATGAAGCTCCGGATTCTCGATCAGTTTCTTTCCATCAGGAAGTTCTTCCTTATTCTTACGAACTACAAGCTGTTCCAGCTGAACCCTGATTTCCTCCTCTGTACCAACATTCACTGCCAGTGCATTTACGCCCATTGTATACAGGTTTGTAAAAAATCCAAGTCTGGCATTCTTTTCAATCTTGGCAATTCCTACATGATAACGATCTTCTGCAAGCGTCTTTGCCTTTTCCTTTGCAGACTCTTCCTGATAATAAACCAGAACCTCATCATCAAATGTCTCTTCATCACAGAGGACAAACGGCATCTTCGTCACACCTGACATGATCACATAAATCTCTTCGAGATTTCGCAGATTCACCAATGCCTGCTTCATCTCTGTACTGACAATTACTTTATTCTCATCCATCTCTTTGTTTTCCTTTCTGGTTGCTTTTCTTTATATTACAGTAGCGTAATGAAATGAGGTATAAATATAATACACCCTATGATCACAGCCATGATTGCTGTAAAAAGCACTGCACCTGCTGCTGTATCCTTCGCGATCTTAGCAAGTGGCTTTCTCTCTTCTGTCACAAGATCGACAACAGCTTCCACTGCCGTATTCACAAGTTCCAGTGAGATCACCATTCCAAAAAGGAGAAGACAGATACACCATTCCATCGGTGTTAATCCTACAAAGGTTCCAACTGCTGTTACAAGAATCACTGCAAGGCAATGAATCTTCATATTCCTCTCTTTTGAAATCCCTGTCCAGATTCCTTCAAAGGCATAGCCAAAGCTTTTGAATAAAGGCTGTTTTCGATTCTTCATTCGTAGTCTCCTTTCGGATTCGTATCATAAATCAAGCAACAAATCTAATATCTATGATACCACATCTGGCTCCTTATCAAAAGAGGTATTTTCCTATTATTATCAAAAGAAGACTCGGATTTCGAATCCCAGATCCTTTTCACTTATTTACAAGCTTCAACCATACTCTTTACATATTCTGCAACATACGGCACACAGTCTTTTCCGTATTTCTCACACAACTTAACGATTGCACTTCCAACGATCGCACCGTCTGCGCTCTGACACATCTTCGCTGCCTGCTCCGGAGTGGAGATTCCGAATCCGACCGCACATGGAATATCATTTTCCTCTTTTACAAGCTTCACCATTGCTCCGATATCCGTCGTGATCGCGGATCTTGTTCCTGTTACACCAAGTGAGGAAACACAATATACGAATCCCGATGCTTCTTTTGCAATCATCCGGATTCGGTCATGAGAAGTCGGTGCAATCAATGAGATCAGATCGATTCCGTACTTTTTGCACACGATGTCAAATTCTTCTTTCTCTTCAAATGGAACATCCGGAAGAATCAGACCATCCATTCCGACATTTTTCGCTTTCTCAAGAAATCTTTCTGTTCCGTAAGAGAACACAACATTTGCATATGTCATAAAAACAAGCGGAATCTGTGTATTCTGACGGATTTCTTTTACCATATCGAAGATCTTATCTGTCGTCACGCCTCCTGTCAGCGCACGCAGATTTGCTCCCTGTATAACCGGTCCTTCTGCTGTCGGATCAGAAAATGGGATTCCAAGCTCGATCAACGCCGCCCCTGCTTTCTCCATCTCATAGACGATCTGTTTCGTCGTCTCAAGATCCGGGTCACCACATGTGACAAATGGTATAAATGCTTTCTTCCCTTTAAATGCTTCCTGTATTCTACTCATGAAGATCCTCCCCTCTGTAACGTGCGATTGCTGCACAGTCCTTATCGCCGCGTCCCGAAATATTAATTACAATAATCTGGTCTTTTCCCATTGTCGGCGCAAGCTTTCTTGCATATGCAACTGCATGTGCACTCTCGATCGCCGGAATGATTCCTTCTAATTTAGAAAGATACTCAAATGCATCGACTGCCTCATCATCAGTGATTGCTACATATTCTGCTCTTCCCTTATCATAAAGGTCTGCATGCTCCGGTCCGATTCCCGGATAATCCAGTCCGGCTGAGATTGAGTAAACCGGTGCGATCTGTCCGTACTCATCCTGACAGAAATAAGATTTCATTCCGTGGAAGATTCCAAGCTTACCGGTCGCGATCGTTGCAGCTGTCTCTGCTGTATTCACGCCGCGTCCTGCCGCCTCGCATCCGATCAGGCGCACGCCTTCATCTTCAATGAAATTATAAAATGCACCGATTGCATTGGATCCTCCGCCGACACAGGCAAGCACTGCATCCGGGAGTTTTCCTTCTTTTTCAAGGATCTGCTCCTTGATCTCTTTAGATATAACTGCCTGAAAATCACGCACGATCTGCGGAAATGGATGCGGTCCCATACAGGATCCGAGTACATAATGTGTGTCATCAATTCTTCTTGTCCACTCACGCATCGTCTCCGAAACAGCATCTTTTAAAGTACCAGTTCCACTTGTAACCGCGTGTACCTGTGCTCCGAGAAGACGCATTCTGTATACATTCAGTGCCTGACGCTCTGTATCTTCTTTTCCCATGAAAACTTCACATTCCATTCCCATCAGAGCCGCTGCTGTCGCTGTTGCAACCCCATGCTGTCCTGCACCGGTCTCAGCGATCACTCTTGTCTTTCCCATCTTCTTCGCAAGAAGAACCTGACCTAACACGTTGTTGATCTTATGGGCACCTGTGTGATTGAGATCTTCTCGTTTCAGATAAATTTTCGCCCCGCCAAGATCTTCTGTCATACGTGCTGCATAGTATAAAAGAGACGGTCTGCCTGCATATTCATTTAATAATATATTCAGTTCGTCATTAAATTCTTTGTCATTTTTATAGTAATTGTACGCCTTTTCCAATTCGATCACTGCATTCATCAGTGTCTCCGGAATGTACTGTCCACCATGGATTCCGTATCTTCCTTTTGTCATGGTTGTCTCTCCTTCTTTCTTGTTTCTATTGTTTTGGTAAATTTATTCATTCACCTGTATACTCTTTTATTTTCTAAAAAAATGTTTACTGCTTTCAAAATTTCTCACAGTTTTCACAACTTGAAGAATTTTCTCACGATCTTTCTTTCCATCTGTCTCCACTGCACTGCTCAGGTCAATTCCCCAAGGGTGTATTCGCTGTATTGCCTCCGGTATGTTCTCCGGATTCAGTCCTCCTGCGAGGAAATACGGCCGCTTTGTCCAGCCTTCCAAAAGACTCCAATCAAATGTCTTGCCGGTTCCACCTTTTCCGTGATCGAGAAGAATCAGATCTGCACTGCTCGCTGCCGCCGCATCAAGATCTTTTTTCTCCTGAATCGGAAACGCTTTCATCACCGGATGGTCTGTCAGACTTTTCAACTTCTTTATATATGCCTCATCTTCCTGCCCGTGAAGCTGAGCGATCTGAATGGTTCCTTCATTTAATAATTGTGCGACCTCGCCGCAGTCTTTATTGACAAATACTCCGACCGGGCAAATCTGCGATTCAAGATTTTGAACCAGTTCACGAACTTTCGAAATGGATACATTTCTCCGGCTCTTTGGCACATCGATAATAAATCCGCAATAATCCGGTTTTGCCTCATTTATATAGGTAATATCTTCCGGGCGGCTTAATCCGCAGATCTTAATCTTGGGCATGTTCATTTTTTCTTGTCTCATACTATATCTTCCGCTAATTCATATCTAGCTGCCTTCCTGTCTGCTGCTTCAACTCCATCAGTGCTGCTTTCCGATCAGATTTTCTCATCAGAAGTTCTCCGATCAGTACCGCATCGGTTCCATTTTCATAAAGTGCTTTCATATCTTCCACTCCGCGGATACCGCTCTCAGATACGAAAACTGTTTCCAAACTGACCAGTTCTCTAAGCCGGATACTGTTCTTAATATCCACTGTAAAATCTTTCAGATTCCGGTTATTTACACCGATAATCTTTGCACCGATCTTCTGTGCTCTTAAGATTTCTTCTTCGTTATGTGTTTCTACCAAAGCAGATAATCCGAGTTCGTCTGCCAGCCGATGATACGCTTTTAACCTGCCATCTTCTAATACCGAACAGATCAGAAGTACTGCCGAGGCTCCCATTGCTTTTGCCTGATAAATCATGTATTCATCACAGGTGAAATCTTTTCTGAGTACCGGAATGGATACATTTTGCACAATTTCTTTCAGATACGCATCACTGCCCCGGAACCAAAACGGTTCTGTCAGACAGGAGATTGCTGCTGCGCCGCCTGCTTCATAGTCCCTGGCGATCTCAACATATGGAAAATCCGGTGCGATTAATCCTTTGGATGGAGACGCTTTTTTTGCCTCGCAGATAAAAGACAATCCTTCTGCCCGAAGTGCCTGTTCGAATGCAGGGATTTGATCTTTAATTCCTTTTTCTTCCGCCTGTCTTCGAACCTCTTCTAATGGAACTATTTTCTTTTCTTCTTCGATCCGCTCTTTCGTGCGCTCGGTAATTTTCTCGAGTATATTCATACTATTTGTTCCTCTTTTTCTTTCAAGTTGCTTCTTCCATTCTCCCCTGCATAGCCGGGGATCAGACTTTTTATTTATTACTTTCTTCTTTAAACTGCTCCAGCTTCTTCAGTGCAAGTCCTTCGTCAATGATCTGTTCCGCTTTTCTTACACCTGCTTCGATTGAATCTGCTTTTCCTGCAAGATAGATTGCTGCTCCTGCATTCAGGCAAACTGCATTTCTCTTTGCTCCCTGCTCTTTTCCTGAAATGATATCCAATGTGATCTGTGCGTTTTCCTGAGGTGTTCCTCCTGTCAGTGCACCTTTTTCGCATCTCTCATAACCAAACTGCTCCGGTGTGATCTCATAGCTTGTAAATGTTCCGTCTTTAATCTCACAGACTGTAGTCGGTGCACACATGGAAATCTCATCTAACTTATCCTGTCCGTAAACGACCATTCCGCGGACAACTCCTAGATTCGCCATAACTCTTGCAAGTGGCTCTACCAGACTTTCATCATAAACTCCCATCAGTTCCATGTTCGCTCCTGCCGGATTAGACAGTGGCCCAAGAATATTGAATACGGTACGAATACCAAGTTCTTTACGGATCGGTCCGACATATTTCATCGCAATATGATAATTCTGTGCAAATAAGAAACAGATCTGAATGTCTTTGAGAAGCTGTGTGCTGCGCTCTGGTGCGACATCGATCTTCACTCCAAGTGCTTCAAGTACATCTGCCGCACCGGACTTAGAAGATGCTGCACGGTTACCATGCTTTGCGACCGGGATTCCTGCTGCTGCGATCACAAGGGAGGATGTTGTTGAAATGTTAAATGAATTTGCTCCGTCTCCCCCTGTTCCTACGATTTCCAGCACATCCATGTCATGCAAAAGCTTGATGCAGTGTGCACGCATTCCCGCTGCTGATGCTGTGATCTCATCGATTGTCTCACCTTTCATGGAAAGTGCTGTCAGATATGCTGACTTCTGAACATCCGATGCCTTTCCTTCCATAATCTCATTCATTACTTCTTCTGTTTCTGTATAGGTGAGATTTTCTTTCTTTGATAATTTTATAATTGCTTCTTTGATCATTTCTTAATTCTCCTTCAATGCTTTTGCATAGTTAATAAAGTTCTCTATCATCTGAAGTCCCTGCGGTGTCATCACGGATTCCGGATGAAACTGTAACCCAAAGATCGGGTATTCTCTGTGTTCCATCGCCATAATCTCGTTATCTTCGCTTCGCGCTGTCACAATCAGTTCTTCCGGTAGTGTCTCTTCCTTAACTGCGAGTGAATGATATCTTGCCACCTGGATTGGAAGTGTCAGATTCTGAAAGAGGACACTGTCTGTCTTTACGTCTTTCAGCTGTGATGTCTTCCCATGCATCAGCTGTCCGGCGTGACCTACGGTTGCTCCAAATGCTTCCGCCATCGCCTGATGTCCGAGACAAACGCCGAGCATCGGGATTTTTCCTTTCAGCTTCTGAATTGCTTCGATACAGATTCCGGCATCAGAAGGTTTTCCAGGCCCCGGTGAGATTACCAGCGCCTCGGGCGCAAGTTCCAGAATCTTTTCCGGTGTGATTTGATCATTTCGAACGACCTTTACTTTTGAATCAATCTGATCTTTTTGTATGCCGCTTATTTCTGATTCTACTCCTGCGATAAACTGATATAAGTTATAGGTAAAGCTGTCATAATTATCAAGTAATAGTATCATTCCAATCCTCCTTTCACAGTTTCCACAGCCTGAAGTACTGCCCCTGCCTTATTTAAACACTCCTGGAATTCATTTTCCGGGATACTGTCTGCTACGATTCCGGCTCCTGACTGTACGCGAATGTATCCATTTTTCTTATAAGCAAGACGGATGGAAATGCATGTATCTACATTTCCTGCAAAATCGAGATAGCCGACTGCTCCTCCGTAGATACCTCTCTTCTCCTGTTCAAGTTCTGCGATAATCTCACATGCGCGGATCTTCGGTGCTCCGGAAAGCGTTCCTGCCGGAAGAATCGCATCTACTACGTCCAGTGCATCTTTATCTTTCCGAATCTTGCCTGTCACGGTGGAACCAATATGCATTACATGGGAATATCTCTGGATTTCCATATATTTATCAACTTTAACTGTTCCCGGCTGGCTGATCTTGCCGACATCATTTCGCCCAAGATCTACAAGCATGTTGTGCTCTGCAAGCTCTTTCTCGTCTGCAAGTAGCTCTTTCTCCAATTCCTGATCTTCCTCTTCGGTCACTCCCCGCTTCCTTGTACCGGCAAGAGGAAAAGTGCACACCTGTCCGTTTTCTAACTTCGCCAGCGTTTCCGGTGAAGCCCCTGCCACTTCAATATCATCACTTGAAAAGTAGAACATATACGGAGATGGATTCGAGGTTCGAAGCACCCGGTAGGTATCAAAAAGACTTCCTTTTGCCTTCGCTGTCAGCGGATTGGATAAAACGACCTGGAAAATATCACCTTCATAAATGTATTCCTTAGCTTTCTCAACCATCTTGCAATAATCTTCTTTATCCACTCCCGGATGGAACTCTTCTTCTAAAACAAGTGGTCGGAAATCTGCCTGCGCCCCACTTCGGATCAATCGTTCCATCTCTTCTAATTCCTGCTTCGCGTTCGTATAATTTTCTTCCAGATCACCTTCCAGCTTCACGCCTGTGATCAGGATCAGCTTCTGTCTGTAATTGTCAAATACGATGACACGGTCAAATAACATCAAGTCCGCATCCCGGAAATCTCTTACTGCCGTTTTTGCTGCTGTCTTTCCTGTAGTCTCATTCTTCTCTTCCAGGACTGGCTTCAATGTCGGTTCTGCATATTTGATGTAGTCATAAGAAAAATATCCGACAAGCCCTCCGGTAAATGGAGGAAGTCCCGGAACAACCGGACTTTTATATGCTTCGAGAATTTCTCTTAGAACCTTTCCCGGATGGTCGGTTAAAACTTCCCGTCTGGTCTTATCCTCATCTTCATGCCCTTCACTGATGATCACACGCCCATCGGTACAGGTGATCTCCATCATTGGTGCATATCCAAGGAAGGAATATCTTCCCCACTGCTGTCTGTCCTCCGCACTTTCCAGCAGATAGCAATGCTTGCTTGCCGCCCGCAGCGTCCGCATCACACTAATCGGCGTAAATGCATCTGCATACAGCTCTTTGCTGATCGGAACTCGCTTGTATCTGCCTTGTTCAGCGTAGGATCTGATTTGTTCTAATGTCTTGTCCATGTGTATTCCTCCTTGAAGTTATGCTGCAAAATAAATTTCTCTTTTATCCCGATAGGAAATATATGTTTATGGTAGAAAAAAAGTCCCTGACAGAATATTCCTATTCTGTCAAGGACGGTAAATCTAAATCTTTTCCGCGGTGCCACCTTGATTCACGGGTACACTCCCATGCGCTCTGTAAGATACTAACATATCTCCGGCAACTGACGTATGCCCACACGTCACAGAGTACTCGGATTCTCAAATCCTTTGACTGTGCCCTCAGCGGTCCATTTGGCAACCTGCATCTCGATCCGGCTCTCAGCTTCCCGGACTCTCTGTGCGCGCATAATTACTTTGATCTCCGCTTCATCGGTTTAAAGCGTTATTCCATTTGCTAAGAGTTTATCACTTTTAAGCGATAGTGTCAATGCACTATTTTAATCTTTTCCGCGAAATTGTCAAAAAATTTTCTCAATTTTCTTGTCTTTATTTTCTTTTTCTCTTCCATGCAAATCCGCCAACTCCTGCTCCGAGTGAGGAGAATGCAAGTCCTAATAAGCCAAGAACATTTGCCGGATCACCTGTCTTTGCGGCTTTTGATCCACTTGTTCCTTTGGAGGCTGATCCATCCGTAGTTGTTCCGGCCTTCTTTGTAACAGTTGGAGTTGCACTTCCATTCTGGCTTCCATCCTGTTTTCCATTCTTTACAAGTGCTTTGATTGCTGAATTCAACTTATCTGTTGCTTTATCAACTTTTTCCTGGCTTTCTTTTGCATTCAATGCGCTCTTAGCGTCTGTCAGTGCACTCTGCAATGCCTTCCAGCTGTCAACTGTGTAATCAGCTTCTTTCAGAGCTGCCGCATCACTGATTACTTTCTCAAGGGAAGAAGTATCAACTGCTGCCGGCTCTTCTATCTTAACAAGTGCTTCAATAGCTGCGTTGAGGTGGCTTACTGCCTCGTCTACAGTTGCCTGAGTTTTTGGATTTTTCAATTCATCTTTTGCTTCCTGAAGTTCCATCTGCATAGATGCCCAGCTTTTCGCTGTGTATTCAGCTTCTTTCAGGGCTTCTGCTTTTGCAATAGCTGCCTCAAGTTCTGTTGTTGTGATTTTTTCATTCTCAGATGCTTTTACAATATTCTCCTCTGTTGCCTGGAATTTGTATGTCACGTCATTATATCCAAGTGCTGTCAGTGTAATCGTCCAGTATCCTGTTCCATCTGTTCCTTCCGGAAGTGTGCAACGAAGAGAATCTGTCAGTCCAAGCTGGATTCCCATTGCTTTGTGCATCCAGTTATCTGCTGCAAATTTTGTTCCATAAGTAGCTTTTGCATTTGTATATGTGCTGTCATCTCCATAGTAAGTCCATGTAACAGTCTGGAGATTTGATCCAAGATCACCATAATTTCCTGTCAGATCAACTCTTAAGAATTCTCCATAAGATCCACTTGCTTCTTTTACTGTCAGCCCTGCTTTCTCTGCTGTTGGTGCTGTCTTGAGTGCCTGATCTTTGATTCCGGACTCTGATCCATTATTCACTCTTGCAGAGAAACTAAAAGATCCATTCTCATTCTTTGTTGCTGTTTTCAGACCGTTTGTATTCTCTGTTACATTAGCAACCAGTCCTGTATAGCTTACCAGATTCTTTTCTGAATATCCTCCTGCAAGTTCACTTCCGTTTTCGATCACACGATAGCTTGCTTTCAGTGCATCCAGATCAGATGTTTTTACTTTCACCGGCACATATTTCAGTCCGAGTACATCATACTCTGTCATCTTTGTTGTTGCACCGGATTCCTCTGTGATCTCTCCTCTGTTAAATGTAATCTTGCTTCCGTCTGTCAGAACTGCAGTAGTTCCATCTGTCCAGTACTCTACTGCATACTCTTTTCCATTTTCCGCCTTGATTACTGCGTTGCACTGGAAAGAACCTCTGTGAAGTCCATGATTTACTGTAGCTCTTGTTACAGTATCGAATGCGCCCTTGTCAGACTCTCCTTTTGAATCCTTTGCATCTGAAGAAGATGTATCTCCTGCTGCCTGCACATTTTCAGCAGCCCAGTACTCTGCCCAGCTAAGTCCTACATATGCGTAAGTATACTCACTCTCCTGGGCTACAGTATAAGTAAATTCACAATCCTTTGCATAGCCTGTTGCTTTCACTGTGATCTTAAATTCCTGTCCATTTTCTGCATTCTTAAACGGAGCTGCAGTTGTATCAATTGTTCCATCTTCTTTAATGATCTTCACTGCACGTTTTCCTGTTGCTGCATACTCTGTTCCGTCAACTGTTACGGATTTGATCTTCTTTACATAAGAAGTTACATCATCTGCTGCATATCCTTCTGCCGCTACAAGTGCTGCACTTTCACTATTAAATACAACCGGTACAGCTTCTGTTGTTAATTCAAAATCTGTCTTAAGATCTGCATATTTTCCAGATTTATCAGATACTTTCAGAGTATATTTTCCTATCTCAGCGCCCTTTGTCTTATAGGTAAGTATTCCTTCTTTTACTTGAACATCCTCAAGACCTTTAACTGTATATTCTGCCTGATAATCACCAGGAAGGCCTTCTACAGTTACATTTACTTTTCCACTTTTAACATCTGCATTCTCTGCTGCGACAGTTCCATTGAATTTAATTGGCACATACTGATCTGCATCAATCTCATAGATTCCATTATCTGTGTAATATGTGATTTTATTGATCGTCTGGCCCATCATCTTTTCATAATCTTTTGAGTTCAGTGTATTTCCATGAGATGTTGTCACAAATCCGGTACTCCATGCCAGTTCTTTCTTTTTCCAGATATTTTCAAGATGACGAAGTCCGTAGTTGTCTCCTTCTTTTGTACTGATCACAACTCCGTATACTGTATTAACTGTATCTGGGAGTCCATTTACATCTAATTCATAATCTCCATACTTCGTGTCTGTTGTAAAATCGATTGATGCATCACTCAACTTCTGTGCAGTTGCACCTTTCACTTCACTAAAACTGAATGAACCATCTGCATTTACTGTTGCTTCTTTATAATAGGAAGGAGTCTCACTTAAAATATAGTAAGAATAGCTTGCACTCTGGAATAACGCATCTTTTCCGTTATATTCCGTTGTTGTTTCCTTTCCTTTCATGTTCACTGTGATAGAAAGCTTGCTGTCATCTGTAATCTGTGTATAGTTTTTCAGCACAGATGCATCACTGATCTTAACCGGATATGTAATACCTGTAATATCTGTTCCATCACTGTTTACATGATAAGATCCAGCTACAAGTTTTGATCTTGTTTTCGCTTTTGTAGCGGAGGATACACTGTCTGCTCCTGCTACCTGATCAGCTGCATAAAATTCAGAATATGGAATATTCATCAACACATACGTTTCTTTCGCAACTTCTGCCTTTTTCAATGCCTTCACTGCTGCATTCAGCTCATCTGCCGCTGTGTCTACCGCGCTCTGAGATTCTTTTGCTGTCAGGGCAGCTTTGGCTGCTGTCAGCTTCGTCTGCATTGCACTCCAACTGTCTGCTGTGTAATCAGCTTCTTTCAGTGCTTCAGCGGCTGTGATTGCAGCTTCCAGTTTTGTTGTGTCAACTGTTACTGCTTCGTTTGCTGACTTGATTGCAGCAAGTGCAGCTTCTTTCACTGCCTTTGATGTACGTGTTGCACCACTAACAGAATCCCAACCATTAATTGTATCTTCTGTTGCAGCCTTTCCTACAAGCATTTTCTGGATTCCTTTCGATTTTGAAACAGCTTTTGCAAAATAGGAATCACTCTCCGCGTTATATCCTTCCCCTGGAGTCACAGTGATGGCTGAAAACTTGCCATCCTCCACCTTCAGGCTGACTTCAACGTCATACTCATTCCATTCGTCTTCATTTTCGTCATCCTCTGCAGTTCTTGCCACGTGGGCCGTCTTTGTATAAGTTCCATCCTTTGTAGTCTGACTTCCTGTTGCCGCAAAGATGGTTGACGGGCAAAGTCCTACTACCATAGACATTGCCACTGCCATAGACATTGCCTTTACTTTCATTTCTTTGTTTTTCATAGAAACCTCCTGTTTAACTAAAATAGTTACATACAGATCCTGCCTGTCGCAGTTCTGCTTTCCTGCTTCCGCAGGGAATATATTATCAAGTTAGCTTTTACTAACCTATAACCCCAAAAAATTTTTACATCTATACTGTCCTTACAGCTTCTTTCTTCACAACCGGTAAAATCTTTCCTGCGACAATTCCTATCACGAATCCTGTTACTGTCCCGGCTACAAGAAGAACCGGCAGATAATAAATCAGTTTCAGATTCTCCACCACTGACATGGCAACAAGAATCTGTCCTATGTTATGAAAGACACCTCCAGTGATACTGACTCCTACAATAGAAATTCCATCCATCTTCTTTACAAGTGCCATCGCAAGAAGGCTGACAACCGCCCCTGCCAGACTGTAAATAATCGACATTCCATTTCCAAAAAGAAATCCTGTCAGAAGCACACGCAGTACAGATACCGCCAGTACTTCCGGAATTTCCAGAAAATAAAGACCTGTTACAGTGACCAGATTAGCCACTCCAAGCTTCATCCCCGGCACTCCAAAATTAATTGGGATCAGGCTTTCCACATAACTAAAAATCATTGCTAGCGCAACAAGCATTGCCATATTCGCAAGTTTTTTATTTCTATTCATACATTCTCCTTTACAGTCGAACAATTGATTTATTTAGAAATTGTATCCGGTAGATGTTCCTTTTCACTTTGAGAATCATCAGAATTCTCAACTTCTTCTATTTCTACAACCAGCTTATGAGGCAGGCAGACAATGGCCTGTGTCCGGTTATTGATCTTCCCCTGCTCTTCGCAATATCCATCCGGACAGTCAGCCTCTTCCATATAAGCTTTTCCATCCTCAATCCGGACACGGTTGTAAAAATCTCCTTCCTGCACTTCGATCACCTGATCTTCATCCAAAGAATATCTTCCGTAAACTTCTCCGTCCACCTTGATCACAACCTGTTTTTCCTGATTTTCTTTTTGTCCGCTTTCCTTTGCCTGTACATACTGCATCAGATTCATCACAAGAAACAGTACACATGCCGCAAAGAGGATTCCGCCTCCTAAAAACAGATCTTTTTTCTTCATCTATTACACTCCTGCCCAGATCATAATTACAAGTAACAGAATTGCCCGAAGAATCGTAAACCAGAATTCATTTCCCTTCAGGCCTTTAATTCCTGTATGGATATGCTTCTTTGGACAGGTATCAATACATTTTTGACATTGGAAACAATCTCCCTCGACTTTGATCGAGCCGTCTTCTGGAAGTCCGATCCCGGATGGGCATTTCTTCGTGCATCCGCTGCAGCCTTTGATGCAATTTTCTCTGTCGCGGTGCAATGCGAAGAACGGAAGCACCGGAAGCAATGAGAATACAGCTCCCATCGGACACAGATTCCGACAGAAAAATCTTTCTTCCAGGCACATTCCTACAATGATAAAAATTAGTAGTATCACTCCCGGCAAATATCCCTGCAAGTGGAAATTTCCTGCATGCAACATAGAAAAAACATCCCACGGGCTTGTCCCTCTTGCCTTTCCGTATACTCCCGCAAAACAAAGTACTACAATCACGGTCAATACCAGATATTTCAGATAACTTAACTTCTCCGCGATCTTTTCTGAAAGCAGCACTGGCTTTTTCTTTCTCTTCTTAAAGCACCAAAGATAAAATGCATGAATTCCATCTCCAAGACTTCCGAATGCACATGCGAATCCGCAGAAGAATCTTCCGAAAAGAATCGTATATGCACAAAGAACTATAAGCACCGTTACAAAAGAGGTCATCCCGATCGCCTCGCTTGCCCCTATCTGTGTGAAAATATATTTCACGCCGGCAAACGCTGCAGTATACACAGATGGCAGAAACAGAAAATAGAGAATCTGAATCAATGTGCGAAGCCATGTATGCAATTTTTTAATTTCTTTTGCTTTTAAATTATGTATATTCAACTTCTTCAAACTACTTTACCGCCTGTTCCAATGCCTGTTCTGTTGCATTTTTAATTCCTGTCGAACTGAACGTTGCGCCGCTGATCGTATCAACTTCTGCACTCTGCGCCTCTATGATCTTCGGAATGATATCTTCTGCCATTGCAAGATATGCGCTGTCTTCCTTCTCTGCAGATGTCACTTCTACCGCTTCAATCTTTCCATCTTTTACAGTAACTTCTACCGCAACCGTTCCGCCAAATCCATCCGCTTCTCCGGTATAGGTTCCATCCTTGTATCCTGCTCCATCTCCTGAATCACTTCCGGACTCAGAATCACTGCCGGCACCAGATGACTGTACCTCCAACTGTGCATTCAGTTTTGCGATTTCCTCATCCTTCGCACGGACATTCAACACTTCGTTATATCCGAAAAGGACACCGACGATTGCCAACAGACTAAACAGTCTTACGATAAACTCTTTCATCCTACTGTGCCTCCGTCTCTTCTTGTCTCAAAGCCGTTTCCAGTGCCTTTTTGCATCCGTCAATAATCGCATTCGAAGAACAGGTTGCTCTGGACACCGTATCGATTTCTTCCGGCATTCCTTTGGTAATAATCTGAGAAACGACACCTTTTTTACTGGACGTTCCATTTGCCGCTTTTTTGATGTAACTGTCGTTCTCGCTGCCTCCATCTCCAGCAATTTCCGTAATGGATACAATTTTGTCATTGCGGATGGTCACCTTCATGCTAAGCTGATACTCTGCAAAGTCTTCATCCTCATCCGGTTTACACGATACACTCACCTCATAAGTTCCATCGATGTATTTTGTTTTCACTTCTTCCTCTTGATCTGACTTCTTTTTCTCAAGCTGTGCAATTGCAAGGTTCAGATTCTCCACCGCTTTGTCTACCGTCTCCTGTTTCACCGAAGTCTGTCCTGCTGTTTCGAGCATTTCTTTTGCGTCCTGAAGACGAACCGCCAGTACAGACCAACTGGCTTCTGTATATTCTTCTTGCACCAGTGCTTCTGCTGTCTTGATTGCCTCTTCCAGCTGCGTTGTATCTGCCTTCTCCTCGATGGTTTCCCCATTTGTTACTTTTTCTGCCTGCTTTAATGCATTTTGGATTGCCCCGAGAATTCCTTTTGAACTGTATGTTGCACCTGACACAGTATCGACTTCCGTACTCTGCGTCTTAAGTACATTTTTCACAACTCCCATTGCGCGCTGGAAGAATGCCTCATCGTCCGAAGTCTCTGTGATCAGAATTGCTTTGATTGATTTTTCCTGAATCACAACCGCCACCGAGACATCTCCGCTGTAGCCTTCTGCTGTTCCGTAATAAATTCCTTCTTTATACGGGAAGTTTCCTGTTGCGGCGGATGTGTCCTGATTCTGGTTTCCACTATTTCCTGCATTCCCAGCTTCTCCGGAAGTCGTTGTCCCACTTGTACTTACTGCCGCCTGACTCAGCGCATCCCGGACTGCCTGAATGATTCCGACTGAACTATAAGTTGCCCCCGACACAGTATCTACATTGGTACTCTGATTCTGTATGATCGTATTGATCAGAGCAGATGCCTTAGAAATGTATTCGCTTCCGTCCTGATTCTCCATAATTTGAATTGAAGTGATCTTTCCGCCACTGATCTCAACTTTTACTTTCAGCGTTCCGCCAAATCCGGTCCCTGTTCCGTAATAGGTTCCATCCTTATATGCTGATGGGTCTTCCACTGCTGGGACAGAAGTGGAACTTCCAGCTGCCGCGCCGCTACTAGACTGTGACTGACCTGTTGTTCCGCTGTCTTTCTCTCCGGTCATTGCATTCTTCACCGCACTGATGATTCCCCGGGAACTATAGGTTGCACCGGATACCGTATCGACATCCAGTGTCTGACCTTCTATGATCTTGTCAATCACTGCCTGTGCACGTTTAAAAAATGCCGCATCATCCGAAGAACTCAGAATATCGATTGCAACAATCTGTTTATCTTTAATTTGGACGGCAACTGTGATATCTCCCGCATAACCTGTTCCGGTTCCTTTATAAACACCATCTGTCAGATCAAAAGAACCTTTTGCCACTTGTGCCTGCTCTTCTGACTTTGTAGTCTCTTCTTTTACAAAATCCGTTTGCTCCTGCGCTGCATAAACCGGTGGCTGATATCCACCCAGGGAGCCTGCTACACAGGATGCCACAACTGCTACCGAAAGTACCGGTGCAAATGGTTTCAGCTTCTTTCCTGTCTCTTTTAAATCCATTTTTGTCCTCTCATCTCTGATTTTGTCTTATACTTTCTATCGGATAATCTCAACCGTTCTCTCCGTTGAAAAATCATTTTCCAATCCTTCTGTTACATATAGCGTCCCGTTATCACTCATAAGGATTGCATCAAAATCATCCTTATGTTTTCTCCAGAAATCTGCCGCTTTCTCTTCTCCCATAATAAAAAGTGAAGTAGACAGTCCATCTGCCAGTGTTCCATCCTTACTTACAATTGTTACAGAGACAAGTCCACTTTCTGCCGGGTATCCAGTCTTTGGGTCAATGATATGATGATACGTCACACCATCTTGTTCAAAATATCTTTCGTATCCCCCCGAAGTAATAACTGCCTTGTCCTGAACACTCAGAATCCCCAGATAGTCTTCTGTATCATCCGGGCTCTGCACTGCAATCTTCCATTTCGTTCCATCTGTCTTTGTTCCAAGTGCCTGCACATTTCCGCCAAGATTCACTAATCCGCTTGAGATTCCATTTTCTTTGTAAATGTCCATAATTCTGGATGATGTATATCCTTTTGCAATTCCTCCGAGATCAATTTTCATTCCTTCTGCGCCAAAAGAGATCTTTTTCGTTGCTTTGTCATAAGAAATGTTTCCCGCATCAGTAAGTGGAAGAAGTTGATCCAATGCCTCCTGTGAAGGAACCCGGAAATTCTGTGTCGGGAATCCCCATGCTTCCATCACCGGATAAATCGCAATGTCAAACGTACCATCTGTCTCCTGATAAAGTTCCAACGCACGTTCCACCAGATAGCCTGCATCTTCGGAAAGCTTTGCATTTCCATCTGCATTTAGTTTTGCAATCTCGCTGTCTGCATCTCCTGTCGATAAAAGTGCGTCCAGACGCTCAATCTCTACTTCCGCTGCATCAACGGCTACTTCTGCATTTTCTCCATATGCAGTCACTGTCATATAGGTATCCATAGCAAAAACATCCCTGGATGCTTCTTGTATATCATCCGACTGGTTCTGTGAACTTTCTGACGCTGTTTCGGATTTCTCTGCTGTCTTCTGTCCGCAGCCGACCAACAAAGCCGACACACAGAGACAGACTGCAAGTAAACAATTTATATATTTTAATTTCATGTAACCACTCCTAGTTATTTTCTACTAACTTGTGTTAGTTTAACTAACTTCGTAAGTATACAAGATGTCTTTTATCCAGTCAATTAGATTTTTATTATTTGAGAAGTTTTCTCATTTACAGTTTTTCTAAGCAAAAAAGAAAAAGAGAGACGAAAATCTCATCTCTCTTCTGCTTCCACTTTATATTGCTTTTATCTTTTTCCAGACTTTTGTCTGTAATCGCTGAAATATTTTATCCTGTGACCCATACAGTACTTCATATCCGTTTGGAATTACAGAACTCGCCAACAGCATTCCCGGTTTTCTTCTTTTTGCCATTTTTCACCTTACTTTCTTGAGAAAATATGTTTCACAAAAACATAAATCATTATCACCACTGCCATCAGATATCCAAACGCACCAAGTGCCGGGATTCCCATAAACTTCGGTGTCATATCCGTTGTACAGATAATACTTGAACTAATCAGAAGTGCCATGACCCACAGACCCATAACAATATTTCTTACCAAGCGTCTCAAAAGAAATGCCAGATCCTTTGACACACGCAGATCAAGGTTCACCTTTGTCTGGCCTTTCATGAATTCATCCATTAAGTCCGTTGTCATGGATGGAATGTCAATCATCTTCCGCACAGATTTCAAAAGGCTTCTTCCTGTGCTCTTCAATTCCTTCTTAAAGTTAAAATTGTGAAGAAAATCCGCAGCTAGTCTTGCTTTGGCAATCTCCACCATATTGATATCCGGTGCGATATTGGCAAGTACACCTTCCATATGCGTAAGTCCTCTGGCAAGCATCGTCAGTCCATGTGGCATCATGATCTTATTTTCTTTCATAACTTCCATTAAGTCCGTCATGACCTCTGCCACATTAATCTTGCCCATATCGGTACTTCCGTATTTCAAAAGCAATCCTTCAATGTCTTCGTAAAGTTTTCTCTGCTCCGGTCGTTCTTTGAATTCGCCCAATCCGAGAACCGCCTTCAGGATCAGACCAACATCATTGAGTGCAACGCCTTCGATTGCAAGCGTGATCATCTCACGGTCATGCTCTGTCAGTCGTCCCATCATTCCCATGTCGATCCAGACAATCTTTCCATCACGGATCTTAACATTTCCGGAATGCGGATCAGCGTGGAAGAACCCGTCATCCATTACCTGCTTGATATAGTTATCTACAAGTTTGCTTCCGATTTCTTTCAGGTCATATCCATCTTCGAGCAGCTTATCCTTCTCATCAATCCCGCAACCATCAATATATTCCATCACCAGCACGTGAACGGTCGTATATTGCTGATACAGAACCGGTGTCTGAACGAAATTGACATCCTTGTTTCTTCTGGCAAATTCTTCGATGTTCGCTGCTTCTGTCAGGAAATTCATCTCATCTCTTGTCACTGACCAGAGTTCATCAAGCACAAGATCAAAATCAGCCATTCCTTTCAGACTGATCGGTGGCATCAGTTTGATCGCTTTACGGATAAACTCAATGTCCCGTGCCATCATTTCATAAATGCCTTTTCTCTGGATTTTAACGACGACCTCTTCTCCTGTCTTCAGAACTGCTCTATGTACTTGCGCAATTGATGCAGAACCAATTGGTGTCTCTTCAATCGAAGAAAATACTTTCTTCCAAGAACGTCCGTAAGACTCGTCGATTACTGCTACTGCCTCCTCGAAAGGCATCGGCCTTGCATCTGTACATAACTCCATCAATTCGTCACAATAGGCTTTCGGAAGAACATCGGAATGAAGTGCCATAATCTGTCCGATTTTTACAAATGTCGGACCGAGATCCTCCATGATCAAACGAAGTTTCTTCGGACTTAGTCCATGTGTGATATTGTGCTTGCGAAGCACCGAAACAATCTCTCTAAATCTTGAACCATTCGTTCCCTTTTCTTTCTCACTCATATTGTAATCTCCTGCTGTCAGAGTGACGTTTTTCCTTTTTCCACTGTCATTTACAAATCGACAAAAGTGGAAACGACACTATTTCCTTTCTTAAGAAAATAGAGAAGCTACTTTTCAGCAGCTTCTCTGATAGATTTAGATCAAAAGGATTTCCCTACTCTGCTTCTTTTTTCTCTTCCTCAACAACTTCTACGTCTTCAACATCATCTTCTGCTGTATCGTCTGCGTCCACTTCTTCTGCCTCAGAATCTACAGTTGACTCTTTCTCCTTGATCTGAGCCTTCAGTGCTTCTAACTGCTCCGGTGTCATCTTATCAAGAAGTTCACTCAATTCCTCCGGTGTAGTAACTTTTACCTTCACATTCACATTGTTCTTTACAGTCTGTTTCAGATTGTGCTTGAGTTCTTCATTCAGAACCTTTCCCTGCTCCACTGTAAGCTCACCCTTTTTTACCATATCATCAAGAACATCCTTTGACTTCTCAGCAGTTATAGCACCTGCTCCGATTCCAGCCAGTATTACCTTCTTTAAGTTGTCTGTTAATTTCTCCATAATGCCTGTCTCCTTCCGTAAGTGATCTGTTTCCAGATTCAAAACTATAATTAGATTTTACAACTTTCTCGTCATCTCGTCTAGTATTCGAATCCATTTTCTGTGCTTGTTTCACAATAATTTAATAAAGACTTTATAATTTTCAAGACTTTTTCACAAAGAAAT